>ENA-ORMX01000019-ORMX01000019.1-human-gut-metagenome-genome-assembly--contig:-NODE-19-length-107520-cov-9.360424_pt1 | contig 107520 bp, 121 predicted proteins | sample MGYA00242108_ERZ509007 | MGnify/ENA primary metagenome ERZ509007 (study PRJEB26280, sample SAMEA2338745) | human gut metagenome | biome: human gut; feature: human-associated habitat; material: faeces...
ATAAGCTTGGCGATTTAAGCTGTAAGGAATTTTTAACTGAGCTTGCAAGCGCTGCGCCTGCCCCTGGCGGTGGCGGCGGCGCTGCTATGGCCGGCGCCTTGGCGGCGGCACTTGCTTCCATGGTTGCCAATCTGACGATTGGCAAGGAAAAGTTCGCTGACCGCGAGCCGGAGGTTAAAGAGCTGCTGCAACAGGCCGAGGCAGAGCGTGTGCGCCTTTTGGAGCTGGTAGATGAGGATGCAGCTGTTTTCAATAGCTTTATGAGCTGCTACAAGCTGCCTAAGGCTACTGATGAAGAAAAGGCAGCACGTACAGCGGCTATCCGCGCTGCTGCGAAGCAGGCAGCGACTGTGCCGCTGAACATTGCCTGCAGCTCCTTTGCTGTCCTGCAGTTGGCAGATAAGCTGGTAGTGGCAGGAAACCCCGGCGTGATTACTGACGGTGCCTGCAGCGGCCTGCTGGCACGTGCTGCATTACGCTGTGCGGAGTACAACGTACGCATTAACCTGGGACTTACTAAGGACGAGGCTTGGAATGCAAAGGTTGCAGCAGAGCTTCAGCAGCTGCTGGCAGATGCTGAAGTGCTGGAAAACAGCTTGCTTGCAGTAACGGATAAAGCGTTGCAATAAGGCTTTATTGCTTGGTGCGGTAGAAGTACTTGACGTAAGCGTGTTTTTAAAGTATAATAAAATTCTGATGGAAAGGTGGCCGAGTGGTTGAAGGCTCTAGTCTTGAAAACTAGCGAAGGTGCAAGCCTTCCGTGGGTTCGAATCCCACCCTTTCCGCCATTTTATGCGGGTTCCGGCAATCGCTGAAACCTTGACCACTAAAAAACTAGCGACGTTTGACTACTAGTTGACCACTCATGTTTTTGGGTGGTCTTTTTCATTGTATGCATGTAGTTTAAAAGTATTTATGCTAAAATCTGCTTGCATAAATTACAAAATTGAGTTAACATAGCTACAAAAAAATAAGGAGGCTATGTTATGAAAGCACATGTGAAGTATTTTTGCGGGCATGAAGCTGATGTTGATTTGGTTGGCAGTGCTGCTGTCCGCCAGCAGAAGCTGGCTGGCCTGAAGAAATCTCTTTGCGCTGCATGTCTCGCCGAAGCATGGAACGCCTGCGTTGCTGGTTGCCTGCCACGTGAGATGTCCATTGATCAATGGGAACGCGAGTATCCTGATTGTCGCCGGATGAAGGTGGATGCAGAAAAAGGTACCGTGATTGCCTGGGTACCGGAAAACAGAGCATAAAAAATACCCCGCTGCAAGGCGGGGCTTTTTTATTATATGATGTTGGCCAGGGTTTCCGCTGCGCGCTCATCGTCGCCCGGCATTACGTGGCTGTAGGTGTTGAGCGTCAGATTGGCAGTGCTGTGGCCGAGGCGCTGCTGAACCGTCTTGTAGCTGGCTCCGTGCTGCAGCAGGAGCGAGGCGCTGGTGTGGCGCAGGCTGTTGAGGCAGAAATCCTTTGGCTCATCTGCTTTTTTGCCGTAACGTTTGACGAGCTTGCTTATTGCATCAGGATTGAGCGGTCTGCCGTGCTCTCCCGGAAAAAGGAGGCCGTATGGCTGCCACAGCGCGTCGCTCATGGCCTGCAGGCGGACGGTCCTTATCTGTGCCTTAATGAGCGGAATAATCGCCTTAGGCAGGCTCACAGTGCGCCAGCTGTCCTCTGTTTTGGTGCTTGCCCCAATCTCACCGCCGCCTTTAATGCGCAGGTTGGTCTGGCGGACCGTAAACGTGCCCCGCTCCAGGTCCACGTCCTGGTAGCGCAAACCAAGAATCTCACTGCGCCGCATGCCGCTGGTAGCTGCCAGCTTGATGAGCAGCTGGTGCGTGGGATCAGTGATGACGGAGAGCAGCTTTGTTACCTGTGCCTGGGTAAGAGCCACCCACTCGCGCTTGCGGGTAACCTTTGGCTTTTTGATTTGTAGCATGGGATGCTTTGCGAGGACACCGTCAATGACTGCTTGTGTAAGCAGAGCCTTGAGCGTTACATAGATGTGCTCAACGGTGCGACTGGCAAGCTTTGCCGAGAGTGTGGCTATAAAGTCACGGATATTGGCCGGCTGCAGATTGCAGAGCGGGAAGTCGCCCAGCTCCGGCTTGATGTGCACCCGGATGTGGGACTCAATCGTTGCCCAGGAATTTTTGCGTATGGCTGCGTGCTGGACGGTCAGGTAATGGTCGCACCAATCTTTGAGCAGCATGCCGCTGCTGTAGGTCCCGCTGCGTTTGGCAATCTTGAATTCCTGCACCTTGCGGTCAAGCTCTGCAGATGTTTTGGCTGTAAAATAGTACTTCTTGCCGAGGTAGGTGACTGTGGTGGCGTAGCGACCGTCGGCGCGTTTTTTATACTTTGCCATTGTGAAAAACCTCCGATTTTGATATAATGGAGGTGCAATTGTAGTGGATTATTTACATTGCACCTTGCTCTCTTTCGTGGTGGATTGAGAGCATCTCCGCCTGTGCTGGGAACACGGGCGGTTTTTTATTTATTTTTTATATTTTATTTCATGCTGTTCGAGCGGATGCCCGCAAGCACAGCTGATTTCCAGAATATCGTTCTTATTTTTTATAGCAGCTAGTCTGCAAATATTTTTTTGACGGCAAAAGCCCATAATACCTGGACTTAGCACTTCTATGTCGTAATTTTTGCAAGTTATACTTTTGATTCTAGAATTTCTTTGTGCAATTTCGCTTGCCATGTTGGCTGCCTTTTGCTCATAAAATGGCTTTAATGCCTTAAAAACCGCATCTCTAATGAATGGGTTGACATATTCTGCAGTATTCATGTTGTTAGCTTTATTTCGTTTGGTATTTAGATCTTCCCATGCGGCATTACATTCGTTGAAAATTTGAGCGTGCTTTTGCATTTCTGATTTTGAGTAATGCTCACATGTCAATGTTTTGCCATTTTCAGTTAACCAATGCACAACGCAAGAACCTAAATCTATAAAATCATAAGGATCAGATAAAGTATAGGCTGGCGACTGTTCTGTAATGTGACGCATTGCCTTATCTTGTGCTAAAAGCGCATTGAATCTATTTACAGCTTCATTTGAAATATCTATGGCATTAGATATTTCTGCATCTAATTTATCAACAAGAGCAAGTCTAGCTGATTTCATAGTTTGCTCAGCCGTTTTTCCGTTAATAGTAATGCCGTTGAATTGTTCTATTGCAGGTGGATCAAGCCGCCAAATTCCATACTCATCTGTATAAGCCAGCGCAGCGCTCGGGATTAGTGCTACCAAAAGCAAAGGAAATAATATTTTTTTCACATTGTCACCTGCTTTCGTAAAAATATTCTCTTGCTTCACACTTTCTTTACTTAAAAAACTTTCCCTTGTGATAGTTGTGTGATAAAATATTTTATAGATTAAAAGTTTTGTTGTCGTCACTTCGGTGGCGACTTTTTTTGTTTCTGGGAAAGTTTCAAGCGGTGGCGGCAGTTTCTTCTGCCGCCAGAATACCTAAGATAAAAAGATATAATTCCACCTGAGCGTCCTCGTTTAGTAATTCGAGTCGCTCACTGTCCATTAGATTAATACACCTCCTTTATTGGTTCCGCAGGTTTTTGGGATTTGAAAGTAAATCCTCAAAATATTCACGAGCGCGCTGTTGCGCTGCAGGACTAAGTTTGTTGTACAGTTCTTGAATATCATTTTTAGGCTTTTCTGGGGTATCCCATCCCATTAGTTGGGAAGGAGTAACGTTAAAAATTTCTGCCAAGAGTATAACCATATCATAGGGGATATTTTTAATATCCCCAGATTCATACCTTTGCAAAGTTGCTTTATTTGGCAATTTACCTATTTTAGATTTAATTATTTGAGCTAAATCTGTAAGAGATAATCCGTGTTTTTCACGGTATTTTCTTATATTTTCTCCTATTTCCATGGCTTGCCTCCCTATAATCTCCCTATAATTACGTTAACATCATTATAAATTACTTTTGCGCAAAATGCAACAAGGAATCGACTTTTTGCAAAAAAAGTTGCGCAATATGCGTTGACAAATAGCTTTAGTCATGGTATTATAGTTGCATAAAATGCAACGAAAGGTGGTGAGAAAATGTATGGCATTAATGTAATGTTACTGCGTCAAAAAATGCTTGAAAATGGGTTTATAAATATTGTAGACCTTGCAAAAGCAGCGAATGTTAGCCGGGATACTATTAGTAAAATGTTGGCTGGCAAAACTAAACCTCAAACCAATGTAATGTATGCAATTGCTAACGCTTTGAAGTTAACCTGCGAAGAAGCGGGGAAAATTTTTTTTGCACGTATCGTTGCATAAAACGCAACGGAGGTAATTATGGAACCTATCGCTGTAACTCTCGAAAAGGCCTGCGAGCTGACTGCCATCGGTAAAGCGTCGATGGTGAAGCTCATGCAGGATCCCAAATTTCCGGTATTTAAAATCGGAAACAAGTCGGTTATCCCAGTAGCTGGCTTGAGAAAGTATATTGAAACTCTGGGTGCTGAGCACTATGGAGTCGTTTAGGAGGCGGATGGTATGAAAAAGCTTTTAATTATCCTGCTTATAGCCATCTGTGCATGGGAGGCATGGGACTACACCCATCCTCAGCCTGTAGAACGCTACGTGGTCCGTGCTGTGGCTGCAGAGGGTGATACCCTCTGGCATTTAGTGGGTGACACCATGCAGCGCGAAGGAGACCGCCGCGATGTCCGCGAGGTCATCTTTTATACAAAGAAGATTAGCAACTTGCAGGGAGACCTGCAGGTGGGAGATGTAGTTCTCATTCCCATAGAGGCATCTACAAAATGAGAACCGATGACCGTGGCGTTCACTATACGGACTGCATGTTTTGCGGTCAAGAATGGATAGTGAGCCGCTTTGTAAAAGAACCGTATGCGTGCCCTTATTGCAGGGCTATGTATAAAAATTTCAATCCACCACAATCAAAAAAGAAAGGTAAGGGGCAAAAACATGATTAGAACTAAAACCCAGATTTTTATTCAGCGTTTAAATCTCGAAATGCAGAGCTTGCGTGAATACGCAGCCTTGCTGGAACGCTGGAATGATGACGACAACCAAGACGAGGTCCTGCAGGAGGCGGAGCTTGATGTCATTGACCGTATCGGCGCAACGCTCAAAGAGATGCGTGAGCTGCAGTCTCATGAATGGTCTGTTATGTACAAGGCTCTGCAAGATTCCGCAGAAAAGAATGCTGCAGAAAAGAATGCTGCTGATAGTTCCAGTATGCCGAAAGATGGCGCTTGCAAGGAGGCTGAGTAACATGGCTAACATCTATGAGCTTAAAGATCAAATCAAAGCCTGCATCCAGCTGGATGAAGAGCACGTGGTTGACACCGATGACGGCGAAATCCTGAACCTGCAGCAATTCGAGGCTCTGCAGATGGAGCGCGATGCCAAGGTCGAAGGCCTGGCTTGTTACATCAAAAACAAGCTTGCCGATGCGGAGGCCATCTACGCTGAGATTGACGTCCTTAGTCAACGTGCAGCCATCATGAAGAAGGAAGCCGAGCGCTGCAAGGCTTATCTGGCCGGTGCATTGTACGGCGAGAAGTTTGAAACTCCCCGCTGCAAGATTAGCTGGCGCAAGTCGGAAATCTGCAACGTGCTGTCCATGGAAGAAATTCCTGAAGAGTACAAGCGCACCAAGGTTACTGTTGATGCTGACAAGACGGCAATCAAGAAGGCCATCAAAGCCGGCGCTGAAGTTCCGGGCGCTGAGATTATCCAGAAGCTGAACATGACTTTAAAATGAGATTTGTTATGTTATGCAAGAATTGCCCTCAGTGTAAAACGGTTGGGGTTGGCTATATTAGTACACGTAGCTGGTGCAAATTAAGTAAGCCTGATGCTGATGGTAGGTACTTAGGCCTGGAACCATGGCGCAGCAAGCCGCATCCGAAGTGTCCGCTGATGGCAAGATTAAAAGAAAACTACAAGGAGTGATTTTATGGGAATGCCTGTATTGATCCTGGGCGCGTCCGGTTCCGGCAAATCCACGAGCCTGCGCAACTTTGAGCCGACGGAGCTGGGCGTATTCAACGTGGCAAGCAAGCCGCTGCCATTCAAGAAGCGGCTGAATGTTGTAAACCATGCGACGTATCAGGTCATCCAGAAGACGTTGGCGAAGAACAACCTGCGCTGCTATGTTATCGATGACTCGCAGTACCTCATGGCGTTCAACATGTTTGACCGCGCGAAGGAAATGGGCTATCAGAAATTTACCGACTGTGCGTTAAATTTCTACAATTTGCTGGCGCTGATTCGCGACCATACGACCGATGATACTATCGTGTATCTTCTGCATCACACGGAGCGCGATGATACTGGTCACATCAAAGCCAAAACTTCGGGCAAGATGCTGGACAATCAGCTCACTCTAGAGGGCCTGTTCAGCATCGTGCTGCTGGCTGAGACCGACGGTAAGGCGCATTGGTTTACCACGCAGAGCGATGGTTTCACTCCCGCGAAGTCACCGATGGAGATGTTCGCACTTAAGATTGACAATGACCTGAAGGCCGTGGATACAGCTATCCGCGAGTATTATGGATTTAACGAGGAGGCAAAGAAAAATGAAAAAGCTTAACTGGGGAAATGTTGAGGCTGTAAGTGAGGGTTATGCAGCGCCGCCTGCTGGTGGGTATGTGCTGGCCATCTGCGCGGTCGAGGACCACACCGACAAGCAGTACCTGAAAATTTACTGCGACATCGCAGGCGTAGCAGACAAGGCCAACGAGCAGTTTGTTGGTTATTATGGCCAGCGCAAGGAGCGCAGCGGTGATAAAATTCCGCTGTTCAGCTTCATCCGTAGCTATAAAGATAGCGCATTGGGTTTCTTCAAATCGTTCCTGGTGGCGCTGGAAAAGAGCGGCAACGCTGGCTTTGTAGCAGACCACTTTAATGGCAATGAGCAGCAGTTCTGTGGTATGGTCGTCGGCGCTGTACTTGGACAAGAAGAATACGTCTGGAACGGCAAATTGAACGTAAGACTTAAGGTGCACACCGTATGCTCTGTAGAGCGTATCCAAAAGGGCGATTTCAAGGTGCCGCCTATCAAAAAATATGAAGGTGAGATTCCGACTAATAATGCAGCTCCTACGTCCTACACACCTTTCAGCAGTGTAAACGATGCGGACATCCCGTTCTGAGCTGCATCTTGACGATATCCGTCCCTTTTTAACCGGTGTAAAAACAAAGCCGGGCGGACATGTTACCGCTACCTGTCCCTTGTGCGGTAAGGCAGATCATCTGCACATAGATGAAAAGGGCGGCACACTTCTGGTATATTGCCAGAAGTGCAACGCTCCCGGTGCGGACATCCTGCGAGAGTTCCGCCGTTTGGGAGCCAAGCCTGCCGAGCCGGAGCCTGTAGATTACAAGACGACAAAACCTGTTGAGGATTACCGCCATGTCTACAGGAACCCGGACGGCACTGAAGCTTACTACAAGCGCCGCCGCAAGTGGGCCGATGGGCACAAGGTTTTCAGCTTTGCTTATATCAATGCCGAAGGGCGCACGGTGTATACCAAGCCTGAAGGATGTAACAACTTATATAACTTAGATTTACTAGCACAACATCGGAGCACAAAGTTGTACATCGTCGAGGGCGAGAAATGCGCCGACGCCATGACGCAGCACGGACTGCTGGCAACTACTAGCAATACCGGAGCACAGAAGGCAATTAAGCTCAGCGCGACGGACAAGGCGCTTCTGGAATCATATCCGGAGCGCATCGTCATCCCGGACAACGACGAGAAGGGCACCGATTATGCTGCAGCCTGGCAAGGCGCAAAGGTCATGGACATCACAAAGCTGTGGCCTGAGTGCCCGACAAAAGGTGATATTGCAGATTACTTTGCTGCCGGTGGCACAGCCGAAGCTATCGAAGCCTACGAGTGGCCTGTAGTGCTCTCTCTGGATCGAGAATTCTTTGAGGGGTGCGACAGGTTCAGCCTTATCGATGAGGCGCTTCTGGAGGCGATAGCGGCGCTCACAGAGCCGTCCAAGCGTCAGCAGGTGCTTTCCATGGCACGGTTCCGTGCCGGGGAGCTGTGTTGCAAGAGGGAGTTTGAGGCGTGCTGGAAGGCGTACCTGCAGCAGCAGGCAGCTAAGGGTATAAGGTCGGATAATCTGACCAAATTCCCGCAGCAGCTGTTTGCCTTGCGGTGTGGCAATTGGAACACATCAATTAATGGCGTGTATCGAGCGGTACAGGTCGGAACAGAATATAAAAATGAATACGCGAGCCCCATCCCCATAATGCCGACGGAGCTGCTGGTGAATGTGGAGGACGAAACGGAAAAAATCCGGCTTGCGTATTTTAAAAATGGCGGCTGGCAGAGCGTGGTGGTCCCGCGTTCTGTGTTGGCCAACAAAAACAAAATAATTCTGCTGGCAGACAATGGCGTTGAAGTCAACAGCGACAACGCTGGTCTGCTGGTAAAGTATCTGGCAGAGGTCATCGCTATGAACCCGGACATCCTGCCGCGGGTGAAGTCAATTGACCACATGGGCTGGTCCGATGCAGGCTTTGTGCCGTACACGGATGAGGTTAAGCTGGACTGTGAGGATCAGTATAAATCTCTGGTGCAGGCAGTCTCAAGTAAAGGCACGCTGGAGGAATGGGCGGCCTACGTCGCACCGCTCCGGCAGAACCTGTACATGCGCCTGATCCTGGCTGCAAGCTTTGCGAGCGTGCTGGTCGAGCGCGTGTCCGCGCTGCCATTTGTTTTGCACCTTTGGGGTGGCACCGGCAGCGGTAAGACTGTAGCCATGATGGTGGCTGCGTCTGTCTGGGGTAATCCGGGCATGGGCAAGCTGGTGCGGACCATGAATATGACGGTCAACTCTATGATGAGTACGGCGTCTATCCTGCGTAACCTGCCGTTTTTTGGTGACGAGCTGCAGACAATCAAGTCAAGATTTGAGAATTATGATACGTTGATCATGCGTGTCACTGAAGGTCTTGACCGCGGACGCATGACGAATGCGACCTTCCAGCGGCAGAAGTCCTGGCTGAACAGCTTTGTTTTTACCGGTGAAGAACCGTGCACGAAGTCTCAGTCCGGCGGCGGTGTAAAAAACCGCGTCGTCGAGGTAGAGTGCGACCAGCAGATAATTAAAAACGGCAATGCTGTGGTTAATTTTATCACGCAGCACTTTGGCTGTGCAGGCAGGGCGTTTATCGAAGCACTGGAAGGGAAGAATCTTGCGGCTGAGTACAATGAGATTATGCGGTTGGTGCTGGAGGTCACGGACACCACCGAGAAGCAGGCCATGGCGATGGCGCTCATGCTGCAGGCGGATGCGATTGCGAGTAAGGCTATCTTTGGTACTCCTGGCGATGTGCTGTCGCCGGAGGATATAGTTGGTTTCGTTAAGAGCAAGGCTGAGGTTGATGTGAGCGAGCGGGCCTGGAATATTATTGTCGATGTTATCGGCGCCAACGCTGACAAGTTCGATACCGAGCTTGATGATTATGCTGGTTATGCCTACTGGGGTAGACGCAAGAATAATGGTGTTATCATGATCAACAAGACGGTCCTGGAGCAGGAGTTAGAAAAGAATGGCTTCGACTTCTCAGCGCTTAAGAAAAAATGGGCGGAGAGCGGTCATTTACTGAAAACGACGCAGGGACGATTCTCCAATGTTTACCGGTTACACAACACGAGAGCAAACTATGTTGCTCTTTACGTCAAGGCGTAAGCTATGTAAGCCAAATGTAAGCCAAAAAAATGGCTCAACCATGCGGGTTTTAAACGTTTGGCTTACATAATTACATGACTTACATAATTAGATATATACGTATGGAGTTTCCCGTTTTAGATTAGAGCGGAAATAATAATAATATATATCGATATCCTTTCAAAAAAATGTAAGCCTGTAAGCCAAAAACAAAAAAAGCCTTAACCATGCGGTTTGTAGGGTTTTTGAATGTAAGTCAAAACGTCAGCTGGCTTACGTAAAACTGCAGCTAAAGGAGGGAAACGATGTTATTTAAAATTTTGAGTACTATGTTACGTGACTTTATTGCAGGGCTGGTTATGGCGGTGGGGTGCTGCTGTATGATGGTGGCACAGGCTTTTGTCAAAGCTGCTGTTTATCTTGCTCAGCTTGCATGCAAGGTCAATGGGGTGAAATGTGATGTTAAGTAAAATCTGTCTGGTGTTTGCAGTGCTGATCAGCATTGTGTGGATAGTGAGCCTGACGGTATTAGTTGGTTGCGGTGCTGTATGGGCGCTGCAGAAGTTAGGAGGAATGTAAATGTATATCAAAACTAAAAGCGGAGATTATGTAAACTCCAAGAATATCAGTGGCTTAAGAATCAAATGTTATGGTGGCGATTTTAATGTCGTAGCAGAATGCATCGGTTATTGCGACGAGCCTTGCTTCTATTCCAGTGCCAAGATAGAAGACGCGGAAGCGTATATTAACTTGCTGGCGAACCACCTGGATGAAGTAGAAGAAGCTGCAACCATGCAGTACCCGCGTTGCGCTATCCTCACGGTATCGGAGTCTACTGTTGATGCAATGCGTTATAGCTATCACAATCGCCCGCTCCAAAGCGAGCCGCAGCATGTAGTGAGCCAGAACACTAAGCTGTCCGCAATGCTGAATGCGCTGGTCGATGACTTTGCTGCATCTGGTGATCCTGACAATCTTCTGAAAATCAACGCGTATATCCGCATGTATCTGCAGCAGGAGGCTAACCATGAATAAGCAATATCTGATGTTGAATCTGGAGTCTGACACCTTTAAGGGCATGAAGGCCGATTTTGATGAGCTCCTGCAGCAGCTGCTGGAGAAGCTCTTTGCTGGGCGTATCGCTGATGGCTCTATCAGCATGAAGCTGTCCGTCAGCTTGACCGAAACCTATTCTGAGACAATGGGTAAGGACATTTCTGTACCGCTGTTCAAGCACAAGGTTACCGCCAATTACACGGAGAAGCTGGAGAATGCCGGTGCTGTCTCCCTGCCTAACACGTATCTGGAATACGACGAAGACCTCGGGGAGTTCGTCCTGAAGCCTTGCGGCGGCGAGCAGGACATGTTCGCGGAGCAGGAGGCTGAGGCTGATGAAGCAACTGTCGACGTTAAAGCCATTCCACAGGACTGTCACCGTCCCCTGCAGGTGCGTGATCCTATGTGCAATGACTGCGCTAATCGCGATACCAGCGCCTGCGACCATTGCGATGGCTGCGACAAGTGGGAGCCGACGGTAAAATGATTCCGCTGCGTCCCTACCAGCAGGAGCTGGTGGATAATATCCGCAGGGCAATCGGTCAGGGGCGGCACAGCGTGTGTGCAGTGTTGGGCTGTGGCGGTGGCAAGTCCGTTATCCAGGGCAACATCGCCGCCAGCGCCACGGCACGCGGCAACAGAGTGCTGTTTGTGGTCCACCGCAAAGAGTTGTGCCAGCAGATTACCAATACCTTCACGGCGTGCGGCGTAGACTTCTCGCTTTGTACCGTAGGCATGGTACAGACGGTCTGTCGCAGGTTGGCAAAGACTCCGGAGCCGAAGCTGATTCTGGTTGACGAGGCGCACCACATACTGTCGCAGAGCTATTTGTCCATCCTGCAGCATTTTCCGGGCGCTGTCGTCTTAGGGTTCACGGCTACCCCGCAGCGCATGAACGAGGGCGGTCTGGGAGCGGTCTTTGAAGAGCTTATCGAATCAGTGAGCACGGAGTGGCTCATCCAGAACCGTTACCTGGCACCGTACAAATACTACGGCGTTCAGCTGGCGGATGCCAGTAAGCTGCATACTAAACGCGGCGACTACGACAAGGCTGAGATTGAAGCGCTTATGAATAAGCGTGCCATCTTTGGCAGTGCTGTTGAAAACTGGCTGCAGCTGGCCAAGGGAAAGCAGACCATCGTGTACTGCTCGTCTATCGCCACCAGCGAGGGCACAGCGGCCGCTTTTAGGGAGCAGGGGATAAATGCTATGCACCTTGACGGAATAACGCCGCAGGCGCAAAGACAGGCCGCCGTAGAGGGGTTCCGTCGCGGTGAGGTCACGGTCCTTTGCAATGTCGATTTGTTTGGCGAGGGCTTCGACGTGCCTGACTGCGATTGCGTGGTGCTGATGCGGCCTACCAAGTCGCTCACGCTGCACATCCAGCAGTCGATGAGGTCGATGCGTACCAATCCCAACAATCCGGATAAGGTCGCGCTGATCCTGGACCATGTTGGCAATTTCACCCGGCACGGTCTGCCGGATGATGTGCGAGAGTGGTCGCTGGAAAGCAAAGCCAAGAAGAAAAAGCAGGAGCTCAGCGTTAAGCAGTGCCCGAATTGCTTTGCCGTGGTCAAGTCAGCGGTCACCGAGTGCCCTCTCTGTCATTACGTATGGGAGAAGGAAGAGCGCGAAGGTCCGGAGGTCGTGGAGGACATCATCCTGCAGGAAGTCGCGCGCATGCCGTATAGTAAACACATCGAGTGTAAGTCATGGGCGCAGCTGGAGCTGTTCCGCTCGACGCACAAACGTGCTGATGGCAAGATTTTTAAGTTTGCCTGGTCGCTGCACAAAGCGGTGCAGCTGGGGCTTGCAGTACCGGAACGGTACCGCAGTGCAGCTATCCGCCTGTTGCGTCAGGATGAATACAGGAGGTTAAAGTTTGAATAAATCGGAAACTCGAATTATGAAAGAAATAGAAATCGCAGTGACGGCAGCAGGTCATAAGGTTTTCCGCATTAACGTTGGAGAAGGATATTTATACCGTGAGCAGCCGACGCAGGAAACGCTGGAATTTGAGAATAAGCGCGCCCGCTGGTTCAAGAGCGGGCCGCCGCAAGGTTATAGCGATTTGTCGGGTGTATGTTATCCTTCTGGCCGGGCGCTGTTTATTGAGGTGAAAACACCGAAAGGCAAGCCGACGCTGCAGCAGTGCGTGTTCCTGTTGGCGATGTTGGCGGCGGGTGCCAATGCCGGTATCGCACGCAGCTCCGAGGAGGCGCTGGCGATTTGCGAGATGACGGACGACCTGCGTCAGAAGATGGGGGAGTATATCCATGGCTGGTTGGTTAAGCTTAGGCAGCGTGGTAAGTGATCCGTGGCCTGATTGTGCCGACAGCGAGTTCTGGGGGCAGCTGCTACCAAGCGCTGCCCGCCATGATCAAAAGCTGTATGTTAAGCTCATCGGCCTACGCTTTGCCGGGGCGGAGCTGCTGCCTAGTGCACGCTTTGGCTTGCGTCTGGTCATGGCTAACGAGGCGACAGTGACTCAGCAGGAGGCGAGGGAGCTGCTTGCTCCCCACTCTGAGCTGCTACTGAATTTATTTTTACACATAGGAGGTGGCGCAGGTGGACAACAAAAAACTGATACATGATACTGTTGTGGCAACGCTGGCTGCCTTAAATAGCCAGCCTAAGCCGCAGGATTGCTACAAGGCGACGGAAGCACGGCTGTATGCTTACTCGACGCTGCGCGCGAACATTGAGCAGTACAAGCTTGATATCCGCGACCTGAAGGCGGAGCGTGTTACGGAAAAATCTAAAGACATTACCTGCTGGGGCGGCGCAAGTTCTCGCCTGACGCCCGAAGAGAAGCAGCAGGCACGCATTATGGCTGTAGAAGTTAAGCTGGCGCGTGATCAGGCGGAAGTTGCTAAAATCAACCGCATCCTTGACCGGCTGGAAATCAGCGAGGGTACAGACGCTGTTGATATCATCCGTCAGGCGTATTTTTTCTGCGTGCCTTTGGATGATATTGCGCTGCGTGAAGGTGTGTCGCTCTCGACCATCCAGCGCAGGCGTACGCGCCTGGTGCGGCAGCTGGCGTTGATGTTATATGGAGCGGAGGCGTTGATGTGAGATTCGTAGATTTTTTCGCAGGAATCGGCGGTATTCGCTTAGGCTTAGAGCAAGCCGGGCATAAATGCGTCGGCTTCTGTGAGTTTGATAAGTACGCCAGGACGGCGTATAAAGCTATGTACGATACGGAAGGAGAGTGGGAATCGCATGATGTTCGAGCAACTAAGCCTTATGACGTACCCGACGCAGACCTTTGGTGCTTCGGTTTCCCATGCCAAGACATCAGCGTCGCAGGCAAGCAAAAAGGCCTGCAAGAAGGTGAGCGAAGCGGATTGTTTTACGAAATTATGCGACTGCTTGCCGGACGCAGGAAAGAAGATAGACCCCGATGGCTACTCGTTGAAAATGTTAAAAATTTACTTAGCATTGGAAACGGATTTGATTTCGCGCGGCTGCTGTGTGAAGTGGGGGGGCACGGGTATTCTCTCCAATGGGACACTCTCAACAGCAAAGACTACGGTGTTCCCCAAAACAGGGAGCGCGTGTTCATTGTCGGACATCTTGGAAACATCCGTGGACGAGAAGTATTTCCTATCCGACCAACAGACGGCGAGAATACTTGCGAACTCAAGGAGATAACACAGGGCGTTGCCGATGGTCAAAGAATCTATGACGGAAGTGGATTAGCAAGAACGCTAAGGGCCGAAAGCGGTGGACTGGGCGGTAAAACAGGCTTGTATGTTGTTAAAGTACTGAAGCCGTATGGCTCAACAGGCGGTGTGTGTGGCTTAAAAATTGCCGAAAATAAAACAGGTATAGCGTCAACGTGTGCTGCACGTGATTATAAAGGCATTAGCAGGCATGCCTGCAACGCTGTTGTCTGCATGAGTATCAGAGGACAGAAACTGCAAAAGCAGATTGATGTAACTCCGACCATTGACACTGGTTGCAGAGACAATTTAACACGTAAGCAGACCTGTTGCGCAGTGTTAACGCCAGACCGAGGAGAGAAACGGCAGAACGGCAGACGAATAAAAGAGCCGGGCGAGCCTAGTTTTACTTTGACTGCGCAGGACAGACACGGCGTAGCGCTGCTTGATAAAAATATACGTATCCGCCGATTAACTCCGCATGAGTGCTGGCGTTTACAAGGTTTTCCCGATGAATATTTTGACAAAGCGAAAGCCGCCGGCATAAGCGATACGCAGCTATATAAGCAAGCGGGGAACTGCGTGACCGTGAATGTTGCTAGGGCGATAGGCGAAAGGTTAAAGGAGATTGAAGAAAATGAAACTCTATGAAGTCGAGGTTATCGCAAAGATAACTATTCATGGCACAACCGAGCTAGAAGCTAAAGTGCGTGCTGTGAATTTCGTTAAAGAGAAAATACACGCTGATGAAGCGGTGTGGTTGAGTTGCAGGGAAGAGGTGACGCCGATATTATGATTAGTTTGTATCCTGTGATTGCTGAAAAATTGCATATCCCTGTTGGCAAGGAGTTTAAGCTCAAACCTAAGCGTGGCGGAGCGTATCCGGCACAGTACCGTTTCAGTGCTGATGATTTGGAGTACCGTCCAAGCCAGTGCTGTCATTGGTCAAGCATTACTAATCAGCTCATGCAGATGCGTATTTTTCTTGCTTTGCTGCGTGGCGGCGTGGAGGTGATTAAAGATGAGTAAAAATCTTCTCCCCGAAATCGCTAAGATGCTGGATGTAGAGATGTACGAAAAATTTAAAATCGAGGGCATGAGCTCTGACCTGGTTTTCCGAATCGGTGTAGACGGACTCGAAATGGAACGTTTTGACTATGCTGAGGATGACCGTATATGGGTGACTCTTGCTTCGTGTAATTTTGTTGATTTGTTGACTGGTAAGGCAAAAATTGTTAAACTGCCGTGGAAGCCTGCTTATCGTCAGAAGTATTGGACTTTTGGCTTAAAAGATGGTATTTGGGTAGTTGTACCGAGAGAGTGGGAAGATTATCCTGCTGAAATTCTTTTAGCAGACAAAGGATGGACATATCGCACACGTGAAGAAGCCTGCGCCGCTTTGCCTGGAGCGGCGAAAGAAATAGGTGTTGAGTTTATAGTTAAGGAGGACTCTAATGACTGAATCTAGAGAATTTACATCGTTTATTGATGATGAACTTAATCGCGTAGGAGATTTGTTCGCAGAGAAACAGCAGCAGTATTCTGCTGGTGCTGATCCGCTGTCGAACTTCCGCACCGGTGCATTGCTGGAGCATCATGATGGTGGCTATGACATGATGTATGATGTGGCTAAGGGATATCTGAATAAGCACATTGCTTTCCTCTACGACCATGGTATCGCCGACAAAACGGAAGAATCCTTGCGCGACATGGTGGTCTATGGTCTGATTATGTTGTACATGGTCAAGAAGCACAAGGAATGGCTTGCACAAGTGAAGGAGTGAGGCTGATGAGTAGCAAACGTAAACTTAAGCGCCGCAATCCTGCGCCGGTGGCAGGCTTTAAATACGAGCGCATGTGCCAGGCTGTGTCCGAGCAGGCTATCTATCGCGTGCTGGCTGTTGCGATTGATATCCTCTGGAATGATTTCGGTGGTCTGCAGCGCAAGGACCAGCGTCTGAAATTCTTCGCTGAGACATTCCGTGAGCGTCTGGAAGTTGTAGACCAGGGTTTTACGCCGACGCAGCAGGCAGCTATGGATGAGCTGCAGCGCCAAGCTGGGTATAGCGTAGTGTTTAATGCAAAATAATTCAGCGACCGCTCATCTGATGGTGGGCGGTTTTATTTTCTTGAAAATTCACAAAGAGTTCACAAAGGCGTGAGAAAAAGCGGTGATTTTTATGGTATAATAAAAACCGTGGAGAAGTGTCGATAAAATTCGATGCTTCTTTTTTTTGTTTATATGCTGCTGTACTCAAGTCTGGTTTAAGAGGCACGCTGTGAAGCGTGTAGGGGCCTTCGTCGCCCGCGTGAGTTCGTATCTCACCAGCAGCACCTGTTTATGTAGCGTCTGGCTTTTAGCTAGGCGCTTTTTTTATGCCCGGAAGCCGTAACCTAAGGGACGGGACATCCCTTTCTGACCTCAAATCCTCAGCGGTAGTCCGGGCACCAATAAATGACTTGCAATTATCGCGGGAGTGAGTTAACATGCTTATAAGACCTTTAATTATTGCTGCGAGAATTTTGGATGAAGATTATCCGAAAGACCCGAATCCTGAAAATTGGCGTACTATCAGTGGTGCAAAAGTGCATCTGAACGAAAAAGGTCAGATTGACGGTGGTGCTGGCAGTAAGTTTAATAAGAAAAAATTCGGCAGCAATTTTAGTGCTCAAGAAGGTTTTTCTGGAGAATATGCAGCGCCGAAAACAACTTATAAAGAAAAGGTCATTCTTAATCCTTTCCTCGATAAGGTTTTAAAGGAAAACGATCAGCTAAGTGAGGAATCTTTGCTACATGCAGGCAAAAAATTAATGAGTGCGTCTCCTAATGAAATTTCGGACATTGGTTCTGAAGAAGAACTTGACGAAGCTCTTGATATATTAGAAGACGCACTTAATATTGATTGGAAATCTGAGGCTAAGGTCAAGAAACTTAAAGAAACGTTGATGCAAAAAGCAGCTGCTGTCTTTACTGAGGCGTCCGTGCAGTCATATCAAGGGGGAAAGTATCCGTTCCGTAAATTCAATTACACAAAGGCGCATTTGGATAATGCTGTATGGTGCGAATCTATGGAGGAATCCAAGAAGAAATTTGATACTCAGGCTCTCGATGTCTGGGCTAATGCTAACCAAGAAGAGCGAGAAGCTATTAGAGAGTATACATCATCGTATTCTAAGTTCAACGAACCACTGCGTGGGATTGAATATGGAACCGGCAAATATAAAGGTGTAGGGAGTATTGACTTTGAGAATATTGGTAGTAATGGTTATGGTAATTTAAAACCTGGCGAAGCTAGAGACCTAATCACAAATATGACCAACTACATTGACCGTAGTGCTTTTGATGAGGATGTTTGGTTGCAGCGCGGTTGTAATTATAAAGGCATGGATAAGTTTTTGAATCTTAGTAAGCCACTAAAAGACTACTCTCTTGATGAGCTGAAAGCTGAAATTTTAGGTACAAAAGTCACGGAGCATGGTTTCATGTCTTGCGGTGCCGCAAAAGGTACAGGGTTTGACGATAAACCTGTTATGTTTAACATTTATGCTCCAGCAGGAACTAAAATGGCTTACGCTCCGAATTTTTCTGCTTTCAAAAAAGAAAATGAAATGATTTTGCAGCGCGGCACGCAGTTTCGGGTTGCGAAAATAGAAGAAAATCCTCACGGTGGTTTCTTTATTGATCTTGAGGTTGTTGGTTCTAATATGCAGAAAGTGTAGGTAAAAATCATGGGATTATATGAACGTCATGCAGACGAATTGTTGAGTGATAATACTCATAATGCTGGATACGAGCAGTGTAAGGAATGCGTTTATTCCGGTAAGCCTGCAACAGCTGCTTATAGCCGTTGCATCTGTGACAAGTATCCATTGAGCGATGGTGATGATCAATGGGCAACCAGCAAGCCTGATGGTATTGAAGATGGCTCGTTAAGATGCAAATTTAGAAAAGACCGTTAATGTTAAATAAATGACTTGAATGTTTTAAGTATTAGAGTTAACATAACAACAATCAAGTGAAAGGTTGTGATTATGTTATGGAAAAACAGATTTATTACGATTATTTAGAAGAGCTGCGTCAGTCTGGAGTAACGAATATGTTTGGTGCTGCACCGTATCTCATGCGTGAATTTGATTTGAGTCATGATGAAGCATCAAAAATACTTAGCGACTGGATGGGTAGCTACAAGCAACCAGAATAACTTACTATCGAAAAAATCACTAATGTAAACCTCGAGCTTAATGGCTCGGGGTTTTTCTGTTTCCGGAGGTAATTATGAAAATCATTGATATGCCTATCGGCGATGTGGTCCCGTATAAAAACAATCCACGGCGCAACGATGCAGCCGTGAAGCCGGTTATGGAATCCCTGAAGGAGTTCGGCTGGAAGCAGCCTATTGTTATCGACAAGAATAATGTTATCGTGTGTGGGCACACCCGCTTGCGTGCCGCTAAACGACTTAAGATGAAGACTGTGCCGTGCGTGATGGCGGATGATCTTACTCCCGAGCAGATTAAGGCGTTCAGGCTGGCGGATAATAAAACCGCCGAGTTTGCAAGCTGGGACATGGATATGCTCAACAGCGAGCTGCTTGATATCAAAGGTATAGACATGGGTGACTTTGGTTTTGATATGCCGGAGCCTGAACCGGAGGAGGATGCTTTTGATGTGGATGCAGCGCATGAGGAAGCTGCTAAGAATCCTGTAACTACGCCGGGCACGCTGTACCAGCTCGGGAACCATCGCTTATTATGTGGCGATTCAACAAATCGTACTGATGTAGCACGTTTATTGGGGGGGCAAATGGTTGACATGGTGTTTACCGATCCTCCCTATAATGTCGCTTACCAAGGCGGCACAAAAGACAAGCTCACAATTAAAAACGACTCGATGAGTGAGGCTGAATTCAAGAACTTTTTAGATGCAGTGTTTGATAATTATTTTGCAGCGATGAAGCCTGGCGCGTCCTTTTACGTTTGCTACGCTAGTCGCAGTGCTGTCGAATTCCGGCAGGCTATTGTCGATGCCGGTCTGCTGCTTAAGCAGGACCTTGTCTGGTGCAAGAACACATTTACGCTGGGACGGCAGGACTACCAATGGCAGCATGAGCCCATCCTTTATGGCTGGAAGCCTGGCGCAAAGCACCGCTTTTTTGGCGGGCGCAAACTGTCGACGGTTATCCCGGACAACTATCCGGTGGAGGTTGGCTACGATGCCGATGGGCATCAGCTTATCCACATCAGCATCGGGCTAAAGACCGTCTGCCTGCGTGCCGACAACGTGGAGGCTGTGGATACGGAAGAGGTCAACAGTGTAATCCATGTTGACAAGCCCACGCGCAACGCCGAGCATCCCACCATGAAGCCGATTGCCCTCTGTGCTAAGTGCATCAAGAACAGCTGCCAGCAAGGTGATGCTGTGCTTGATTTGTTTGGTGGCTCCGGCTCCACGCTCATTGCCTGTGAACAAATCAACCGCCAATGCTACAGCATGGAGCTTGATCCTGTGTACTGCGATGTCATCGTTAAGCGTTGGGAGGCTCTCACCGGCAGGAAGGCCGAGGTAATCGGTGGCTCTTAATCCGCAGAACCTGAATCCTGTGCGAAGCGAGGACGAAGCGAGGAGAAAAGGTGCTGCTGGCGGTCGCGCGTCTGGTGAAGCTCGCCGCCGCAAACGTGCTATGCGTGAGGTTCTTGACGACCTGCTGCAGATGCCGCTCAAACGTGGCGAGCTGAAGAATGTTGAGTGCCTGGGTGACCTGATGGGGCCGAACGGCAAAATTAATCTGCTGAACGGTAAAATCAATGTAACCGTTGAGCAGGCTGTGTTGCTAGGTCAGGTGGTTCTTGCCATGCAGGGCAATACCAAGGCGGCGACGTTCTTGCGTGACACTGCAGGGCAGAAAATTCTTAAGGATGCCGAAGAGCAGTCCCAATATGAGGACGATGGCTTTACCGACGCAATCAAACGCAGTGCAAAGGATGTGTGGAAATAATGGGCATCGTTGGCAGGCTGCGCAGTATTATCAAACCTGTTATCAAGTTCTATGAGTTTAGTAAAAAGCAAATGCAAATTTTAACGTGGTGGTGTGAGGACTCTCCCTACCACGATTACAATGGCATCATAGCCGACGGCTCCATCCGTGCTGGTAAAACGGTAGCGATGGCCGTCTCTTTTGTTATTTGGGCTATGGACAGCTACGATGGCCAGAATTTTGCTATGTGCGGTAAAACCGTAGGCAGCTTCCGGCGTAACGTCTGGAAATGGCTCAAGCCTGTACTGCTGGTGCGTGGCTATCAGGTGGAAGAATCACGCACGGAGAACCTTATCGTGATAGCTCGCAAGCAAGGTAGCACGATGAAGCTGAATTACTTCTACGTGTTCGGCGGCCGCGACGAGTCCTCGCAGGACCTTATTCAAGGTATTACTTTGGCTGGTCTGTTTTGCGACGAGGTTGCGCTCATGCCTGAATCATTTGTAAATCAGGCATCTGGCCGCTGCTCTGTTCCGGGCGCTAAGCTGTGGTTTAACTGCAACCCGGATTCACCGATGCACTGGTTCTTGCTGCGATGGATCGAGAGGTGCGACGAGAAGCGCTTGCTGCATATCCATTTCCTGATGGACGACAATCCGTCGCTATCCGACGAGGTGCGTGAACGTTACCGGACGATGTATTCCGGTGTGTTCTATCGCCGCTTCATTTTAGGCGAGTGGGTAATGGCGCAGGGCGCTATCTACCGTGATGCGTGGAGTGATGAGCTGCTCTTTGGTGATGATCAGCTGGAGTATCTGCTTAAAAATCTGCACATCATGCGCCGCTCCATTACGATTGACTATGGCACCGTGAACCCGATGGTGTATCTGGACGTGCTCGATGATGGGCGCGACCTGTGGTTTATCCGCGAGTATTATTGGGACAGCCGCGCCGAGGAAAAGGAGAAGGACAACAGCCAATACGCCGACGACCTGCTTGAGTTCGTGCGTGGCGTGGAGCTGTGGCCGACAAATGTGGTCATAGATCCATCTGCAGCAAGCTTTAAAATTGAGCTGCGTAACCGTGGGCTGCGTGCAAAGGAGACGGTGGAAACAATCAACGCCGACAATGATGTCATTGAGGGCATCCGCAAGGTGAACACGCTGCTAACCCGTCGCCGCATCCATTTTTATTGTGGCTTAGTGCACACGCTGAAGGAGATGCAGTCCTATTGTTGGGACGACAAGGCTCTGCAGCAGTCTGGCAAGGAGAAGCCTATTAAAGTAGCTGACCATGCGCCTGATGCGGTGCGCTACTATGTGTCAACAGTCATCAGGCCAAGGAGGATAGCAAATGTCTAAAAGAAAACGCAGGCGCGCCCTGGACAAAGCTCCTGAGCCGCAGCCAATACGCAGCAGGGCGCTCGACGCTTTTAGTAACTTACTGGCTCGTTTGGGGGCTGGCACTCCGAACCTGTTGGAAGGCACGGAGTACAGTCTGCAGCGCATGTCGCGTGATTTCAATACTTTGAATGCTCTCTACCGTGAGAGCTGGATTGTCCGTCGCATCATCGACGTTATCCCGGCGGATATGCTCAAAAACTGGATAACGATTACCAGCGGTCTGGACCCCGATGTAGAGAAGCGGCTCAGTCTTACTCTGCGACGCACTCAGCTCATCGACAAGCTTAAGCGTGGCATGCAGTGGGGCAGGCTCTATGGTGGCGCTTTAGGCGTGATGCTGGTCAAACATCAAGGCTACGACCTTAGTCAGTCGCTGCAGCTTGACTGGATAATGCCTGGGGACTTCGCAGGGCTGCTCATTTTCGACCGGTGGAACGGAGTTAACCCATCCAGCGAACTCATCGAAGATATTTCTGATCCTGATTACGGTTTTCCAAAGTATTACACTGTGACTGATCCTGCAGGTGGTGGTTCTGTAAAAATTCATCATAGCAGGGTAGTTCGCTTCACTGGCAATACGCTTCCGTTTTGGGAGGAAATAGCAGAGATGCAGTGGGGCGCGTCTGTGGTCGAGTCTGTTTTTGATGAGCTGCGTAAGCGTGATAACGTGAGCTGGAACATTGCGCAGTTGACCTTCATGGCGAACATCCGCGTGCTAAAGATGCAGGACTTAGGTCAGCTTCTGGCGTCAACGGACAACGAGTCGCAGGCTGAGCTGCTGCGAACGCTGGAAGCTCAGAACATGCTGCTGAACAATATGGGTATGCAGGTCATGGATGCTGCAGATGGTCTGGAAACGCACCAGTACACTTTCGGCGGCCTTGCTGATTGCTATCAGCAGTTTATTATGGACATCAGCGGCGCTGCTGAGATTCCTGTGACGCGTCTGTTCGGGCGCTCGCCCTCCGGTCTTAATGCTACAGGCGAGAGTGACCTACAGAACTACTACGACATGATAGCTGAGAAGCAGGAGTCTTATCTGCGTCCTATCCTGAACAAAGTACTCCCGCCGTTCATTATCTCGACGCTAGGCAGCCTGCCGGACGACTTTGACTTTGAATTTGACCCGGTTGCAGAGCCTACGGATAAAGAGCGCGCCGACCTTGCTAAGTGCGGCACTGACAATGTTGTGGCCGCCTACAATGCTGGTCTTATCTCTCAGCGCACTGCCCTGAAGGAGCTGAAGCAGCAGAGCGAGCGCACCGGTGTCTGGACCAACATCACCGATGAGGACATCGAGCGTGCGTCCGACTCAGTGGAGCCGCCTGGCGAGATGGGTGGCATGTTTGGCGGCATGGGTGGCGAGGCTACTGGTGCTGTTGGTGTTGAACCTCAGCAAAATAAACCGCCTGAATCTGAATAAATAACTTGCAATAATTATGCATGAGAGTTAACATGTACACACTAAAAATTACGGAGGTTAGTATCATGGATAAAACAAAGCTTAATCTGGAACGCCTGCGTGCTTATGATGCCGAGTGGGAAGAAGATAAGCACCCGCGCGCTGAAAACGGACAGTTCACTTCTGGTAGTGGCAGCAGTGCTGGTGGCGGAACTGAAAGCGGTAGTAAGTACGGCTACAGTCGTTCTGAACAGCATGTTGCCAGTAAAATGGAAGAATGGGGCAATGAGCAAGGAAACATTGCTGCACTTGAAGCTGCCGATGCTTTCCGTGATGCGCGTGAAGATGAAAATGATATGCGTGAAGTCTTGAAATCTGTACGTCAGCATTTAGTCGAAAACGAAGATGACATTCGTGGTTATGATGAAAATCCCAAAAATTTTGACAAGGTTATGGAACAGCTGGATGATATGGAGTCTATGCTTAATGACCAAGACGATTATGAATTTAAGCATGGCGAGATAAAATCTCCGCTTCGTCAGGCTGCTGAGGCAGTGCAGGGCGGCGATGGCAGGCTTAAAGGTTACAAGGGCTTGAGCTTTACACAGGAAACCAACGAGGCTGATTCTGGCACTCCTGCCGGCGAGGTACATAATTTCATTGTTGGCAACCTTAAAGGCAAGGAACCGACGAAGGAAAATGTAACGGCTGCGTGCAAGCAGGTAGTAAATATGCTGAATGACGATATTAAATATCTGAGTGAGCGCGCTGCCACAGCTAGACGTTATGGCAATGAACAGGCTGCGAAGGAATGGGAAGCAAATATTGAAAAGCAGCAACAAAGAATACAAGCTGCTTATGAGGTTACAATGGGTTTTAGTAAATGAAAAAATTTAAAATGCCGCGAGTCATTGAGCGCTCTTATGCCAGCGCCATTGACCGCCTAATGCAAGGACTGAAGCGTGAGTTATCTCACGTTGCCAGTCCTTTTTTTATTGCTGACGTAATGCGTCGGCTGGCTCGTTCGCCGACTTTTATTCGTGCCTGCGACCAAATCGCACGCTCGATGGCCACGCATCTGTTCCGCAATGGGCATAAGACGTGGCGTGCTGCAGCAGCTGAGGGCAGTAAGGGACGAATCATTCGCGCCGCCCTACAGCGCGAGCTTGCCTCACCACGCGTCGCGAAAGTGTACGAGGGTATAATCAGTCGTAACGCTGAATTAATCCGCTCTATGCCGCTCACGCTGGCTGATAGGGTGGCTCATAAGGTTGCTAAAGGTTATGAGCAAGGCTTGCGACCGGAGGCGATGATAGACGATATCCTCAAAGAGTACCCGCACATGACCGAAGCTCATGCAAGGCTCATCGCCCGCACGGAAACGTCTAAAGCCAGCACGGCTCTGACGCAGGTGCGTGCTGCTGATGCAGGGCTTGATTGGTACGTCTGGCGGACGAGTGAGGACGCTCGTGTGCGTTCTGCTCACGCGCATATGGATGGTGTGATTATCCCTTGGAGCGATGCACCGGCGCCGGAGCTGCTTAACCATGAGAAGTCGCAGGGGAATTACCATGCGGGAAACATTTACAATTGCCGCTGCTATCCTGAACCGCTTATCAGGTTTGACCAGGTGGCGTGGCCTGCAAAGGTGTACCGCAACGGCAAAATCGAGCGCATGGGCATAAAACAATTTAAGAAATTATTACCTGGAGGTGAGCTATGAGCAAGGCATATTTTGGCTCACGAATCTCCGACCACATCCTCAAAACGCCGGAGGGCTTCTTGATCTGTAAGGACGTTCCTATTGCTCGTACCGGTACGCAGCAGTATCGAGGCTGCGAGTTCGGCGGTCCGGTCGCTGACGGCATTTACAATGTCCAGCGTCCTGAAGCTGAGGTCTTTGACCGTGCTGCCGTGGCAAGCTTTGAAGGCAAGCCTGTATGCGATGAGCATCCGGAGGAAGATGTAACCCCTGATAATTATGGGCGGTACATGAAAGGCGTGTGCCGTGATGTGCGTCGAGGCGATGGCGATTTAAGTAATTGCCTGGTTGCTGATTTAGTTATTTATGACGCTGACCTTATCAATAAGATTGAGGCCGGCAAACGCGAGATATCTTGCGGTTATGACTGCTTGTGGAATCCGACGAGTGACTCCAGCTATGACCAGCTGGAAATCCGCGGTAACCATGTAGCAGTTGTTGATAGAGGCAGGGCGGGGCACAAGGTTGCTATCCGTGACACTGCCGACGATGAAAAAGGAGGTAAAAAAATGTCTAAATCTTTGATTGGACGTATCCTGCGAGCGCTGGCTCGCGACGAATCTACTACACCGGAGGACATGGAGGCTGCTGCAAAACTTGCAGGTAATTCTGATGCTGAGCCACGTCCTCAGCCTGCACCCGCTGCTGCTCCTGCTCCTGCAGCTCCAGCAGCTCCTGCAACACCTGCACCTGCTGCTGTGCCGCAGCCTGAAAATAAACCTGCAGCAATGGATGAGGCTACTGAGGCGCGTTTCAAGAAAATTGAGGACGCGCTGGAAGCTATCAGCTCTAAGCTGAATCCTGCGCAGACTGCTACTGAACCTAAAAAGGATGCTCTGGACGCGCTGGAGGAAGAGCTCCAAAACAAAGCACCCGCTGCTGAACCAGCTCCTGCCGGTGACGAGGACGATGTAATCGAGCCGCCGGAAGATATCAATGCGCAGGATGCAGCGCTGGAAGAAGATATTGAGGGCGAATGTGCTCCCGACGCCAAGGAGGCGCGTGACGCAGCTATGGCTTTAATTAAAAACTTGAAGCCTGCTGTTGCAGCCATCCCCAATGAGGCACAGCGCAAACGTGCGGCTGACTCTCTGGCTATCCTCATCAAAGGCTCTATGCAGCAGGATGCTCAATATGGCAAGCTGATGCAGATGCGTCGCCGTTCCGCTGCACAAGACAGCAAGCCTGATGATTACGCTCTGGGACGTGAAATTGCAAAAAAATATAATCCCCATTATAAAAATCGTTAAGGAGGCAAAACAATATGAGTGGTAAAGCAATTGGTATCTCTATGAATTTTGGCTACCCCGGTAACTACGCCCGCACCCCGGACGATATCGTGGCCAGCCGTCTGTTAAACGAGGAAAGCGAAGCTATCCCATTTGGTGCTGCCGTCTGCATTAAAGATGACAACACTTACGAAGCTGTTGGCGCTGCAACTACCGCTGCTAATGTCGCTGGCATTGCACTGCGTGTTGTTAAGCAGGCAGTGTCTTATGCAGAGCAAAATAAAACCGAGTATCAGCCCGGTCAGTATATGTCTGTGCTGGAGCGTGGTGCTGCTACTGTTGTATGTAATGTTGGCACTCCGAAAGCTAACGGTAAAGTTTACGTGCGCGTTAAAGCTAATACTTCTATTGCTAATGGTGTAGTTGGTGGGTTTGAAGCTGCAGCTGACAGCACTAACACCATTGAAATTCCGAATATGCGCTGGACTAGCGGCGCAATGGATGCGAATCGTGTCTGCGAGGTTACTCTGCTGACTCGTGCTTCTGCGTAATATAAGGAGGTATAAATAATATGGCAACTGGAAAATTTGGCTTTTATAGCCCGGACGCTGGTATGCGTAATCTGGGTAATTTTGCCATGCAGAATGGTGGTCGTAAAAGATTCCGCGGCTCCGCATGGGATGCTGCTGCCAGCTCTGGCATGGCGTATATTACAGGCGAACTTGAAAAGGTTGATCCTAAGCTGCGCGAGCCGCTGACCAGCGTAACCTGGCAGCGTGATATTGTCGCCAAGACTGGCGGCGGCTGGGTAGAGTTTACTTCTACTTTTGATGTTGACTATGCTACTTCCGGTGCAAACGCTAACAGTATCACTGCTCCCGGTGCTACTACTATCCCTGTAATGCAGGTCAACACCAGCAAGAACATGTTCAAGGTATCCACCTGGATGCACGCTATGCAGGTACCGTTTATTGACCAGGCGAAGATGAAGCAGATTGGCCGTAATCTGGAAGATTTGCTGGATAAGGGCGTTAAACTCAACTACAACAAAACTCTTGACCTCAATGTCTACAATGGCTTCAAGGAGGCAGGTACTACTGGCTTGCTGAATGACCCGAATGTTGTTACCTACACTGTGGGTAATGGTGCAAATGGCACTCCAGCATGGAACACTAAAACCGCGGATGAGATCCTGCATGACATCAACAATGCGCTGGTGGATGCATGGGCTGCATCCGAGTACGACATGAAAGGCATGCCGAATCATATTCTGATTCCGCCGAAGCAGTATGCTTACATCACCATGCAGAAGGTTTCCGACGCTGGCAACATCTCCATCATGGAGTATCTGATGCAGAACAATATTGCTAAAGAGCAGGGCGGCTCTATCACCATTGAGCCTTGCCGTTGGTGCATCAAGGCTGGCACCGGTCAAAAAGACCTTATGATGGTTTACGTCAACGATGAGGATATGGTTAACTTTGATTTGACTGTGCCTATCACCCGCGCGTATACTCAACCGTCTGTTGAGCGTGCCGCCATCCTGACTTTGTTTGCAGCGCAAATCGGCCAGGTTAAATTCATGTATTACCAACCTGTCGCATACCACATCGGTATCTGATTAGGCAATATTCTAGCCAGGCGTTTATCGTCTGGCTTTTTTATTTGAGGAGGACAATCAATGGTTATTTTAACTAAAAAACGCTTTGGCTTTGTGAAGCAGGACGGTACTGAACGCATTGATGCGGAACGCTTCCTGACTAAGGGCGGCATGGAAATTGAGGATGCTCCCGATTGGATTGCAACTGATCCGCTGTATGCGCTGGCTGTTGAATCTGGCGACCTTGTGCCGGTCAATGGTAAAACTCCGAAGGCTGAGGCAGAAGCTGTTGCCAAAGCCAAGCAAAGCAAAGCGGAGGATAAAAGCGAATAAGGAGGTGCATTATGTACCATCCGTTGATTGCGCAGGCGAGCAATATCAAAACGCAGGAGAATCCTTCCTACACCAAGGAGGACTTCCTGGCATTCTATCCACAGTTTGCTGAGCCGCTGCCGGAAATAGTGCTGGACAGCTTTGTAGAGCTTGGTCAGGCGTGTGTAAGCGAGCAGCGCTATGGCAAGATGTGGAGGATGGCCATCGGACTATTCATCGCCCATATGTGCACCCTTTACATGCAGTCTGCTGCAGACCCGGGTGCACCTGCTGCAGATGTCCTTGCCGCAGCTCAGGCCGCTGGTGTGGTTACGAGTGAGTCTGCTGATGGCGTGTCTTATTCCATGGATACGTCCGCACTTTCACAGGACCTTGCTGGTTGGGCGGCGTTCCGGTTGACCGCGTTTGGCGTGCAGTTTGCCACTCTGGCGCGCTTTGCTGGTAAGGGAGGCATGTATGTATGGTAAGCATAAATACATCGCACAGAACGGCCAACGGCGGCCTGCAGGGGCTTATGGACAGAGTGCAAGCTTTGAGCATCAAGAAGCTCTATGTGGGTATCCCGCAGGAGAAAACATCTCGTGGCGATGAGCCTATAAATAATGCGAGCCTGCTGTACATCCATACTCATGGCATCCGGCGTAAGTCCATGCGTGAGGAAATGCAGGGCTATATGGATCAGGGCATGGAGTACAGCCTGGCTTATCAGCTATATGTTCAGACACACGGTTCACCGCTCTGGCACGCTCCACCGCGTCCTGTGATTGAACCGGCCATCGCCAAGCACCACCGTGAGATTGCAGAAGAATACGCTAAGGCTGTAAAGGCTGCTATGACTGGCGATGGAGCGAGGGCTGATGCTTTTATCAAACGCACGGGCCTGCTGGCGCAGAACATCTGCCGCAAATGGTTTATGGACGCGGAAAACGGCTGGCCGCCTAACTCTCCGAAAACCATAGATAAAAAGACCAAAGGCAAGGGCGGCAAAACCAATCCGCTTATTGATACCGGTGCCTTGCGTAAGGCTATTGTTTATGTGGTAAGGAGTGATTGACGTGGTTAATGTTGGCAGAGTGGTGCGCAGCAAGCGTTTAGGCTGCCAGCGCATTACTGTCAAACGCTACGCTGCGAGCTGGCACGATGGAGCTTATGGTCGGGATGCAGACAATCCTATTGTGCTGCAGGTGGCGGCGATTGTCACCGTTGCCCAGCCTAAAGATTTGCAGTTATTGCCTGAAGGTGACCGCGTCACCGGGGCAATGAAATTTTTGACGAATGTGGAGCTGCACGCGACCAATGGTGAAGCTATCAGCGATGAGCTTGAATGGCGCGGAGCACGCTACAAAATCCTCACTGTTACGCCTGATATTGATTATGGATTTTACCGCTCTATCGGGACGCGATTGGACGGTGATGGAGTTGGTTAAAAATATTGCTGAATTTGAATCTTTAATGTGGGCAGAGCTGATGGACATCCTCGGGCATGATGCTAAGACAATACCGCCGCCTGTACGCCGCTCCTGGCCAACGGACGGAGGCCCCGACTGGAAGCTTACAGACAACGTGGTCTTTATGCAGTGTACCGAGGCGGCCGAGGACATCATGCAGCCGATTGATGAGCGTTGGCAGTCTGAAGGACGTGATTTTTTGCGTGAGAGTGCAAGCACACGTACCGTGCAGCTACGCCTGAATGCTTATGGGCCTGCCTGCTATGAATCGCTGCTTAAGCTACGCATTGAACTGCTGCGTGGCCGGCCGAAGCTCAAAAAACAAAAAATCTATATTATTCCCGGCAAGGATTCCATCCAATATGCGCCTGAATTATTCCAGGGACGGTGGTGGAAGCGTGCCGATTTAACTTTATATTTTAATGTGCTGATTAGCGTTGAATCTATCGTGAAAGCGATTGAAGAAGTCAACGTTACGATTAAAGCAAACGAGCCTGGGACGAGCGATGTTATCCTTGAGCCAGGTGAAATTATTATTAAGAAAGGGTGATTTTGTTGGCTTATAAATTGGACTTATCTCCGATTGTCGACGTGGTTATCAACCTGTCTGCTAAGGCTGCTGCTCGCAAGGGTTTTAACCTTGGCTTGATTATTGGCAAGTCTGAGGTTATCCCGGCGAATGAAAGGGTGCGTATTTATACCAGTGCATCTCAGATGCTGACTGACGGTTTTGTAGAAACGTCTGCAGAATATAAGGCTGCTTTGTTGTATTTTGCAGCTATCACGAGCCCGCGGAAATTGGCAGTGGGCGTAAAGCTGACGGAAGATACGAATCTAACTGCTACGCTGGAGGCTTGCCGTGCTGCTAACTCTCAGTGGTATCCGTTTAGTTATTTGGGCGCAGAAGATGTTGATATTAAAGACTGTGCAGCTTGGTGCGAGAGTGCTGTTCCTGATAGCACTTACATGTATACCACTGCTGATAAAAGCGTACTTGACGAATCTGGTGATGCAAAGAGCATTTTTAAGGCTCTGCAGGACAAAAACTATCAGCGCAGCTTGGGCCAATACTGCGGCCAAGATGATACTCCGGACGCTGTGGTTGCTACCATGGGTTATGCGATGGGTGCTAACCGTGGCCTTGCTGGTGACTCATTTACCTTGGCGTATAAAACTCTGCCAGGTGTAACGGCTGATGATTTGTCTGAATCTCAGGTAACTCATGTGTGTGGCAATGCTGAATCTACAGGCCATAATGGTAATGTATACATTAACCGTGGTGAGGAATATGATATTCTGCAGCAGGGATATATGGCTGATGGTACGAGCTTTGATGAGCTACTGTATCTTGATATGCTCAAAAACGATATTACGCTTAATGTCATGGACCTGCTTTACCAGCGCCGCAAATTGCCGCAGACTGAAGCTGGTGTTACAAGCATTATTAATGTTATCAATGATGCTTGCCGTAAATATGTGAAGTTGGGCTTTATCGCTCCGGGCAAATGGAACGGTGCCGAGTGCTTGAATCTGCAGACAGGTGATTACCTGCCTGATGGCTATCTGGTGCAGAGCGAGCCTCTTGACGAGCAGTCTCAGGCTGACCGTGACAAACGCAAGGCTCCACCGATTTATGTCTGCTGCAAGCTGGCTGGTGCAATCGAATTTGTTACCATCCAGGTTAATGTTAACCGCTAAGGAGGCTATCTGAATGGAATTAACTACTTACAGTTTTGCTGATTTGGCAGGCTCTATCAACCATCCTACGTTTGGCTCGTATCTCTTTGATGGTGCTGGTGTAGGCTCTGTGACAGTATCCAAGGCCACCGACCGCACTGCTCATGATATTGCTGCAGATGGCTCTGTAATGGTATCTAAGATTGCGGGCAATAATGGCACCGTAACCATTGAATGTCAACAGACCTCTGCTATCCATAAATGGTTGAGTGCTTGGTTTAACGCTTTGTGGCAGCTGCCTACGAGCGAATGGGCAAGCACCAGCATGACTCTGCGTAATACCGCTACAGGTACCCGCCATATTATTTCCGGTATTTCTCCCCAAAAAGAGCCGGATACTCCGTACCAGAGCCAAGGCCAGCGTGTATCTTGGACGCTGATGTGTGCCGAGGTTACTAATCTTCCGATTTGATGGAGGTCTGAATCATGCTTAAACAAAAAACACAAGTTGTGGAGGTGGCTGGTAAATCCTATCAGCTCACCAAGATGGACGCACGCACAGGCAGCTATGTTGCTTTTAAGGTTGCGGGCGTGCTGGCTCCCTCAGGCGGTAAAGCAGCCGAGATGGCTGCTGCTCTCATGGGTATGCCACGTAAGGATTTTGATGAGCTGCAATCCCTGCTGCTGCGCACTGTTAATCGTTTGATTGATAACGGTAATGGCCAGCAGTTGCCGGAACCTGTCTTGACGGCTAAGGGAGATTTTGTTGATGATGCTCTGGCGTATGATGCTGCCAGCGTTATCCAACTGACTGTTCATGCGCTGATTTTTAACGTCGGAGGTTTTTTCGCCGCAGCCGGGTTGAATCTCCCGGCAGAATTGACGGGCAAACCTACGAGCCGATGAGTTATCCGACGCTTGATGCTTTCGCCTTTGCTCCTGTAGCTGCAGGGCTTTGGCGGCAGCACGAGCTGAGTGATGGCACATATGATTTTGATGATTTGCTGGACGCTCACGAACTGTTGGCGGTCAAGGCAGAAAACGCACGGCGGATGCAGGAAGCCATGAGAAAGGAGTAGGCTGATGAGCAATATCTTAGAAGAATATCTTGTGCGCATTGGCGCGGAAGTCGACAAGGATGCCTTTGCCGGTGCTGCGAAAGCTATCAATAATCTATCCGGTATGCTCGGGAAATTAGGCTCTATCCTTAAATATGGCGCTATCTTTGCGGGGCTGGCAAAAGTTACGGAAGCTGTCATTGATAACATTAAGGCTGTGGCCAGCGCCGATTTGGAATACCAAAAGCTGGCGCAATCAATGTGGGTGACAAAAGACACAGCTAAAACCTTGAGTGTGGTCCTGAAGACCATGGGCGCTTCGCAGGAGGATGTGGCGTGGGTGCCGGAGCTGCGTGAGCAGTTTTTCCGTCTGCGTCAGGAGATGGCAGAGCTGTCCACGCCTGCAGATGCCGACGGACAGTTAGCCTGGATCCGTGAGATTGGTTATGACGTGCAAAGCCTGCAGCTTAAGCTAAAGATGTTTAAGGAATGGGTGGTCTATTACCTTATCAAAGAGCTGCAGCCCTACATCAAAGAGTTTCAGGAATTTATCCGCTGGCTGAATGATAAATTCGGCAAGAACTTGCCTGCGCTGGCACGTAAGGTAGCCAGCGTGCTGGCGAGTGTTGTGCGTGTAGCAATGTCGCTGGTTAAGGCTCTCAAATGGGTATTTGAAGGCATTTATAATTTTATTGACGCGCTGCCAAGTAAAACAAAGGCTTTAGTAGCTGTGTTTGCCGTTGTCGGTGCTGCCATCATGGCAGGGCCGTTTGGCCTGATGATGATGGCCATCGGCACTGCACTCATCATGCTGGAGGACTTCTTTGGTTATCTTGAGGGACGCGAGAGCAGCAATACCTTAAAGCCGCTCTGGAAATGGCTTACTGATGAGAACAATCCTTTGCATCGCATAATCACAAAGCTTGGTGATGGCATTGCGTTTATCCTTGAAAAGCTTACGGAGCTGTTTGAAAAAGTCTTTACGGAAGAGCGGCAGGAGAAGCTTAAGGAAACCGTAGCTAATATTGCTAAGGGCGTTGCTGAAATTGCCGAAGGTCTGGCGACGATTGTTGAGAGTATTTTTGGCAAAAAGTATCCTGTTGTGAAGAAATTCTGGGACTTCTTCCTGACAGCCGTTGGTAAGGTTGTAGATAAGGTGCTCACATTGACAAATAGTATGGGACATCTTATGCGTGCTTTGGGTAAGGCTATGCAGGGCGATTTTAAGGGAGCGCGTGAGGAATTCATTAATGCGGCCGCTGATGAAAATGCAACAGGCGAGCGGTCTAAATATATCCAGCAAAAGCTTATGTCGATGGGCTTTACTGCTTCTGCCGCCGCTGGCGTTGTAGGAAACCTTGTCCAGGAATCTGGCTTGCGCACGGATGCTATCGGTGATAATGGCACATCCGGTGGTTTGGCTCAATGGCACAATGAACGCTTAGATGCTCTTAAGCGTTTTGCTGCTGCGCGTGGTAAAAAGTGGACTGACCTTGACACGCAGATTGAATTTTTGGCAGAAGAAATGCGCACGTCCTACGCTGATACTTACGCTAAAATGCAAAGCGCTGAATTGCCGGAGATAGCCGCTCAAATTATGACGGATGAATATGAAATCCCTGATCCTGCATCTGCTAATTATGCTCAACGTCAAGCTAATGCTCGTGCTGCCTATGAAGCTATGCAGTCTGGCAACAAACAAGCGGATGATTATCACGGTGGCGGTGGAGGCGGGTATGACAGCCTTGTTGCTCCTACGAGCTATGCTGCAGGTTTTGCTGCAGGCGGCTCTGCCGGTCTTATGCCAATGGCGAACAGTACGGCAAATTATAACGGTGGAGTTGTAAATGTTGGCGGCATTGTGGTTAACTGTGGCAATGTCAGTGATCCGCAAGGTGTGGCTAAGGCTGTAGAAGGAACAATGGAAGATTTTGCCCAGCGTCTGGCAGCGCATAACGGAGGGACGGTGTTTGTATGAGCTTAATGGGTACAATGAACACTTTGAATGGTATCTGGGGCGCTGCTAATCTGGTTGCCAAACTGACCGGGAATAAGTCATTTAAAACTAATGATGGTTATAGTCCATCTGTTTGGGGTAGTGGCCTAGGAGCACAACAGGTGCTTATGGTTAAAACGAACATTGGTGGCTATTTTTTTGATGCTGTTTTTAGCGTTGATACTGAGCATAGCCTGACGGTTACCCAGCATCCTGTGCAGACTGGCGCAAATATCAGCGACCATGCTTTTGTAAATCCTATCCGTATGACGATGCAGATTGGCGTATCTGATGCCATGGCTTATCGTGTTGGTGCTAATTATGGTGGTGATGGCGGCACGAAATCTGTACAGGCCTATCGCTTACTATGCAAGCTGCAGGAATTGCGTATACCCATGCAGGTTGTTACGCGTCTTAACACGTACCAGCATATGCTTATTGAGAGCATTGATGTGAGCGATGATGTGTCGACGCTCTGTGCTCTCAAAGCTACGGTGAATCTTGTGCAGGTGTTGGTGGTAAATGTTGGCACCGAAAAGGTTTCGGCGCGGGCATGGACATCTGGTGCTCAAAAGAAAGCGCAGGAAGTGCAGCCTAAAGGCGACAATAGTACGATTTTGCGCAAAGCAGAAAAAGGCTCTGGTCTGGAGGTGAAGTGGGGATGAGCTATTATGAAATACCATTAACTACCACGCCTTTTGACAAGAAGACTTTTAAGCTGACACTGGATGGCGAGCGTAACATCAACATCCTGCTGAAGCTGCGCTATTATGATTTGTACGAGTTGTGGGTGGCTGATGTTTGCGACAATAGCACAGGCGAAGAGTTGATTACAGGCATGCCGCTCGTTCCTGGCATTGATTTGTTAGGTCAGTACGATTACCTGAATATTGGCAGCGCTCAAATCGTGGCTGTTGGGCCTACCACGCAGGAGCAGCCTGATAATGAGACATTAGGCTCAGCTTGGGTACTTTTGTGGGGTGATGGCTCATGAGTAGTTATCTGTGGATGAGAAAGTGGAAAATCCTCGTAGTTGATGCTCAGGACAAAGAGGCCTTGAACGTGTCTGACCTGCATGTGAAGTTTACGGTCAAAAAATCTCGGGAAATAAACAATTACTCAACTGTGGAGATTTACAATCTTACTGCTGCAACAGAGCAGAAAATCCTTAAGGAAGGCGACCGTATCATCATTGAAGCCGGTTATGAAGGCTATCTGACTACATCTGCAGATGGGACGATACAAGAAATCAAAGACTCCGAAGGTAATACCCAAGAGAAACAGTACGGAGTTATCTTTGACGGTAAAATTATTTATCCGTCCCGGCGCAAGGAGAATAATACGGACTACGTGCTGTCGCTCCTATGCGTGGACGGAGCTAATGTGCTTGCTAAAAATTTTATTGCCAAAACTTTAAACAAGGGCGTAAACCAACGTCAGATTTTGGATGCGGTCTGTGAAAAGTCAAAAACCAAAATACCTACGAATAGTATTACTCAGGGCCTGTCCGGTCAAAAGCTGCCGCGGGGTAAGGTTATTTTTGGCGAGCCAAAAGACTATATTTCTGATATTGCCCGCGGTAACGGTGCGAGCTATTGGGTGAACGATGGCAAGCTGAACATGATAAAGCTTGCCGACGCTGCCAAGGATGAAGCTATCGTGCAAACGCCTACGACCGGTCTTGTCGGTATGCCGACGCAGACGCAGTATGGCGCTAATTTTAAATTGCTGCTGAATCCCGCTGTGCATATGTGGTCCTTGGTGCAGCTTAAAAATAGTGAGATTGCGGAAGCGCAGGTTACTCCAGGTCAGGCGCAGATGCCGCTTGATGAAGAGTGGATCTATCAGGTAATCGAGCTGACGCATACTGGTGATACGATGGGTAATGATTGGTATACGTCCTGTACGGCTGTTTCTCGCTATGGTAAGGGCGTACTGCCTGCTCTCATGGCCAACAATGCGCAGAATCCGAACGGAGTGTGATTTTATGATTGATTTAAATTTGCGTACGCCGAACGTCGAACGTCAGGGCGAACTTGACGCTCGTGCCGCTGCAATCAAGACGCGCGTGTGCATGCCTGGCATTATCCAAAGCTTTGACGCGGCCGCTCAGACTGTTACTGTGCAGCCAGCATTGCGAGAAAAAATGCTTGCAGACGGTGATGAATCATGGATAGATATTCCTTTGCTGGTCGACGTGCCTATTGTCGTGCCACGCGCCGGAGGTTATGCGCTGACGCTGCCGATACAGGCAGGTGATGAGTGTTTGGTGGTCTTTGGCGATATGTGCATGGATGGCTGGTGGCAGAGCGGCGGCGTGCAGAACCAAGTAGAGTGTCGCAGGCATGACCTGTCTGATGGCTTTGCTATTATCGGCGTGTGGTCGCAGCCTAGAGTAATCCCCGGCTACAGCACAGGCTCTGCTCAGCTACGCAATGATGCGGGCAGTGCTTACGTAGAGCTTGCCGGAGACACGATTAATATTGTAGGTGGTACGGTAAACATTAAAGCAGGGCGGGTGAACATCAATGAGTAATGCAACGCGCTTAGGCGATTTGGATACCGGTCATGATGCTTGCTCGCCTACAGAGCTCGTATCGGCCAGCCCTAACGTATATATTAACGGCCGCGCTGCAGGGCGTGTAGGCGACAGCTATGCACCTCACGGCTGCATCAATCACCCATCGCATAGTGGCACGATTGCCAGCGGCTCAGCATCTGTGTTTATCAACGGAAAGGCTGCAGGGCGCATTGGTGATCCCGTGAGCTGTGGCGGTACTGTGGCCGAAGGCAGCAGTAATGTGTTTATTGGAGGCTGATATGCAGGTTAGACGTTTAGACGATAATTGGGATTACTGCTTTGGTCGTGGTTCTCAAAACTACATCAGCGGCATCGAAGCTGTCGGGCAGGCGATAAAGCAGCGCCTGCTTTTGCTTTACTCTGAGTGGTGGGAAGACCTGAAAGATGGGCTGCCGTTGTGGGAGCAAATCTTAGGCACGTCCGGCAGTGATGAAAACAGGCAGGCCGTTGACATTATTATCCGTGACCGTATAAGTGGTACGGAAGGCGTGCAATCTGTCACGTCTTTTGAATCAAGCTATGAACGAAGACATTACAAATTTACGGCGACCGTAGAGACTATCTATGGCTCATTGACTATTAGTAGTGAGGAGGTGCAGATGTGACGTATTTTAAGCCTTATGTTGATAGTACGGGACTGCATATCCCTACCTACAACGATATTTTAGAAGATATGATTGCTGCAATGAAGCAAATCTACGGCGATGATATCTATCTGGACAACAGCTCGCCTGATTACCAGCTGCTGTCCATTTTTGCTCTCAAGCAAAGCGATACGCTGCAGGCTATGGCGTATGCCTACAACGCACGCTCTCCTGAGACTGCTATCGGCACGTCACTTGACAGCGTGGTAAAGCTGAACGGTATTAAGCGTAAGGCTGCCAGTCAGAGCACGTGTCAGGTAAAAATCACCGGCACGCCATTTACACAAATCGTTAACGGTGCTGTGCGTGACCGCGCTGGCCTGACGTGGGATTTGCCATCTAGCGTGGTTATTGACTCTAGCGGAACGACTTACACTGTTGCGACCTGCCGCACGGCCGGAGCTGTGAGCGCTTTGGCTGGCGATATTAGCCAGATTGAAACGCCGACTTACGGCTGGGTGTCTGTAACGAATGAAGTTGCTGCTGTGCTGGGTAATGCGCAGGAGACCGATGCGCAGCTGCGTGAACGCCAGACTATCAGCACTGCGAATCCGTCGCAGACTATGCTGGACGGAACGAAGGGCGCGATTGCTGCTCTAAAAAATGTTTCCCGCTACGCTGTGTACGAGAACGATACCAACGTTAGCTCTGTAACGGATGATAATCCGTATGGACTGCCAGCTCACTCCGTGACCTGTGTGGTCGAGGGAGGGACGGATGAGGATGTGGCGGAAGCAATTTTTTTACACAAGGGTATAGGGTGTTATACCAATGGTGATGTAGTTGTAGAATATACGGATCAGAACGATTATATAAATCGTGTGCGATTTTTCCGCCCTGTCTACAAAGATATTTTTGTTAAGGTCGTAATCAAAAAATATACAGGCTATATATCCACTATGACTGTCAAAGTCCGTGAAGCTGTTTATAATTATCTGGCCGCGTTGACGATTGACAGTGACGTGTCTGCGTCGGTGCTGAGCAACATCATTACTGATTGTAATCCCTCACTCACCAAGCCTATCTTTGGCATCAAAGAACTGAAGCTGGGGCTTAGCAAATCGTCTATGGCAGCGCAGGACATTGATATCGGCTTTAAGGAAATTCCGAATCCTGCGTATGCGAACATTGAGGTGACGCTGGAATGATGCAGAATCTTGATTATTATAAGCGCCTGGTTACGAGCGAATATCGCCACAGCCCACGCTTTACGGCGATGGTACAGAAGCTGCTTAGCTATGGTCTGGAAATTGACGACAGCATAAATAATATGATTGTGGCGTTTGAGGTGGACAATGCTAGTACAGCGCAGCTGGATATTTTAGGGCAGATTGTTGGCGTAAGCCGTCAACTGAAATTCGAGCCGTCTGCTGCTGCCATTGGTGAGGTTATTTGTCCATCGCCGGCAGAAATGGCAAGCGGTGAGGTTTATCCGATAATTTATACGCCTACGCCTGACAAATTGGCGAGCACGCCTATGCTCACAGGTTATCCGCCAGCGGAAATGGGCGAGGGCAATCTGCTGGACGACGAAGTTTTCAGGTTGATGATTAAGGCCCGCATTATCCAGAATACCTGGAAAGGCACCATCGGTGAGCTGTACGATTTGTGGGACGCTGTCATGGGCGCTAATAAAAAACTGTCCATTGAGGACTTGCAGGATATGAGCTACAACATTGTGCTGCAGGGTGACTACACGCAACTTGAGGAAGAACTCATCATCCATGCTTATGTTATCCCAAAGCCGGAAGGCGTGCGTATCAATGTGCTGACGTTTGTATCGACTGACGGCTTGCCTTTGTTTAGCTATGATTATAATACTATGCGTTACAGTGGCTATGAGAGCCATTGGGCGGAAGCAGAAAAGGGGAATTGATAAATGGCTAGTAGTAATTTTAAGGTTTTTGCTGAAGCCGTGGCAGCGCTGAATGTTGTGAGCGACGCAGAGTATGCTACGGATACACAGCGCATTAACGGCGTTGTGCCCGGTCTTGCTTCGGCGGCGCTGCATAACAAATTATACAAGCAGGCCACGATTATGGCTGCTGCGCTGGCGCAGGTGCTCGTGGAGCAGGGACAGGACGCTTTGGACAGCGATTACGCTGCGCTTGTAACGTCACTGAAAAAATCGTTGGTGCTGTCGCTGAACGGGGAGAAGCCTGATAAAAATGGCAATATCCAGAAAAATTTTGTCTATAGCGTTGAGGGCAAAACTCCCGACAGTAAGGGAAATGTTGCTCTGAATATTGATTATCTGAACGCGATGAGCTTTGTTGGCTCTGTGGTCATCACAAAAGATAACATCAATCCCGGTACGCAGATTGGTGGCACGTGGCAGCTTCTGCAGAGCGGTCGATATATCCGCTCTGCTGGTGATGGTTATGCTGGCGGTGCTCTGGGTGGTAGCGATGGCTTTGTGCTTACGCAGAAACAACTGCCTGCACATAGCCATGAAGCTACAATTTATGGTGCTGGTAATCATAAGCATGACATTTATGTTAGCAATTGGCAAACACACGGCGGTAGTGGTGGTGCAGGATCTCAAGCTCATGAGCGCCGCTGGGGCGCAACTGAAGAGGCTGGAAATCACTCGCATCAAATATCCATCCAATCTACCGGCAATGGAGAAAAAGTAACTTTTGAGCCGTCTTATCTGTGTTTATATTTTTGGGTGCGTACTGCGTGAGGTGAAGTAAATGAGTAATGCAAGAATACAGTTTAGCCTGGCGAGCGAGGATGTGTGGAACGCTTATAATCCTCAATTAAATGAAGGCGAAATCGTCACTGTTTTAAAGGCCAATAAAAAAGTTAAATTGGTTCAGGGCAAGGTTGGCGGCTCAACGTACAGTGAGAGCACTGTGATTTGGGATCAAGACACTGCCGAGACTATCATGAGTCGCTCTGAATTGGCAGAATCTACTGCTACAGCACAGGCGGCAGCTGCCAGTGGCAGTGCATCAAAAGCTGCTGCATCTCAATCTGCCGCTGCAACGTCTGCTGCGAATGCTAAAGCAAGTGAGAACGCTGCAAAAACTAGCGAGACGAATGCTAAAGCATCAGAGACTGCTGCTAAAAACAGTGCCACATCTGCTGCGTCCTCTGCATCAACCGCAAGCACGCAGGCTGGCAAGGCAGCAGATAGTGCGACTGCCGCTGCCGGAAGTGCTACGCAGGCTGGTACGTTTGCAACAACGGCGACAAACCAAGCCACCGCTGCCGCAAAGAGTGAAAGTAACGCAAAGGCTTATATGGATACTACAAAAGACCTTAGCGAAAACGTTAATGTTTTTGTTCCTACCGTTGATGCTGACGGAACTTTGACATGGACAAACAAAGCGGGACTATCCAATCCTGACGCAGTCAATATCAAAGGTGCAAAAGGCGATAAGGGTGATCCCGGACCGCAAGGTCCGAAAGGCGATGAAGTTACTATTGATGAGGAACTATCTTCAACCTCTATTAATCCCGTTCAGAATAAAGTAGTAACGACAGCGATTGATACTCTTACTGCTAGTATCCCTAAACCATCTGTGGCTAATACATGGACGGCACAGCAGAATTTTCATGACCTTATGCTCAACCGAGAGAAGTACACTACTTATGTTGTCAATGGCACATCCGATACACCTATAACCTCCACGATGGTTTATGCTGTGACAAGTGCATTTACCCTTGACCTTTCTGTTTTGGCTGGGGCATTGAGTGCTAGTCAATCGTCTGTGTTTACTGCATACTTTGCTGCAAATGCAGATTACAGTTTGACTATAAGCAATGCAGGAAAATTAAAATATGTTGGTAGCGCAAGTGACGTAGCTATTACAAGTGCAGGATTGCTCCTTAACATTTGGATGAGCAAAGATGGTGGAGGTACGTTGACGAGCATTGTACAAGCTAACAAGTTAGGAGGTGACGTATAATGGGACTTAATAGAATGATGATGGGAAAAGGTGAAGTAAAGGTTGAAGATGGTAGCAAGCATTGGACTTATAGGGAAGCAGATAATAAAACAATTTCTTTTACTGTTCCAAAGGGGATTAAAAGAATCAAAGTTGTTGCAGTAGTTGACTATGCTGACGGTACTGAAGATTATTCAAGTTTTTTTGCAAATATTAAAAATACAATAAATAATAAAATTTGGGGTGAAGGCATTTCAGAATGTGAGATGCTTGAAAATATAAACCACGTAGATATTGATTCTATTGTAGGTGTAACCCCAAATAAAACCTATACATTGCATTTTGACTGTTATTATACAACAGATGGTGTAACTTTTTCATGGGGTAAAGCAATAAATGCGATGACACCTACAGTTGAAGATTATTAAGTAAAGGAGAAACAAAATGCAAACAAAATATAAATATAAAGACCAAACCTATTCTAACATTTACCTACTTTCAGAAGCCTTAGGGCAGGAAGGTATCTTTATACCTCTTTCTATCTCCGAGGAAGCCTTGGCAGAATTAAATGTTACTGTTACGCGTGAGGAAGAGCCTTTGGAAGTTATTAAGCAACGTAAGATTGCAGAGCTGAAATATCAGCGTGATACGGCAGAGGTTGAGCCAATCGAATACAATGGGCATAGTTTTGATTATGACGACAAGGCACGTGATAGAATCAATGCAGCTATCATTGCGCTCGATTTGCAGGGAGAAGGCGCAAGCCTTGACTGGACTACGGCAGACAATCAAGATATTAAAGTTACTGCTGACGATTTGCGTATGGTTATCGCCGCTGTTGCTGTGCGTAGTAATGCTTTGCACACAGCGTATAGAGCCGCCAAAGCGAAGGTTGAATCTGCCAGCACGGCAGAAGAAGTAGAAGCTGTAGCAATGAATAATTAGGAGGTTGAGAAATGGATTTTTTAGCTTTGCGCTACGCCGTATATAACGCGGCACATACTTTGACTCATGGTTTTACTTACAAATCAGTTATCGGCGCGATTTTGGCATTCCTGCTGCACAAGCATGCAGTACTGTTCATGCTTTTCTCAGCGCTGGTATTTCTGGACTGCTTTACCCGCTGGATGAGCCTGTCTTACAAACGTCTGCAGGGCATGGGGCAGACTCCGTCCGTGACGCAGATTATCGGCGGCATTGAGGCAGCTCGCGCAGAAGGCCTTATCTCCAGCGAAGTCATGAAGCATCGCTTTGTCGGGAAGGTCATCGTATATATCCTCTGCGTGCTTGCCGCTGTGCTGGTAGATTTGGCCATGATTACGCTGCAGCAGCCTGTATGGGCTGTCCCGCTGGTGGCAGGTTATCTGGTCATCACAGAACTGCTGTCTATTTGTGAGAACCTCAACGACGCCGGTATTGAGGCAGTGCAAGGTCTTGTTAATGTTATCAAAAAGAGAAGAGGTTGATTGTTATGGCTATGTTATCTGCTCATTTTTCTGAGTCCGAATTTGCTTGCAAGCATTGCGGAGAGTTGCCGACTTATGGTATTAGCTCTGCATTGCTGACTGGTCTGGAACGCTTGCGTGCACGTTTAGGTCGTCCCATAAACATCACCAGCGGCTATCGTTGCCCGGTACACAATGCCAATGTAGGCGGTGTGTCTAACTCTCAGCATGTCGCTGGTACTGCTGCAGATATCTATGTTGAGGGCGTATCTACACGCGAGCTGGCCCGCATCTGTAAGCAGATTTTTGATGGTGTTGGTACTTATGTATCGCAGGGTTTTGTGCACGTCGACATGCGTGCTGGTGGCTCCGTGCCGGGCTATTATCTGTGGGAGGGCTAAGATGTGGAAAAAATATTTCGCAGTTACTGCAGCTACATTGTGCTTGCTGTTGCCTGCCTCTGCATCGGAGGCATCATCGGCTACAACCTACACGATGACGGCGGCGGAAATGTCAGCACTCGACAGCAGGTTGAGTCTGCTGCTGCAGCAAACAAAGAGCACCAGGCAAGCGCTGAGCGAATCACAAGCAGCGCTGACCGAGTCGAGAGCGGAATTGAGCAAGCTCAAGACGGAATCAATAAAGCTGCAGATAGAGCTGCAAGCTCAGAGCAGCTTATTGGAGAGTGCCAACAAATCCTTGCAGGCATCCGCCAAAGAGGAAGCTCGTACCCGCCGCAGAATTAAAGCACAGCGCAATACCGCTATCGTTGCGGCCGTTGGTCTGCTTGCCTATGCTATCAATAAATGATGATTGATTGGGAGGAAGTGATATCTTAGGAGGTCTTGTGTATGGATGTCACTCGTAAGCGAGCGCGTGCGTGGCTGCGTATGTGCTCACGAATCGAACTTGACCGTGCCATGGAAGAAGCACGGCTTACGGAGCAGCAGCGGGAAGTCATCGAGTTAATGTTTACCCGAGGCTTGTCCGTGGTTGCTATCAAATTACGCTGTAATATGGACGAGAGTACAGTAAAACGTATCCTTGCCCGCTCTTACGACAAAATCTACAATGTCATCATGTAACCTGCGCCCCAGTGAATGCTGGGGTGCTTTTTTTATGCCCTTTTATTGCGCTTTTGCACATCGCTTTTGCCTATACAATGTAGACAGAAATGAGGTGAGCTTATGAATTTTGCAAATATGCCAAATCAACCGAACCTGCCGCCTATGCCGCAGCTCTTTGGTCAGCCAGCACAGCAGATGGCTCCAGCTGGTGAGATTGTATGGGTGCAGAGCGTCGATCAGCTCAATGCTTTAACTCTCCCGCCCAATGCGTCAAGAATCTACATGAACTCTGCTGATGCGGAGTTTTACATCGTAACTACGGACAAAATCGGCATGAAATCTGTGGCAACGTACACGTTTTTGGAGAAACCTAAACCGCAGCCTGTAGAGTACGTTACCAAGGCGGAGTTTGCAGAGCTTATCGCTCTGCTGAAAGGAGCGCAAAATGAATCCAATTTACCAAAGGCAGAATCAGCAGCAGCGTCAACCTCAGGCGGGCGACCTGCAGGTCATCAAGCAAAATCTCAATGATAAAATGCTGCAACAATTTATAGCCCAAGCTAAGCAGCAGGGAATCTCTGACAATGATATCAATGCTGGCTTGCGAATGCTTGGGTACAAGTAGGCATCACGCGCGATGTGCATTATTATAAAAGGAGGGATATCTTATGGATATCGGCGAAGCAATGGCGTTGACCAATAGTAATAATAATTGGATGAACAATCCTTTTATGTATCTCATCTGGTTGGCGTTTTTCGGCGGCGACGGTTTTGGCTTTGGCCGTCGTGGTAATGCCTTGACTCAGGCAGAATTACAGGAAGGATTTAACAATCAGAATGTAATGCGTAGTTTGGAAGGTATTAAAAACGGAATTTGTGATGGTTTCTACGCTATGAACACAAATTCCCTGCAAGGTCAAAATCAGCTTCAACGTGATATGTGTCGAGGCTTTGATGCGGTCACTGCTGGTGTTACAAATACTGGCTATCAGCTGGGTAACCAGATTACGGAGAACCGTTTTGCGGCTCAACAATGCTGCTGCGAGACTAATCGCAATATTGACAGCGTTAAAGCCGAAAATTATAAAAACACCTGTGAAATCACTACTGCTATCCACAGCGAAGGTGAAGCTACTCGTGCTCTGATTACTGCTAACGTAATCCAAGAGCTGCGCGATAAGATTGCGGATAAAGACCGCGACCTGCAGGCTCAACGCTATCAGAATAGCCAGCTGGTACAAAACGGCACTATCATCGAGGCAGTGCGTCAGCTGTTAGGTCAGCGTGGTTGCGCTGGCTGCCAATATCTGACTGCTGCTTGATTGGCGGTGATAGGTAATGGCTTATCTGAATACTTATAATCTTGCTAGTCAAGCTCTGGATGTTGGCAATGTTATTGCACTGGGGGCTAACGACGTGCAGTTTAGTGGCTGCTGCAATGGTTTGAACCATGCAGCGGGCACTGGCATTATCAACGTTAAAGCTCCGGGTGTGTACGAGATCAACGCTACGGTGACTGTTACTGCTACGGCAGCTGGTGCTATCGGCATACAGCTCTATAATGGTGCTGATGCTGTACCGGGTGCTGCTGCCAGTCAAACTGCTGCTGCCGCTGGTGTGGTGACGCTACCCATCAGCAAACTGATCCGCGTGCGTCCATCCTGCGCTGCTGTCGGTAATGCGGCAAATCTCAGCCTGCAGCTGACAGGTGGTGCCGGAACGGTCACCAGCGTCAATGTAGCAATACATCAAATCGCTTGATTTTATGCGGTATAGTCTTTAATGGCTATACCGCATATTTTTTATTTAAAATTTAAATTTATGACTTGCAATAATTAAAAAGTAGAGTTAATATACATATAATGAAGATGAAAGGTGGTTATGAACCATGAAAATTATTGATGTTATGCAACAATGGAATGATGATTGCAATGATTCTTTTCAAATGCTGGCTGGTGAATATTTTTTTGAACAACTCGAATACGATTGCAGCGAAATTGAAGCTTTGAAAGCTACAAAATCGTATCTGGAAAAATTCACTGAGGCTGATTTTGCCGAGCTCATCGGTGGAAAAGATGCTTGGCTGGAAGCGCTAAGAACAATAGAAATACTTTTAGGGGGCGAGAACCATGACTAAACGTGAAATCGAAACCTTGAAAAAAGGCTACCAAAGGAAATGCATGATAGCAAGAGGACGCAGAAAGGCTAATCCTGAAGGTGAAGCTTACGCTGAGGCTGAATCCGAACGCATCGGCTATCTGCATGCAGCTATAGAATTGATGGAAGTTGGCAAACGTCAAGGCAGCGCGCGTCCCCTCATTGATGAATGGGAAGCGGAGATTAGCTTTGACAGCAGATCCTAAATCCCTCACCGCTAACTAAAATTTAGTTAGCGGTTTTATTTTGACCACTTTTTGACTGCTACATCTAGACAGATATACAAAGATATAGTAAAATATAGCATAGTGTGAATGTTGTCTACCTGCGTAGACATGCGGAAAATGGGGATTTCTGCCTTTTGGGGCTGTGGTCTAAAAATGGTCTTGAAAACTAGCGAAGGTGCAAGCCTTCCGTGGGTTCGAATCCCACCCTTTCCGCCATTAAAAAATTATAATAGGGTCTTGCAATTTAGATAAGAATCTGTTATAATAAACAAGTAGTCTAATGGAGTGGTACTCAAGCTGGCTGAAGAGGACGGTTTGCTAAATCGTTAGACGGTTTACCCCGTGCGTGGGTTCGAATCCCACCCACTCCGCCAACTATGGCAATCGGCTCTCGGAGAAATCCGAGAGCTTTTTTGTTGCTTGAATTTGTTCCTTGCGAAATGTTACAGCGGTTTACCCCGCACAGGGTTTGCCACCCCAACCCACTCCGCCACTATGGCAATCGGCTCTCAGAGAAATCTGAGAGCTTTTTTGTTTTGCTAGAAAAAACATGATAGAAAATAAAAACGAAAAATCCGTTGATAATTTTCGAAAGACGTTATATAATAAAATCAGTAGAAAATAAAAACATAAAAACCGTTTTTAGTTGGAGATGATACAATGAAAATACTGCGGATAACTGTGAATGGTTTGCCTTTATTTAAACAGGAGTTAGATCTTTTATTTTATACTCAACAACGAGTTAGTGAAGATGACAAAGAAAAACTCTATAAGATAGAGCCTAATTATTACCTGCATACAGCTTGTGCGTTTATTGGTATTAATGCTTCTGGCAAAACTTCTGTATTGAAAGTAATCAATTTAGCCTTGAATATTTTGCGCAATGAACCTATCAATCATGTTGAGTCGAGGAATATTCTTGGCGGTTGCGAGAATGCGTCGTTTAAAATTTGCTTTTTGGATAACAAGCGTAATATTTGTTGTCTGGAAACTGTTGTTAAATCTAAAAAAGCTAAAGCAGGGGGATATGTGTATTCTATCGTCGAAGAAAAGCTTTGGGAAAAGCCTGTCAGCAGCGTTAAATCTAAAAAATACCTTACTGATTTTTCTGGCCTGCGTCCAATAGCAGCCAGAAATACAGATGAGGCTTATCTGCCCGATGACGTAAGTTTTATCATAGCTCATAATAAAAAAACAAATGATAGGATAGATGTGTTTAGCCTGCTTTCATATACCAACATTAATGTCCTTCCGTTTACTGATGATATTCCGTTAGAAGTCATTACGTTCCTTGATCCTACTATTGAAAAGTTATGCTTTGAAAAAATTGAAGATAAGGCGTTAATTCATTTGAAGTTTAAGGGAGAGGAAGAGCTTATTTTAAATAACGCGGTAGAACTTGAGCAGTATCTGTCTTCTGGTACTATAAAAGGCATTATTACTTTTTCCATGGTCAAAGAGGTCTTGGCATTAGGTGGCTATCTTTTGATTGATGAGCTTGAAAATCATTTTAACAAAGAGATAGTTGTCACATTGATGCGCTTCTTTATGGATAGCAGCTTAAACAAAAGTGGTAGTACGTTGATTTTTACAACGCATTACTCGGAATTGCTAGACGAATATGATAGAAATGATGCCATCTATATTGTAAGAAACCGCAATGGTATTACTGCTGAAAATCTAAGCTATATTTTAAAACGCAATGATATAAAGAAAAGCGATGCTTATCAGAGCGGCTTTCTTGAGGGAACTACACCTGCCTATGAAGCTTATCTGCGCTTAAAGAAAAATTTAGCTGCTTCGTTAAAGTGAAGGGGGCAGTTAGATGAAACTAGCAAAATATAAAGCTTGTATCTGTGAAGGTTCTGCTGAGTCCGCAATCATTGATATTTTGGTTGATAATAATTTGTTGATTTTCACACGAGAGGAAATGCTGGACGAAAGGGTTATCAGATGCAGAAGCGCGAAAAATTTTGAAGAAAGATACTTACGCAAAGGCTTTGATGAACAAATTTCTGTTATACGCATTTTGGATTCTCGTAGGGAAAGCTTTAAGCTAAGCAAAGCTTATGCGTATAAAATAGATGTCGTCAACGTGATTACTGCTCCTGAGATTGAAATGCTGATTATTCATAATGAAGGAGCATATGAACGCTTTAAGCGTTCCGGGAAGAAACCTAGTGATTTTTGCAAAATGGATTTGCGCATGGGTAATGTAAAGGCATATGATTTTGTAAAAGATTATTTTGCTAATCCTAAAATTTTAGTTGATGCTATAAGAGAATACCGCAGGGTTGCTAATATTCCTAAGGGGGAGTACAGTTTGGCAGATTTGTTGAAATAACAAATACAAGGTATAAAGTGCCTTTTGTTTCTGTTGTTCCTATTATTGTTCCTCTCTGTTCCATATATTTGTGGTGCAATCAGAACGTTTTTAAGAGAATTTTACAGTGAACAAACACTATATATAGTGGTAGATTTAATATAAGTACCACAAATTGTAGCTTGGGCATTTTTGCTAAATCGTTAGACGGTTTACCCCGCACAGGGTTTGCCACCCCAACCCGCTCTGCCAACTATGGCAATCGGCTCTCAGAGAAATCTGAGAGCTTTTTTGTTGAAAAGCCTGCATCATCGTGAAAACTTTATTGACAAGCATCCTTAAAAGTGTTATAAATTTATATTTGTTAGATGTTTTATGTACATGAGAGGATGAATATTTATGAGAAAAAATACTGTAATTTCCCTGACGGCTACGCTGTTGGCTGCGAATATATCTTTTGCGGTACCGGTATTTGCCGATGATTTACAGACATACAATCTTGATACCATGGTTGTTACTGCGCAGCGTGAAAGCAAGCGTGATGTTGATACACCTGCTTCCGTTACAACCGTTTCCCAGAAGCAGCTTGTGGAAACCGGTGCTTCTAATCTTTTTGATGCCTTGCGTTTGCAAAGCGGCGTAACTACCTATTCCTATGGCGGCAGCCAGTCCCTTGGCGGTATGAACGCAAAAATCCTGATGCGCGGTGCGAATAAAGGCACTGTGGTAATGATTGACGGTGTACCTGCCAATATCAATGAAACCTATTATCTGGATTCCATTCCTGTAGAATCTATTGCACGCGTAGAAATTGTTAAGGGCGCGGCTTCTACTCTTTACGGTTCCGAGGCTTCTACCGGTGTTATTAATATCATCACGAAAAAGAAAATGCCCAACACCTTATCTCTGACTAAGGGTGAATACGGCAGGGAGAAGGCAGCACTGACATTGAATGCCGACAAGCTGAATTTTGCAGTAGCGCTGGAGCAGAGTGACCCGATGAAGGGATACAGCAGTAATTATAAGCAGATTAATGATTTAAACAAAAAGTCCTTTACTGCAAGCTATAAGTTTGATGATAACTGGAGCTTCTCGCACCAGCACAATGACAGCAAGTATTCCTATGATCAGTATGACAAAACCTGGAGCAAGCTTACCGAGGATGCGAATTACCACTATATTGATGATTTTTCACGCTTACAATATAAGGATGACAGCGTGAGTGCCAATTTGTTTTATAACCGCAGCAACCGCAGAAATCAGACTTACAATGTTACGGGCTCTAAATGGACCAAGTCCGATCATTTACGCTTTGATACCATAGGCCTTGATTTGCAAAAGCAGATTACCGGTAAATTCGGTGATGTTATTGTTGGTACGACGGTTTCCCGTGATTCCTATAAAAATGATATTACCGTAGCCAAAAATATTAAACCGGGTACGAAGATTAACGAATTCAGAACGAATTATGCTGTGTTTGCACAGCTTTCCAAGGATCTTGGTGCAGGCTATACTGCTACAGTAGGTGCCCGTGAAACTGTTGTAGAGGCCAATAAGCGTTACAATGCTTTTACACCGCAGTTTGCTTTGCTGAAGAAGCTGGATAATAACAGCAGCTTATATGCAAATGCGGCAAAATCTTTTAAGATGCCTACCTTTACTCAGATTTACGGCGGCGGCGGTGCCAACTTTGCGGCTAATCCTTTACTGGAGCCTGAAGAAGGCTGGACCTATGAGTTCGGTTACAAAAAGACATCGAATACAAGCATGTTCAAAGCTGCTTTGTATTATATGGATTTGGATACTATTGAATATGAAGGCAAGGGAACCAGCTCCAATCCGTATGTAACACGTAATATGTCCTTTAAAAACAAAGGTCTGGAAATGACCTATGAAAAGGATTTCGGCAGCAAATACAGCTATTCTCTGGGCGCTAATTTCTGCAATCCTATGGGTAAAAATAAAAAAGGCATTTGGGAGCGTAAATTTGCACGCGAGCAATACAATGCCGGCATTAAATACCATGATGCTAAGTTTAATGCTGCGCTGACAGGCATGTTTACTACGGACAGAGCCAGCGGCTGGGGCGATTTGCTGCCGGTAAACTTTATTGCCGGCTATAAGTTCGATAAGAGCAGCAGTGTAGAGCTTGGTGTGGAAAATATCTTCGACAGGGATGATATCGTAAGCAATCCGGGCTCCGCTACCAAGTATTACTGCCTGCCGCGCATGGTGCATGTGACCTATACTTATACATTCTAAACATAAATAGGTTGCTATGTTTCTAGGGCGTTTTGTTTGCAAAGCTTTTTATCTGACTATATTAAATATCCATAAATTGAGCTTATTCAGATGCCAGTCGATAGGTTATAATGATTACATTATTAAAGTGAAGGAGTGTGTCTTATGACCTTGATGAATAAAGCATTGACAATTGCCGGCAGCGATACAAGCGGCGGCGCCGGTATGGAAGCGGATATTAAAACTATGGAGGAGCTGGGCGTTTATGGTATGCCTGCCTTGACCTGCATTGTAACGATGCATCCGACTACCTGGGAGCACAGCGTATTCCCGTTGCCGTTGGATTTGGTAGAAAAGCAGCTGGTGACAGCGATTGAAGGCGTTGGCATCAATGCGATGAAAACCGGTATGCTGGGCAGTGCCGAGCTGGTAGAGCTGGTTGCGGCAACTATTGATAAGTACAATTTGCAGAACGTTGTTATTGATCCGGTTATGGTCTGCAAGGGCTGTGACCTGATTCTGGTGCCGGATGCGGCAGAATCTATCAAAAAACTGCTGATGCCGCGCTGTGATATTATTACCCCGAATACCGTGGAAGCTGCTTATCTTGCGGATATGCCGGAGGTTACTACCGTAGAGCAGATTAAGGAAGCAGCAGAGAAGATTGTTGCTGCCGGTGCGAAGAGCGTTGTTATCAAGGGCGGCGAGCGTCTGAGCGACAATTCCGCAATTGATATTTTTTACGATGGCAAGGAATTCACAGAAATGGCTGTGCCGAAAATTTATCCTTCCTACAACCATGGAGCGGGCTGCACCTTCTCGGCAGCAATTACCGCAGGTCTGGCAAACGGCCTGAGCATGAAGGAAGCGGTACTGCAGGCAAAGAAATTTGTCACTGCTGCGCTCAAGCATGGCTTTGCTATCAATAACATTGTCGGCTGCACCAACCACACCGCGTATAGAAAATATAGCGAATAAAAGAAATAAAACCGTCATTTCCTCAGATTATTGGGGAAATGACGGTTTTTTGTATGCAAAAATGCTTATTACAGAGTAGTGGAATCCATAGTGCAGTCTTCCAGCAGCTTTTTGGCATCAACATATTGCGCAATGCCTGCAGCTACCTTCTTCGATTCCTTCATTGCCAGTACGACAGTAGCAGGACCATGTACCACATCGCCGCTGCTGAAAACGCCGGCGCGGGTGGTCATGCCGTAGGGACGGTCACGGGTGATAACAAAGCCCTGCTTATCAACCTGAATGCCTTTGGTACTGGAAACAATACGTGCTGCCGGTTTTTGGCCTACTGCGAGGATTACGCAGTCGCAGGGGATAAGCTCCTGGCCGCCTTCTGCGATAAACTCACCGTTTTCGGTTTTGGTGATGTTTTGCAGCAATAAGCCGGCTAATTCGGTTTCGTCCGCTGCCGTAGCCTGTCGGCGGATATTCTTTAAGGCGCGCATCTGCTTCTTGTTGAAGTAGGCGATAGGCTGCTTCAGGAAGCGGAACTGTACACCTTCGGCAACAGCGGCTTCATATTCGGATGGAAAGGCAGAAATCTCGGCTTCAGTTTTGTGGTAGACGATGGTGACGTTTTTAGCGCCACGACGGATGGAGGTGCGGGCAGCATCCATAGCAACGTTGCCTGCGCCGACAACGATAACGTTGTCACCGGTGTGCAGCAGTGTTTCGCTGGCATCCAGCTTGCCTCCGTCAGCTAATACAACCATACGCAGGAAGTAGGTGGCAGTCAAAATACCGGACAGCTCCTTGCCGGGGATATCCAGCGTGCGCGGCAGAGAGGTACCTGTGCCCATGAAAATTGCATCATAGCCTTGGGAAAAAAGGTCATCTACGGTAAAATCTACGCCGGCAAGCTGCTTGGTACGGATTTCTACACCGATATGCTGCAGCTCGCTGATTTCACGGCGGACAACATCCTTTTGCAGACGGAATTCCGGAATGCCGAAAAGCAGTACGCCGCCGGGCTCGCTTTGTGCTTCGAAAATAGTAACATCGAAATCCATTTTGGCTAAATCACCGGCAACGGTAAGACCTGCCGGGCCGGAGCCGATTACGGCAACCTTACCGCGCAGCTTGCTTGAAGGCTGCGTGGGCTTCAAATCATTGTTGTGGGCAAAGTCGGCAATGAACATTTCCAGACTGCCGATTTCGATACCGCATTTCTTTTTTGTCAGCACGCAATGTGCTTCGCACTGACGCTCATGCGGGCAGACACGTCCGCAGATAGCGGGCAGATTGCTGCGTTCGGAAATAATTTCGTAAGCCATACCGATATTACCTTCGCTTAAGGCACGGATAAAGCCGGGAATATTGTTTTCAATCGGACAGCCGGTGCGGCATGTAGGGCGCGCACAGTTCAGGCAGCGGCGTGCTTCCTGAATGGCTTCTGCTGTGGTCATTGTTCTGCTCATTTTTCTACCTCTTTTTAGTCAGAATGCTTATTTTGAGTGTCATAAATAAGATTTTCCAATTCCCTGAGGCGGCCGTTAATTTCTTCCATGTGCTTGGCGAGCAGTTCTTCATAATCTGCTACCGGATCAGGCAGTTTATCATGGTTCAGGTCAATCATGCTTTCGGCATCATTGTTGGAGGCAATACGTACGCCGTTGCGTGTTACAACACGTCCGGGTACACCAACAACGACGGAATTTGGCGGAACCTCTTTAAGAACTACGCTGCCGCTGCCAATTTTGGAATTGTCGCCTACCTTGAAGGAACCGAGCACCTTCGCACCGCTGGAAACAACAACATTGTTGCCGATGGTGGGATGGCGCTTACCCTTTTCCTTGCCGGTACCGCCGAGAGTAACTCCCTGATAGAGCGTGACGTTGCTGCCAAGCTCAGCGGTTTCGCCGATAACAAGTCCCATACCATGGTCAATAAAAAGACCGGGGCCCAGTTTAGCACCGGGATGGATGTCTATACCGGTAAGAAAACGGGAAAAAGTATTAAGCAGGCGTGGGAATACTACCCAGCCTTTCAGATAAAAGTGATGCGCTATACGATGGAGCCAGATGGCATGTAGCCCGGGATAACACAGTGCGGCCTCCAGTCTTGTTTTTGCGGCCGGGTCGCGCAGCATAATGGCATCAATATCTTTTTTCATCTGAGCAAACATGTCAAGACTCCTTTCCTTATATTATATCAACATGTGCTGTAGTTGTCAGCAGTCAACTGTTTTTAGGTATATTCTTTCTGCCGACAAATACCATTTTTATATTTTAGCACAGATGTCGGTAAAAGGTAAACATAAAAAGTGTAAAACTTAGCAAAAAAGTAAAGAGTAAACATTATGATAAGCTTGTTTGGTGGACAAAATTCTGAAAAATAGATAATATTGCATCAAATTGCACATTATGAGGCAACGATTTTTTTAGCGGATATTCTTATTTGACTTTACCTATAAGTATGATATAATTGAGTAAAATACTTAAATTTTTTTATTAATGTACGTGTCAAATAGACAGGTACGTTGGAGGCGCACTGAAATGACAAAAGAAATTTTAAAAGAAAAGGCATGTGCGGCAATTGACGCATATGCGGACAAGATAAAGGCTATTTGTGCCGGCATCAACGATGAACCGGAATTAGGCTTTAAGGAAGTCAAGACTGCTGCCAAGGTTGCGGAATTTATGCGTGACCTGGGCTTGGAGCCGCAGACCGGCTTGGCAATCAATGGTGTTAAGGGACGTGCGAAAGGCGGCAAGCCCGGACCGACAGCAGCCGTTTTAGGCGAGCTGGACGCGGTTGGCTGCCCGACAAGTCCGAAGGCAGACCTGGCAACAGGCGCTGCGCATGCCTGCGGCCATAACCTGCAGATTTCCGCCATGCTTGGTGCTGCTTGCGGTATCGTAAAATCCGGCGTGCTTCCGGAGCTTGCAGGTGACGTTGTGTTCTTCGGCGTTCCTGCTGAGGAATATATTGAAATTGCGTACCGCAAAAAATTAGTGGAGTCCGGCAAGCTGCATTTTATGAGCGGCAAGGGCGAGCTGATTTATGAAGGCGCTTTTGATGATATTGATATGGCTATGCAGATGCATGCCGATAAAAATATGCCGAAGCCTACGGTTTCTATCGGCGAAAGCAGCAACGGCTTTGTAGGTAAAACCGTTCGCTATATCGGTAAAACCGCTCATGCAGCCGACGCTCCGCATGAAGGTGTCAATGCTCTGAATGCTGCCTGCTTGGGACTTATGGGCATCAACGCTTTGCGTGAAACCTTCCGCGAGCAGGATGTAGTGCGTGTACACCCGATTATTACTAAGGGCGGTGACTTTGTAAATTCCGTGCCTGATGATGTACGCCTGGAGCTGTATGTGCGTGCGAAAACCATGGATGCTATTGATTCCACACATACACGCGTTGACGCAGCACTCAAGGCCGGCGGCGATGCTGTCGGTGCCAAGACTGTTATCGAAACACTGCCCGGCATGTTCCCGTTGAGCTGCAACAAGCGTATGAATGAGCTGTTTGCAGCCAATGCGAAAATTGCTTATCCGGATGTAGAGATAAAGGATGCCGGTCATTTCAGCGCATCTACCGATATGGGTGACGTATCACACCTGATGCCTGTTATCCATCCGTTTATCGGCGGTACGGACGGCCTGTTGCATACACCTGACTTCCATATGGTAGATTTTAATGCTGCTGTGCTGTTGCCTGCTAAAGCCTTTGCCATGATGCTGATAGATTTGCTGTATGATGATGCGAAAGAGGCTAAGGCTATTCTGGCGGACTTTAAGCCTATTCTTACCAAGGAAGAGTACATTGCAAAATTGGAGAGCTATTTTAATAAGTAAAATAGAAATAATTTGTGGGAGGGAATGTAATGAAGAACATTAAATTACATGCCATAATTCTGGCGCTGATTATAGTTTCCGAGCTGATCGGCACTCATACCCTGAAGTTTGGTATAGGACGTATCGTGCTGCTGCCGATGCTGTACGCTCTGCTTCTGGGCATTTTGACAACACCTAAGTTTTTGAACCTGTCCGGCAAAAAGGAAATGCTGGATGCCAGCAGTCTGGTTGGCGTAACACTGATGCTTTTGATGGCACGCTACGGTACGCTGGTAGGTCCGACTCTGCCGAAGATTCTGGCTGCTTCTCCGGCGCTGATTCTGCAGGAGTTCGGTAACCTCGGTACTGTGCTTTTGGGCGTACCGATTGCTGTTTACCTGGGCCTGAAGCGTGAAACCATCGGTGCGGCGCATTCTATCGCCCGTGAGCCTAACGTTGCGCTTATCGGCGAAAAGTTTGGCCTGGACAGCAGTGAAGGCCGCGGCGTTATGGGCGTTTATATTGCCGGCACTGTTTTCGGTACTATTTTCTTCGGTCTGATGGCCAGCGTTGCTGCTTCCGTATTGCCGATTCATCCGTATGCATTGGCTATGGCCTCCGGTGTAGGCTCTGCCAGCATGATGACGGCTGCTGTAGGCTCTTTGGTTGCTATGTATCCTGATATGGCTGACCAGCTGGCAGCCTTCGGCGCAGCAAGTAATATGCTTTCCGGTCTTGACGGTCTGTATATGTCCGTATGGTTGGGCCTGCCGATGACCGAATGGCTCTATAAGAGATGCTATAAGATAAAATATGGCGTACTGCCAGAAGCTGATAAGAAAGGAGAGGAAGCATAATGAAAATTAAAGATACAATTATCATTTTGGCTATTGTAACCTTCATGAGCTTGTTCTCCAACGTATTGGGAACCAAGGCTGATATTATCCAGTCTATTCCTGGATTGCTTATTTTGGCAGTGATTGCTTTTGTTGGTATGCTGATGTCCAAATATATCCCCGGCGGTATTCCTGCGGCAGCATGGGTTGTAACCTTGGGCTGTATTCTGACTATCCCCGGCGTTCCAGGCAGTGATATTATCAACGGCTATGTAAAAAATGTCGGCTTTGTGGCCTTATGTACCCCGATTCTGGCTTATGCCGGTGTATCCATAGGTAAGGACCTTGACGACTTTGCCAAGACCGGCTGGCGCATTGTTATTCTGGCAATAGTTGTCTTTGTAGGCACCTATATTGCCAGCGCGATTATCGCTCAATGCATTTTGAAGGCTTTGGGACAAATTTAAGATAACAGCTTATGAACCGGCATCAGCTCGATGCCGGTTTTTTTAAAGCTTGCAACTTATTGTATACATGCTTTTTTGTTGAAATAATCTGCAAGTTAGAGTAAAATATGACTATAAACCATGAGGAGGTATCACTATGTCTGAAATCTTAGCGGAAGCAACTTTTCCGAGTGTAATCCATAATAATGAAGTTTGCGAAGAAATCGTTAAATGGGGCAATAAAAATGGTTTTCCCCTGCAAAAAGCAAAATTATATAATAAAATGGATGGTTATGTAGGCTTTTCTCCGGATAATTATTTCATTAAGGCAACCCGTCTGCCGCCTGTTCCCGGCGGTTGGAAAGTTGTTGTAGAAAAATACGAGGCTGAAAGCCGCATTATTCCTTTGAATGTTAAACCCGGCACCAATGAGGTTAACCGTTTCATCCTGAAAATGATGGATGAATATGTTAAGGAAGGCCTGAAAATGGAGCTGAGTGACGAGGTTTATGAATCCTATGGCACTTATCTGCGCGATTTAAAGGTTACCGGTCACACTGTATTGATCAACACCTTTGAAGATTTTATCGAAAACATGCGTTAAGCTATGGCCGGTGTTTTGGAAAAACAGCTGGCGCGGGCGTTAGATATACGCCTTGCGGTTTTCGCATCCAAGGCAGCAAGCGGCAGCCTGCTGCAGGATGAAATGTCTTTGCGCGCCGCTGCCTATATGGCCAGCGAAATAATTATGCCCTGCTGTTGCATGATGTGCAACAAGGCTAAGCTGGAAGCATTGCTGTCGCAGACGAAGCTTTGCGCGGAAAACAAAGAATTGATGCAGCGTCTGGCAGCGCTTGTCTATGATGATTTGGCGCGTTGTAATGGGTTAGGATAGGGCTGAGAAAAAAGTTGAAAAAAATCTCAACTTTTTTCAAAAAAGGTGTTGACAAAAACACGGTAATGCCTTATACTTATATTCGTTGCTGATGCATGCGGAAATAGCTCAGTGGTAGAGCACCTCCTTGCCAAGGAGGGGGTCGCGAGTTCGAATCTCGTTTTCCGCTCCAATTAAAAATTTGCCCGACAGATTGAGTCTGTCGGGTTTTTTGGTATTGTCAAGAAGCGAGCATTGTGATATGATATTATGAGCGATTTGTGTCAGCACATTTTCGCTAAGGAAGGCTGACAGTTTAATCCGATTATATTATTTTTTACCCACATAAATTTAAGGGAGGATTTTATTAATGAACGTTACTGTTGAAAGAGTAGAAAATGAGGCAACTTTAAAAATTACCGCTCCGGCTGCTGAGGTAAACGCAGGCTATAAAAAGGCTGTACAAAAAATTGCTGACCAGGCAAATATCCCTGGCTTCCGTAAAGGCAAAGCTCCGCGTGCTATCATTGAAATGCACTATGGCAAAGAAGCTGTAAAACAAGAAGCTTTTGAAATTGTTGCTAACAAAGCATACAGCGAAGCTCTGGACCAGGAAAAACTGATTCCTGTATCCGATCCTAAAGTTGAAGAATCTACCTTCGAAGAAGGCAAAGATATGGAACTGACCATTAAAGTAACCCTGAAACCGGAACCGGAACTGGGCGAATACAAAGGTCTGCATGTAGAGAAAAAAGAAGTTGAAGTAACCGATGAGCAGGTTGACGCTCAAATTAAAGACATGATGGGCCGCGACGCTAAAATGGTAGTTGCTGAAGAAGGCGCTGTAATTGAAAAAGGCGACTTCGCTATCATCGACTTTGCTGGTACCGTTGACGGCGAACCGTTCAGCGGCGGCGAAGGCAAAGGCTATCCTCTGGAAGTTGGCTCCAACTCCTTCATCCCCGGCTTCGAAGATCAGCTGGTTGGCCTGTCCAAAGGCGATTCCACTGACGTAGAAGTAACCTTCCCGGAAGATTACTTTGTTAAAGACCTGGCTGGCAAAGAAGCTATCTTCAAAGTAAACATCCAAGACGTAAAACGCAAAGAGCTGCCGGAACTGAACGACGAATATGTTGCTTCCAAGACCGACTTCAAAACTGTAGAAGAGCTGCGTGCTAACTACAAAGAGCGTATGCAAAAAGCTGCTGAAGCTAACGCTAAAGCTGAATACGAGCATGAACTGATTGACCTGGCTGTAGCTAACGCTAAATTCAGCGTTCCGGAAATCATGATTGAAGACAAAATCAGCCAAATGGTTGAAGAAATGAAAATGAGCCTGGAAAGCCGTAAAATGAGCCTGGATATGTATATGCAATACACCGGTCTGGACATGGCTAAAATCCGTGAAAACCAACGCCCGGTTGCTGAAGAAAACGTTAAGACCGATCTGGTTCTGGACGCTATCGCTAAAGCTGAAGACATTCAGGTTGACATGGCTGACGTTGATGCAGAAATCGCTGCTATTTCCGCACAACACGGCGCTTCTCCTGAAGAAGTTAAGAAAATCATCAAAGGCAACGGCACCATGGGCCTGCTGCTGGCTAACATCCTGCGCCGCAAAGCTGCTCACGTTGTTATCGACAGCGCAAAATAATTTTAGGTTATACTTACAGTAAAGGAGTGTGACAAAATGAATTATGTGCCTATCGTTGTTGAACAATCTAGTCGTGGAGAACGTTCCTATGATATTTATTCACGTCTTTTGAAGGATAGGATTGTTTTCGTTACCGGTCCGATTGATGACAATATGGCAAATGTTGTCATTGCTCAGTTATTGTTCCTTGAGTCCGAGGATCCGGACAAAGACATCCATCTGTATATTAACAGCCCCGGCGGCAGCGTAAGCGCCGGCATGGCTATTTATGATACGATGCAGTATATTAAGCCTGACGTTTCTACTATCTGCATGGGTATGGCTGCCAGCATGGCATCTGTGCTCCTGGCAGCAGGCGCGCCGGGCAAGCGTTTTGCATTGCCGTATTCCCGTGTTATGATTCATCAGCCCTTGGGCGGTGCACAGGGCCAGGCAACGGAGATTGAAATCCATGCCCGTGAAATCCTGCGTATCCGTGAAGAAATGAACCAGGTACTGGCAAAGCATACCGGTCAGACAGTGGAAAAAATTGCTGCCGATACCGAGCGCGATCATTATCTGACAAGCAAAGAAGCTAAGGAATATGGCCTGATTGATGAGGTTGTTTCCCGTAGTAAATCTGCAGAGTAAGATATACTATAAGGAGATTTAAAATATGAATTTTGATGAAGGACATGATGGAAAACCATGCTGTTCCTTTTGCGGCAAGCGTGAAGGTCAGGTAAAAAGACTGATTTCCGGTCGTGGTGTATTTATCTGCGATGAGTGTGTCGACTTCTGCAAATCAATGCTTGACGAGGAAAAAGAAAGCGATGCTGCCGAGCAGTTTGCTAATGCAGCTGATCTGCCGAAGCCTCAGGAAATCAAGGCAATCTTAGATGAGTATGTTATTGGTCAGGATGAGGCTAAAAAGACCTTATCTGTAGCAGTATACAATCATTACAAGAGAATCAACTACGAAATTCAAAATCCGGAGTCCAAGCGTGATTTGGAGCTGCAGAAATCCAATATTCTGATGCTCGGTCCTACCGGCAGCGGCAAAACACTGCTCGCCCAGACTCTGGCAAAGATTCTGCAGGTTCCCTTTGCTATTGCTGATGCTACTACCTTAACGGAAGCAGGATATGTAGGCGAGGATGTTGAAAACATTCTGCTTAAGCTTATCAGCAATGCCGATTATGACATTGAAGCTGCTCAACGCGGCATTATCTATATCGACGAGATTGATAAAATTGCCCGTAAATCCGAAAACGTTTCCATTACCCGTGATGTTTCCGGTGAAGGTGTTCAGCAGGCTCTGCTGAAAATCCTTGAAGGTACTGTTGCCAGCGTTCCGCCTAAGGGCGGACGTAAGCATCCGCATCAGGAGTTTATCAACATTGATACAACCAATATCCTGTTTATCTGCGGTGGTGCCTTTGCTGGACTGGAGCATATCATCAATGCCCGCGTAGGTAAGAAAAACCTGGGCTTTGGTGCTGATATCCGCCGTAAGGAAGAGGTTGATAACGAGGCTGTATTTGCCAAGGTATTGCCTGAGGATATCATGAAGTTCGGTATTATTCCGGAATTTGCAGGACGTATGCCGGTAGTAGTAACACTCAATCCGCTGGATGAGGCTGCACTGGTACAAATACTGACTGAGCCGCGAAATGCTTTGGTTAAGCAATACCAGCGTTTCCTGGAAATGGATGGCGTAGATCTGGAGTTCGAGCCTGGTGCTTTGACTGCTATTGCTGAGGAAGCATTGAAACGTAATGCCGGAGCGCGTGGCCTGAGATCTATTATTGAATCCACCATGCGTAACGTAATGTATGATGTTCCTTCCCGTGATGATGTAACAAAGTGCATTGTTACTGAAGCTACTATACGCCAGCATTGCGAGCCGCAAATGCTTACAAAATAACAAAATATCTAAGGGGGAAGGATTAACATACCTTCTCCCTTATTTTATCGCTATGGCAAGTATGCCTGTGTGCGTACTGCCAATAAATTTCTCTCTTGTTTTGGGAGCTTAAGGAGGGATTAGATGGCTAATTTGATAATTACAAAGCCCCTTCTTGCTTTGAGGGGCGTCTTAATTTTTCCGGGCATGATTGCCAATCTGGACGTCGGCCGAGAAAAATCTATAGCTGCTATTGACGCAGCTGAAGCTACAGACAAGCAAATTATTCTGGTCGGGCAAAAACAGCCTGAGCAGGAAAATGTTGCTGCTGATGATTTATATGAATGGGGCGTTCTGGCTAATATCAAGCAAAGGCTGCAGCTTCCTAACGGCGCAGTGCGCTTGCTGGTAGAAGGCCTGGAGCGCGTACATGTGCTGAATGCGGTAGAGGTTCATGAGAATGAGCAGGATTTCTTTGTCGGCGAGGTAGAAGTTGTGCCTGCTGACGATGCAGTCGATGCCGAAGCAGAAGGCCTGCGCCGTCTGCTGCTGGATGCCTTTGAGCAATGGGTACTGCTTACGAAAAAGGTTAATCCCGATACGGTGCAGTCTCTTAAATCTAGTACTGACTTAAGCAAGGTGCCTGATATTATTGTCGGTTATCTGCCGCTGTCTTTGACCGAAAAGGAAGAGCTGTTGGAAATGGCGCCGCTGAAGCTGCGTCTGCGTAAATTATACGAGATTCTGGTGCGTGAGCAGGAAATTGCCGATGTAGCCAAAAATATTTCCGAACAGGTACACCAGCAGGTTGAGCAGAATCAGAAGGAATATTATCTGCGTGAGCAGATTAAGGCTATCAGCAAGGAGCTTGGCGAAAACGAAGACGTACAGGCAGAAATCGCCGACTACAAGGAGCAGATGTCCAAGCTGAAAATGCCGCAAAATGTTGCGGAAAAAATCAACAAGGAGCTGGGACGTCTGGCAAAAATGCCGCCGATGACACCGGAGGGAGCGGTAATCCGCACCTATATTGATTCTTTGCTTGCGTTGCCTTGGGGTAAATTCACCAAGGATAATTTTGATATAGATAAGGCACAGGATGTTCTTGATAAGGATCACTACGGCCTGAAGAAGGTTAAGGAGCGTATTCTGGAATATCTGGCGGTACGTGCGTTGTCCAAGAGTACACGTGGACCGATTCTGTGTCTGGTAGGACCTCCGGGTGTAGGCAAAACAAGCTTGGCGAGCAGCATTGCCAAGGCGATTAAGCGTAAATTTACCCGTATTTCTTTGGGTGGGGTGCGTGATGAAGCTGAAATCCGCGGTCATCGCCGCACCTATATCGGTTCTATGCCGGGCCGTATTATTCACGGTATGCAGACTTGCGGCTGCATGAACCCGGTATTCCTGTTGGACGAGATTGATAAAATGGCTTCTGATTTTCGCGGAGATCCGGCTTCAGCGCTTTTGGAGGTGCTTGATCCGGAGCAGAACAACAGCTTCAGTGATCACTTTATTGAATTCCCGTTTGATTTGTCGCATGTATTCTGGATTGTAACGGCAAATGCCGTAGATACTGTTCCGCCGGCTCTGTTGGACCGTCTGGAGATTATCCAGCTGAGCAGCTATACTGACGAAGAAAAGGTTAAGATTGCTCAGCTGCATCTTTTGCCGAAGGAGCTGAAACTGAACGGCCTGGAAAAATACAAGGTCAGCGTCAGCGAAAAGGCTATCCGCCGTGTAATTCACGACTATACCAGGGAAGCAGGCGTACGTAATCTGGAGCGTAAGCTGGCAGGCATTTGCCGTAAGGTTGCGTTCAAAATCGTCAAGGGCAAGAGTAAGGGCGCTCAGGTAACAGAAAAGAATCTGGAAAAATATCTGGGACCGGTTATTTACCTTGATGATGATATCAGCCTGAAATCAAGTGTCGGCGTTGCCAATGGACTGGCATGGACCAGTGTCGGCGGCGAGCTGCTGAAGGTAGAGGTGTTGGCGTTTAAGGGCAAAGGTAACCTTACGCTTACCGGTCAGCTGGGCGATGTAATGAAGGAGTCGGCTCAGGCCGGTTATACCTATATCCGCAGCCGTGCGGAAGCGCTGGGGATTGCAGCCAACTTTGGTGAAACGATGGATATCCATATCCACCTGCCGGAGGGTGCTGTGCCGAAGGACGGTCCGTCTGCCGGCGTAACAATGGTTACTGCCATGGTATCAGCGCTGACAGGTAAAAAGGTTAAAGGCAAGCTGGCGATGACCGGCGAAATTTCCCTGTCCGGCAAGGTATGGCCTGTCGGCGGTATTAAGGAAAAAATGCTGGCGGCTTATCGCTATGGCGTAAAGACAGTACTGCTGCCGAAGCGCAATATGCAGGATCTGGACGAGCTGCCGGAAAATATTCGTAAGGAAATGCAGTTTATACCTGTTGAGCATCTTGATGATGTTTTGAAGCTGGCATTGGAGGATAAAAATGAGTAAAGATAATTGGGATATTATCCGTGCTAAATATGTGGCCTCTGCAGTACGTGCAGACCAATATCCGCAGCCTGCTCTTATTGAGGCTGCCTTTATCGGCCGCAGTAATGTCGGTAAATCGTCGCTTATCAATTCACTCTGCCGCCGCAACGGCCTGGCACGTGTAAGCTCTACTCCGGGAAAAACGCAGACCATCAACTTTTATGAGCTGGAGGCTAAGCGCGTAGTTGAGGGTGAGGATGAAAGAGCCTCCTTTTATCTGGTAGATTTACCCGGTTATGGCTTTGCTAAAACAAACCATAATAATAAGGACCAATGGTCCGGCTTTATCAGCAAATATTTATCCGGCAGCGAAAACCTCGGTGTAGTCTGCCAGCTGATTGATATCCGCCATAAGCCTATGGACAGCGATATGGAATGCTTCAACTGGCTGCGCAGCTGCGGCCTGAAGGTGCAGGTTGTGCTGACCAAGTCCGATAAGCTTTCTAAAAATGCGGCGATGTCCCAAAAGGCACTCTTTAAGCGTGAAATGGGCCTGAAGGAGCATGAGATTATCACTTATTCCTCCTCACAGCACACCATGCGCGGCGAGCTGATTGAACGCATTATGAATGCTTTATCCGCTAACGGTGTAGAGCAGGAGTAGAAGCTATGTTTTTAAACCGCTTGTTGCTTTTTATTATGGCGCTTTGCCTGGGCAGCCTGCTGGTGCGGATGCATATACCGATTCCATTTTTGCTGGGTGGCCTGTTGACTGCTTTGCTTTGCAAAACGCTGACGCATCGCAGCAATCTGAGCTGGCCTAAGCAATGGCGTGAATATGCATTGATGGTTGCAGGCTACGGTATCGGTTCTACCTTTACCTCGGACACTTGGAATAACTTTCTGGCTGAGCTGGTTGGTGTAGCGGAAGCAACGATAGTTATTTTAGCTGCCAGTATCGCACTGGCCTTTGTTACGGCAAAGCTAGCGCGGGAAAACCTCAAAAGCTGCATTATGGGTATGCTTCCCGGAGGCATGACGCTGACGATGCTGCTTTGCGAGGACGACAAGGAGGTCAACCCCAACGTTGTCATGGTGATGCAAGTGCTGCGTCTGCTGGGCGTAGTTATTACTGTGCCGTTTCTTGTAATCTGGCTTTTGCATGCGCAGGTGACAGGCAGCAGCGTAGCATTGCCCAATCATGGCGGAGTGCATTGGCTTGTTGTAGTGCCCTTGTCTATATTGGGCAGCTTTATAGCAACAAAAATACATATGCCGACGCCAAAACTGCTTGGACCGATTTTGGCGACGGCTGCATTTTCCGTCTTTGACGGCGGTGTGCAGCCTGTGCCTTTTTGGCTCATGGCGGCGGCGCAGGCCAGCATCGGTCTGTTCATGGGTATGCAGCTTGATGCGGACCGCATCGTAAAAACAGAAAAAATGGTACCCTATATTCTTATCGGTACGGCGATACTCATTGTTGTGAGCATAGGTATGGCTAATGTGCTTTCCGCACGCTACGGCTTTTCGCTGGTAACGGCGTTCCTGGCGATGGCGCCGGGAGGCATAGCCGAAATGTCTTTAGCCGGTATGAGTATGGGTGAGAATGTTTCGATTATCCTGACCTATCAGCTGGTGCGAGTGCTGGTGATAAATATCTTTATCCCGCCGCTGCTGGCATGGTGGTTTAAGGCTAAGCAGGCATAATTTTAGAGGATTGCAGAAAAATTTTTCATGATTTAAGAAAAATTTTTCTTGCAGTCCTCTTTGTTTTTTTGCATGTAAAATCCTTGTAAAATCGCATGGTGCAAGGCTTTGAAGCATTCTAAACATCTATCGGGACATAAAAAGTCCATAGTGGACAAAAATGTCATAAGGTGTTATACTTAATGCATATTAAGGCAAGACCTTAAAATAAAGCAGAAGAGATGATATAAAAATGACTTTTGAAAAATTTGTTGAAACTCTGTGCAACTTTAAATGGTATATGATTCACTGATTTCAGGAGGTGAGAATAATGCTGGAAAAATTTGTCAAAGCTTTATATGAAATGAATTTCTACTATATCCATTAACAGGTGGTATAAAAATGAAGATTGCTAAATCGTAAAGACGCTTGCAGCTGAGCTGTAGGCGTTTTTTATTGCCTTAAAGCCGGTTGCTGCTGATATAATAGATTTTTTATTGTATTATATGTAAATTAAACACAAAGAACAGTTAATCAGAAATGGACACAAATATACATAAGACTGTTACATACATGGAATACAAATACAAAAATAAAAATCCACGAAAAAGGTTGACAAGGTAAATAGTAACTGCTATAATTAAGACAACAAGTTGATATTGATATTACAGGTGCGAAAGCTCAATAGAGAAGCCGGTGAAAGTCCGGCACGGTCCCGCCGCTGTGACGTGGAGCGTGTTTTGTTTATACCACTGGAGGGGTCCTCTGGGAAGGTGAAACACGTGAAGAAGCGAAGCCAGAAGAACTGCCTGTAAGATGCATCGTCGTTTGACCTGCGAGAGACGGGGAGAGATGTCGTAGAGCTGTAGTATAGGTTTGTGCACCTAGTAGCTTTTGATATTTCGCCGTTTTTCAAAAGTCCCGCCCGTATTGGGTGAAGGATTCTTTTTGAGAAACGGTTTTCTGTTTCTTATGCCATTGAAGGTCACGTGATGGCTGTGACCTTTTGGAGAGTGGCCGGGCCATCGATGTTATCTGTCATACTTGTCCGCGATACTGGACATATCGTGTTTTTCAAATCCCATTCTCAAATTTTTCTTTTAGCTGAGAACATTTCCTTTCTCCTCTCAAGTACGACAGCGTAGGGGTGCGCTGTCGTGCTGACAATCCAGCCATCACAAATGTGGTGGCTTTATTTTTTGCTGTTTAAAGGGAGGTTATTGATATGAAAGAATTATATTTGGCAGGCAAAATTGCTGAACTGCTTGCGGCCTTTGAAGGTATGAAAGGCGTTGAAGAAGTTGTTGCCGGACGTGCTAAAGCCAGCGGTGAGCTGGAAGTAAAGTGCGTACGTGTGCAATATAACCCCAAAAAGACAGATATCTGCGAGCTTTTGAAAAAATACTTTAATGAAGGTGTAAATCCCTATATCATCGCAGAAGATCCATTGGAACAGGCTGCTGTTATTTACAAGGCTGCCGAAGATGTTCCGCAGATTGAATACTATGCCCGTTTTATGCAGAACCGCGGCGCAGAGCCGGGTGCTGCTTTAGGCAACATGATTCTTAATGATACTATGCCTGAAGAAAACGAGCTGCGCAGAGTCCAGATTAATTACGGACGTCTGCAGGAGTTCCTGGCAGATTAAACTGCCTGTTATTTTGTTATATACGGCCTGGACAACCGTGACCGTGTATATAAATGCTGTTTGCTTCTTAAAATCTATCCAAGCAAGGATGCGGCACATGTCCCCTGATGACCGGGTGAGAGCGGTCGGATAGCAGCTGCATCAGCAGACGAGATTGGCTGGAGGTGATATGCGTTTCAGCTTGGTGCTGTGAGCTTTTTCACAGTAATGATTAAATTATTAAAGGAGGATTATTTGAATGGCTGATGAACAACAAAAAACTGCAGCAGTCGTTGATGGCGAAAGACCGTTGACAGACAAAGAACTGGAAGCCATGTTGCGTAAGTCAGAGAAAGTAACCGAATTCCCGGAGGTAACTTTTGATGAATTTACCGAACCCACCTGGGATGAATGGGTGGAGGCATGTAATGCACTGTTGAAGGGCAAACCCTTTGACAAGATCATGTATACCAAAAACTACGAGGGCATTACCTTTGACCCGATTTATACTCGTAAAGGCACTGATGCAATTCTGCCGACCAACGATTATCCCGGTATGGGCGATTTCCTGCGTGGCGCAACTGTTAACGGTTATGTACACGAGCCTTGGGGCATTGCACAAGCTTGCGATGAAACCCTGCCGGCTGAAAACAACGAGCTGCTGAAGGAAGAAATTTCCAAGGGCTCCACTGTTTACAATATCAAACTGGATACTGCAACCAAAAACGGCGTAGACGTTAAAGATGCAGAAAAACCTGGCGATATTGGCGTGAACGTTACTACCGTTGAAGATATGAGCGTTCTGCTGAATGGTCTGAAACTTGACAAATATCCTATTATGATGTACACCGGTGCCGGCGCTAAAAACCTGCTGGCTCTGACTGTTGCTGCTCTGAAGGGCGCTGGTCATGATGTTAAAACCCTGCGCGGTGTTATCGGCGGCGACCCGATCGGCGAGCTGGTAAAAACCGGTAAAACCGAAACCTCTCTGGATGCTTTGTATGATGAAATGGCTGAAACCATTAAATTTGCTAAAGCTAATACTCCGGAGTTGCGCACTGTTTTCATCAACAGTGATGCTTACACCGATGGCGGTGCAGAAGCAGTACAAGAGGTTGCTTACACCTTCGCTACTGCAGTTGAATATGTACGTCAAATGCAAAAACGCGGCATTGAGCTGCATGACATTGCTAACTCCCTGTACTTCTGCTTCAACCAAGGTGCTAACTTCTTCATGGAAATCGCAAAACTGCGTTCCCTGCGTATGATCTGGGCAGCTATTATGGAAGCATTCGGTGCTGAAGAAGCAGACCGTGCTATTAAAGTTCATGGCCGTTGCGCTCGCTTCACCAAAACCGTTGTTGACCCGTATGTAAACATGCTGCGTAACTGCACCCAAACCTTCTCCAGCGTTGTAGGCGGCGTTTGCACTTATGACAACCCGCCGTTTGACGAGCTGATCCGTAAAGGCGACGTATTCTCCCGTCGTATTGCTCGTAACCTGCATGTAATGCTGCAAGAAGAATTTGGTATGCTGAGCCCGATTGATGCTGCCGGCGGTTCCTGGGGCGTTGAAACCCTGACCAAGCAGATCACCGAAAAAATTTGGGCTGAGTTCCAAAAGGTTGAGGAAATGGGCGGCATCATTAAAGCTCTGGAAGCCGGCTATCCGCAAGCACAAGTTGCTGACGTTCTGGCTAAACGCTTCAAAGCTCTGGAAATGCGCAGCGACCGTGCTGTTGGCGTAAACATGTACCCGAACATGACCGAAGAACCGCTGGAGCGCCGCGAAGAGGACACTCCGAAACTGAAGAAAGAACGCGAAGCTGCTGTTGCTGCTTACGTTGCTGACATCGACACCAACTACCTGGCAGGCAAACTGGCTGCAGTTGAAACTGTTGAAGGCGCAATCGAAGCATTCAGCAACGGTGCTACTATCGGCCAGGTTGCTGCTGCATCCTGCAAGGCTGAAGCTCCGGAAACCGTTGAAGCAATCGCTGCTCATCACTGGACCGAGCGCTATGAAGCACTGCGTTTCGAAACTGAAGAATATGTTAAGAAAACCGGCAAAAATGTTGAAGTATTCCTGTGCAACATGGGACCGATTCCTCAACATAAAGCTCGTGCTGACTTCTCCACCTCTTTCCTGCAGGTTGGTGAATTCAACGTTCATCTGAACGATGGTTTCCAAGACGGCGAAGATGGCGATCAATACGAAAAATGCCTCAAAGCTTTCAAAGAAGGCGACTACGATGTTGCAGTTATCTGCTCCACCGATGCTACCTATCCGGAAATCGTTCCGAAACTGGCTCCGATGATTAAAGCAGCTATGAAACCGTCCGCTACTCTGTTCCTGGCCGGCGCTGCTCCGAAAGACATGGAACAAGTTTACAAAGATGCTGGCGTTGACGATTTCATCAGCGTAAAAGCTAACTGCTTCCAAACTCTGAAGATGCTGCAAAAGAAGAAAGGGATGATTGAATAATGAGCATTAATCCGGATTTCACTAAAGTAGCCCTTCCTGATCATCCTTCTTGTTCTTATGACGAATGGAAGAAAAATCTGGAAGAAAAAATGGGCGAAAATTATGATGCCCTTTATGATACTACCTTGGAACGTATTCCTAAAGCTCCGCTGTACACCAAGGATATCTATGATAAATGTAACCATTTGGACTTCATGAGCGGTATTCCTCCGTTCCTGCGTGGTCCTTACTCCACAATGTATGTATTCCGTCCGTGGACTGTACGTCAATATGCAGGTTTCTCCACTGCTGAAGAATCCAACGCATTCTATCGTCGTAACCTGGCTGCAGGCCAAAAAGGTCTGTCCATCGCGTTCGACTTGCCGACTCACCGCGGCTATGACGCTGATAACCCGCGTGTAGTTGGTGACGTTGGTAAAGCAGGCGTATCTGTTTGCTCCATGCTCGATATGAACATCCTGTTCTCCGGTATTCCTCTGGATCAGATGTCCGTATCCATGACCATGAACGGCGCAGTACTGCCTGTACTGGCATTCTTCATCGTATCCGGTGAAGAACAAGGCGTTGATAAATCTATCATGGCCGGTACCATTCAGAACGATATTCTGAAAGAGTTCATGGTACGTAACACCTACATTTATCCGCCTGCTATGTCCATGCGTATCATCGGTGATATTTTCGAATATACCACCAAATATATGCCTAAATTCAACAGTATTTCCATTTCCGGTTACCATATTCAAGAGTGCGGCGCAACCTGCGACCTTGAATTAGGCTACACTCTGGCCGATGGTATGGAATATATCCGTACTGGTGAAGCTGCAGGCCTGCCTGTAGACGCATTCGCAAAACGTCTGTCCTTCTTCTGGGATATGGGCAAAAACTACTTCATGGAAGTTGCTAAAATGCGTGCTGCTCGTGTTCTGTGGGCTAAGATTCTTAAGAGCTTCGGCGCTAAGAACCCGAAATCCATGGCACTGCGTACTCACAGCCAGACTTCCGGCTGGTCTCTGACCGAACAGGATCCGTTCAACAACATCTCCCGTACTTGTATGGAAGCTATGTCTGCTGCTCTGGGCCATACCCAATCCCTGCATACAAACGCACTGGACGAAGCTATCGCACTGCCGACCGACTTCTCCGCTCGTCTTGCTCGTAACACCCAGCTGTACATTCAGGATGAAACCAAAGTCTGCAAGATTATCGATCCGTGGGGCGGTTCCTACTATGTTGAATACCTCACCAACGAAATCATTCGCCGTGCTTGGGCTCATATCCAGGAAGTTGAAGCACTCGGTGGTATGGCAAAAGCTATTGCAACCGGCCTGCCGAAGATGCGTATCGAAGAGTGCGCAGCTCGTCGTCAAGCTAACATCGATAGCGGTAAAGAAACCATCGTTGGCCTGAACAAATATCGTCTGGCTAAGGAAGATCCGCTGAACGTACTGTCCATCGATAACACCGCTGTACGTAACGCTCAGATTAAACGTCTGGAAAAACTGAGAGCAGAACGCGACAACGACGCAGTTGCACGCGATCTGGAAGCTATTACCCGCGCAGCAGAAACCCGTGACAACGGCAACCTGCTGGAAATGGCTGTACAAGCTGCTCGCGACCGTGCTTCCCTCGGTGAAATTTCTGACGCAGTTGAAAAAGTATCCGGTCGTTTCAATGCTGTAATCCACACTGTATCCGGTGTATACTCCAGTGAATTCAGCGGCAACGATGACATGGAAAAAGCTACTAAACTGGCTGATGAGTTTGAAAAACTTGAAGGCCGTCGTCCTCGTATCTTCCTGGCTAAAATGGGCCAAGACGGTCATGACCGCGGACAAAAAGTTCTGGCAACCTCCTTCGCTGATATGGGCTGGACCGTCGACGTTGGTCCTCTGTTCCAGACTCCGGAAGAATCTGCACAAGACGCTGTAGATAACGACGTTGATATGGTTGGCTTCTCTTCCTTGGCTGCAGGTCATAAAACCTTGCTGCCGGCAATCGTTGAAGAACTGAAGAAACGTGGCCGTGAAGATATCATGGTATGTATCGGCGGCGTAATTCCTGCACAGGATTACGACTACCTGTATGAACATGGTGCAGCAGGCATCTTTGGACCTGGTACCAACATTCCTAAGTGCTGCATCCAATTACTGCAAATGTTGGTTGACCGTGCAAAAGCTGAACACGCTGAAGACTGAGGTGATATAAATGCCTGAAACTGGTGAAAAAGATATTAGGCCGAGTTGGGTACCCCTGAAAAAAGATCCTAACTTTGCCTGCTCTGTAATGGGCGGGATTGACAGTGCCGTAAACGCTGTCAGCGAGGAGAAGTATAACCCTGTGGATAATATTAGGAAATTCCCCTTGAGGAAAAAGCCTAGTCCGGAAGAGTTAATAAAAGGAGTCAGTGAAGGCGATCGTAAAACCTTATCTCAAGCTATTACTCTTATAGAAAGCAATGCACCGAGGGATTTTGATAAAGCACAGCGTGTCCTGCAGGCTCTCCTGCCGCGTACAGGCAAAGCTTTGCGCATCGGCATTTCCGGTGTACCGGGTGCCGGCAAAAGTACCTTTATCGAGTCTTTTGGCCAGATGCTGTGTCATCAGGGCTACAAGGTCGCAGTTCTTGCTGTCGACCCTACCAGCTCTATTACCGGTGGCTCTATTTTGGGTGATAAAACGCGTATGCAGATGCTTTCGCGTGAACCTAATTGTTTTATCCGTCCGTCCCCTGCAAAGGGTACCTTGGGCGGCGTTGCCCGTAAAAGCCGTGAAACCATGCTGCTTTGCGAGGCTGCAGGCTGTGACGTTATCTTAGTAGAAACCGTAGGTGTAGGCCAGTCCGAAATCACTGTCCGTTCGATGGTTGACTTCTTTATGCTGGTAGTACTGACCGGTGCCGGTGATGATTTGCAAGGCATCAAGAAAGGCATCATGGAGGTTGCCGACGCTATCGTTGTCAACAAAGCCGATGGTGACAATCTGCCTAAAGCTATCGTTACCCAGGGTGAATATGAGCGTATGATTGAATTCATCCGTCCTGCTACCGAAGGCTGGAAAACTCATGCCTACAGATGCTCTGCTTTGACCAAGGAAGGCTTGCTTGAGCTTTGGGCAGTAATGCGCAAGTTCGAAAAGGTTACCAAGGAATGCGGTTCCTTCGACAAACGTCGTAAATCGCAGACTATTTCTTGGGTTAACAGCATGATTGATGAGCATTTACATAACCTGTTCTTTGAAGACCCGATGATTAAAGGACGCTTACCGGCAGTAATGGAAGCAGCTGTTAATGGCGTGGTATCCCCAAGTCAGGCTGTTACCGAGCTGATTAATGCCTTTGATATTGATCGTGCTTCAATGAGGCATCGCAATCAAAACAAATAAAGTCCGGCAAGAAAGCACCCAGTGGTGATTTTTGACCGGCAAGCTAAAGGCTGCCACTGATGAAGCTTCATCAGTGGCAGCCTTTTTGTTATATAATGCCTTGAGGATGCTGCAAAAGGACATTACTGCAAGGGAAAATATGATGTTAACCGGATAAAAGGCTGCGGAGATTTGCCCTGAAAAGAGTAAGAGATTCTATTTCTTTTGTTGTCAATAAATAAGTGCATCTTTAGTAATATGAGTTCTTACAATAATTTTTTAGGGAACTTTTTCGCTAAAGTCTTGACATTCTTAATCGGACTTAGTATAATTAAAAGCAACAAATCAATATTTCGTATGAAGCGCTAATTGGTGAAAATCCACACGGTCCCGCCGCTGTAACAGGCTTGCCTGGAGTCAGCAAAGTACTTTGTACAAGCATATGCTTGACCTGCGAGCGACAGGAGAAGATGTTAACAGACAAGATACTGTTTATGTGAGAGTGGCAGCTATCTTAATTGTGCGCATTAACCGTCTTTGCTTGCAAAGACGGTTTTTTTCAACTATCAAATGTGGGGCGAAATATTGATTTTCCAAACATTAGAACAAACTAAGCAAATCGGACAATTTGCTGTTCTGTTACGTAAAGATTTTTCAAATTCTCCTTCTCCTCCAATTTTATCGTGTGTAGCTTGTTACAGGGGTGTGGCAATGCAACAATAAAAAAACCGCCGAGTAAGGCGGCTTTTTTATTGCCTTCGTAAGGAAAGATAAGCTTAGTATAAAACAAAAACCGCCGTGAGGCGGTTTTTGTTTTATAACGAGGAGTTTTTCAGGACTTCGTCCAGGTTGCATACCTGCTGTGAATTACGTGTCTTGGAATAGAATTTGAGGAAATGCTGGGCAACGACGGAAAGCGGTCTGTCCTTAACCTTTACTACGGTCTTGTAAACGTCTGCCTTGATGTCGGATATAGGACGGGTGATAAATTCTTCACCAAGGTCTTCTCCGGGCTCTACAGGCACGATAGAAACGGCTGCCTTGGCGCGTGTCCATTCCAAAGTAGTGCTGCGGGTGGTGCTGGTGCAGGTGATACGCGGAACGATAGATGCCTGCGCACAGGCCTTGAGGAAAATTTCGGAGCAGCCGGAGCTGATGCTCAGAGGTACATCCTCTAATTCCTTAAGGGTGACAACCTTTTTGCTGTCATCCAGAAAAACAGAGTTTTTATGGAAAACGGCTGTCAGCTCTTCATCGCGACGGAAGAGAACCTCAAAGTTATCCTGATGCTCTACCGGTACGCTCAAAATTCCCAGCTCGGTAATACCGTTAAGCATTTGCTGTGTCTGTTCATTTATGCTTGCTTCAAACAGCTCGCATTTGATATTAGGATAAAGAGCACAGAAATCCTTGAGGGAGGATTTGATGAATAAAGCACTGCGGGAGTTGGCAATGCTGAAACGCAGCGTACCTACAACACCGCCCATGATGTTTTCGATTTCGCTTTTGGCAAGATCCTCCAAAGCACACATGTACTTTGCTTTTTGATAGAGGACGCGTCCTGCCTCGGTCAGGAGAATCTGACGGCTGCCGCGGGTGGTAATTATCAGCTTGGTGCCGAAATAGTTTTCCAGAGCACGCAGCTGCTTGCTGAGGGCCGGCTGAGCAATATGCACGTAATCAGCCGCACCGGTAAAGCTGCCGGCTTCAATAATTGCCAAAAAGTTTCTGTAATTGTCTAATTCCATGTTTTGCAGACCTCCAACTAATACTAAACTTATGTAAAATAGAAACAATAATAGATTCTAAATATGGGTATAATACAATCAGTTTATCATATTGCTAGTATATTTTCAAGAAATTCAACGATTAAGGCTATTATAGAACAGAAGAATGCCAAAAAGCAATAATAAAATGTCATATCTATAATTCCTATTAGCTATTTTTCTTATTAAGCAATATCTGTTATACTAAATGCGTATAAAGCAGGGGCCTTATACAGAGCAAATTGACAAATTGACTTATTCAAAGCAAAGGAGAGAACAAAATCATGGCTGAAACAAAAATGGCAGTCGAAAAAGAAACCGGTTTATTCGCACATCTGTGCCGTCAACGCAACGGTGCAGCAAAAGTATTCCCGCATTGTGGTGAAAAAGGCTTTGCCTTCAGCAGAAGAGTGCAGGGCTTCAAACTGAGCGAAGCATCCCTGAAAGCATTAAAAAGAGGTTAAGAAGAAAGATGAGCTTTGTACTGAACTATCTCAAAGAGTTGGACAGAGAATACTATAGTAAATGGTTTAAGAATATTTTGCTTTAAGCTTTAAACAGCAGTATTATATATGCCAGTCCGCGAACGATGACGTTATAGCCTACCTCCTTGTACGTCGTTGGCAGACTGGCTTTTTGTTTGCCTAAAATATTCCTGACGGATATATGAATAATGCTACATAGGTATTTTTATTCCGGCGATAATTATAGTATAATGTAAAACTGCCTGCTGTAAAAAACAAGTGGAAATTAGTTTCAAAATATATTTAATTACTTTCTGAAATATACTTAATTCATATAACTTCTATTCCAACTAGGTATTTTTATTATTTTGGAATATGTTGTATAATCTCTAACAGTGAAAGGCACTCTCCAAAAAGAACAAGAAAGGAGCTGATAAGTTTTGGACATTGCACTTATCATGAATGATGAAAAAGAAGATTCTAAGATTCGGGAGTACCTGAAACAGGTAGACAAGAAGTTTTACTATCGAGCTATCGAGAACAGGAAAAAGGAAGGTAAAGTCTTCCCGCATCGAGGCGAAGATGGTAAGCTCTTTGTAAACACTTTTCAATATGTAAACCTATTTAAGAAGAAATAAGTGGAGGGAAATTTTTATGACACCAGCAATTAAATGCTTAATTCTGTTAGCAGTAGTTGCACTGTTATTCGTTACCGAAATGATTCCGCTGGCAATGACCGCGGTTCTGGCTGCTATAGCCTGCAGTGCATTGGGCCTGGTTCCTGAGAACCAAATCTTCCTTGGCCTGGCAGATTCTACTGTAGTTCTTTTTGGCGGTATGTTCGTCGTTGGCGCTGCTATGTTTTACACCGGCCTCGCTCAAAAGGTTGGCGGCGCTGTAGTAAAGCTGTTTGGTACCAATGAAAACAGCCTGATGTTTGGTCTTATGATTATTGCAGCTGTTATGTCTGCGTTCTTGTCTAACACCGGTACCACCGCTTGCCTGATTCCTGTAGTTATGGGTATCTGCGCACAAGCAAAGCTTTCCGCTTCCCGTCAGCTGATGCCGTTGGCTTTCGCTGCCGGCCTTGGCGGTACCTGCACCCTGATTGGTACTCCGCCGAACATTCTGGCAAACGTTGCTCTGAAGGCAGCTGGTATGCCGGAGCTGCAATTTGGCTTCTTTGAATATGCCTACATCGGTATTCCTATTACTATTGCCGGCATCGTTTACATGATGTTCCTTGGCAAATACATCCTGCCGGAAGCTAAAACCGAAGAGGTTGCAGATGTAGAGCAAGAGATTGATGCTACCAACACTACTCCTAAAAAACAAATGATCTGCGGTATCATCATGGTTGGCGTTATCGGTTCTATGGCAACCAGCATCGTTCCTCTGGAACTGGCTGCTGTTGTCGGAGCGGTACTGTGCGTACTGACAGGCTGCATCACTGAAAAACAAGCCTATAACTCCATCGACTGGATTACTATCTTCCTGTTTGCAGGCATGATTCCTGTTGCAACAGCTATGAACACCAGCGGCGCTGGCAAGCTGATTGCTGAATTCACCGTAAGCCTGATGGGCGGTAACCCGTCTCCGTACCTGGTAACTGCAGTACTCTTCGGTCTGGCAGTTGTCCTGACTCAGTTTATGAGCAACACCGCTTCTAAAGCTCTGCTGTGCCCGGTTGGCATCGCACTGTCCGCACAAATGGGTGCATCTCCGAAAGCTGTACTGATGGCAATACTGATTGCTTCCAGCTGTGCATTCGCTTCTCCGGTAGGTACTCCTCCGAACACCCTGGTACTTGGCCCTGGCAAGTACAAATTCATGGATTATGTTAAATGCGGCGGCGGTCTGGTAGCAGTCAGCATGATTGTTGCAATCATCGTTATTCCTATCGTATGGCCGTTCTTCCCGACTGCAGCATAATTAACTAAAGACTCAGGTCTTACCACCTTTCTTAAAATGTCTGCAACGCTCCCAAATGGGAGCGGTCAGCAGACGCAAATTGGATAGAGAACAATTTATTATAGACGGGGCGGAAGCTGCCCTGACGCACAAAGCTTCAAAGATGCTTACACTTACAAATTCCTTCTTTCTGTATATATTTGCTTAGGGGACATTGGCAGTATATATAGGATATAAATGAAAAGACTACCCTTCGTCATGTTGGACAGAGCATGGCGGAGGGTAGTTTTAATTTAGTGCTGCAAAAAATAACCCCTAATAAGCAGAGCTTTTTTATTCTGATGTAACCGATTCGGATAGAACCGAATAAAAGTTGACGAGGAGGCGAAGCTATGACATATTTTATTTGGAAGGAATCGAATCGGAAGAAGTTGAATAATTTGTATAGCTTGACAGCAGGGTTATTTTTGGTATATCTTTAGTAGTATAGTAGACATGAAAGGGTTCTTATGAAAATTATTTTAAGGTGAAGGTGGTGGCTTACATGAAAAAGACTCCAAATAAATGTCGTTTGCTGCGCGTTTTTGAATATATGCTGAATACAGACGAGGAACATCCTTTGAATGTGACAGAGATTCAGCAGAAGCTGCTAGAGGATGGAACCTGCGATAAACTTCCGGACCGTAAGTCTATTTTACGGGACTGGGCAAGTATTAATGAGTGTGGCTATGAGCTGGAGAGCTGCGCAAACCATAATAAAGGCAAGTATATGAACGGTAAGCAGAGAACATTTGAAGGCTATCAGCTGAAAATGCTGGCGGACGCCGTTGCATCTGCTCGCTTTCTGGCAGCAGATGATGCGCGTAAGCTGGGCGATGCAATTATGACTTTGGGCACGGAATCTGATAAAGAGCTGCTCAAAAAGGCTGTTATCCGTGACGAGAGTCTGAATGTGGCGACAAAGCAGGCTAAGTATAATTTTGACAGGATATTAGAGGCTATCCGCGAACGTAAGCAGATTAGCTTTCAATACAATGATAAGCATCTGGCAAAGCCTGCGCAGGAGGACTTGCGCAATGATGGTATGATATATTATGTCAGCCCCTATTATCTTGTGCCTGCAAAAAATGATTATTATGTGATTGCCTGCACGGGCGAATATAAAAATTTCAGCCATTACCGTGTTTCACGTATGATTAATGTAAAGGAAACGGAGCTGGCAGCTAAAGATATCAAGCTCAATGAGACTTATAAAAAATTGTTGGCAGATGGCAAGTGCATTAGTGATTATCTGCGCGAGCATATTAATATGTGGTTTGGTGATACGCAGCGGGTAAATTTGCATTGCAAGCAGCGGACACGGCTGGATGTATTGGGAACGTTTGGCAATCTGCTGAATATTAATGACTGTAAAAACGACAAGGAATATTTTACGACCAGCGTGCAGGTGCAGGCTGGCGATGGATTTTTTAACTGGGTTGCAGGCATGGGCGGTAATGTGATTATTACAGGCCCTGAGTGTGTGCGTGAAGCGTATAAAAAATATCTGGAAAGCCAGCTAGCATTGTATAAATAAGGATTACATGTATACAGATAAGGCAGTAATTATGGCAGTATGAGTTTTGCTGATAGTGTAGAAATTAAGATATAACAAAATATGTAAGGAGGAATTAAAAATTATGACACCTAAACAAAGAGGTATATTCAAATCAATCGGAGTAACATTGGGTGATTTTCCAGATGATATTGACTTAGATGATAGTAAGTCACCTAAATTGAAAATGACATTAACACAAGACGCGGCTGGTTTTTCTAATCCTATTAATATGCAAGATACTAGAGCTTGTTTTGAAGCGTGGTGCCTGATTATAAAGGCCAAAACGAACAAGTCAAAATTAGAAATAGAGCTAGATGTAAAAGATATAAAGGAAGCTGATTACGATGGTAAACTACCGAAAAACGGACATTGGGGAAGATTTTTATATAGAATTTTGAAATTTAGTGAACAATATAATTGGTTTGAACTTAGTTCGACTTTAGGGAAAATAAAGGATAAATTTCAAAACTATTTGGATAGCCACACATTCGTAACTAGTGCACCTGACAAAAAACCAAAAGAAGATATAGCGAATTCTAATTTAGAAAGCTATGTTGAATACTTGTTTTGTGACTCAATTAGTGCACAAAAAGATATTTTAAATTTGCTTAGTGTGACTACGATAGATAGACAATTACCTGTAAGCTTATTTGAGGGTTTTAAATCAAATACAACTGGAGTTTTTACAGGTGGAAAATCTGCAATAGATTTTTGGGCAGTGAATGGAGATACTATCAATGTCTATGAATTAAAGAGCGATAATCCTATGGTGGGCGTAATTACGGAAATTTTCTTCTACAGCAATTATGTACATGATGTATTTATTAGCAAAAGTCTGGATCATGGCAAGGGAAGCGTTGAGATTGAAGATGGAACGTACCGTAGTTATGATAAAATTAAAGGAAATAAAGGAAATAAAGGAAAACAAGTGAAGGGAATAATGCTAAGTAATAGTAATCGTAAAGGGTGGCATTCAAGTCTTGGTAAGCCAACTAGAAATGAAATAAAAAGAATAATGAATGCTAATGGTATGTCTGGAGCGATTCAATATGAATTTTTAGAATATCAGCTTAATCCGCTTAAAATTGGAGGATATTATATATCGAAGTAACTCCTTAAATTATGCATATCGAAGCCTTGACGTTTTGAACTGACCGCCTAAAGTTAGACCTAAAAATTTAACTTTAGGCGGTTTTTTATAGCCAAAATTCTATGCAGCTGGGGCATTTTTAGTATCTCGCATTTAGTATTATATAAGCAAGGAATAGAAAGGAGCGTAATCATGGCTACGAATATTGAATATCTACATGCAGACCAGATTGGTGGCTGTGTAACTTTAATTAGCACAGAGACAACGAAAATTTGTATTGATTTTGGTAAAAATCTTCCAGGAAGCAGGTATAAGGATGATGTAGAGGTTGTTGGCTTGACGTCTGGTGAAGCACAGTATGACGCAGTGTTCTTTACCCATTATCATGGTGACCACATTGGCTGCTTTGAGAAGCTGCTGCCAGAAATTCCTCTTTATATGAGCAGCTTGTGCAGGGATGTACTTATTAATACATACGTAGCCTTGGCTAGACACGATAACAAGTATAGTAAACAGGTGGAGCTTTTGCAGGACGCTGCACACACGCATATTATTTGGGCGCAGGATGTAATCAAGGTTGGGGATATTAAGGTTACGCCCTATACGATTGATCATTCTGCAACAGCGGCGATGATGTATCTTATCGAAACGCCGGATAAGCGTATTTTACATATGGGTGATTTTCGGACACATGGTTATATTGGAGATAAGCTGAAAAAGCTATTAAAATGCTATGTTCTGGAAAAACCTGTGGATGTGCTTATTACAGAAGGAACAAATCTTACGCGGGAAGATAACTATTTAACCGAGGATGAGCTGGCTCAGCAGGCTGGGGAATTGATGCAGCAGCATAAGCTGATTTTTTGCCTATGTGCATCTACTAATTTTACGCGTTTACAGAATTTTTACCGCATGGCCAGATGTAAGCGGAAAGATGTATTGTTAAATGGCTATATGCTGGCGCAGTTTAAAAGCTATTATAAATATAAGCAAGAGCTCTATCATCGCTTATATCACAAGCAGAGCGAGAAGCCGTGGCAGCCTTATAAAATGTATACGCTTTTGCTAGATAAGGATTATCTGCATGATGACAGCACCTACCAAATACAAGATAGGCATCTGCAGGAACATGGAGCAGTTATTTTCGTGAGCGGGATGATGGCAGTTGCTAAAGTAAAGAAGCTCTGGGAAAAATATAAGGAATTACAACCGTTAATAATATACTCTCAGTGGCAAGGTTATATTAAGGATAAGGGAGCTGAATATTATAAAGAGGATTTAGCAAGGCTGTGTACACAATATCCTACAGTGCAGCTACATACTAGTGGCCATGCGTCTAAAAAGGTAATAGAAGAAATTATCAGGCTAGTTGATGCTCAGGAGTATACGGCGGTGATTCATTCAGAGAGGGCAGAGCTTATTGACAGGAGCAGTTTTGGCTGAGAGCTTAGAAATAAGCGATAACCGAGATGTGAGGAGGACTTTAAGATGACAGGTGTACAAGAATTAATATTAGGCTACATTGGAGTCAAAATAGCTAATTTTCCCGATGATATTGTGTTAGATTATATTGAACCCAATAAATTGTTAATGAAATTAAAAAAAGAAGCGGCGGGCTTTTCCAAGCAGCCTCTTGCTATGCAAGATGATAGAGCCTGCTTTGAAGCTTGGTGCCTGCTTATAAAAGCCAAAACTAATAAGCCGGAATTAGAAATAGAGCTAGATGTAGAAGATATCACTGATACTAGTTACATCGGTGGAATGCCGGATAATGGAAATATGGGAAGGTTTTTATATAGAATTTTGAAATTTAACGAACAATACAAGCAGTGGTTTAAGCTTGCCCCAACTTTAGAAGTACTAAAGGATAAATTTAAAATATGTTTGGCTAGTCATAGCTTCGTGGCAAATGTGCCTGTAAAAGAAGCAGAAGAGGATCTTGCGAAGTTATTAGAGATGGGGCTGGAAAGCTACGTTGCCTACTTATTTTGTGATTCAGAGAGTGCTAAAAGAAATATTTTAGCATTGACGAAGGAAGCTATAGTAGGCAGACAATTACCTGTAGGCTTAGTTGAGGGTGGCAAGGCGAGCAGCAAGGAGCTGTTTGCAGGAGAAGAAGCTGCGATAGATTTTTGGGCAGTGGATGAAAATACTATCAATGTCTATGAATTAAAAAGCAAAAAACCTATGCTGGGCATAATTACGGAGAGTTTCTTCTACAGTAATTATGTATATGATGTATTTATTAGCAAAAATCTGAATCATGGAAAGGGAAGCGTTGCACACGAAGCTGTAGCATACCGTAATTATGATAAAATTCAAGCAGCGAGAGTAAAGGGAATAATGATAAGTAATTATTGTGCTGCGACACTACTAGCTATATTGGCTGGCACTAAATACGACATAGGGTGGCATAGGCTGCTTAATTCTGCAACTAGAGATGAAATTAAAAAGGTGATGAACAACAACGGCACTAACGGGAAAATACAATATGATTTTGTTAGCTATATACTAAAAGAACTTACAACTAACGCACCTAAAATATATTATATAGGAAAGCAGTTTCTTAAAGTATGTAGATGTTAGCTTTGTTAGTTTAGCGCTAAAAATTTTTGAATAAAAAACCAGCGGTGAAAACAACATTGAAATGCTGTTTTCACCGCTCTTTTAAACGCTATAATATTTTCACGCAAACACATATTGCACCAGCAGCATATAACCTATAGTGCCTGCTGCTATCGTCAGCAGCAGATTACGCAGGGTTGCCTGCAATATGACTATCAGTGCTACGGCGATAGCTTCCGGAACGCCGTGTCTGCCGCTAAGAATTTGCGTATCCTTGAGGGAGTAGACAACAAGCATGCCCATAACGGCCGCAGGCAGCATTTTACCTAAAAATGCTACCAGAGGCGGCGTTTTTTTATTGGCTGGAAACAGGATGAAGGGCAGAAAGCGCGTTAGCATCGTACCTGTTACAACGGCGGCAATGGTTATGATTTGTTCGGTGAAGGTCATAATTTGATGCCTCCTTTGTAATATGCTGTGATAAATACCAGCAGCAGAAGCAGCATAGCCGGCGGAATAAAGCTTTGCGGACCGATGAGCACTAGGCAAAGCAACGGAATGACAATGCCTAAAACAGCAGGAGTGTGATTTTCTGTCGATTGCCACTGGCTGACGAAAATTGCCGTAAAAAGAGCGACGAGCGCAAAATCCAGGCCTTTGGTATTGATTTGCAGGCTGTTGCCCAAGAGACCGCCGATGGTTGCGCCCGCTACCCAGTAGATTTGGTTCAGCAGATTTACGCAGACCATGAAGCAGCCCTTGTCTATGCCTTCAGGGATAACGGTATTGCAGTTGATGGCAAAGGATTCGTCGCACATACCGAAAATCAGATAAAATTTCTTCAGACCGGTATTCTTATATTTTTCCAACATGCTCAGGCCATAGAAAAGATGACGCGAGTTAATCATCAGTGCCATAAAAAAGCAGTACAGCGGATTGAAGGGGCTCAGCAGCATTGTTACCAGGACAAACTCCATACTGCCGGCAAAGACGAGAGCACTGGTAAAAAACGGATACCAGGGAGAAAAGCCCTTGCTGCAGATATAAAAGCCGTAGGAGATGCCTAAAAAAAGAAACGCTGCGCAAATTGGCAGCGTTAGTGGAAAAGCAGCTTTGAATGCTTTGGTATATTTGTTGTTCATAATGAAAACCTGCACAATTCTTTAATTCATAGAAACTATGTAGGCTTTATTGTACAGTATCCTGCGGTAATTGTCAACGCTTGGGAGCCGGACCGCTGCTGGAGCGGGCAACAAGACGACATTTGTATTCTACATGGGTAATAGGCTCAAATTTGCCGTGGTGCTCGTAGCTGGCTATTTCCTCCTGCAGCAGCTTGAAGGCACTTTTGCCGCACTCTGTCAGCGAGTTGTCGATAGTTGTAAGGCTGATGCCGCGCAGATGCGAGGGGAAGATGTTGTCGAAACCGCAAAGGCTGATATCTTCCGGAATACGCAATCCCCTGTCGATAATAGCATTATATGCACCATAGGCAACCATATCATTGATAGCGACCATGGCTGTTGTTTCCGGCGCTGTATCAAGACAGCGTTTGGCAAGCTCATAGCCTGTGCTGTATTCTACTTCAACGTGCGAAAGCTCGTAGTCAGAAGTAATCTCTTGGGTGAAGAGGGAAAGCTTGGCATCTGCTGCCTTGCAGGCATCCTCCAAACCCTGATAGCGGCGCACACGTGAGGTGTGTTGGTCATTGAGCGTTGTAGAAAGATAGGCAACATGTTTATGTCCCAAATCCGTAAGATGCTTGCCGATGAGCTGGCCTGCAGTAAAGTTGTTCATGTCAACAGTAGCCAGCTCCAGATCACTGCGTCTGTCACCGATGGCAACAACCGGCAGATATTTGCTCAGCTGATACGCCAGCTGCGGCTGTTGGGGAATCATGGCGAAGATGACACCGGCAACGTTGAATTTGCGGGCCTGCTCCATGATAAATTTTTCTGTATCCGTATCCCAATAGGTGGTGCGGACGGAGGTGACAAAGCCCTGCTTACGGGCAGCGATTTCAATACCTTGGATAATAGTAGTATAGAAAGGATTGAATAATGAAGGACAGATAATAATGATTAGTGTATCTGAGGGCCTGACGAGGGCGTAGGCCTTTTCCTTGCTGCTTTTGTAGCCGAGCTCAGCAGCGATAGCGTAGACCTGTTCAACAGTTTCCGCGTTGAAGCGGTCAATACTGCGCCTGTTGAGAATCATCGATACGCTGGCAGGCGAAAGACCTGCCTTGGCAGCAATATCCTTAAGGGTAACCTTCTTAGGCATAAATACAATCCTTTCTGATTTAATGATGTATCGGGTGGCTGATATAAATTATCTGCCTAAAACCTTTGCGGCAATGTCAGGATAATTGGTAATCAGAACGTCAACACCGGCATCAACCAGCTCCTGCATCATTTCAGCATCGTTAGGAGTCCATGCCTGCAGAGCGATGTTGTGTGCGTGCAGATCAGCAGCAACGCCTTCCTTAGCACAGAAATAGGTGCGGGCGTTAACACTTGCAGCTCCTTGGGAAGCAGCGTATTCACCGATGTTCATCAGCCAGGTGTCGGTTAAAAGACCGCATTTTGCTTCCGGCATCAGTTTTTTGATTCTGGCAACAGTGTAATGGTTGAAGGAAGAATACCAGATCTGGTCTTCCAGACCGAATTCCTTGACCATAGCAATGAGCTTTTCTTCAATGCCTTCATATTCGAAATAGCTGGTTTTGAGCTCGATATTGGTAATCAGCTTGGTGGTTTTCAGCCAGGTGAAATATTCGCGTAATGTAGGAATGGTTTGGCGAGGGAAGAAGCCTTTGACATTAACGCCTACAGAAAGCATTTTCAGCTCTTCCAGGGTATGGTCCTTCAGCCAGCCGCTGCCGTTAGTGGTGCGGTCGAGCATTTCGTCATGCATGATAACGATTTCACCGTCTTTTGTAAGCTGGATATCCAGTTCAATGCCGTCAGCAACAGTTTCTTCTGCTACCTTTTGGAAAGCAAGCATAGTATTTTCAGGATAATAGCCGCTGAAGCCGCGGTGCGCAAAAATTTGAACCATTTCTATTCCTCCTTGAAATTTTCAATAATGTTCAACACTATCTTAGCATAAGATAAGCGAAAAAACAAGTGGGACATAATAAGACCAACAGGGATAAAAAACGGCCAAAAGCTAGACTGCAAGTACATTTGCTAAATGTGCGTAAAATTATTGACAATTCTGTGTCACTCTGTTAATATGGTATCAGATTCAAAACGGGAATCTCTATTACATTAAATTTCAACAAAATTCAACAAGGGATTTAGGAGGATGAACATGAAAAAGATCGTAGCTCTTCTGTTAATGTCTGTTATGATGTTGGCGCTGACCGGTTGCGGCGGTTCTGACAAAAAGGATGAAAAGGCTGCAGGTTCTGACAAAAAGGTTGTTTTGAAGCTGAGCCATGTATTTTCTCCCGATGAGCAGCTGTACAAATCCATGGAATTGGTTGCTGAACGTATCAAGAAGAAAACCAATGGCCGTGTAGAAATTCAATGCTTTGGTCAAAACCAGCTGGCTTGTTACAAGGATGGCCTGGAGCAGGTTGCTAACGGTGCTAACTTTATTTCTGTAGAAGACCCGTCTTATCTGGGCGACTATGTACCTGATTTCAAACCTTTGGTTGGCCCGATGCTGTATCAATCCTATGACGAATATGAGAAGATGATTGAAACTCCGTTGGTTAAGGACATGGAAAAGAAAGCTGAAGAAAAAGGTATTAAGGTTCTGGCTCTGGACTACATCTTCGGCTTCCGTAATGTTATGACCAACAAGGTTATTACTAAACCTGAAGACATGAAAGGTCTGAAACTGCGTACTCCCGGCAGCAAGCTGTTCATTGATACCATCAATGCTATGGGCGCTACCGCTACCAGCCTGCCGTTCTCCGAAACCCTGTCCGGCGTTTCCCAAGGCGTTGTAGATGGTTTGGAAGGCTCCGAATTCACCAACATCGGTACCAAATGCTATGAGCATGTTAAAAACGTAGCTACCACCAAGCATTTCCTGGGTACCTGCGGCGTATACATTTCCACCAAAGTATTCAACAGCCTGTCTCCTGAAGATCAGAAAATTGTTGCTGAAGAATTTGCTTACGGCGGTAAAGAAATGACCAAGATTTCCACCGAATCCTATAACAAGGTTTATAAGGAACTGGAAAGCAAGGGCGTAAAATTCAACGATGTTGACCATGCTGCTTTCGAAAAAGCTACCGAGCCTGTATTCAAACAGATGGAAGAAAAAGAAGGCGCAACTCCTGGTATCTATGAAAAGCTGAAAGCTGAGCTGGCAAAAATCCGCGCTGCAAAATAAGCTGTAGATTTTTTCAACATTACTAAACAGTTATAATGAAACACTAAGGAGCTACCACGCTGCATGCATGCATGCGGCGTGACAGCTCCTTCCTTTGCATAAGTATTACTATAAAAATGGAGGTAAAATTTTGGGTAAAAACCTGAGCTTCGTGCTAAATAATCTGGAAGATTTAGTTGCTGCATTTTTCATCAGCATTACTACTATCCTTGTTGTCATCAATATTGTTCTGCGTTATGTTTTTAACTCCGGCCTTGTTTGGTCTGAAGAGGTTGCTACCGGTTGCTTTGTCTGGTCGGTATTTATCGGCGCTGTTGCCGTATTCAAGCATCGCGGTCACGTTGGCGTTGATATCATTGTTAAAAGAATGCCCCAAGGTATGCAAAAGGCTATCGGCCTGATTACCGACGTTATTCTTGTAGCGCTCAATGGCTACATGTCTTATCTTTCTGTTATCTATATTTCCAAATCCTATACGAAAATGACCCCGGTATTGGGTATTTCTTCCGTTTATATCAGTTCTTCCGTACTGATTGCGTTTGTACTCATGACCGTGTATTCTATTAAATTTGTCTGGCAGGATGTTACCGGTTCCGGAAAGGAGGAAAAATAATGGCTTATTTGCCCGTCATCATTGTTTTTGTGCTTTATTTTTCCAGTATTCCAATCGCTTACGCACTGTTCGGTGCAACGATTTCCTACTTTACCTTTTTGGATGCAACTTCTCCTGCGCATCTGGTGTTCCAACGTATTATTACCAGCACGCAGTCCTTCCCGCTGCTGGCAATTCCCTTCTTTATTATGGCAGGCTCCATCATGAACTATGCCGGTATCAGCGATAAGCTGATGAAATTTACCGACGTGCTCATGGGTCATATGACCGGCGGTCTGGCTCAGGTTAACGTACTGCTCAGCCTGCTGATGGGCGGTGTTTCCGGCAGTGCTAACGCTGACGCTGCTATGCAGAGTAAAATGCTTGTTCCGGAAATGGAAAAGCGCGGTTACGGCAGAGCCTTCAGTGCTGCGGTAACAGCTGCGTCCTCCGCAAGTACGCCTGTAATTCCTCCCGGAATTAACCTGATTATTTATGCGCTGATTGCCAGCGTATCCGTAACTAAAATGTTTATGGCAGGCTATGTGCCCGGCATTCTCATGGCAGTATCTATGATGATTGTTGTTGCCATTGTTTCCAAAAAGCGTGGCTATAAGCCTTCACGTGAAAAGGCTGCTACCTTCGGTGAAATTATGACTCAGTTTAAGGAATCTATCTGGGCGCTGCTTTTCCCGTTTGGTATTATCGCCGGCCTGCGCATGGGTATGTTCACTCCGTCCGAGGCAGGCGCTGTAGCAGTAGTATACTGCATTCTGGTAGGCGCCTTCATCTATAAGGAGCTGAAGTGGGAATATGCCTGGCCGATTATGAAGGAAACTATTTACGGTACCAGCTCTGTTGTACTGATTATCGTAGCAGCTTCTTTCTTTGGCTATTATCTGAACTGGGAGCGTATTCCGCAGCATATCACCTCCGCAATGCTTGACTTTACCCGCAATCCGTACATGATGCTGATGCTGGTAAATATCCTGCTGCTGATTCTTGGTATGTTCCTGGAGGGTGGCGCTGCACTGATTATTCTGGCTCCGCTGCTTGTTCCTGTTGTAACCAAACTGGGTGTAGACCCTGTACACTTCGGTATTATCTGTATTGTTAATATTATGATCGGCGGTCTGACGCCACCGTTCGGTTCGATGATGTTTACGGTTTGTGCGATAACGGAAACGCCGCTCGGCGAATTCTTCAAGGAGGTTTGGCCGTTTATCGTAGCGCTGCTTGTAGCATTACTTATTGTCACCTATGTTCCGGGGTTGGTAATGTTCTTGCCTAATTTATAAGACGTGCGATAAGGCAGCGTATACTTAGCCAGGATTCCTAGACGTACTGGAAGTACGCCGTCGTCACCCTTCTTCGTCTCCGTCACCTTCTCCCACGTCTTTGGCGAAGGTTTGCGGACGTGCGATAAGGCGCCGTATACATTATCAGGATTCCCAATCACATATAATTAAATATGCTTTTTCAGGAGCTGCTACGAAAGTGGCGGCTCCTTATGTTTTGTGTTATACTTAAAAATATCAAGGAAAGGTCGTGAAAGCATGAAGAATAAATATATCATGGCACTGGATTTGGGAACTACCAGCTGCCGCTGTATTTTATTTGACAAGCATGGAGAAATCTGCAGCGTAGCACAAAAGGAGTTTACGCAGTATTATCCGCAGGCAGGTTGGGTAGAGCACGATGCCGAGGAAATCTGGGCTACTCAGGTTGGCCTGATGTACGAGGCAATGAGCAAGCTGGATGTTACTCCGGCTGATATTGCCGGCATCGGTATTACGAATCAGCGCGAAACTACCGTAGTGTGGGACAAGAACACCGGTCGTCCTATCTGCAAGGCGATTGTCTGGCAGTGCCGTCGTACCGCGGAATATTGCGATTTGCTGAAAATCCGTGGTTATGCCAATATGTTCCGTGAAAAAACAGGCTTGGTTCTGGATGCTTATTTCTCCGGTACCAAGCTGCACTGGATTCTGGAAAACGTGCCTCATGCACGCGAGCGTGCGGAAGCAGGCCAGTTGCTGTTCGGTACTATCGACAGCTGGATTATCTGGAAGCTGACCGGCGGTAAGGTTCATGTTACGGATTATTCCAATGCTTCGCGTACATTGATGTTTAATATTCATACTCTGCAGTGGGATGACGAAATCCTGACTGTTTTGGGCATTCCGCGCCAGATGCTGCCGGAGGTTAAGCCGTCAAGCTGCGTATACGGTTCTACCGATGCCAAGCTGTTTGAGGCATCGATTCCTATCGCCGGCGCGGCAGGTGACCAGCAATGTGCACTTTTCGGACAGACCTGTTTTGCACAAGGCGAAGCAAAAAATACCTATGGTACGGGCGGTTTTATGCTGATGAATACCGGCGAAAAGCCTGTAGACAGCAAAAACGGCCTTGTTACAACCATCGCCTGGGGCGTAGACGGCAAGGTGGAATATGCACTGGAAGGCTCTATTTTCGTTGCCGGTGCTGCTATCCAATGGCTGCGTGATGAGCTGGGACTGATTCGCAATGCTGCCGAATCCGAAGCTATGGCGAAATCTGTGACCGATTCCAACGGCTGCTATATGGTTCCTGCTTTTGTAGGCTTGGGTGCGCCGCATTGGAACCAATATGCGCGCGGTGCGATTGTCGGCCTGACGCGCGGTGTTAACCGTAATCATATTGTGCGTGCAACGCTCGAAGCTATTGCTTATCAGGTGTACGATGTACTGAAGGCTATGGAGGAGGACAGCGGTATTAAGCTGAGCTCGCTGCAGGTTGACGGCGGTGCCTGTGCCAACAGCTTCCTGATGCAGACGCAGGCGGACATCATCAATGTTAAGGTGGAACGCCCGAGCTGCATTGAAACAACTGCCATGGGTGCTGCTTATCTTGCAGGTCTGGCAGTTGGCTATTGGGATGACAAGGAAATGATTAAGGGCAATCACGTTATTGAGCAGACCTTTACGCCTGCTATGGATGAAGAAACTCGTAATCATCTGCTGCGTGGCTGGCATAGGGCGGTGCGTGCGTCCTGCATTAAGCTGCATCCGGAGGATTAAACTGAATATAAAAATACAGCAAAAAAGCCTTGCAGTTTGGACTTACTGCAAGGCTTTTCTGCGTTTTGATGAGTTGAGTGTTTGTTCGCCGGCTTTAGGGGATGCCGGCTGATAAGGAGTATTATAAAAAGAGTATTGTAAGGGGTGTGATATATATAAGCTATTAGCTTTTAGCTGAGTTAGGGGTGTATCAGGACTGTTTTTCGATATCGCCGAAGTAGAATTTGATGAGTCTTTTGTATTCGCCGCTCTTTTTATAGTCGCTCAAAGCAGCGTTAAACTTTTTAATCAGCTCTTCATTTCCTTTTTCAGCATAGACAACAAGATCATCCTGGCGTTCGGAATGGCCTACAACCTGCAGGCAATTGTCGTCATCGGTATGAGTCATATAGTAGGCAGTGGTCAGGTTACCGCAGATAGCGTAATCTGCTTCGCCGGTTTCTACTGCATGTAAAGCGCTGGCATTTTCCGGATATTCAACAATGATGCTGCCGGGGAAGGATTTAGCGACGCGTTCGGCAGAAGCACCTTTTTTGATGGCAACCTTACGGCCGTTCATGCTGTCGATGTCTGCTTTGAGGTTGCTGCCTTTTTTGGCAACGATGGAGAAAGCAGCTTTAGCATAGGAATCACTTGCAGCATAGTCAATGGAACGTGCCTTGGTTTTACTGAAGTTGTTTATGGCAATATCATATTTTTTGTGATTCAGGCCGGGCAGAAGCTCGTCGAACGGGGTATTGATAAATTCAACCTTGTCATAGCCCATTTTTTTGGCTACATCATTGATTAAATCAATATCAAAGCCGGTAAATTTATTTTGCTCCTTAAGATAAAGCTCAAAGGGCGGAGAAGCAGGTGATGTTGCCACACGCAACACCTTGTCGGAAGCGGGTGCTTGCGCTGCTTGTTTGTCGCTGCCGCAGCCGGCTGATAAAAGCAGGCACAGCATGCTGACAAGAATAAATAACATCTTTTTCATTAGCAGATACCTCCATGCATTTATTAATATGCTCAATAATACATATGAGCAACCACTCATTGATTGCCTAAATTATATACCCCCTTAAGATAGCTTGTCAAGAGGGTATATCAAAAAAATATTATTAAAAATTATTGTGGATATAATTAAGAAGCGTTTGTTTAATTATGCGGATTGTGCGGACGTAAATCCGGCGGCAGCATAGTGCAGGCTTCATGGCTGTCTTCACTTAAAGGATTGACATGCACCATGCAGTGCTTTACTAGCGGGAAGTTGGCTTCAACGGCAGTGTGGACCATTTCAGCGATGTGATGTGCCTGCAGCAGGGTAAGGTTATCCTTGACGCTGATTTCAATATCAACGTAGATACGGCTGCCGAAAAGACGGCTGTGCAGACTGTCGAGATGCTCTACACCGGGAACACGGGAAACAAGCTCTTCCATAGCGGTTGCTGTTTCCTCATCACAGCTGCGGTCAACCATTTTATCCATAGAATCCTTGAATACTTCGTAGGCAGCATATAAAATCATCACGCAGATTACCAGGCTGGCGATGGGGTCTAAAATAGGATAGCCCATGCGTGCGCCCAAAATACCGATGAAAGCACCGACGGAGCTCATAGCGTCACTGCGGTGATGCCATGCTTCCGCCATCAGGGCGCCGGAATTGATTTTTTGTGCGGCGTTGCGGGTGTACCAGAACATTGCTTCCTTAGCAACAATGGAAATAATTGCTGCCCACAGAGCAAGCTGTCCGGGGACCTCTAGCTCAGCCGGGTCACCTACGATTTTTTCGTAACCACTGTAGCCGATGAGCAGGGCGATAATCGTCAGGATTATTGCCAAAAGAATAGCTGCAATGCATTCAATACGCTCGTGGCCGTAAGGATGGTCATCATCCGAAGCCTTGTTGGAAAATTTTACGCCGGCCATAACAATGAGGGTACCGAAAACATCGGACGCAGAGTGGATACCGTCGGAAACCATGGCAGCGGATTGGGCGATGAAACCGGCAACAAGCTTGCCCAATGATAAAAGCAGATTACCGATAATACTGTTGATGGAAACAATCATAGCGATTCTTTCAGCATCGTTTTCAAATTTCATAATAAAACCTCCTAAAGTGGTCTTTGCATTTTTGCAGGCCTTATACATACAAAAAACGCCTGCGAGATAGTAGTTAACTGTCCCGCAGACGTTGCGTCAAGGTCTGCTGCCCAAAGGGCCCGGCTGCAAAAACCCGGAAGAAGGTTTACCGCCTGATCAGTTTGTACTGTAGCTAAATTGCAGTGCAAAGAGATTATCTGAATTATAAGCGGTTAGCAAAGGCTTTGTCAAGCGGTTTTTGCAAAATATTTTACAGTTTTCAGAGAAAAAATTCCTGCATAGAGATTAAGTGCTAACTATAGCAGGAGGATACCTATGGCTAATCGATAAAGGCCATCAAGCAATTTTTACTCTTCGTCATCAAATTCCTTGATGATGCCGTAGGCTACAAGAATAGTTCCCTTGGGAGATGCCAGTGCCGGGCAGACGTAAAGAATTACACCTGTCTGCTCTGCGTAATATGTTGTCAGCGTGTTGCCGAAAACGTCGGTGATGCGTCCCAAAACCTGGCCTTCCTCAACAAAGTCGCCGCTGTGAATATGGTGCAGCCAACAGCCTGTTTCCAGCGCTTCCAGATAAATAAGATTTTCTACATCACGCGGAGAGTGATGGCGCGGTTTTACAGGCAGGGAGAACATTTTCAGCTTGCGCAGGATATTGCGGATATCATCCTTGTAGGCTTCAATATCCTCGTGCAGGCAGAGGCCGGCGCCGCCGCGTTCAATTAAAATGGAAGGAAGTCCGGTGCTGGCGGCGTAGTTATAGGCACCACCGGTAGCCAGCGAGCGTACCATATATTCCATATCAAGCACGCGTGCCACGGAACGGGATTTCTTTTCTACTTCAGGCGTAGGTTGGCCGGGGTAGTAAACGTAGGGATGCAGGCTTTCGTGGATATCACCGCTGTGCATGTCTACATAAAAATCGGCAATAGAGAAGAAGTTATTGCTGATTAAATATGCAGTTTTATCGGCAAGCGTTCCTGTGGGATCGCCCGGGAAAACACGGTTAAGGTTTTTGCCGTCTTCGGGCACAATCATTTCGCGACGTGCCCAAAAGCCTTGGATATTGACAGGGTGCATCATAATCAGGCAACCGGTAACGTGCTCGGGCTCAATATCGCGGCCCAGCTCCATTGCTGCTGCGATACCGGGATATTCGCCGCCGTGGATGCCTGCGGTAATAAGCAGTGTAGGGCCATCGTTTTCGCCGTTGATAATAGTCAGGGGAATTTTTACATTGGTGTCCGGGACAGGCAGATACGTGCGCAGTTTAGTGCCGCGTTCGATAGTCAGTCCACATACCTTTAGTGTTTCAGACATGTGCTCACTCCTTTGATATATTTCTCATACTTTTTATAATATTTTTTCTATTAGCGTTAGCTAACTGAAGCCTAAAAAATTAAGCAATAGCGTATAAATTTTTCTTTTGCGAAGAATGGCAAAATTTCCGCAGAAATATTTTTGGCAATTGCTACTTTTTTACTTGCAATAAATTATAACATATGATAAGCTATTCACACAAGATGTTTTCTAAAAATAAAATTTAGTGCGAATAAACAAGGGGGGACAGATAGAGTGAACCTTCTGACTGATAGGGAATACTTGGGACTGACAATACCGTTTATGCTGTCGACAATGACGCAGCCTTTAATGGGTGCGGTGAATACGGCAGTTATGGGACAGCTTCCGGACCCTAAATATATTGCAGCAGTTTCTCTTGGAGCTATTTTGTTCAACAATTTATATTGGTTATTTGGGTTTTTACGTGTGAGTACTACCGGTTATGCGGCACAGGCCTTTGGCGCTGCCGATAAAAGACTTGGTATGCTCGCCTTTTTTAAGCCCTTGGTTCTGGCAATGCTGATAAGTGCCTGCTGCATCCTTTTCCAAAAGCCGATTTTGGAACTGTATCTGGCCATGATTGGTGCTGCACCGGAGGTCAACGAGCTTTGCCGTGATTATTATTACATCCTTATCTGGGGTGCACCGCTGGTTTTTGGTAACTATGTGGCCCTTGGTTGGCTCATGGGCCAGACGCGAGTGCGGGCGAGTGTGTTTATGCAGGTTTCCATGAACGTGCTGAACATGGCGCTGAGTATTTGGTTTGTTTTTTGGCTGCATATGGATATTACGGGCGTGGCTTTTGCTACCTTGCTAAGTCAGCTTTACGGCGGTATTTTGAGCATAGTACTGATGTACTATTACGGTGATTTTGATTACAAGGCGCTGCCTTGGAGCGAGCTGCTGGATTGGCGTGAGTTTATCGGCATGCTGCAGGTGAATGTCAACCTGATGATTCGTACTGCCTGCCTGTTGACCGTAAACAACATTATTGCGGCAGTCGGAGCTTCCTTCGGTACTGTGGTGCTGGCAGCCAACGCTGTACTGCTGCAGCTCAAGGATATAATGAGCTACCTGATTGACGGTATGGCGAACGGCGCGGCGATTTTCAGCGGCCGTGCGGTAGGTGCAAATAACGGCAAGCTGTTTGCCGCTACCATAAAAATGACCTTCAAATGGCTAGTAGTGCTGGCTGCTATCCTGATGCTTGGTTACCATTTGGGTAATGAATTCTTTATCCGCCTGTTTACCAATATTGAAGAGGTTGTAGCAATGGCTGTGACCTACAATGTGTTTGTTTTATTCTATCCTATCTGCGCCGGTATCGGCATGGTGCTTTACGGAGTTTTCTGCGGAGCTACCAGAACTGCACCGGTACGTAACATGATGCTGATGGCGCTCTTGGTTTTTTATCTTTTGCAGTGGCAGCTGGTGCCGCTTTGGGGCAACAGCGGACTATGGCTGGCCTTGCTGGGCTTTATGCTGTCTCAGTCAATAATACTTTTATTCTATTTGTCCTCTTTGAGAAGAAAGTTTGCATAAGCGACGCTTTTGTAACAAATTTGTTGCAAATTATGAGAACTAGTGTTATTATAAATTTATAAGTGTTAGCTTATTCTTTTTTGCCGATATAAGGAACTTTTACAAATCTATACTCTTCTGAGGTGCCTGCCTATGCAGGTAATAATCGGAATACGGTGCAAATCCGTAGCGGTCAAGCCACTGTGATGCCGCAAGGCTAAGTCAGGTTGATTTCCTCAGTTGATATATTCCTGCTAGCGACGGAAATATATATATGCTTACAATTGTGCACATTGTAAGTATGTACCTTTTCTGCGCTAATTTTGCAGGAAGGGTAATTTTTTTTGATGGAGATGATGTGCTTTGACGAAAAAGCAGCTTCTGTCCCGTTTGGGACAGATCATCCTTGTTCTGCTGGGTATCAGCTTTATTACCTTTGCTTTGGTAATGCTGGCCCCTGGCGATGTAGCTCGCCAGATGATTGCAGGTAACGAGGATATTATTGTAAGTCAGGCCGAAATTGATGCACTGCGTGCAGAATTAGGTCTGGACAAGCCCTTCTTCTTCCAGTATCTGGATTGGTTGGGTCGTGCGCTGCATGGCAACCTCGGTTTCTCCTTTATGGCTAAAAAGCCTGTTGTTGAGGAGCTGTTCGAGCGTTTGCCCGGTACTATCCTATTGTCTCTGGCTTCCCTTGCAATGATGTTGGTGGTATCTATTCCTGCCGGCATTTATTCTGCAGTTAAGCGCGGTGGCTGGTTTGACTATATAGTACGCAGCTTTACTTTCCTTGGCGTATCAATGCCGGGCTTCTGGGTTGGCTTGATGCTGCTGTGGATTTTTGGTCTGCAACTTGACCTGTTGCCTATTGTCGGCGGTACGATTGGTGTTGACACGATTATCCTGCCTGCGGCAACGTTGGCCTTTGCAATGTCTTCCAAGTACACACGTCAGGTGCGTGCTGCTATTCTGGAAGAGCTGCATCAGGACTATGTTGTCGGTGCACGCGCGCGTGGTATGAGTGAAAGCCATATTCTGTGGAAAGAGGTTCTTCCGAACGCTCTGCTGCCGCTGATTACGCTTTTAGGTCTGTCTTTAGGTAACCTTCTGGGTGGTGCTGCGGTTATCGAGATTGTTTTCCAATGGCCCGGCCTTGGCCGTCTGGCAATTGAAGCAATTACCTACCGTGATTTCCAGCTGGTACAAGGTGTTGTTGTGTGGATTGCGTTGATGTATATGGTTATCAATCTCATTGTTGATATCTCTTATAACTATCTTGATCCGCGTCTGAGAAAGGTAAGGTAAGAGCAGATGGAAACAATTATTAATGGTTTAAAAACCAACCGTGCTTTTGCCGTAACCTCAGTTCTGGTATTGGTGCTGATTGCTATTGCTTTTGCGGCACCTGTTCTTGCACCGTATGATCCGACTCATGCAACAATGCAGGATGCTTTCATGGCACCGGGCGGAAGTCATCTGTTCGGCACAGATAAGCTGGGCCGTGACTGCTTAAGCCGTGTGCTTTATGGTGCGCGTGCTTCCCTGAGCGGTGTATTGTTCCTGGTAGCCAGCGTATTTATCGTTGGTACTTCTATGGGTGTTATTTCCGGTTACTTCGGCGGTAAGGTTGATATGGTTATCATGCGTATTTCTGATATGATGATTTCCTTCCCTGGTATGATTCTGGCTATCGCTGTTGCCGGTATTATGGGTGGCAGCCTTGTCAACGCCGTAATCGCGCTGACGATTGTAAGCTGGACAAAATATGCGCGTTTATCCCGCAGCCTTGTACTGCAGATTAAACGTCGTGACTATGTAGAAGCAGCAATCGTTAACGGCGGTACCTCGCCTCATATTCTGTGGGTACATATCCTGCCCAATATTTTGCCGATGATGGTTATTACCGCAGCAGCAGATATCGGTGCTCTGATGATGGAGCTTGCAGGTCTGTCCTTCCTGGGCTTCGGCAGCCAACCGCCTGCTCCTGAATGGGGCCTGATGCTGAATGAAGGTCGTCAGCAGCTGCAGACTGCACCGTGGCTGATGTTCTTCCCCGGTTTGGCAATCTTTGTTACCGTTATGATTTTCAACCTTTGGGGCGATAATCTGCGTGATGTGCTTGACCCGCGTAATGACGTACAGGATTAATTATTTTCGCCTTAGTTTTTGATATCCGGCAGAAGTCTGCCGGGTTAAATGAGTATATGAAATGGAGAGATGACTAATGAAAAAAATGTTTAAAGCTACCGCAGCAGCGGCTATGATCGGTTTACTGGCATTTGCAGCAGCAGGCTGTGGCGGCGACAAAAAAGCTGAGCACAAGGAAGTTGTAAAATTTGGTGTTACCAACTTCGCTGACTCCCTGGAAACCACCGATAACTACTTTGGCTGGATTGTAATGCGTTACGGCCTGGGCGAATGCCTGGTTAAATTCGATAAAAAAATGAATGCTGTTCCTTGGCTGGCTGATAAATGGACCGTTTCTGATGATAAGCTGACCTGGACCTTCCACATCAACGATAAGGCTTGCTTCTCCAACGGCACCAAACTGACTGGTGAGCTGGCAGCAGCTTCTATCCAACGTACCTTTGAAAAAGCAGCTCGTGCAAAATCCATGTTCGAATATGAATCCATCAAAGGTGAAGGCCAAAACGTAATTATCAAAACCAAGACCCCGGTACCGACTCTGCCAGGTATGCTTGGTGACCCTCTGTTCATTATCGTTGATACTCAAACCATTAAAGACCGTGATACCGCAAAACAAGGCGCTATCTGCACCGGTCCTTATGCAGTAAAATCCTACAGCAAAGCTAAAGCTGAAATGGTTAGAAACGAAAAATACTGGGATGGCGAGGTTCCGTTCAAAGAGGTTGATATCCTGACCATCGACGATCCTAACACCCGTGCTATGGCTCTGCAAAAAGGTGAAATCGACTTCGCTATTAACATTGCAGCAGGCGACCTGCAGCTGTTCAAAGACAAAAATAAATACAACATCTCCAATATCGCTTCCCTGCGTGACGTACTTGCTCGTCTGAATGTACGTGCTGACAGACCGTTGGGCGATATCAAAGTCCGCGAAGCTCTGCTGCGTTCTCTGGACCGTGTAACCTACAACAAGGTTCTGCTGAAAGACACCTTCGTTCCTGGTGGTCCGTATCTGCCTCCTTCTGTTGACTACGGTTATGATGAACTGTACAAATACGATAAAAACCAATACAATGTTGAAAGCGCTAAAAAGCTGCTTGCTGAAGCTGGCTGGAAAGATACCAACGGCGACGGCTTTGTTGATAAAGACGGCAAAAACCTGGAACTGAACTTCGTATTCTACAGTGGCCGTGCTGAGCTGCCTCTGTATGCAGAAGCTACCCAGGCTGATGCTAAGAAAGTCGGCATTAAAGTTAACCTGAAGAACGTTGACTACAACGTACTGGATGGTATCGGCCGTAAAGGTGATTATGACCTGCTGATTTCCAACGTACTGACTCTGCAGGCCGGCGATCCTGAAGTATTCATGAACATGTACCTCAAGACCGGTCAAGAACAGAACGGTTCTGGCTACAGCAATCCGAAATTTGATGCTCTGTCCGATAAACTGGGCGTAGAATTTGACCCGGCTAAACGTCGTGAGCTGGTTATCGAAATGCAAAAGGTTATCCTCGACGATGCAGCTTCCCTGGTATTTGGTCATCCGCAAACCAACATGGTTTCCAACAAGTCTATTGCTAACGCAGAAATCCTGCCTTGCGATTACTACTGGCTGACCAAAGATATCAAATCTGCTAACTAATAATTTACAAAGAAGGTAACGCTTAATGCTACTTGAAGTAAAAGATTTAGACATCAGCTACGGTGACAAGCTCACCGTAACCGGTGCCAGCTTAGAATTGGATAAAGGCGAGATTATGTCCATCGTCGGCGAGTCCGGCAGTGGCAAAACTACCGTTATCCGCGCTATTATGGGTTGCCTGCCTGGTGCCGGCCGCGTTAGCCGCGGCAGCATCATCTTTGACGGCAAGGATGTATTGCAAAATACCCCTGATGAATGGCGCAAAATGTATGGCAGTGAGATGTCCATGATTTTCCAGGACAGTGGCAACATGATTAATCCTATCCGCCGCATCGGCCAACAGTTCATTGACTATGTTCAGGCGCATCAGCCTGACAAGTCTAAGGACCAGGCTTATAAGATGTGCTGTGATATGCTGACTAACGTGCGTCTGCCGAACCCGGAAAATATCATGAACAGCTATCCGTTTGAGCTGTCCGGTGGTATGCGTCAGCGTGTAGGTATTGCTATGGCTATGATTTTCAGCCCGAAAATCCTCTTGGCTGACGAACCTACAAGTGCTTTAGACGTAACTACTCAGGCACAGATTATCCGTCAGATTGTTGATATTCGTGACGAATACGGCGTTGCCGTTATTATGGTTACGCATAACCTGGGCGTTGCTTCCTACGTATCCAACAAGCTGATGGTTATGAAGGGCGGTCATGTTGTGGAATATGGCAAGCGTGAGGACGTTATCCGCAATCCGCAGGATGATTATACAAAACAGCTGCTTAAGGCAGTTCCGGTCATAGGAGGTAAGACATATTATGAGCAATAATGAAAAACCGGCCTATGAACGTACTAAACTGGTACTGGAGATTAACCACCTTACTAAAAAATTCGCAGTTGACGGCGGCAAGTTTCTGACTGCCTGCAATGACATCAACCTGCGTGCATACGAAGGCCGTACCCTGGGCATCATCGGTGAATCCGGCTGCGGCAAGAGTACACTGGTGCGTACTCTGCTGCGTATTCACCCTGCTACCAGCGGTGAAGCAATTTTCGAAGGCCATGATTTGATGCAGTCCAAGGGTGAACAGCTGCGTCAGGACAGAAAGAACATTCAGATGGTGTTCCAGGATCCTACTGCTGCCTTCAACCCGAAAATGCTTGTTAAGGATATCCTCACCGAGCCTTTGAAAAATTTCGGCCTGATTAAAAACAGCGAGGTAGATGCCAAAGCAGCAGAGCTGCTGGAAATGGTTGAGCTGCCTGCCGAATTCAAGGACCGCTATCCGCACAGCATGTCCGGCGGTCAGCGTCAGCGTCTGGGCATTGCCCGCGCTCTGGCACTGGAACCGAAGATTATTGTCTGCGACGAAGCAACCAGCGCACTGGACGTTTCCGTACAGGAAAAAATCTGCGAGCTGCTGTGTCGTATTCAAAAAGAAAAAAATATTACTTACCTGTTCATTGCTCATGACCTTGGTCTGGTAGACCTGATGTGCCATCAGGTTGCGGTAATGTACTTAGGTAATGTTGTAGAATGGCTGGAGCACGGTCGCATTGCAGAACAGTGCAAGCATCCGTACACCAAGGCGCTTATGGGTGCTGTATTTAAGGTAGACTTCAAGCCGGGCGAAAAGATTGAGCCTTTGGAAGGCGAAATCCCGAGTCCGCTGGACCTGCCGCCTGGATGCCCGTTTGCCAGCCGCTGCGAGCACTGCACCGAGCACTGCGTGCAGGTTAAGCCTGAGCTGAAAGAGGTTGAGCACGGCCATTGGGTTGCCTGCCACCTGTTTGATTAAGGCAGTCCTAAAGCAATATGCGCAAGCATAGAGCTTATCTTAAAGTAATTTTCTCCATCAATTTTCATAATGGGTACAGCGAATGTGCTGTACCCATTTTTTTCTTAGGAATTTTTATCACTAATTTCATGGGTGAGTATTGACTCATACGTTATTTGTGTTATAATATAGGTATCAAAGAATTTACTGAAAGGTGTTATCACCTTTCCTATTATTTTTTACATTACATATGAATGAATACTCATATGAAGAGTGAGATAACCTGAAAAGAAAGGTGGCTGATATAATGAAGAAAGATTTGGAAGATATCCGTAACGGTGCAGGCGATGTAAGAGCATTTCGTCACATCGACGGCCATATCAATAGTGTAGAGGATTACAGCAAGCATCCGGAAGGCTGCACCTGCGGTCACTGCGGCAGGGACCATGATCATAAAACTATGGGACATGTGCCTAAGCATACTCATGGCGATGCTTGCGGCTGCGGACACGATCACGATCATGACCATGAAGAGCATTCCCATGAGCATGGCGATGACTGCTGCTGTGGCAATGATCATAAGCATGAAGATGAAGAACACGCTCACGCACACGCGCACGGCGACGAATGTGGCTGCGGACATGACCACGAGCACGAGCACGCTCACGCGCACGGCGACGAATGTGGCTGCGGCCACGACCATGAGCACGAGCATGAACACGCACACGGCGACGAGTGCGGCTGCGGACATGACCACGGCCACGAGCACGAGCACGCACACGCGCACAGCGACGCATGCGGTTGCGGACATGACCATGAGCACGAAGAACATGCTCACGCACATGGTGACGCATGCGGTTGCGGTCACGAACATGCTCATGAGCACGAACACGCTCACGCACATAGTGACGAATGCGGTTGCGGTCACGACCATGGCCACGAACATGCTCATGTACACGGACATCACGTTCCTGGTCATCCTGCTGACTGTAATTGCGAAATCTGCCATCCGCATGAGGAGTACTGCGATGTATGCGGCGAGAGCCTGGCTAATTGCACCTGCCGTATGCCGGATGCCGATAAAATTAAGCGTGTATATATTCTGCAAAACCTTGGCTGTGCTAACTGCGCTGCCAAAATGGAATATAAAATTAAAGAGCTGCCGGGCGTAACCTATGCCAACGTAAGCTTTGCTACCAAGCAGCTGCGCCTCAGCGCTGCAGACCATGAGGCTTTGCTGCCGGAAATTCAGAAAATCTGCACATCTATCGAATCCGACGTAGTGGTAGTACCGCGTGACCGCCGTCCGCAATTAGGCGGCAAGAGCAGAGTCTATTTGGTGCAAAATCTGGACTGCGCTAACTGCGGTGCCAAGATTGAACGCGTGCTGAACGCTATGCCTGAGATTGATGAAGCTACCCTGACCTTTACTACGAAAAAGCTGCGCGTAAGTGCAAAAAATTATAATGGTCTGCTGGAGAAAATGCAGGCTGTAACCGATAAGGTAGAAGAGGGTGTTGTACTGCTGGAGGCTGAAAGCAAGCCTTCTCTGGCTCCTGAGCTGGAGGAACGCAAAAAATCCGGCGGTATCTTCTCCGAGCTGAGCGAAAAACAGACAATTATCGAAATCGTACTTGGCGGTGCAGTATTCATCATCACCGAATGGCTGGGACTTGTGCCGGAAGCGTATCATATGTACTTCCTGATTTTTGCTTATATTTTGCTTGGCGGACGCATTGTGCTGACTGCCTTGAAGAATATTGCCAAGGGTAATGTATTTGACGAAAACTTCCTCATGACCGTTGCAACATTAGGTGCGTTTGCAATTCAGGCTTGGGAAGAGGCTGTTGGCGTTATGTTCTTCTATCGCGTGGGCGAATACTTTGAGCAGCGTGCGGTAGAAAAGAGCCGTGGCCAGATTATGGACGCTGTTGACCTGCGTCCTGAGGTTGTCAACCTGCTAGTAGGCGAAGATGTGAAGGTTATTCCTGCCGCTGACGCACATGTAGGCGACATTCTGCTGGTGCGCGTAGGCGACCGTATCCCTCTGGACGGTGTTGTTATCGACGGCGAAAGCCTGGTGGATACATCTCCGGTAACCGGTGAGCCTGTGCCTGTAAAACGCAAATATGGCGATGAGGTTGTTTCCGGCTGTGTAAATACCTCCGGTATGCTGAAAATCCGTGTGGAAAAGGTTCTGGAGGAGTCCATGGTTACCCGCATTCTGGACAGCGTAGAGAACGCTGCTGCCAGCAAGCCGACCATCGACCGCTTTATTACCCGCTTCGCACGTATCTATACTCCGTTTGTTGTTGCTGCCGCAGTACTGACTGCCGTGATTCCGTCCCTGATTACCGGCGACTGGAATAAATGGATTTACACTGCGCTGACCTTCCTCGTTATCAGCTGCCCCTGCGCACTGGTACTGAGCGTGCCGCTGGCCTTCTTCTCCGGCATCGGTGCCGGCTCCAAGTACGGCATTCTCTTTAAGGGCGGCGTTGCTATGGAGGCCTTGAAAAATATTGCTGCCGTAGTTATGGATAAAACCGGTACCGTTACCAAAGGTAACTTCGTACTGCAGAGGGTTAATGCTGCCGAAGGCATGAATGCCGACGAGCTGCTGCGCCTGTGTGCAAGTGCTGAGCTTGTTTCTACCCACCCGATTGCTGTAAGCATCGTAGAAGCTGCTAAGGCTGAAAAGCTTGAGCTTGTGCGCCCCGATAAATTTGAAGAAATTGCCGGCGAAGGCCTGGTTGCGTACTTTGGTGCACGCAAGGTTCTGTGCGGCAATACCAAGCTGCTGCAGCGCTATAATGTTGAATACGGCGGCTATACTCCTACCGAAAGCGGCAGTGAGGTGCTTGTTGCTGACAATGGCTTATATATGGGCCAGCTGCTGATTAACGATACCCTGAAGGAAGATGCCAAGGAAGCAATTGCTTCCTTGAAGGCACAAGGCCTGGTAACTGCTATGCTCACCGGCGATGCGCAGAAGGAAGCGCAGGCTGTGGCTAAGGCAGCAGGCATTGACGAGGTACGCGCGCAGCTGCTGCCGCAGGATAAGCTCAGCGAGCTGAACATGCTGCGCAACAAGTACGGCCCGGTTATGTTCGTTGGTGACGGCATTAACGATGCGCCTGTTCTGGCGGGTGCGGATGCCGGCGCTGCTATGGGCAGCGGCGCAGATGCAGCGATTGAAGCTGCCGACGTTGTCTTCATGAATTCCGAAGTGAAGGCTATTCCGCAGGCGATTGCTATTGCGCGTGCAACCGGTGCGATTGCCTGGCAGAATGTAATTTTCGCTCTGACTGTTAAGGTTATCATTATGATTGCAGGCCTTATGGGCTACGCTTCCATGTGGGCGGCAGTCTTTGCCGATACCGGCGTATCGCTGCTGTGTGTACTGAATTCTATCCGTATTCTCTACAAAAAGATATAATAAAAAGCTATAGCTAATATGCTGATTTAGTTTACGTCGGCTGACTATAAAGTCAGCCGATATTTTTTGTAAACATAACAGCATAAGCTAACTAAATTTGTAAATTAGCGTAGAGAATAATAAAAAATGCTTGACAAAATTTAATAGCTGACGTAAACTTTCAATAGTAGTTAGGAATACCTAACTACTAAAAAAATCGTGTCAAGTTAGTATCTGCTAACAAATTCTTTGGAGGGAATTATGATGCCTTTATTAATGGCCCGTCGCGGCGAGACTAACAAAATCAGCGCTGTTCGCGGCAAGGATGAAATCAAACGCTTTCTGGCTAACCTGGGCTTTGTAGAAGGCTCAGCTGTAACTGTTATTTCTGAAATTGACGGCAATCTTATCGTCAATGTGAAGGATGCCCGCATTGCCCTGAGCAAGCAGATGGCAGCCAAAATATTTATCTGATGCAAGTGGAGGATGTTATGAAAACATTGAAAGAAGTTCCTGTTGGCGAAACAGTTACCGTTACCAAGCTCGTTGGTGAGGGTGCGGTAAAAAGACGTATTATGGATATGGGCGTGACTAAGGGTGTGAGCGTATTCGTACGTAAGGTTGCACCGCTGGGTGACCCGGTGGAGGTAACTGTACGTGGCTATGAGCTGACTTTGCGTAATGGCGAGGCTGAACACATCGTTGTAGAATAATTTGGAGGGAAAAGATGAAACAGATCAAGATTGCCCTGATTGGTAACCCTAACTGCGGCAAAACAACAATGTTTAATGATTTGACCGGTTCCAACCAATATGTTGGTAACTGGCCCGGCGTAACTGTAGAGAAAAAAGAAGGCGGCCTTAAAGGTCATGATGATGTAATTATTACCGACCTGCCCGGTATTTATTCCTTGTCCCCGTACACTTTGGAGGAGGTTGTTTCCCGTAACTATCTGCTGCAAAATGATGTTGACGGCGTACTGAATCTGGTTGATGGCTCTAACATTGAACGTAACCTGTACCTGACTACGCAGGTTATGGAGATGGGTTATCCCGTAACTATTGCTTTGAACATGATTGATATCGTTCGCAAGAACGGCGATAAGATTGATACCGCTAAGCTGGCTGCCGAGCTTGGCTGCGAGATTGTGGAAACCTCCGCATTGCAGGGTGAAGGCACCGGTGAGGCTGCCGAAAAAGCAATTAAAGCTGTCGGCGGTGCTGCACCGAAATATATGCGCTTCTGCAGCGAGGTTGAGGATGCTCTGACTGCGATTGCCCGCGAAGCAGGCAACAAGGTTCACGGTATGAGCGAGCGCTGGCTGCTGGTAAAACTGTTTGAGCGTGATAAGAAAATTGCTGATGCTTTGGGCCTGAGCGAAGGCGAGCAGGCTAAGATTGAAGAAATCGTTGCAGCCTGCGAAGAAGCACTGGATGATGATGCCGAAAGCATTATTACCAACGAGCGTTATAACTACATTGGCGAGCTGATGAGCAATGCAGTTGTCAAAGGCCATACCGGTCTGACTATTTCCGATAAAATCGACAGCATTGTAACGAACCGTTTCCTGGCTCTGCCGATTTTCGCGATTATCATGTTCCTGGTTTACTACATTGCTGTAGAAACCGTAGGTACTGTTGTAACCGATTTCACCAATGATACACTGTTCGGCGAATGGATTCAGCCTTGGGTGCAGGAGCACATGGAGGCTGCCGAATGTGAGGATTGGCTGGTATCTCTTGTTGTTGACGGTATTATCGGCGGCATTGGTGCACCGATTGGCTTTGCTCCGCAAATGGCGATTGTATTCCTGCTGCTGAGCTTTTTGGAGGACTGCGGTTATATGGCGCGTGTAGCCTTTATTATGGACCGTTTCTTCCGTCAGTTCGGTATGAGCGGCAAGAGCTTCATTCCTCTGCTGATTTCTGCAGGCTGCGGTGTACCGGGTATTATGGCTTCCCGTACTATTGAAAACGAAACCGACCGCCGTCTGACTATCATGACTACCACCTTTATCCCCTGTGGTGCTAAGCTGCCTGTTATTGCTTTGCTTTCCGGCGCTATTATGGGTGGTGACTGGTATATGGCTCCGATTATGTACTTCGTTGGCTTCTTCGCTGTTATTACTGCCTGCATCATTCTGAAAAAGACTGAGCTGTTTGCCGGCGATCCTGCTCCGTTTGTTATGGAGCTGCCGCCGTACCATCTGCCTGCTGCTAAGAACGTATTGCTGCATACCTGGGAGCGTGTTGCAGGCTTCCTAAAAAAAGCCGGTACTATTATCTTCCTGTGCTGCGTTGTTATGTGGTTCCTGGCAAGCTTTGGTATTGATGAAGGCTCTGTTGCTATGGTTGATACTGAAAAGAGCTTTGTTGCCTACATTGGTAACGGTCTTGCTCCTATCTTCGCTCCTCTGGGCTTTGACAGCTGGCAGGCTGTGGCTGCTGCTTTCTCCGGCTTTGTGGCTAAGGAATCTATCGTCAGCACGATGGCTATTCTTTCCGGTCTGGCTGATGCAGCTGAGGATGAGCCTGATTTGTGGACTGCTGTTATGGCGTTCTTCCCGAGTGCTGTTGCAGCGTTCTCCTTCCTGGTGTTCAACCTGCTGGATTCTCCCTGCCTGGCAGCGATTTCCACTATGAGCCAGGAGATGAACAGCAAGAAGTGGACCTGGGCAACTATCCTCTTCCAAAACCTGTATGCTTACAGCATCTGCCTGATGGTCTACCAGTTCGGCAGAGTGCTTGTCGGCGGTGAAGCGTTCAGCTTCGGTACTGCTGTAGCTGTTGTTTTCCTGATTGCGTTCCTGTATCTGCTCTTCCGTCCCACTAAAAAGTATGATAAAGAGACTGTTATGAGCGTTGATGCAAAATAAAAGAGGTGTTTCGTATGGCAACCTGGATTATTGGTCTGATTATTGTTGGTTGTGTGTATTTGGCATCCAAGCAGGTCATCAAGGCACATAAAACCGGTGGCTGCATTGGTTGTGATGCCGGTGGCGGTAAGGGTTGCTGCCCGCATTGCAAGCATACGACAACTGTAAATCTTCGTAAGAAATAAATTTAGTATGATGAGTATTGAAGGGCCGCGCGTTCGCGCGGCTCTTTTTGTGCTTGTGTGAGCTTTAGCTCAGCCTTCTTGCCTGCCCCATAGGGGAAGGTGCCGAACGAAGTGAGGCGGAAGGGGGCTGCTTGTTGTTTGGAGGTGA
>ENA-ORMX01000021-ORMX01000021.1-human-gut-metagenome-genome-assembly--contig:-NODE-21-length-100096-cov-9.027679_pt1 | contig 100096 bp, 93 predicted proteins | sample MGYA00242108_ERZ509007 | MGnify/ENA primary metagenome ERZ509007 (study PRJEB26280, sample SAMEA2338745) | human gut metagenome | biome: human gut; feature: human-associated habitat; material: faeces...
ACGTAGCAGGCGTTATCGGTACTGCAGTTGCTGCAGGTACCATGCTGGCTATGATTGGTCCTGTTGGCAAATAATCATTAGCTAACTTCAAGAGCTCACACATTAGTGTGAGCTCTTTTTTGTATCTAAAATGTAAATTTTACTGCCGGTGATACTCTTAGCCTCATATTTATAGTATAATAAAAAGGAACTGTTCAAGAATTGAATAGCATTTCTTTACTAGAGGAGTCTTGAGTATATGCAACGTTTTAATTTAACCAGACAGTTTTTCAGGGATGTCTGGTACCTTACGAAAAGCTATTGGCAATCCGAAGAGAAGAAAAAGGCTTTCTTTTTATTGGGCTGTATTATAGCACTTACACTTGGCGTGGTTTATATGCTTGTTTTGCTTAACCAGTGGAATAACAGCTTCTACAGTGCCTTGCAAAATTATGATGCAAAGAAGATTTTTGACGAGCTTATTCATTTTTCATGGTTAGCTGCCATTTATATCTTATTGGCAGTATACTCATATTATCTGCAGCAGACATTGATTTTGAATTGGCGTCGTTGGCTGACAACGCGTTTTATCGACATCTGGCTGCAAAACAAAACCTACTACAATCTGCAGATGTTCGGTAAGGATACGGATAACCCTGACCAACGTATCAGTGAGGACGTGCGTCAGTTTGTTGAAATGACCTTGAGCTTTGGCATAGGGATCCTCAAGGCGTTTTGCACGTTTGCATCCTTTGTTGTCATTTTATACAATCTTTCCGGCAGTCTTAGCTTTACCTTTATGGGTAAGACGTGGACAATTAACGGCTACATGCTGTGGGCATCACTGCTTTATTCTGTCATTGGTACCTATATTACCCACATTGTTGGCCGCAAGCTGGTGAAAATCAACTTCATCCAACAGAAATATGAAGCGGATTTCCGTTTCAGTATGATTCGCCTGCGTGAAAGTGCGGAAAGCGTTGCCTTCTACCATGGTGAAGCGCAGGAGGGCAGTGTATTTAAGCTACGCTTTAAAATGCTCTTGGATAACTTCTGGAAGCTTGTTAATAAGCAAAAACAGCTTGTCTTTTTAAATTCCGGTTATTCTCAAATCGCTATCATTTTTCCCTTTGTTGTAGCCATGAACCGTTATCTTACGAAAGAAGTAACACTAGGCGGACTGATGCAGGTTGCCAGTGCTTTTGGCCGCGTGCAGGATTCGCTTTCGTATTTTGTTGATATGTACAGCAGTATTGCTCAATGGCAGGCTGTTGTAATGCGTTTAACTTATTTCGGTCATCATATGCATGAGGTTTCTCAGCAGGCTGAGCGCTTTCATGTGGAACGCTTTGCTGCTGCAGATGTTGTTGAGGTTAACGATATGCAGATAAATCTGCCGGATGGAAAACCGCTTCTTGAAAATATCAGCTTTACCCTGCATCCGGGGCATAATGTTTTGATTAAGGGTGTCAGCGGCAGCGGTAAAAGTACCTTGCTGCGTGCTATCTCCGGTATCTGGCCCTTCGTCGACGGCAAAATCTTTCTTCCGTCACGTGATAAGCTGATGTTTATTCCGCAGAAGCCTTATCTGCCATTAGGTACACTGCGTGCTGCACTTAATTACCCGGGAAATAAACCGATAGATGATACTGAATTGATTTATCTGATGGATTTGTGCCAGATTGGTTATCTTAAGGATAAACTTGATTTGGAGGCTGACTGGAGTCACGTACTTTCTGTCGGTGAGCAGCAGCGTTTGGCCTTTGTACGTGCCCATATCCAGCAGCCACAGTGGCTTTTCCTGGATGAAGCAACCTCTGCTTTGGATGAAGACACTGAGGCGACTATGTACAGCCTGTTACAGGAGCGTTTACAGCAGACTACTGTTGTCAGTGTCGGTCATCGCAGTACGCTGAATAAATATCACGAGCTTGTTTTACGCTTAAATAAATCAACTCGTCAAGTTACTCTTGAAAAATTGTAAGGAGGTTTTCTTATGCTGCCATTGCAAATTGCAGAAAATATTTATGACGTTGGTGTTCAAGATTGGGCTGTGCGTGATTTTCACGGCTACAAAACAGAAAGAGGTGCAACCTATAACTCTTATCTGATTATGGATGAAAAGATAACCTTGATTGATACTGTAAAAGCGCCCTTTACCGAAGAGCTGCTTGCTAATATCAGTAAGGTAACACCGTTGGATTCCATTGATTATATTGTCATCAACCATGTTGAGCCTGACCATTCCGGTGCTATGCCTGCGTTGGCTAAGGCTTGCCCCAAAGCAAAGTTCTATATTACGATGCAAGGTAAAAACGAGGCGATTCAGCATTACGGAGATATTTTTGCTTTTGAGGTTGTTAAAGACGGAGCAACCTTAAATATCGGTAAGCGCACATTGACCTTTGCTTCGATGGCTATGCTGCATTGGCCTGACAGTATGGCTACCTATAGTGAGTATGATAAAATACTTTTCTCTAATGATGCCTTTGGTCAGCATTACGCTACCAGCAAGCGCTTTGACTGTGAAGTAAATCAGGACGAGCTGTTCTACGAAGCAAAAAAATATTTTGCCAACATTCTCTGGCCTTATGCAAAGCTGATTGGCAATGCGCTGAAAAAGCTTGGCGGTCTTGATATTAAAATGATTGCGCCTTCCCATGGTGTAATCTGGACCGAGCGTATTTCCGATATCCTGCGCTGCTACAGCGAATGGGGCAGCGGTGTACAGGACGGCAGCCTTGTTATTGCCTATGACAGCATGTGGGGCGGTACGGAAAAGCTGGCGCGAGCGATTGCGCGTGGTGCAGCTAATGCCGGCATTGTTGTTAAAGTATTCAAAATGGGCGCTACACCTAACAGTACGGTAGCAGCGGAGCTCTTTACTGCCTCCGGTTTTTTGGCAGGATCTTCAACGCTTAATTGCAGCATGCTGCCGAATATGGGTTCTCTGCTGATTTATCTTAAAGGACTCGGCGCTAAAGGTAAAAAAGCTGCAGCCTTCGGTACCTTTGGCTGGGGCGGTGGTGCACAGAAGGATATGGAGGAGCTGCTGACAAAAAGCTGCTTTGATGCTGTAGAGCCAGGTTTTAACTGCAAATGGACGCCGCAGCAGGCTGAGCTTGAAGCTGCAGAAAAGTATGGTTATGAATTTGCCCTAAAAATAAAAGCTGAATAAGCTGTGAATTTTGTGTAAAACAAATATATTTACTAATAAAAAAAGTACACAAATAACGATAATAGTGTATAATAGTATTATAACAATGAAAGCGAGGTCTTATGATGAATAAGAAAGCTGAAGTTTACAAGAAATTCCTTGAAGAAAACAAAATTAACTGGGGCGATGTATTCGAAGTTCCGAAGGCAGACGAGGTTCCTGAAGAAAGCTTTATGCATCCTGTTGTATTCCGTTCCGCTATCGGCATCCAAGGTCAAAATCTGCCGACTATGCTGGTAATTGACGATAGCATCTATGTAATGCTGCAGGTTCGCGTAGGCGCTGGTCTGGTTAAAGAAGCCAACAAGGCTGCAGTTCTGGCACATTTGAACGCTCTGAACGAAAACTACAAGGTATTCAAATATTATGCTGATGAAGCTGGCAATATCATCATTGAAAGCTGCATTCCTTCTACCGACGAGCAATTCGTACCGCAAATGATTCATGCAGTAATCGACGTTATTGTTGACCACCTTAACACTGAATATCCTAAGCTGATGAAAGCTGTTTGGGCTGAATAAGCTAAATAAAATAATATGGTGCTTTCTTAAATAAGGGGAGTAGCCGGCACAAGCCTTAGGGCTGGTGTTTACACTGCCGTCAGTACGATTCGGAAGAATCCGGCTTTGTAATTAAGTGGCGAGACTTTGTTGTAAAATATTTTTATTTTACAGCATTGTCTCGCCCTTTTTTAATATATAATATAAGGTGAAGAGTGTACTTGCATGATTTACCGCAGTTTTCGACAAGTAGCAGACGTAAGGTCAAAGGAGGAAGAAAATGAGTAAATATGGCTTAAGCAAGGAGCAGATTGAAGAGTCACGGCGCAAGTACGGTGATAACACGTTGACGCAGCCGCCGCGGGAAACATTTTGGAGCAAGCTGCTGGGGAATTTTCAGGATCCAATTATCCGCATCCTGATAGTAGCACTGCTGGTAAATGCGTTTTTCGTGTATCTTGGGCATGGTGATTGGATTGAAACAGCAGGTATTTTTCTGGCAATAATTTTGGCAACCTTTGTTTCTACCTGGTCCGAATACAGCAATGAGAATGCTTTTCAGAAGCTGCAGGAGGAAGCCAGCCGCATTCGCTGCAAGATATGGCGTGACGGCGAGCCGCAGGAAATTGCTATTGATGATGTTGTAGTAGGTGATGCAATTATTCTGGAGGCCGGCGATAAAATACCGGCGGACGGCATTTTGCTGGAAGGAACGCTGAAGCTGGATCAGGCAGCGTTGAACGGTGAAAGCGAGGAAGCTAAAAAAACTGTTGCACCTGCTGAGTTCCAATGGGATGACGGTAAAATTGATTTTCTGGATGAACATAAGCTGTTTCGTGGCAGCGTTGTAGTAGAAGGCACCGCTGTGATGCAGGCTGTGAAGATAGGTGATAATTCCGTTTACGGCCAGCTGACGCAGGAGCTGAAGGATGATGAACGTGACAGTCCGTTGAAGCTGAAGCTGAAAGGACTGGCAGAGCAGATAAGTAAATTCGGTTATGCCGGCGGTGTGCTGATAGCAGTTGCGGTAATACTGCATAAGATATATCTGGCAGGCAGCTTTGCAGCATATTTTGCTGATATGACAACAGTAATTGCCGATTTGGTGCAGGCTGTAATCTTGGCGATTATTATTATTGTTATGGCGGTACCGGAAGGTCTGCCGCTGATGATTGCGATAGTTTCTTCGCTCAATATGCGCAAAATGCTGCATGACCATGTATTGGTGCGTAAGCTGGTCGGAATTGAAACTGCAGGCAGCTTGAATCTGCTGTTTACCGATAAGACAGGTACTATTACTAAAGGACAACTGGAGGTAGTACGCTTTTTAACCGGCGATTTACAGGAAATTACTGATTTCACATCATTGCCTGCACGTCTTAAGGAGCTGACCTGCCAGCAGGTTCTAATTAATACATCATCTACCGTTACCGACGGCAAGATTGTCGGCGGTAATATGACGGAAGCAGCGTTAAACAATTATGTCGGTACTTATCGTTTGCCGCAGCTGCCGCAGCGCCAGCGCTTTATTCCGTTTAACAGCGCCAATAAATATTCTTGGGCGCAGGTTGCTCCCTCTGATGGCGGCGCAGCATATTGCCTCATTAAAGGCGCACCGGAAAAGCTGCTGCAGGCTACCGATTGGTATTGGTCAAAAGATGGCAGCCGTTTGCCGTTGACTGATGAGATGAAAGCAGCTCTGGATAACAGAATGCTGGAGCTTGCAGGACAGGCTATAAGAATGCTGGCCTTGTGCACCTATGAGGGAGTACCTGCTGATAACCTGCCGGATAAAGGACTGACGCTTGCCGGTGTTGTTGCCATCCGTGATGACGTGCGCCCGGAAGCAGTGGAGGCTATTAAGGCTGTACAGCAGGCTGGTGTGCAGGTAGTAATGATTACCGGTGACCGTAAAGAAACTGCAGTTGCCATTGCCAAGGATGCAGGCCTGCTGCAAAGCGCGGAGGATGTAGTCTGGACCTCCGACGAGCTGGCACAGATGAGTGATGATGAGGTCAAGGCTAAGCTGACGCATCTGCGTGTAGTGGCGCGTGCTTTGCCGATGGATAAATCGCGTCTGGTACGCTTGGCGCAGGAGCTTAATTTAGTAACCGGTATGACCGGTGACGGCGTAAACGATTCACCGGCACTGAAAAAGGCTGATGTCGGCTTTGCTATGGGCAGCGGTACCGAGGTTGCCAAGGAAGCAGGCGATATCGTTATCATGGACGATAATTTCCTCAGTATTAAACAGGCAATTCTTTACGGAAGAACAATTTATAATTCTATCTGCAAATTTATTGTTTTCCAGCTGACGATTAATTTCTCAGCTGTTGCCATTAACTTTATTGCTCCCTTCATCAATATTGATGAACCGCTGACGATTACGCAGATTCTATGGATTAACCTGGTAATGGATACCCTTGCTGCGCTTGCTTTCGGCGGCGAGCCTGCATTGGCGCAGTATCTGTGCGAGGCGCCGAAACGCCGCAGTGCGCCGCTTGTCAGCAAAAAGATGCTTACGAGCGTTATTGTAAGTGGTCTTTATATGACTATTGTGGGTATTGCCTTCTATAAGAGTGCGTGGGTTGACCATCTGTTCCGTGATGCCGATAACCATATCTATACTTATACAGGCTTCTTCTGCGCCTACATTTTCATGGCAGTTGCCAATGGCTTTAATGTGCGTACTGACGGTTTGAACCTGTTAAAGAATATCAGCCTGAACAAGGGCTTTTTGCAGGTAATGGCGCTCATCGTTGCAATTCAGGTGCTGCTGACCTTTGTTGGTGGGCGTGTATTGCGTACAACACCGCTGAATGCGCATGAATGGGGCGTTGTCGTCCTGTTTGGCGCTTCCATTATCGTTGTTGATTTACTGCGTAAGCTTATCAGCAGCAGGTAAAGTTATGTACAGCTGTTGATAAGTCTGTTGATAATCTGTGGGTAAAACACATAAGCTGTGGATAAGTATTCGTGGATAGAAGCACACTAATTGCTGTTACATTGTTTACAAATTTACTGTAAAAAAATAAATTTCAGAAAGATTGTTGACAATTAAAAGCAGAGTGCGTATAATAGCATTCAACGAATCAAATATCGTCCCTAAAAAAACGGTGAAGGGAAGAAGATATGACCGGATGGGCTAAGAGAGTCGCTGGCTGGTGTAAAGCGATGTCAATGGTTATGTGCATACTGATCCCGGAGTTGCCTTTCTGATATGTAGGGAAGGACGTGTGGTCACGTTACAGGCAAAGGCCTTGTTGGAGGCTGAGAGGACAGTGCTGTTGAGGTACTGTTGAAATAGGGTGGTACAGCGTGGAATTGTTCCCCGCCCCTAATTGTGTTATTAATAAATAACACAGGTTAGGGACGGGGATTTTTGTTTATAATTGTTAAGAAAAGCTAGGGGGAAATTAATCATGCAGCAGGAGAAAAAATATATTCCGTTTGAACAAATAAAAATTACCGACCGTCAATGGCCTGATAAAACGATTACAAAAGCACCTGTATGGTGCAGTGTTGATTTGCGCGACGGCAACCAGGCATTGGTAACACCGATGGGCATTCCGGAAAAAATTCGCTTTTTCCACACCTTGGTAGATTGCGGCTTTAAGGAAATCGAGGTTGGCTTTCCTTCCGCCTCGGAAACAGAGTACGAAATTCTGCGTACCTTGATTGAAGGCGGCCATATTCCCGATGACGTAACCGTACAGGTTCTGGTGCAGGCGCGTGAAGAGCTTATCCGCAAAACTTTTGAGGCGGTACGCGGTGCGAAGAATGTTATCATACATTTTTACAACTCCACATCAACACTGCAGCGCAAAATTGTTTTTGCCAAGGATATGGACGGTATCACCGATATTGCTGTACAGGGCGCACGCCTTATCCGCCAGCTGACGGAAGAAGAGGTTGCCCGCAGCGGTATGAACATCCGCTATGAATATTCTCCGGAGAGCTTCTCCGGTACGGAAATTGATTTCTCTGTGGCAATTTGCGAGGCGGTAATGCAGGAAATGGGCTCTACCAAAGAAAACCCCATTATCCTCAATCTGCCTTCTACTGTTGAAATGTGTACACCGAACACCTATGCCGACCAGATTGAATACTTCTGCCGTCATATTAAAAACCGTGAAGCAGCAATCGTCAGCGTGCATCCGCATAATGACCGCGGTACGGGCGTTGCCTGCGCCGAGCTGGCACTTCTTGCCGGTGCCGACCGTATCGAAGGCACATTGTTCGGTAACGGCGAGCGTACCGGTAACCTTGATATCGTAACGGTAGCCCTCAACATGTTTACGCAAAATGTTGATCCCGAGCTGGACTTCTCGCATATCCTGGATATCAAAAAGGTTTATGAGGAATGTACAAAAATGCATGTTCCTGAGCGTCAGCCGTACGCCGGTGAGCTGGCCTTCACCGCCTTCAGCGGTTCGCATCAGGATGCTATCCGCAAGGGCTATGAGTACATGAAAAACAGCGGTACCGAATATTGGGAGGTACCGTATCTGCCGATTAATCCTGCGGATATCCATCGTGAATACGAGCCTGTTATCCGCATTAACAGTCAGTCCGGTAAGGGCGGCGCTGCCTTCGTGCTGCAGCATACCGTTGGCTACAATCTGCCGAAGGAAATGCATCCGGAATTTGGCAATATCGTGAAGGCTGCTGCTGACGAATACGGCGACGAGCTTTCCAGCGAGCAGATTGTGCAGCTCTTCCGCAAGGAATATATCGACTTTGCCGGCAAGTACCAGCTGCTGCGTCATCGCTTCACCGAGCTTAATGAAGCTGATGGCAGCATCCACAGCCGTTTTGAAGGTGAAATTTCGGTTGCAGGCGAAAATAAGAGCGTAGTTGGCATAGGCAATGGTCCTATCGATGCCTTCTTCCAAGCACTCAACGGTGTCGGAATTAATGGCTATGAATTTGTCAACTATCATGAGCATGCAATTTCCAAGGGTTCTGATGCTAAGGGTATTTGCTACATCGAGCTGAAGCAGAAAAACAATGGCCATATCTTTGGTGTAGGCATTCACTCTAATATTAACGTGGCAGCGCTGCGCGGTATTATCTGCGCTATCAATCGCGCCGAGAAGTGAATAGCAGTTGTCGGTGAATAGTGTTTAGTGGTTAGTAAATAGTTGGCAGTACGGGGCAAAGAGAAAATATATTAGAAAAATGCTCCTGTATATATTATTTTGCTAAAGGCCGGCGCCAGATAATAGATAAGCCGACTTAGATAACCTCCAAAATAAGGGAAAGATTTTTTGGAAAACAAGGGAAAGAACTAAAAATAAGGGAAAGAAGCAAGCGCCGTCGGCCGTAAGGTTGGCGGCGATTTGCTTTAACAAAAATATATTGCGGAATTTTCTGAATTGTGATAAAATATTTTTGGTACTGGAGATGTACCTAAGGGATTTAGGAGTGATACTTGTAGTAAGTGTTGCTCCAAATTTTTTACTAAAAAAATGCAACTAGAAATAGTTGCAAAGGTATCAGGAAAAGCTTATAATAGAGGTGAAAATATGGGACAAAAAGAAAAGCTCATAAAAAAGTTAATGAGTAAACCAAAAGACTTTACTTTTGCGGAAGCAGAAACACTGCTCAACTATTTTGATTACGTGAGAAGCAACAAGGGTAAAACCAGTGGATCACGGGTAATATTTATTAAAGAGGGATGTCATGCGATTTTATTGCATAAACCGCATCCGCGTAAAGAGTTGCTTGATTATCAGATAAAAACACTGATTTCTGTATTAGAACAGGAGGGATTACTGTGAAGAATACAATGCAATATAAAGGCTATGTTGGCTCTGTGGAATTTTCTGAGGAAGATAGACTCTTCTTCGGTAAAGTTCTGGGTATACGTTCTGTAATTTCCTATGACGGTAAAAGTGCACAGGAATTAGTGGAGGATTTTCACGGAGCGGTCGAGGATTATTTAGCTATGTGTGCTGCCGAAGGTATTACACCGGAAAAAGCGTATAAGGGGAGCTTTAATGTGCGCATTTCTGCAGAGATGCATAAACAGGCGGCGATTTGCGCTTTACAGAACAATATTTCCCTAAATAAAATTGTGGAGCAGGCTTTGCAGCGCTTTTTGCTGCTGGAAAATTAGGTGTATGAAAATTTTTTTAGATGCATCATAGCTGGCCAAGTATATTACGCCAGACTAAGAATATAGTTGTCAGTTGGTTGACGTATAATTACAATATAATAATGCTTTAAACATTAAGGACTTCATTGTAATAGAATGGGGTCCTTTTTCATTTATCAGGTGCCGTAGGCACCTGCAAGCCAAAAGTACTCGATGTACTTTTGCTTGACGGGGGGGGGACGACGTGCTATAATTCTAGCAGTGACTAATTGTGTAATTGAAGTTATTATAAAATAAGAAAAAAGCCAATATACATAATTAACAATTTAGAGAGTTTCTCATGTAAGTATTTTTTTCTTTGAGAAACTGCAAACACTGCATGATATATTGCTATAAAATTTAAGAGCCTAACGAGAGAACAAGAGAATACAAACGTATCAGGTGTATTTATACTTAATAGGTAAACAGGTGCAAAACCTGTGCTGTCCCGCAGCTGTAATGTGGAGCTGGCCTTATATAGTCACTGGGAAACCGGGAAGACAAGGCCGGCGTTGAAGCAGAGCCAGAAGAACTGCCTGATATAGGGCCTTTCAACAACCTGCGATGTACAGGATTGCGCTTTCCTAGGGATAAGTGCGTCTTGCTGTCACAGTACGGCAAGACGCTTTTATTTTGGCTACAATATTTGCATAAAGTATATTTATTATTCTTGCATATTAACATCTGACAAGCGGAACAAGGATAGCTTGGTCAGATGCTTTTATGAAAATAAATTTTTTCCCAGTATGCTCAAGAATTACGAGAGAAAGGAGGAGCTATGAAAAGGATATTTATGCTGCTGACCTTAATTTTGGCGCTGATGTGCCCAGCACTTGCCGGTGCTTCTGAGATATCAAGTGACAAAATGATTTTGGACTGGACAACATCCAAGGTATGGGTTAACGGCGGCGAGCTGTGTGTAACAGGCACATTCGTAAATAAGCGCAGTGATTTGACTATCACCAAGCTGAATGACTTTATTATGCGTGTTACCTACACAGACAAAAATGGCGAGCAGAAACAATTTACCGGCAGACCGGTAAAGTTTCCGCTATGCAAAATTCCTGCCAATGGTTCGCGTAAGCTGAATCTTAACTTTGGCAAATTTGCTGACGAAAGCGTTGGCAACTGGGTAACGGCGCAGAACTATACGTTTACGTATATTAACGGTGCGCGGTTCTGATAATGTTTTTGATGAGTAGAGCATTTTTTGTGCTCTCAAAATGAATATATGAATGTTTGTCGACATTCATAACAATCTAAGAAAGAAGTGTATGAGTAACATGAAGAGAAGATATACAGCTGCGGCTGCTATGATGATGGTAATGGGCCTGTGTGCAAGCGCAAGCGCAGCATTTGACGAAAACCTGAACGATTATACCCTGGATGCAATGGTAGTAGAGGCTGACGCAGTTAAAAACAAGTTCGGCGATACTATTACTGAGCAGTCCTACTATCGTACCGGCGGTGACGTTAAGGTTATTACCCGCGAAGAAATTGAAAAACGTCATTATACTGATTTGACCGAAGCAGTCAAACGTATTCCTGGCGTAACCTTCCAAAACCCCGGCTATCGTGGCGGTGAATATGGTTATCAGTTCTATAACAATGGTGTTTCCATCAATGGTGATACCCGCGTAATTATTTTGGTTGATGGTCGTCGTGTAGACAATGCTGCTAGCACTCGTGTCGGCAGCAATACAAAATCCGGTTCTAAATCCACCGGTGTAAACCTTGACCAGGTAACCAATATGGAAAACGTTGATAAAATCGAAGTTATCAAAGGACCTGGCGCTTCCGTATATGGCAGTGATGCAACCGGCGGTGTAATCAATATTATTACCCGTAAGGGCGGTGACCAGAATGTTGGATCTATCGATTTGTCTACCGGTTCTTGGCACAAACATAAATATGCTATCAGCTATTCCGGTAGTGCCGGTGATGACAATTCTTGGCATTACTTTATTTCCGCTAACCGTGATATGTCCGGTGATACCGGTTATAAAGACGGTATTGTCGGTTCTAACGGTTCCTTGGGCGGTTCTAAATGGAAGGAAGACGGTGTTAACTTCCGTGTAGATAAAGACTTCAATGATAAGCAAAACTTAAAGGTTTGGTACAACTTTAAGGAAGGCAAGGATGGCTATCCTATTGCTGTACCTAATATGAAGTATTGGAATGAAAAAGACTGGAACGATATTATTTTCAAAGCAACTGTAGGTCAGTTAGATGCAAATAATAAATTAGTTGGCGGCACCTTAACTGGTGATGCCAAGAATCCCGGTTACCATAACCTTTATGCATTAGATGGTCAGGTATATGGCTCCTTCAGTAGATTCAAAAATAATGACTGGGATGTACAGTATACCTTTAATAAAGAAAACGGCATGGAAAGCTTTATCCGTGTATATGATCAGAACCATCGCTATGCTCACCGTGATAAATATCAATGGTATGTAAACGGTAGAGGCGCAGCTGATGCATATAAAGCTGCATTCCCTAATGGCGCAACTAACGAACAGCTTTCCCAATGGATTAGCCAAAACTTAGCTCCGTTCCCGGATGGCGACCAAGAAAAGGTTAAAGAATGGTTGGAAAAAACAGGCGGCGCTGCACAGGAACCTACCAGTTGGCATGAAGAAAAGAACCGTGGTGTTCAACTGCAATATGCTAAAACTGTAGGTGTTAATGATATTATTGCCAGCGTAACCTATGACAAAGCTAAGAATTTCTCCAAGAGAATTGACAATGCAACCGGAGAGATTACAACCAGTCATGTAGATAGAAAGTCTACTACCGCTTATATCCAAGACAAAATCCATCTGAGCGATAAATGGGATATCACTCCGTCTATCCGTTATGCAAAATACAGTGCTTTTGAAACAACCAATGGTAACGGAACTACCCAGGGTAAGGGTGATACTCATCTGCTCACACCTGTAATCAATACCCAATATATGTTTGATGATACCAGCAGCATGTATTTTGGCTGGACTAAAGTATTCCGCCCGTTAAAACAGGGTGACTACACTAGCGTTGACGGTGTATTTAAAACTCCTCTGGATGATGAAAAAGGTGATGCCTGGACTTTAGGCTTACGTAAAGATTTAAGTGATAAGACCAGCGTTGCGGTACATTATGACTGGACCCGTATGAGCAATGCTATTGCAACATTACCTATTTTCGTTAATGGTGAAATCAAAAATACCGCTGTTAATGCTAAAGAGGATAAACAATCCTTTAACTTAACATTGGATCATCAATTTGATGAGCATTTCACCTTGAGCGCATCCTATTCTCATATGAAGGATAAATGGATGGCTAAAAACGGTTGGGTACTTGATCCGAGCTGGGGCTATAAGAATCCTGATGATATCAACACTGCTATCAACAGCCTGCGTCCGCAAAACCATTATTCCCTGAACCTGTCTTATGAAAACGGCAAATTGTACAACGGCTTACTGATAAACTGGTATACCGGCTGCAGCGATTATGCATTCACCAACAATCGCTTCTTAGTTCTTGATTGGAACATGAACTACGAGATTAATAAAGACTTGACTGCATACGTAATCGTAAGCAACCTGACCAATGAGGCTTATGAAACTTCTTATAACTCTTGGAATGGTGTCGGCAGCTCTGCAATGCCTGGCCGTTGCTGGATGGTTGGTATGAAATATACCTTCTAACCCCTTAATTAAATAACACTCTTTATTAAAGTTTAATCATACTCCATCTCACTTCGGTAAAGCACTACTGCTATTTTTAGTGGTAGTGCTTTGCTACAAAAAAAGCATTATGCTAACAGTTTATGAGTTAACATAATGCTAAATATTATTCTAGTTCTTGTAGAAGATAGTTTTTTATATCGGTTATGTGTTGACGGAAGTAATTTTTGTTTACAGCTTCATAAGAGAGAATGCGTTTTAATTTTCTTTCTAACTCAGCTATGAGATGCTTATTTTTTATAATGTAGATTTGTGCATTATAGCCTAAATATTCACGAGCAATATACTTATCAGTTATAGGAATAACATCGCTAATGAAAAAAATAGATTTTGTCGTTGTTTTGCCTAAATGGTAAAAACAGGAACGAATGTGTCTGGTGTCAGATTCAAGGTAACTCATAATTCTTGCCTTGGCTTTTTCATCTCTGTGCTCCCAATTACCAACGGGAATTGCCCAATACAAATTAGGATTCTCTTTTGCTGGCAATAAACAGACTATAGGGCGTTCTTTGGCATCATTCCATTGACCACCTAATTTTCTTATTAGTTCATAGAGAGCTGCATCTCCAAAATACATTCCGTTTTTAAACATTAAATTTCTCCATAAATAGCAAAAGCTCCTTTATGGAGCTTTGCTATTTCTACGATGTTTTGGCGCACATCGTGAAGCGTAATTGTAACTACAATGTTAATCCGTACATTGTGAAACGTAATTGTATCATTACGATGTTCTGCGCACATCGTGAGGCGTTCGATATATATAATATCTTCACTAATATTTTATAAGAAAAAAACTTAAATGTCAAGTAGATGATTTGTTGATGCACTTTAATAATTAGTTATAGATTTATCGATAAATTAAAGGAAAGGGGATAGTTTATGCAAAAATGTGTTGTAATTACTACATTAATTATTTTAGGGCTAGCACTTACCGGTTGTACGCGCAATATCTTTACGCTTCCGGTACACGAAAACCCGGAGGCCCTAGTGCGCTTCAATACGCCGATGCAGTACGATTATAATCCTGCACATTATCCCGTAACGATTGAAAACTTTAATACGCAGGGAGAATCGGAACAACAGACCTTCACCAAGCCGCCGCAGCGAGTGGTGGCAGTCTGGCAGAACAGCATTGAAACGTTGCTGGCTTTGGGTGTGGGTGACCGCATTATTGCCGGTAACGGCGTGCCGGACAAAAAGTTTTTCCGCAAGGAATATCAGGAGCAGTACAGCAAAATACCTTATACCGGACTACAACTTTTAGACCTGGAAACAACCATGATGCTGAAGCCTGATTTGCTTGTAGGCTGGCATTCTACCTTTGGTCCCAAGGTGTTGCGTACAACCGATTTTTGGCATAAGCGCGGAGTTAATACCTTTATCGCACGCTCGTCTATAGGTGACGGAAAACCGCGTACTCTGCAAAATGAATATAAGGATATTCTTGACTTAGGCAAAATCTTTGATAAAAACGAAAGGGCGCAGCAGCTTGTCTGGCAGATGCAGCAGGAGGTTAATTTTGCCATCAGTCAGACTGCAGGCTACCAAAAGCGTCCGCGTGCTCTGGTGCTGGAGTTTATGGGCAAGGAGCCGACGGTGTATGGCGAAAAATCTTTGGCCGGCAATATTGTCAAAGAGCTGCACGGTGAACTGCTGGCAGAAAAGCAGCGTGCTATTGGTCTGGAGCAGGTCGTTGAGCTTGATCCGGATGTTATTTTTGTGGTGGTAACAGAATTTAACTACGGACACGAGCAGGATGTTCTGGAGCGCGTTAACAAGCACAAGGCGCTCAAGCATCTTCGCTGCGTGCAGCAGGGGCGCGTAATTGCTTTGCCTCTGTACGGTATTTACAGCTCAGGCGTGCGCACCTATGATGGCATAAAAATTATTGCGGCCGGAATGTACCCGGATTTGTATAAGGAGAAATGATGATGGTTGATTTTTTGAAGAAGCAGGGGTACCTGTTCATCTGCCTGGGATTGCTTGCTTTGCTGGTAGTTGCCTTGTTTTGGGCGCTGTCCATTGGTACAGTCAAGCTGCCGTTGGTAAATATTTATAATACGGTTATAGAGCAGCTGTTTAGCGGACAGCCTATTGAAGGTGTTGACTGCGGACCGGTGCATGATATTATCTGGCTGCTGCGCTTGCCGCGTCTGGTGCTGGCTGCCTTAGTAGGCATGGGCCTTTCGGTTTGCGGTGTTATCATGCAGGCTGTAGTAAAGAATCCATTGGCGGACCCATATATTCTGGGCATTTCCTCCGGTGCTTCGCTGGGTGCAACGGCAGCAATTCTGCTGGGTATCGGTGTGGCGCTGGGTGAAAACTTTGTCGGCATTGCGGCCTTTATCGGAGCCTTCGCTATGTCGCTGGGCGTACTGTTTATCTCTAACCTAGGCGGACGCAGTAATTCCGTTAAGCTGCTTTTGGCAGGCATGGCGCTGAGCGCAGTCTGCGGTGCGTTTTCCAGCTTTATCGTTTACTTTGCCAATAATAAGGAAGGCATGCAGACTATCGCTTACTGGATGATGGGCAGCTTTGCCGGTGCTAAGTGGGAAACACTGGCAGTTATCGGACCAATCGTAGTGTTGGCAGTAATGTTCTTCTGGACGCAGAGCCGTATGCTCAACCTGATGCTTTTAGGTGATGAATCTGCGTTGACTTTGGGAACTGATTTACATATTTACAGACAGATTTATCTGCTTGTAAGCTCTCTTATCGTAGGCTTTGTAGTATACGCTGCAGGTATGGTAGGCTTTGTCGGCCTGGTAGTACCGCACGTTATCCGTATGCTGGTAGGCACCGACCATAAAAAACTGATACCTGTTTCTGCTTTGACCGGTGCGGTATTTTTGGTAATTGCGGACGGTCTGTGCCGTGTAATTATTCCGCGCACCGAGCTGCCAATCGGTATTTTGATTTCGCTTATCGGCGCGCCCTGCTTCGTTTACCTGATGATTAAGAAAACCTATGGCTTTGGAGGTAACTGATAATGGAGATTTTAGCAGAAGCAGTAAAAATGGCCTTCGGACCAAAGGAAATTCTTAAGGGAATAGATTTCAGCCTGCATAACAAGGAATTTGTGGGCATTATCGGGCCTAACGGCAGCGGTAAGAGCACCTTTCTGAAATGTGTTTACCGTGTGCAGAAGCCTACGGATGGCAAAATTACCTTCAACGGAACGCCGCTGGATGAGCTTTCCTACCGTGAATCGGCACTGCAGTTAGCGGTAGTAGCACAGCATAATGTTTACAGCTTTGATTTTTCGGTGTTGGAGGTTGTGCTGATGGGACGTTCGCCGCACAAGAAAATGCTGGAGCGTGATAATCTCAACGATTATCGCATCGCACGCGAAGCGTTGGCGACTGTAGGTCTGGCGGACTTCGAAGAACGCAGCTTTGCTACCTTGAGCGGTGGCGAGCAGCAGCGTGTAATTTTGGCGCGCGCACTGACGCAGCAGACGGAATGCCTGGTGCTGGATGAACCGACGAACCATCTGGATATCAAGTACCAGCTGCAGATTATGGATATTGTAAAATCACTTGATTTAACTGTTGTGGCAGCAGTGCATGATCTGAATATCGCAGCGATGTACTGTGACCGTCTGGTAGCAATTAAGGACGGTCAGATTGTTGGCATGGGAACTCCGCGTGAGCTGCTGACGGAAAAGTTTATTTATGATATGTATGAGGTGCGCTGCAGAGTGGATGAGGAAAAGTCTACGGGACGTATAAATATTGTGTATCTGCCTCAACATTGGCAGTAGGACGGCGGCGAATAAGGCACCATCTGCGGCTTCACCGCTCCTCGACGTACTAAAAGTACGCCGTCGTCGCGCTTCAACCACATCTGCCACCTTCTGCGCCGCCTTGCGTGAAAATAAGGGTTGTAGTAGGACGGCGACGGATAAGTAGCCATCTGCGGCTTCAATTATCCTAATATAAGTTTTCTTGACATACTATATTTTTTCTGTTCAAGGAGGGTTAAAATGAAAAAGCTTTTATTGATTCCGGCATTCATGGCCATGTTCTTCGCCGGCAGCGTAGCAGTTCCTGCTGCCTTCGCTGCTCAGCCTGCACCGCCGCAGGAAAATAAAATGATGCTGCCGCCGCCCAAGGACGGCAAGCGTCCGCCGATGCCGCCGCGCATGCGCCGGCCACAGCTTTCCAATGCAGAGGCTGCGGAAAAACTGCAGTCCGCATACGGCTACCGTTATTCTGATATGCTGCGCTTGTTGAATATCGGCCACAGCTATAGCGATATGAACACAGCCTGCTTGTATGCTTATCTGTCCGGTGAGCCGGTAGAAAAGGTGCTGCAGCTGCGTCAGCCTGCAACCTGGGGCAGGGTGCGTGCGCAGCTAGGGTTGACGCCTAAGCTGTATGCCGAAAAATATATGGAATATCAGGCAAGCTATTTGCCTGCAGACAGCCTGATAGACAGAGAAACGGCGCTGAAATATCTGCGACAGGGTTATCCGCTGGGCGATATTCAGCAGGCTGCCAAGCTGGCCAAGGAGAGCGGCAAAACTTTGGCACAGGTATTGCCAATGCGCACTGTTACCTGTGATTGGCAGCAGGTTAAGGAAAAGCTGGGCTTGCAGCAGGAACAAAAACAGGGTCAGCCTTTCGCTTTCAGAGGACGCGGCCAGCGTAGCGGTGCAGGCTTTGCCGGCTTGCATACGCGCAACATGACGGCAGAAAGAGCTGTAAAGATTTTCCACGCTGATTATCTTTTTGATGAAGCAGAGCTGCTGCCGCTATATGAAAAATATGGCTTTGAAGGCTTGGAGGATATCTGCCTGCATGCCTACATGAGTAAAAAAACGCTGCAGGAAATTATTGACCTGCGCGATAAATATTCTTGGGAGCGTATGAAATATGTGCTTGGCTTGACACCGCAGGTATATTTTGACCGCTGCGTGGATTATCAGGCACGCCGTCTGGCAGAACGCATGGATATCCCGCAGAAGGTAACGAAAAAATATATGCATATGGGTTACGCAATGCATCATATCAACAGTGCTTATCTGCTGGCACAAAAGGCCGGTCTGGATATTAAGGATGTTATTGATTTAAAGACACCGAAGAATTCCTGGCAGAATGTGGCGCTGAAAATCGGTCTGACTGTGGAAGATTGCCGGGATGTTAAGAACAAAATCAGTAAGGACTTTGGGAGGCATGAATGAAACGTATTGTAATTTTACGCTGCCTGCGTTCCAATAATGTATGTACCGGTGCAGCCTGCATGCGTGCTTTCAATACAAAAAGCGGTGCCTTTGCCAGATATGGCGAAGAACCGCTGGAGCTGGAGGCTTATTGGAGCTGCAACGGCTGCGGTGACTGTCACTTTAAATACCAAGAGGGTATCGAAGAAAAGCTGGAACGTATTATCAGCCTGAAGCCTGATGCTGTACATGTTGGTGCCTGCGTCAAGCAGCACACGCAGGATGGGCAGGTTGTTACCTGCAAAACTATTGCGGAAATTTGCGAGCGTCTGGAGGCTGCGGGACTGACAATTGTGGAAGGTACGCACTGATGAATGGACTTAGATTTGCAGAATACAAGACCTATAATGAAGCCGAAATTATGGCGTTATACAGCAGTGTTGGCTGGAGTAATTATACAAATAATCCGGCAATGCTAAGAAAAGCTTATAAGAATTCACTTTATGTTTTAGCTGCTTATGCTGATGGAAAGCTTGTGGGGATACTCCGTGCTGTCGGGGATGGTGCTTCTGTGGTTTTTCTGCAGGATTTAATAGTGCTGCCAGAATTTCAGCGTCATGGCATTGGTTCACAGCTTATGCGGAAGGTTATGGAAAAGTATGCCGCTGTCTATCAACTGCAGCTCCTTACAGAAGCAAGTGAAAAAAATATTGCTTTTTATGAATTCCTTGGGTTAAAAAGAGTCGAAAAGTATGGTTGCTGCGCTTTTATAAGATGAAGATGGTAACATCGCTTATAAGCTGTAATCAATATAACACTATTGCAACAAATCTAAGCAAATTAGATAATTTTTGCAAACTTTAGCAGGAGTTTTCGTTCCTATAGCGAAATATAGAAGCAAAGGGATAAAGCCCGAGCCCTTGATAGAAAAATGGTAGCACCGAAGCAATTTGGCGACATACCAAAGGAGGCATTGATTATGAGTGTAAACGTAAAAGGCAGAAACATTGATGTGACCCCGGCTCTGAAAGAGTATGTGGAGAAAAAAATTACTAAGGTTACTAAGCAGTTTAAGACTGTTGGTGACATTTCTGCAGTACTGAAGGTTGAGAAAGGTAACCATATTGTAGAAATTACGGTTCCTGCAAGCGGCATTTTGCTGAGAGCACAGGAAACCACGAAAGATATGTATTCTTCCATTGATTTGGTTGTAGAGAAAATTGAACGTCAGATTCATAAATATAAAACTCGTCTGATGAAGAGAAAATACAGCAACTTTGCTGATACCGCTGTTCCTGCTCCGGCACCGGCTGCAGAAGCTGCTGATGAAGGCGAATTCGAAATCATCAAGAATAAACGCTTCATCATGCATCCGATGACTCCGGAAGAAGCAATTTTGCAAATGAATCTGTTGAACCACGATTTCTTCGTATTCTACGATCCTGACCTGGGTGCTACCAATGTGGTTTATCGCCGCAAGGATGGCAAATATGGTCTGCTGAGCCCGGAACTGAAATAAAGCAAATATTTTAACCTAAACTTCACAAAAAAGCACGGGAAATTCACCCGTGCTTTTTGCTTTTTAAGAGAGATTCTGTTATAATTTAAAATTAGGTGTATAGTCTTTTCAAACACCATAATTTTAAGGAGTGATCGTGTTGCTCGAAGGCATTTTAAAGAAAATTTTTGGTGACCCCAACGAAAAAGAAATCAAAAACATTCGTGTAATCGTAGATAAGATTAATAGTCTGGAAAAGGATATGGAAAGCCTTAGCTCTGCCAATCTGGCAGCCAAGACCAGCGAATTTAAAGTACGTCTGCAAAAGGGTGAAACCCTGGATGATATTCTTCCGGAAGCATTTGCCGTTGTCCGTGAAGCGTCCAGACGTGTTACCGGCATGCGTCATTTTGATGTACAGTTAATTGGCGGTGTAGTGCTGCATCGCGGCAAGATTGCCGAGATGCGTACCGGCGAAGGTAAAACATTGGTAGCTACTGCGCCTGTATATCTGAACGCACTGACCGGCAAGGGCGTGCATGTTGTAACTGTCAATGATTATCTGGCACGCCGCGACAGCGAGGATATGGGCCGTATTTACAAGTTCCTCGGTCTGTCTGTAGGTCTGATTGTGCATGATATGGACTTCCCAGACCGTAAGGCTGCATATGCTGCAGATATTACTTACGGTACAAATAATGAATTCGGCTTTGACTATCTGCGTGATAACATGGTAGTTGATGAAAATCAGATGGTTCAGCGTGAGCTGAATTACTGTATTGTCGATGAGGTCGACAGTATCCTGATTGACGAAGCGCGTACCCCGCTGATTATCTCCGGCCCAGGTGAAAAATCCACCGAGCTGTATCAGGTTCTGGCCCGTGTTGTTGCCAACATGGAAGAGGGCGAGGACTATACTGTTGATGAAAAACAAAAACAGGTAGCACCTACCGAAAAGGGTATTGCCAAGGCAGAAAAAATGCTGGGCATCGGCAACCTGTATGACAATGAGCACGGTGTGGACTACTCCCACCAGATTATGTGCGCTCTGAAGGCTAAGGCTTTGATGCACCGCGACCGCGATTATGTGGTTAAGGATGGTCAGGTTATCATCGTCGATGAATTTACCGGCCGTCTGATGTTCGGCCGTCGTTTCTCCGAAGGCCTGCATCAGGCTATCGAAGCTAAGGAAGGCGTAAAGGTAGAACGCGAAAGCCAGACGCTGGCAACTATTACCTTCCAGAATTACTTCCGTATGTACAAAAAGCTTGCCGGTATGACCGGTACTGCTAAGACTGAGGAGCAGGAGTTCCAGAAGATTTATAATCTGCCGGTTGTTGTTGTACCTACCAATAAGCCGCTGATCCGTATTGACTATCCTGATGTTATCTATAAAACACGCATTGCCAAATACAAGGCAGCAGTCAACGAGATTGAAGAATGCCATAAGTCCGGTCGTCCGGTACTGGTTGGTACTACTTCCATCGCTCAGTCCGAAGAGCTGAGCGCTATGCTTAAACGCCGCAACATTCCGCATAACGTGTTGAATGCGAAGTACCATGAAAAAGAGGCTGAGATTATTTCTCATGCAGGCCAATACGGTGCTGTAACCATTGCTACCAACATGGCAGGCCGTGGTACCGATATTACCTTGGGTGAAGGCGTTCCTGAATTGGGCGGTCTGCATATTATCGGTACCGAGCGTCATGAAAGCCGTCGTATCGATAACCAGCTGCGTGGCCGTTGCGCCCGTCAGGGTGACCCTGGTTCTTCCAAGTTCTTCCTGAGCCTGGAGGATGATCTGATGCGCTTGTTCGGCAGTGATAATATTGCCGGCATTATGGACAAGCTGGGCATGGAGGACGATGAGCCGATTGAACACAGCCTTGTTACCAAGTCCATTGAAAATGCGCAGAAGAAGGTTGAAGCACGTAACTTCAGCATTCGTAAGCATGTCCTGGAGTATGACGATGTTATGAACCAGCAGCGTGAGGTTATTTACTCTCAGCGTCATAAAATCCTGCATCAGGAAAATCTTAAGGATACCATCAAAGAGATGGTTGATGAAACCGTTGAACGTACTATGACTATGTACGCACCGCCTGAGGTTTACTCTGAGGACTGGGATCTGCAGGCTCTGATTAACTACGCTGAGGACTTCTATGCTCCGCGCGGTCTGCTGACTGTAGATTACTTGCAAAACCTTAGCCGTGAAGAGCTGGCTGAATACCTGCAGAAGGTTGCTGATGACAACTACCAGGCACGTGAGGATGCAATCGGGCCCGAACTGATGCGCGAGCTGGAAAATCTGGTTATGCTGAAGGTTGTAGACAACCATTGGATGGAGCATCTGGATGCTATGGATATGCTGCGTGAGGGCGTTGGCCTGCGTGCGTATGGTCAGAAGGATCCGCTGGTTGAATACAAATTTGAAGCCTACGATATGTTTGAAGCCATGATGGAGGCTATCAAGGAAGACGTTGTCCGTTACATTTACCGCGTCAATGTTATTACCCAGCCGCAGGTTGAAGACCCGCTGGAAAATGCTTCCACCAATAACCCGACTCCCGAGGGTGACGAGGGTAATTTGAAAGCTGAACCCAAGAAATAATTTTAAGTCAGCAGCCTTGGCTGCTGACTTACTTTCGCCTAGTTTGCAAGAACTTGGCAAAACGGCTGAGGCCGTAAATAACTAATATTTGCTACACGAAAGGTTGTGAGGAATTTTGTTGATTGAAGAATATAAGCCTGAAATTACAAATCTGCAAGCAAAATTAGAGGAAATGAGGGGATCTCTTTGACATCGCTGTCAAAGAAGATCGTATTGCAGAATTAGAACATAAAATGGGTGATCCTACTTTTTGGGATGATCCGGAAAAGGCACAAAAAACTGCGCAGGATGTTAACAGCTTAAAGGAAGAGGTTGACGGTTTCCATAAATTAAGCGCAGGTGTTGACGATTTGGAAGCTTTGCAGGAAATGGCTTCCGAAGAAAATGATGAAAGCCTGCTTCCTGAAATGGATGAGCTGCTGGCAAAATGCCGCAGCGAGCTGGAGCATTTGGAGCTGGGTATGTTGCTCAGCGGTGAATATGATGCCAATAATGCTATCCTGACACTGCATGCAGGTGCTGGCGGTACCGAAGCGCAGGACTGGACCAGTATGCTGCTGCGTATGTTTACCCGTTTTGCGGAGCAAAACGGCTTTGCGTTGGAAATGCTCGACTATCAGCCGGGTGATGAGGCCGGTGTAAAAAGTGCTACCATTCAGGTTAACGGCCACAATGCTTATGGCTTCTTGCGCTCTGAAAAGGGTGTACACCGTCTGGTGCGCATTTCTCCGTTTGATGCTAATGCCCGCCGTCATACCTCCTTTGCTGCGGTAGACGTAATGCCGGAACTGGATGATACTGTTGATGTAAATATTAATATGGATGAGGTGCGCGTCGATGTTTACCGTTCCAGCGGTGCCGGCGGTCAGCACGTCAACAAAACGTCCTCTGCTGTACGTATGACACATGAACCGACGGGTATCGTTGTTCAATGTCAGAATGAGCGTTCCCAAATTCAGAATCGCGAGCGCTGCCTGCAGATGCTGCGTGCAAAATTATATGAATATGAAAAGGCTAAGCAGGATGCGCTTGTCAGCGATATTGCCGGTGATTACCAGAATATCGAATGGGGCAGCCAGATCCGTTCCTATGTGTTCCAGCCCTATACTATGGTTAAGGACCATCGTACCGGCTGCGAAACCGGTAACATTCAGGCTGTTATGGATGGCGATCTGATGCCGTTCGTAGAAGCATATCTGCGCAGTCAGCAGAAAAAGGTTTAATAAAGCGAGGTCTGGACAGGTGAATTTTATGAAAAGCCGATATAATCCTTTGCTTTTGGCAGTAATCGTAATCGGTCTGGTTTGTGCCTTATGGCTGAACGTTGCCCGTCACGATGTTGAACAAAAAAACAATACTGTAGAAATGGCTATGGAGTACGAGGGCTTACGTAAGCTGGCCGCTTTGCAGGGCCTGCCGGAGGAGGATGTACTGCGTCAGTTTAAGGATGCAGGCATCAACTCGCTGATGATTTTCGATACTACGCTGGAGCGCCTGACTAAAAACGGCGAAATCCAGACGGTAACAGGCGGTGAGCTGCGTCAGGCAGCTGCGCTTGGTTCCGGCATGGGTGTTTTCGCTAATGTGGGAGCCGGCGATGTTGAAGAAAATGCTGCTTACGTTGCTGCTACTGACAAGCAGTCTGTCTTAGATGATGTAGAGCAGGATTTGTGCCTGCGCTACGGTGCTGACCGTGTAAAGGTTGTAAGTGAAAATCCGCGTATTATCAAAATCAAGGGCAGCACTACACTTCTGCCTGAGGGTAAATACGATGAGCCTCAGGGACTGCTGCAGGCTCCTTTAGGTTTGCCGGTGCAGGATATGCGTAAGGTTGCTGCTTTGGGCTTCAAAATTATCGTACGTCCGCAAAATTATGTGGATGTAACGGATGAGCAGATTGACGGCATTTTTGCCCGCATTAAAGAAGCCGGTGTACCGGTTGATGCTCTGATGCCATGCGGTACAGAGGTTGTGGGCTATCCTAATAAAATGCAGCATTTGGGCGAGCGCATGAAGGAAAACAACATGACGCTGGTAATGCTGGAGCATTACACCCAGCTGCAGTTTGCCAAAATCGACGGTCTGTTGCCTTTGGCTGAGTTCAATGACTATAAGGCTGCCCGTTCCTATGTTATCGACCCGACCGAGCAAAAGAAAATCAGCGTGGGCGAGGCTTTGCGCCGGTGGGCGCTGACGGACGAGGAGCGCAATATCCGCGTGAACTATATCCGTCCCTTCCTGATGCCTGAGGGTGGTCAGGATATTATGAAGACTAACCTGAAGTATGTGCGTGATATTAAGGCCAGCGTTGAAGCACGTGGCTATACTATCGGCGAAGCAGGCGTTTTCAGCGCCGAAAACAAAGATGGCTTTGCACCGTACTTCCCCGCTAAGGTAAACTTTATTCCTATTGTATTGGCGATTGCCGCCGGTGTAGTGCTGTATCTTGCGTTGCTCTTTAACCTGGGCGGTAAGCAGCAAATAGCACTGTGGGCAATTTTTTCTGCAGGTGCTCTGGCACTGCTGTTTATCGGCCGCGGCCTGTTTACGCGTCAGCTGCTGGCTTTGGCAGCAGCAAGTGTATTCCCGGTGCTTTCGATGAATGTTATCTTTAACATTTGGGATAAAAATACGAGTGATAAGCATAGTCTGCTTGCTATTTGCTGGAACGGTATCTGGCAGCTGGCGCTGGCGATTGCTTTGTCTTTGGTGGGTGCAGCCTTCCTGTCGGCTATTTTGACAGACAGCCGCTTTCTGTTGGAGATTGACATCTACCGCGGCGTAAAATTAACCTTTATTCTGCCGGTTATGCTGACAGCAGTTCTCTTTATGAAGCGCTATGACCTGCTGCAGGTTGTGGGCAAAGGCTTGAAAACTCTGTGGGAGCGCCTGAACGGTCTGCTTGATACAGAGATTACCTTCCGCCATGTAGCAGTGCTTGCGGTGCTGCTGTTTATTGCTTATTATTTTGTCGGCCGCAGCGGTCACACCGGTGGTGTGCCTGTACCGGCAATTGAATTGAAGATGCGTGCTTTCTTAGAGCAGCTGATGTATGCACGTCCGCGCGAAAAAGAATTTATGATCGGTCATCCGGCATTTTTCGTGGCAGTGCTTGCTGTTTACCGTTGTGCACCACGTTGGTGGCAGTTTGTACTTACCTGTGCTGCCGTTATCGGACAGGGCAGTCTGGTGCAGACCTTCTGTCATATGCGTACACCGGTTGTTATGAGCTTTGTACGTGCTCTCGACGGCTATGCTGTTGGCGTTGTATTCGGCGTAATCGCTGTACTGGTGCTTGGCATGCTGTTACCCTTAGTTGTTAAGTTTAAAAGGAGATACCTTGAAGAATGAGTAAGATCGTGATTTCCGGATACTATGGATTTGCTAATGCCGGAGATGAAGCTATGCTGACCGCGATCATTAAGGCTTTGCGCAGTACGGAAAAGACCGTGGAACTGACGGTTATCTCAGGCAATCCGCCCGCTACTGCCGCAAGACACAAGGTGAATTCTCTTCATCGTTTCAGCTTTTGCAAAATTTTTGCTGCCCTCATGGACTGCGACCTGCTGCTCAGCGGCGGTGGCAGTCTGCTGCAGGATGTTACCAGCAAGCGCAGTCTGTTATATTATCTGTTTATCCTGGCTTTGGGCCTGTTGCTCAAAAAAAAGGTCATGCTTTTCGGTCAGGGTATAGGACCTATCCATAACAGACTTATGCGCAGGCTGACTAAATTTATCTGCAGCCGGGTGGATTTAATTACCGTGCGTGACCAGGATTCTTTGTATGAACTGCGTCGCATCGGTGTACCGGCGGAAAAGGTGCAGCTGACAGCCGATTCTGTGCTGACTTTGCCGCAGGAGAGTAAGGAAAAAGGACTCGAGCTGCTGCAGCAGTTTGGGGTGCCGCAAGATAAAATGCTGATAGCTATAAGTGTACGTAAATGGCAGGAGGATGATAAGTACCTGCTGGAGCTGGCTAAGGCTGCGGATATTCTGGCTAGGGAATATAAGGCACATATTGTGCTGCTGCCGCTGCAATATCCTGTGGATGTGGCTGCCTGCAACAGATTACAGCACTTTATGAGGAGCAAGGCAGACAGTACTGTTTTGGAAACCGGATGTGATACCGAGCAGTTTTTGTCGCTGATGGGTAACTTTAATCTGCTTATCGGTATGCGTCTGCATGCACTGATTTTTGCTGCAGTTATGGAGCTGCCTTTTGTGGCTGTATCCTATGACCCCAAAATTGATGGCTTTGTTAAAGACATTAACGGCATCAGCGCAGGAGCTGTGGAAACACTGCAGGCTGCGCAGGTAGTTGCGTCTGCGCGCAAGGCGCTGGCCTCTGCCAATGCTGCTCATGGACTTTTGGATACATTGAGAGCGAAAGCTTTTTTAAATGCAAAGGAAGCCTTTGATTTATTAAATTGAGAGGAGATTGAAGGTAGTGCTGAAAATGACTGATGTAAGCAAGGTATATCCCGGTGGGTCTGTTGCCTTGCAGAACGTCGATATTCATATTGAACCAGGCGAATTCGTCTTTGTTGTAGGACCTAGCGGCGCTGGTAAGTCTACCTTTATCAAAATGCTGTTCCGTGAGGTTCTGCCGACCACGGGCAGCATTTTTGTTAATGGCGTGGATATTTTATCGCTGACACCCAATGAGATTCCGTATATGAGGCGTCAGCTGGGCATAATTTTCCAGGATTACCGCCTGCTTCCGGACCGTACGGTTTATGAAAACGTAGCTTTTGCTATGGAGGTAATAGAAACACCGCGCCGCAAGATTAAGCGCAGAGTGTTGAACGTATTGGATCTTGTCGGCCTGCGTCACCGTGCCGATGCTTATCCTAATGAGCTGAGCGGCGGCGAGCAGCAGCGTATCGCTATTGCCCGTGCTATTGTCAACGATCCTATTATGGTAATTGCCGACGAACCTACAGGTAACCTGGACCCGGAAACAAGCTGGGATATTATGGAAATCTTTAAGGAAATTAATGCTGAAGGAACTACGATTGTCATGGCAACTCACGATAAAGAAATAGTTGATGCCATGGGCAAGCGCGTTATAGCCATAGAGGACGGGCATATCGTACGTGATGAAGCAAGCGGGGTATATGGCTATGAGCTTTAGTACAAAAGAATATTTTGTTAAGGAAACCTATAAATCTATCAGGCGTAACGGCTTTATGAGCTTTGCTTCTATTTCGACTGTAGCGGTTTCGCTGTTAGTGCTGGGAATGTTTCTGCTGATTTTTCTCAACACCAACAATTTGGCACAGTATCTGGAAAGTCAGGTACAGGTGTCGGTCTATATGCAGGATAATGCCTCTGCGGAGGAGCTGAAAGCAGTAGAGGCGAAGCTGAAGAAGATGCCCGGTGTAGTAAAAGTAACACCGGTAAGCAAGCAGCAGGCTCTGGCACGCTTCAAGGAGCGTCTTGGCGATCAGGAGCAGCTGCTCAACAGCTTGGGCAAGGATAATCCGTTCCCAAATTCCTTTGAGGTGCAGGTGGATAATCCCGAGCGCATCAAGGTTATCACGCCTTCTATCGGACAGCTGCCTAAGGTAGAAACAGCTAAATTCGGTCAGGAGGTTGTTGAGCACCTATTTTCTCTGACCAAAATATTGCGCTTCGGCGGCATTGTGCTGGTTATATTTTTAGCTATGGCAACGCTGTTTATTATTTCCAATACTATCCGTCTGACGGTTTTTGCCCGCCGTAAGGAAGTTGTCATTATGAAATATGTAGGTGCAACCGACTGGTTTATCCGCTGGCCGTTTTTGCTGGAAGGAATGACCTTAGGCTTTTTCGGCGCTGTGATTGCATCTGTCTGCATTAACAGCCTTTACGCCGGGCTGTTGGAAAGAATCCATGCTACTCTGGCCTTTCTGCCGTTACTGCCCACATCTCCCTTATTGTTTTATGTAACAATATTTTTACTGGCGGCAGGTACCGGTATCGGCGCTTTGGGCAGTTATATCTCCTTGCGTAAGTACTTGCGCGTTTAAGGGAGGCAGAAGTGATGGAGAAAAAGAAGCTGGGCGGTCTGCTGCTGGCATTATGGCTGGCGGTGCTGCCGCTTTACGGAGCCATGTGCTTTGCCGATACTGCTGATGACAAGCGTGCCGAGCTGAATGATGTACGTCAGCGTATGGAGCAGATGCAGACCCGCAAGGAGCAGGCGCGCAGAAAGGCTGAAAGTGCCAGCGCGGAGCTTAGCGAGGTTATGGGCAGTCTTAACGAACTGCAGGCACAGGCTAATAACCTGCAGAAAAAAAGTGATACTCTGCAGGGAAAAATAAATGATAACCAGGCTAAGCTGGAAAAAAAGCAACAGGAAATGCAGGAGCGGATGCTTATTTATCGCAAGCGCCTGCGTGATATTTATATCAACGGCCAGATAAATTATCTGGATGTGCTTTTGGGTGCCAAGGATTTCAGTGATTTTTCCTCGCGCATGTATTTGCTGCAAAAAATCATCAGCCGCGACCTGGAGCTGTTGGAAAAGCTGAAGCAGGATGCTGCGGAAATCAACAGCCGTAAGGAGCAGCTGGCAGCTGAAATGAAGGAAATCAAGGCTACTCAGACAGAGCTGGAAGCAAAAAAAGCTAAAGTAAATAAGCTGCGTGAGCAGCGTGCCTATATGCTTTACAAGGCACAGGAGGAAGAGCAGTCCAGCCAGGAGGAGTATGAGCGTCTGCTGGCTATTTCGGAAAACATCGCCTCTATGCTGCGTAATCTGGAAAATTCCGGCGGCGGTGCTCCTGCCGGACAAGGCGGTACAGGTCAGTTTATGTGGCCTTGTAACGGTCCGATTACCTCCTACTATGGTTGGAGAACGCATCCGATTTTCGGTACAACCAAGTACCATAGCGGTATGGATATTGCTGTTGATTCAGGAACGCCGATTCACGCTGCTGACAGCGGCACGATTGTTTACAGCGGCTGGCTTGGAGGTTACGGCAACTGCGTAATGATTGACCATGGCGGCGGTCTGGTAACGCTTTATGCACATAATTCGGCGTTAAATGTTGGTGAGGGGCAATATGTAAGCAAGGGCGCGGTAGTTGCCTATGCCGGCAGTACCGGTTATTCTACCGGACCGCACTGTCACTTTGAAGTGCGTCTGCATGGCGAGCTTACGGAGCCGTTAAATTATTTACCATGACAGATATAAACGGAGGCAAGAAAAGTGTTTAGAAAAAGAAGATGGCAGCTTGCAGCCTGCTGCCTACTTACAGCATTGCTGACTACCGCAGCGGTAGTGGGAACAGAAGCTGTGCTGTTAAACAGGTTGACGGGCAGTGCCTCTGAATCGGTGCGTTTTTTGCGCACTATGAACCTTTTAAAGCGTAACTATAATGGTGAAGTAGATAATCACCAGCTGTTTGACGGCGCAATAAAAGGTATGGTGGAAGCTGCAGGCGATCCCTATACAGTTTATCTTAACAGTAAGGATTTTCAGCAGCTGAGTGAAATGACAGGGGGCAGCTTTGGCGGTATCGGTATTGTTTTTGGCAAACGCGGTAATGACTATGTAGTTATTTCTGCTTTAGAGGATAATCCGGGCGCAAAGGCTGGTATTAAGAGCGGCGATATTATTACTGCGATTGACGGAAAACCGACGCGTGATATGAACATGGAGCAGGTAGCCAACAAAATCCGCGGCAAGCATGGCACCGTCGTTAAGCTGGAGCTCAAGGGCAAGGATGGTAAACTGCGTACTGTGAGCGTTGAGCGTGGCGAAATCAAAAATCCGTCTGTTGGCGGTCAGCTTTTGCCGGATACAAAAATCGGTTATATCAGAATAGCCGTATTTAATGAAAATACCGGTGATGACTTTGCCAAAAAATACGCAGAGCTGGAGAAACAGGGCATGCAGGCTCTGGTGCTTGATCTGCGCAGCAATCCCGGCGGTGTTTTTGATGCAGGTGTTGCAGTTGCCGGTATGCTGGTGCCTAAGGGACCGATTGTTTCTGTTGTAGATAAAAACGGCAACAAGTATGAAGAAACCTCCAGCCTGGAGAAGGTGAAATATCCTTTGGCTGTGCTTGTTGATCATGGCAGTGCCAGCGCTGCTGAAATTGTTGCCGGTGCGATTAAGGATACAAAAAGCGGTAAGCTTTTCGGTACCAAAACCTTCGGTAAAGGCAGTGTGCAATCGGTATACCGCCTGGACAGCAATACGGCAGTGAAAATTACGGTAGCCAAATATTATACACCGTCCGGTGTTTCTATTCATAATGTAGGTATTGAGCCTGATGTGAAGGTAGAGCTGCCGGAGGATGCTACTGTTGATGTTCAGCTGAAGGCAGCGGAGGACTATCTGCTGCAGCAGCTGCAGTAAGGAGGTATAAAAATGTTATTTATCTGTTACCCGAAATGCTCGACCTGCAAAAAGGCAGAGCAGTATCTGCAGGCTAAAGGCCTGAGCTTTACTGTGCGTGATATCAAGACTGATAATCCGACAGCTGACGAGCTGCGTACATGGTATGCAGCCAGCGGTTTGCCGCTGAAACGCTTCTTCAACACCAGCGGTAATCTGTATAAGCAGCTGGGACTGAAGGATAAGCTGCCGACAATGAGCGAGGACGAGCAGCTTGAGCTGCTTGCAAGCGATGGTATGCTTGTCAAACGTCCGCTGGTAATTTATGACGGCGGCGTGTTGGTTGGCTTTAAACAGGCTGAATATGACGAGAAGCTCTGATATATTAATTTAAAATAACTTTGGAAAAACAGGCAGAACTTATGTGACAGGTCTGTCTGTTTTTTCTCTTTCGGAAGTACAGCTTACTTTGCCGTCATGGAAACGGTAAATGTGCTAAAATATATTTAGAGTTATTTTTTGGGAGGAGTTTAATGAAGAAGTCATTTTGCATATGGATATTATGCAGTTTATTGATAATGCTGTTTGCAGCAACAGGTTTTGCGGCAACCGGTGAAAAAAGAGTAGTATTAGGTATTGAACGCATTGATGAGCCGTTTGCTAAGCAGCTGCTTGCAGGGAAAAGGCTGGGACTGTTTACGAATCAGTCCGGCGTGGACAGCAAGCTTCGTAGCAGCACAGAGCTGCTGCAGAAGAGCTATAATCTGACGGCACTGTTTGTGCCTGAGCATGGATTGTTCGGCGCTGTGGCGGCAGGCGAAACCTTTGAGAGTCACCCCTATAAGGATATACCTGTACACAGCCTGTATGGAGAAAACCGCAGGCCTACGGCAAAAATGCTGGATGAGATTGACACCATGGTGGTTGATATTCAGGATGTCGGCATTCGTCACTATACATATTTTTCTTCGCTTGCTTATATAATGGAAGAATGTGCCAAAGCGAAAAAGCAGGTTGTTGTTTTGGACCGACCTAATCCTTTAGGCGGTGCTATGCAGGGACCGGTTCTCAAGCCGGAATATAAATCTTTTATCGGGCTTTACGAGCTGCCGTTGCGTCATGGTCTTACTATAGGCGAATTTGCAAGCTATATCAACGCTACGCAGCATATCGGCTGTGAGCTGGCGGTGGTGCCTATGAAGGGATGGTCACGCAGAGAGCTGTGGCAGGATACAGGCCTGCCATGGGTACAGACATCTCCGCTGATTCCTACGGCAGCGACCGCTTTCCTGTATGGCGCTACCGGTGTAAGCGGTGACAGTAATCTTTCCGTGGGTGTCGGGACTGCTAAACCGTTTTATTTTCTGGGAGCACCTTTTGCTGATGCGGATGCCGTAAAGGCAGCCTTAGATGAAAAGCAGCTTGCAGGCGTGGCTTTTAGAGCAGCGCGCTTTACACCGCGTTACGGCACCTACAGCGGTGAGCTGGTGCAGGGCGTAGAAATTTATCTTACGGATTTACGTAAGGTTAATCTGCCTGAGCTGGATTATATTTTGTTTACTACATTTAAAGAATTATATCCGGAGCAGGTAAAAACGCCGGAGCGCGGTTATGGCAGCAAAGGCTATAAGCTGGATATTGCGCTTGGAGAAAGCAGCTTGCGTGAAGGTGAAGCGCCAAAAACAGCTTTTGCGCGCTGGCATCAGGAGTGCGCGGCCTTTGAGCAGCAGGTAAAGCCTTATCTGCTGTACAAGTAAAGCTGCGGAGAAATTAACATTTTTGTTGCATTTTCCGGCAGGATAATAACGGCGCAGGCAAGAATAAAATTAATATAGCGTAACAGCGTAAAATTTTATTTTATTAACGATAAGGAGCTGACATATAATGAATGCAGAATTACAGGCTTTAAAGGAACGCAGAAGCGTTCGCAAATATAAGGCAGACATGGTGCCGCAGGAGCTGATTGACCAGGTTATTGAAGCCGGTCTTTATGCTGCCAGCGGTCATGGCGAGCAGGATTCGATTATTGTTGCGGTTACGAATAAAGAGGTGCGCGACAAGCTGTCGAAGATGAACCGTGCTATCATGGGTACGAAGAGTGATACGTTTTATGGTGCGCCTGTTGTTTTGATTGTGCTGGCGCCGAAGAGCAACAAGAACAGTATTTATGACGCAAGCCTTATCATGGGCAACCTGATGCAGGCGGCTCATGCCGTAGGTCTTGGCAGCTGCTGGATTAACCGCGCTAAGGAAGAATTTGATTCCGAAGAAGGCAAACAGCTGCTGAAGGAATGGGGCATTGAGGGAGAGTATGAAGGTGTAGGCCACTGCATCCTCGGTTATACTGACGGAACGGTTCCTCAGGCTGCTCCGCGTAAAGCAAACCGTGTATTTTACATAAAATAAAAACGTCCTTAACGAAAGGGGGAAGAAAAATGCTGAAAAAAACTGCTCTTTGCTTAGGTCTGCTGCTAGTTGCTGCATTTCCCTGTATCGCAGGAGCTGCCACTCCTATCAACAGCGCAGGCTACTACAAAAATATCAAGTTGTGCGGTAAAGTGAAAATTGTTGACAGCTTTCCCGATATTAAGGTAAAGGTTGTCGACAGCTTCCCTGATTTAAAAGTAAAGGTTGTCCAAAGCTTTCCCAATAATATAGGCGAGTGGCAATTTGTAGAGTACGGTGAAGATTTCAGAGTTCAGTTTGTTGATAGTTTTCCGGATATAAAAATCAAATACGTTTCTTCCTTCCCGGGCGTGGCAAAATAATATACATATGAGCTGTCAGAAGTGTTGGCAGCTCTTTTTTTATGCGATATTTAAGGTGAAAGCTCTGGTGAAAAAGTACTCCTTGGGTGTACTTTATGTATGAAGAAACAGTCAATGAAACACTTGGCTACGTGTAAAGAAAGAAGCGCATTAACACGGCAGAAAGCGCTGCTAAATTTTTTAAAAAAGTTGCTAAAAAGTGTTGACAGCTTGTGCATGAGATGTTACAATATACAAGTATCGCGGGAGAGCTATGCGCTCGATGAAGGAGGTAACATGATGGCACTTGAAGCTTTAAAGCAAGCTGAAAAGCATACTGTAGGCGTTAAGCAGACAGAAAAAGCTGTAGCAAGACAAGTTGCCGCTGTCGTCTATATCGCAAGTGATGCGGACGAGAGAGTTACCGGCAGGCTGATGCAACTGTGTCGGGAAAATTCAGTACCGGTTGAAAACACAGAAACGATGCTGGAAATCGGCAGAGCCTGCGGAATAAACGTCAAAGCAGCAGCGGCTGCGATACTTAAAGCCGATAAGGGCTTGGCGTGAGCCGAGTTTTTATAATCATTAAAATCTAATTGTTTGGAAAGGAGGTGCCGATATGCCTACAATTAACCAATTGGTTCGCAAAGGTAGAGAGGTTCTGAAAAGCAAATCTACTGCACCGGCATTGAAAGAATGCCCGCAAAAACGTGGCGTCTGCACTCGTGTTTACACCACTACCCCGAAGAAACCTAACTCTGCACTTCGTAAAGTAGCTCGTGTACGTTTGACCAACGGCATCGAAGTTACTGCTTATATCCCGGGTATCGGCCATAATCTTCAGGAACACAGTGTTGTTCTGATCAGAGGCGGAAGAGTCAAGGACCTTCCTGGTGTGCGTTACCATATCATTCGTGGTGCTCTTGATACTGCAGGCGTTGCTAACCGCAACCAATCTCGCTCCAAGTACGGTGCAAAACGTGCTAAAGCAAAGAAATAATTTCAAGAAAACATTAAGAATGATTTAATCCTAAGGAGGGAAACACATGCCGAGAAAAGGCCCTGTAACTAAAAGAGACGTACTGCCGGATCCGGTGTACGGTTCTAAGCTTTTAACTAGATTTATCAATAAAATTATGCTCGACGGCAAAAAAGGCGTTGCAGAACGTATTGTATACGATGCATTCGACCTGGTTCGTGCAAAGACTGGCAAAGATCCTTTGGAAGTGTTCGATGCTGCTATGCAGAACGTAATGCCGCTGCTGGAAGTTCGTGCCCGTCGTGTTGGTGGTGCAAACTACCAAGTACCTGTTGAAGTACGTGCTGACCGCAAAACCACCCTGGGTATCCGTTGGCTGGTAAACTACTCTCGTCTGCGTGGTGAGCGCACCATGTACGAGCGTGTAGCTGGTGAGATCATGGACGCTTCCAATGGCACTGGCGCAGCTGTTAAGAAACGCGAAGATACCCACAAGATGGCAGAAGCAAACAAAGCATTTGCTCATTACCGCTGGTAATGACCTGTCTCAGTTAATTTGAGGAGGATAAAGAAGTGGGCAGATTAATTCCGCTTGAGAGAACTAGAAATATCGGCATCATGGCTCACATCGATGCTGGTAAAACCACCACCACCGAACGTATTCTGTTCTATACCGGCAGAGTACATAAGATTGGTGAAACCCATGAAGGTGCTGCTACCATGGACTGGATGGTTCAGGAACAAGAGCGTGGTATTACCATCACCTCTGCTGCAACCACCTGCTACTGGGAAGGTTCCGAGCACCAATTCGATAAACATCGTATCAACATCATTGATACTCCGGGCCACGTTGACTTCACTGTAGAAGTTGAACGTTCCCTGCGTGTACTTGATGGTTCCGTTGCAGTTTTCTGTGCTAAGGGCGGTGTTGAGCCTCAGTCCGAAACCGTATGGCGTCAGGCTGACAAATACCATGTACCCCGTATGGCATATGTAAATAAAATGGATATTACCGGTGCAGACTTCTATCGTGTAATTGACATGATGAAGACTCGTCTGAATGCCAATGCAGTACCTATTCAACTGCCTATCGGCTTTGAAGATACTTTCCAAGGCATGATCGACCTGATCAAAATGAGAGCAATCGTTTATGATGATGCACTCGGTAAAGAAGAAGAGTTCGTAGAAATCCCGGCTGACATGAAAGAGAAAGCTGACGAATACCGTGCAGCATTGGTTGAAGCTGTTGCTGAATCCGATGACGAGCTGATGATGAAATATCTGGAAGGCGAAGAGCTGACCGAAGAAGAAATCTTGGCTGGTATCCGTAAAGCAACTATCGCTTGCAAAATGACTCCGGTTTGCTGCGGTTCTTCCTACAAAAACAAAGGCGTTCAACCGATGCTGGACGCTGTAATCCAATTCATGCCTGCACCGACCGATGTTCCTAACATCAAAGGTGTAAACCCTGAAACCGGCGAAGAAGATGAGCGTCCGTCCAGCGACGAAGCTCCGTTCTCCGCACTGGCATTCAAGATTGCTACCGACCCGTTTGTTGGTAAGCTGGCATTCTTCCGTGTATACTCCGGTACCTTGACTGCTGGTTCTTATGTATATAACTCCACTAAAGGTAAACGTGAGCGTATCGGTCGTATCCTGCAAATGCATGCTAACCACCGTGAAGAAATTGAACAAGTTTACTCCGGTGATATCGCAGCTGCTGTAGGTCTGAAAGACACCACTACCGGTGATACTCTCTGCGATGAGAAAAACGAGATCATCCTCGAATCTATGGTATTCCCTGATCCTGTAATCTCCGTTGCAGTTGAACCTAAAACTAAAGCTGACCAGGAAAAAATGGGCATCGCCCTGCAAAAACTGGCAGAAGAAGATCCGACCTTCCGTGTTCACACTGATCCTGAAACCTCCCAAACCATTATTTCCGGTATGGGCGAGCTTCACCTGGACATCATTGTTGACCGTCTGCTGCGCGAATTCAAAGTAGGCTGCACTGTTGGTAACCCGCAGGTTGCTTATCGCGAAACCATTCGCAAAGCTGTTAAATCCGAAGGTAAATTTGTTCGTCAGTCCGGTGGTAAAGGCCAATATGGTCATTGCTGGCTGGAAATCACTCCGCGTAAACCTGGCGAAGGCTTCCTGTTTGAAAACAAAGTTGTTGGCGGCGCTATTCCTAAGGAATACATCGCTCCTATCGAAGCAGGCGTTAAAGAAGCTATGGAAAACGGCGTAGTTGCTGGTTATCCGATGGTTGATATCGCAGTTACTGTTTATGATGGTTCTTACCATGAAGTCGACTCTTCTGAAATGGCATTTAAGATTGCCGGTTCTATGGGCTTCAAGTCCGGTGCTGAAAAAGCTAACCCGGTTATCCTTGAGCCGTATATGAAAGTAGAAATTACTGTTCCTGAAGAATACATGGGCGACGTAATCGGCGACGTTAACTCCCGCCGTGGCCGCATCGAAGGCATGGAAGCTCGTAACGGTGCACAAGTAATCAATGCATTCGTTCCGCTGGCTGAGATGTTCGGTTATGCTACCGACCTGCGCAGCAAAACCCAAGGCCGTGGTAACTACTCCATGGAAGTAGACCACTACGAAGACGTTCCCAGAAACATTGCTGAGGCAATTATTGCTAAAAACAAAGGCACCAACTAAGCCTAGTTTTAACAAACAACCTTAAGGAGGAAATTCACAATGGCAAAAGCTAAATATGAAAGAACTAAACCGCATCTGAATATCGGCACCATCGGTCACGTTGACCATGGCAAGACTACTCTGACTGCTGCTATCACCAAAGTACTGGCTGAAAAAGGCGGCGCTGAATTCATGGACTACTCCATGATCGATAAAGCTCCGGAAGAACGTGAACGTGGTATTACCATCAACACCTCTCACGTTGAATATGAAACCGCAACCCGTCACTATGCACACGTTGACTGCCCGGGCCATGCTGACTATGTAAAGAACATGATTACCGGCGCTGCTCAGATGGACGGCGCAATCCTGGTAGTATCCGCTGCTGACGGCCCGATGCCTCAGACTCGTGAGCACATCCTGCTGGCTCGCCAAGTAGGCGTACCTGCAATGGTTGTATTCCTGAACAAAGTAGATATGGTTGACGACGAAGAGCTGCTGGAACTGGTAGAAATGGAAGTTCGCGAACTGCTGAGCTCCTATGACTTCCCCGGCGATGACATCCCTGTTGTTGCAGGCTCCGCTCTGAAAGCTCTGGAAGGCGACCCGAAATACGAAGCAAAAATCATGGAACTGATGGACGCAGTTGACAGCTACATTCCGCTGCCGGAACGTGCAACCGACAAACCGTTCCTGATGCCTGTCGAGGACGTATTCACCATCACCGGTCGTGGTACCGTTGCTACCGGCCGTGTAGAGCGTGGTACTGTTAAAGTTGGCGACACCGTAGAAATCGTTGGTATGAAAGACGAGAAAAAATCTACCGTTGTAACCGGCGTAGAAATGTTCCGCAAACTGTTGGACGAAGCAGTAGCCGGCGATAACATCGGCTGCCTGCTGCGTGGTATTGATCGTAAAGAAATCGAGCGTGGCCAAGTACTGTCCAAACCGGGCAGCATTCATCCGCACACCAAATTCAAAGGTGAAGTTTATGTACTGACCAAAGAAGAAGGCGGCCGTCACACTCCGTTCTTCAACGGCTACCGTCCGCAATTCTATTTCCGTACTACCGACGTAACTGGCGTAACCGAACTGCCGGAAGGTGTAGAAATGGTAATGCCTGGCGATAACGTAACCATGGAAGTAGAACTGATCACCCCGATCGCTATCGAAAAAGGTCTGCGTTTTGCTATCCGTGAAGGCGGCCGTACCGTTGGCGCCGGCGTTGTTTCCGAAGTAGAAGAGAAATAATTTTTCCGGCATAGTAATGCAAAATACAAGACCGGTCAGCTTATGGCCGGTCTTGATTTTTAAGACTGATTGTCAAAGAAACGCTTTAGAGTAACTAAGCACTGTTTGTGCAGAAAAAATTTGCGTCAGACGGATATTTATAGTTGACATAAAGTGTTAACTGTGTTACTCTATATTAGCGACAATTTGTGATTGGTTTTATTATTATGTACGTAAGCGAGGTGTAACTAAATGCGTAACCTGATTACTTTGGCTTGCACTGAGTGCAAACAGAGAAATTACCAAACCAACAAAAACAAAAAGAACGATCCTGATCGTATCGAGCTCAATAAATATTGCAAGTTCTGCAAAAAACACACTCTGCACAAAGAGACCAAATAATATTGGCTTGTGCGTAACCGGGTAGTAATAGCAAGGATGTGACAAGATGGCCGTTCCGGAAACTACAGACACTGAGAATAAGGGATTCAGCATTACAACCTTTCTTAGTGAAACTAAAGTAGAATTAAAAAAGGTTACCTGGCCTACCAAACAAGAGCTTATTGCTAACACTATAGTGGTAATTATTGCAGTTGTTTTGTGCGCAGCTCTAATCTGGATTATTGATTCCATCTTTAGTATGTTATTCCGCATGATTTTGCAATAATGAGCTTTAAAGCTTAAGTAAGGAGGGAAGGGGAAGCGTTGCTTTCCGTTTATTCATGGAAGAAGAAAAGCAAGGAAAACATTGGTATGTAATCCATACCTATTCTGGCTACGAAAATAAAGTGCGCGCAAACCTGGAACGAAAAGTTCATTCCTTGGGTATGGAAAATGAAATTTTCCGTATTGAAATACCTACGGAAAAAGAGGTTGAAATCACTTCGGATGGCAAGAAAAAAGTTGTTGAGCATAAAGTTTTCCCAGGCTATGTACTGGTGGAAATGATTGTAAATGAACGCAACTGGTATGCTGTCCGCAATACTGCAGGTGTAACTGGTTTCGTCGGTTCTGATTCTACCCATCCGACTCCGCTTACAGCTGAAGAAGTAAGGCAGATTATGCCTTCGATGGGTATGGATGTTGAAGCAACTGAAAAACCCGCAAAAATTGATTTTCAGTTACATCAGAGAGTCCGCATCAAGACTGCGCCCTTCATGGATTTTGAAGGCACAATCAGTGAAATCAACGAAGAAAAGGGTAAACTGAAGGTACTCGTTGATATCATGGGACGCGAAACTCCTGTTGAAATTGACTTTACACAAGTTGAAGAAATTGAGTAAGGAGGTGTAATTAAATGCCGAAAAAAGTCGTTAAAATGGTAAAATTACAGGTACCGGCTGCTAAAGCTACTCCGGCTCCTCCGGTAGGTCCTGCACTTGGCCAGGCTGGTGTTAACATCATGGCCTTCGTTAAGGAATTTAACGCACGTACCGAGAAACAAGTTGGCCTCATCATTCCTGTTGAGATCACTGTATTCGAAGATCGTTCCTTTACTTTCGTAACCAAAACCCCTCCGGCTGCAGTTCTGCTGAAAAAAGCTGCTGGTCTGGAAAAGGCTTCTGGTGAACCTAACAAAAAGAAAGTTGCTAAACTGGGTCGTGACAAAGTTCGCGAAATCGCAGAAAGCAAAATGCAAGACCTCAATGCTGCAAATGTTGAAGCTGCTATGAGAATGGTAGAAGGCACTGCACGTAGCATGGGTATTGTAATCGAAGACTAATTTTAAGTAGTCTTCTCAATTTAGTGGGAGGCAAAAGCCGCTTGTACCACATAGGAGGATTTTATAACAATGGGCAAAAAGTATGATGACGCTTTGAAATTAATCGAAGCTGACAAATTCTACTCTCCGAAAGAAGCAGTAGCTCTGGTTAAGAAAACCGCTGCTACCAAATTCGACAGCACTGTTGAAGTTGCTTTCCGTCTGGGCGTTAACCCTAAATACCCTGATCAGCAAGTTCGTGGTGCACTGGTTCTGCCGAACGGCACTGGTAAATCCAAGACTGTTATGGTTTTTGCTAAAGGCCCCAAAGTTGCAGAAGCAGAAGCTGCCGGCGCAGATTTCGTTGGCGGTGAAGAATATGTTGATAAAATCAAGAACGGCTGGATGGCATTTGACGTGTGCATCGCAACCCCTGATATGATGGGTCTTGTTGGTCGTCTTGGTAAAATCCTTGGCCCTCGTGGTTTAATGCCTAACCCGAAGGTTGGTACCGTTACCATGGACGTAACCCGTGCCGTTAAGGAATCCAAAGCTGGTAAAATCGAGTATCGTACCGATAAATCCGGCAATGTACAAGCTCCTATCGGTAAAGCATCCTTTACTGAAGAGCAACTGTTACAAAACTACATGACTTTGGCTGACACCCTGGTTAAGGTTAAACCGGCTGGTGCTAAAGGTCAGTACATGAGAACTATTACCATGTCCTGCACCATGGGCCCTGGCGTTAAAGTTGACGTCCTGAAAGCTAATAGCGACAAATAATTGTAGTTTTACTTAATTTTACTAAATCAGAAGATAATCGGGCCATAGACAGCAGGTGCCACGTGCGTAAGTTTTAACTACGCCTGCCGAGGCTGGAGCGTGAAGATATATTAGACCTTCCGACCTCCGGCTACGGCCGAGAGGTCTTTTTGATTTAATAAAAACATCAAAAAAAGGAGGTGCAATCTAAATGGCAGTTATTAGACCTGAAAAAGTAGCTAAAGTTGCTGAAATTCAAGAGTTGCTTTCTAACTCCAAATGCACTATTTTAGTTGACTTCTGCGGTTTAACTGTTGCTCAGGATACCGAGCTGCGTCGCAAAATGCGTGAAGCTGGCGTTCACTACAATGTAGTTAAGAACACTCTGCTGCGTATTGCTGCAGAACAAGCTGGTATTGAAGGTCTGGAACCTTCTCTGGAGAAAAACACCGCTATCGCTGTTTCCCCGGAAGATCCTGTTGCAGTTGCAAAAATCGTTTGCGAATTCGCAAAAGAAAACAAAGAACTGAAAGTTAAAGTTGGCGTTCTTGATGGCAAAGTTATCGGTGCTGACGAAATCAAAGCACTGGCTTCTCTGCCGCCGAAAGAAGTTCTTATTGCCAAGATGCTGGGCAGCATGAATGCTCCTATCAGCGGTTTTGTCAATGTACTTCAAGGTACTATCCGCAATGTCGTATACGCTCTGGAAGCTGTACGCAAACAAAAAGAGTCCGCTTAATTTGCGGCATGCTGCATAAGGCAGCTTAAAAAATAAAAACTTACTTATTATTGGAGGTAACTATAATGAATAAAGATCAAATCATCGAAGCTATTGAATCCATGACCGTACTCGAGCTGTCCGAACTGGTTAAAGCTCTGGAAGAAAAATTCGGCGTATCCGCAGCTGCTCCGGTAGCTGTTGCTGCTGCTCCGGCTGCTGGCGGCGAAGCTGCTGCAGCTGAAAAAACTGAATTCGACGTAATCCTGACTTCCGCTGGCGCTTCCAAAATCGGCGTAATCAAAGCTGTTCGCGAAGCTACTGGCCTGGGCCTGAAAGAAGCTAAAGAGCTGGTTGACGGCGCTCCGAAAGCTATCAAAGAAAAAATCTCCAAAGCTGACGCTGACGCTCTGAAAGAGAAACTGGAAGCTGCTGGCGCAACTGTAGAAGTTAAATAATCTCACTGCTACGCTAGTAGCACAATAGATTGTTGATTCGTCTGCAATCCTGACTCCGATGCACTATATATAGTGTGTCGGAGTTTTTTCATTTTGTGGATTGACTCCGTTTTGACTCCAATTTCATTAATTACTAGGCTAGATAAGATCATCTAGCTTGCTAATTGCATCATTAACTTTATCGTTTCCAAAGTGCGTATATATATCTAGGGTTGTTTTAACACTTTTATGGCCTAATATCTTTGCTGCAACATTTGCCTCTATCCCTTCGTGAAAAAGAAGAGATGCAGTAGAGTGCCTAAGATCATGTATACGCATAACTTTAAGTTTTGCTAGTTTAGCTGTAGATATCATAGCTCGTCTAAGGCAGTCTTTGCTTAGCATATAAAAAATTCGATCGTCTGCTTTTAAATCAAGTTTATTTATATAATCAACGAGCATATTATAAATTTTGCTTGGTATTGGTAGTATACGCTTACTACTGTCAGTCTTTGGCGAAGTCTGATAATCATTTTTGTTTTTACGCCTGTAGGTTGTCGTTATTATAAGTCTATGGTTATCGAAATCAATATTAGATTTGCATAAAGATAGTAGTTCCCCCTTTCTGAGACCTAAATAAAATAGAATGTGAAAAGCCACAACAAGAGGTTCTGTAGGAATTTTACGTTTGATGTGAGCTCTGCTATTAGCGTCCTCATCAGTTAAGGTAATGATGAAGCGTGTAAAATCTTCTGCCGTCCAGTAATCTGTATGAGGATTTTTTGCTTTTCCTATTTTTTTATTCATTTTAACTGGATTTTCTTTTAATCTATATGCTTTTTGTGCAAATGCAAAAATAGATTCTAATATGCAATTGATTTGGTAGGTATAAGTATCTGACAGTTGTTTGTTTATAATCATGGCCTGCCAGGCAAGAATCATATTATAATCAATATCGCAAATCTTTTGATTGCCTAAGATTGGCAAAATGTGTTTGGCAATAATTATTGCTTGTGTATCGCAGGTACTATCTTTTTTATGAATTTTATTATAGTTACAATAATCATCGACTAGAAATTTAAATAATTTGTCTGGGCTCTTTGACCTATTTCCAAGAAAATCAATTGCATAACTTTCTGCTTCATGAGCTGTTGTAAAGCCTCGCTTTGTGGTTTTATGCGATACGTTAAAAGCGTCTACATACCTGATTTGTATATCCCATTTTTTTGTTTTTGGATTATACTTTGCTTTAAGCATATCATACCTCGCTAACATCAAGCATCTTAAGCAAATAACGCCTATTGATTTTGCCACGGACGGTCAATTTGCCAGCCTTAGCCAGCCGCATATTGGCATCTCTAATGATTTTGTAAGCTGTGGGGCGCTTGACGCCAAGCAGGTCAACTACATCGTTTGCATTGAGTAAGTATTTTTCACTTTCAATCATTTTTATCACTCCTTTTGCTCAGTTATATTGATTGTTACTATTAATAGTATATCACTCAATGCTGCTGAGTACAATACTGAAATCAAAAAAAGTGGAGTTTTTACTCCACTTTTTGTCAATATATCACTATTTATTTGTCGTTTGGCCTTTTATACCACGTATTTCTCAATTCATCACCATCTTGAAAGTCGTAGACCTGGTATAATGGTGGAATATATGTAGTAGATGGTACGGTATTTTCATTATCTTGGATTGTTCTTTCTGGGTTAAAGAGTATATAATTGAGCGCTTGGTCAATATACTCTAATTCTATGTCTACGTTTCTGAATCTAAAAGCAAAGGTTCCGGAGCTAAGCTTTTCTTTGATCTTACTGAAGGCTGTATTTAGTTGCTCTTTAATCTTGGTATTATCGTTCAGCAGATATGGATGCAGAGCTGTCAATGTATTGCGGTAGTGCATTAGAAAAACAATGTTGGCTCGATCTTGCAAAGAAAAAAATTTGATCCTGTCCTCATAGTTCTGATAGTAATCAGGAGCATATTGGATGAAGCGCATATTTTTGCTTATGGGAAAATTACGAATAATTTCCTCGAATCTTGGCATCGTATTTTCAGTATAGGGAACTTTACTTTGCCTGAATAGCCAGGAAATCTCAATAGCAAAGATCTCGGATATTTTGTTTAACTTATCAAGAGCAACGTAGCATTGACCTTTTTCAATCATTGTGATATTGCCGTTAGTCTTCATGCCCAACATGTTTGCCAGCATTGCAGTAGATATTCTGTAGGCAGGGCGCAAGATACTAAAGCGCATCGAAAAGTCTTTTAAAAATGTCATAATGATACACCTCAACGTATAATTGCGACGATATGCGATTAGTACCAAGATGAATAGACTTAGTTTATCACTCAATATTATTGTAACATATTATAGAAGATTTTTCGATACGATATTTTAGAATTTGCGCGTTCATTGTTGGGGAGGTTATATGGCAAAGTATCATGCAATAGAAAATTACATTTTTTTCACAAATCGAAATAATAATCAACTTGACTGATACTTATTCTTGATGTATAATAATAACATGCAGTGAGTGATTGCGTTGGCTGCATATTCCACCCTTCGGGGGTGTGTGAGTTGAAATGAAAATCCGTCTTTGGCTGGTACAGTTGCAGGTTTTCAATTTGCTAATTTTTTCATCCTTCATTGAAGGATGCTGTGTTGGAACAAAATCAAAATCAAAATTATATCTTAACGCAACAAAAAAATGAGTTTGGGATAAAACCAATCTCACAAATCAAAGAAGAGCAGGAATTGAGAAAATACTCAAATTCCTGCTCTTTTACTTATTATTTTGTAATAAGCTAGTAGAAATTTCCTGATTGTAAATCTCCAATAGTTTTCTGCTTAAAGGATTTGTTTTGCAATAACTTCCGGATTGAAACTACTAAGCAAATCTAGACATAGACTTGTGCGGTTAATGCATCTCAGTAACCGCCTCTTGTACTTGGCTTAAAATCTCCAAGTCCTTTTTATATTGTGTTCTTGTTCTGATATAACCAATGATATTCATAACAAGTCCAATAGGCGCAAATATCGTATAACCAATAACCCAACCGATAAAATATGCTACCGGACTTTTAACCATAGCTGTCGCATTATAAACCTGAGAACCGATGGACTGTGGTTTTTTGTTTCCACCAAGATTTATGATAATAGCTGCAATCAGAAAATATGCAAACATATCATATAAGCCATTGGCTTTGGTAAAATATTCAATTAAGCCCCATACGATGAACAGTGCACATAAACCAAGCTTAATTGCGCGCTTTTTCAACCATTTCGACTCATAATCAACTATACTTTGTGCTTCATTCAGACTGCACCGTGGGCACATGGCTTGTCCTGTACCATTGGCTGTTCTAAACAACGCATTTTCCTCGCAGGCATGGCACATTGCTACACCACATTTTGCACAAGTAACTACTGCTTCTTCTTCATGATGAACATAACACTTCATAAAAAGTCACAACCTTTCTTTTATTTACGCAGAAGATTTTCTACGTTAAAATACTCTTCAACCCAAACCATCGGGATTAAAATCTTATTTCCTATAGTAACTGCTGGAATCTCTTTTTTCTTAATCAAATCGTATATGGTATAAGGTGTAACAACATTATCACCAAGATATTCACAAAATTGCTTCACTGTTAAAAACCGTGGTTTAGGTTTCTTGATTCTGATTTGTTCTTTTTCTTTCATATAATACATCATCCTTTAATTTCATAAATTGATTTGGTTTTATTGGATATTTTTTCTTATTGTATCTGCTAGGGTATTTTGATATAATTAGAAAAAGTCTTTTTATATCGGTTCTTTTGATTCTGTTCATTATATTGTGTTCATTTAAAACGAACTTCATGATTATTATTATACTCGTATTCTTGTTTTTGTCAAGTTTTTTGGAGGTCCTTTTATGCATTTTAACGAAGCAAACGAATTTCACATCCATAGAGATAGTTTTGAAGAATGTGCTTACAATAATTTTCGTTACAATTTCAAGACTATTCGCCAAGCACATCATCTTACCTTAGCTGATATGGCAGATATTCTTTGCCTACGCAGTCGCTCAACCTTATCAGAGTTAGAAAATGGCAATCATAGAAAAATGCTGGCTATAGACAGTATGATGCAATTAAGTAAAGTCTTTGCAGTTTCTCTAGATTGGTTATTTGGCTATACAACAAATCCATACTGTGAACCGCAAATAATGGATATAGAAGAAGCATTATTAGATATTTATACACGTTATGATCCATTGGGTTATATGGAAATACACGATGCAGAAGACATTGAAATCTGGCTGCCTAATGCATATCTTGATTATCAAACACGCAAGAAGACGTATTCGTTACCTGTACGTGCCAATATATGTTTTCTTTTTCATTGCGTGATGCTTAACGAACTCTATGACTTATTGCCATCTAGTTTACGTACGGAAAGATTAGAGCGTAATCTTACGGAAAAACAAATCGCTTATGTCAATGAACAAAAATTAATGTATGAATCCTGCATTTTCAACTTAGTGCGCGGAACAGAAATTAACGATATCTATAAATATAAGCGGGGATGTTACTTTACTGATTTACAGCAAAGGTACATAAACGAACAATCATTAACACGATTGCTTCAGGGGAAAGAGAATGCTGTTGTGGTATTCGATATTACTAAAGAAGCTGATTAGTGATACAAAGTACATTTTTGTTTTTATGTTCAAAGGCTGGGTTTTGTCCCAGCCTCTTTCTTTTTGCAATCGTATATTATCCTTAGTGTGGTATAATATACCTAACTAAAGTAAAAAATGTTAAATATAGTAAAGCCAAAAAATATAAGTATATAGCTTGAAATATAATATAAAGTGCCAGCTTGTGCATATGTTAAGTTGTATAATGGTTATAACTAAATTTCTATGTGGAGGTTTTATTGTGACTGATATCAAGAAAATAGATGTGCTTTGGGATGATAATCCCGTTGATATAAGCGCAGAGGCGAATTTCATCTGGAGTATTGCCAATAAGCTGCGTGGTACGTATATGCCGGATAAGTATGGTGATGTTATTATCCCCATGACGATTATCCGTCGTTTTGAGTGCGCTTTGGCAAAGACTAAAGCTGCTGTCGTAGCAAAATACAACGAGAACCCTAATTACCCTGCTAAGGCTATGTATAGGCTTTCAGGCTATCAGTTCTATAATGTCAGCGAGTTCACTTTACAGGAGCTGTGCAACGATGCCGACCACATAGCGGAAAACTTTAAGGCTTATATTCAGGGCTTTTCCGATAACATTAAGGATATTTTGAATAACCTCGACATGGAAACCCACATCAAGAAGATGGATGAAGGCGGTTGCCTGTTCAACACGGTCAAAGCCTTTTCCGAATTGGATTTGTCCGTTGAGAGCTTTGACAGCATTAAAATGGGTTATATCTTCGAGAATCTTATAGGCAGATTCTTCCAGAACGTAGATGCCGGTCAGTTTTACACCGGTCGTGATATTGTTAAGCTGGGCGTATCTTTGCTTGTTTCCGAAGGCTGCGACGATATTTTTGATGACCACAAGCTGATTACCATTTGTGACCAGGCAGCGGGAACCGGCGGTATGCTGAGCACGGCGTACAGCTATTTTAAGCATTATAATCCTACTGCCGATGTTAAGCTGTTCGGCGTGGAGTTTATGGGTGTTTCCTGGGCTGTTGGCATGGCGGAAATGCTTATTAAAGGTCAGGATGCAACGAACTTTGTGCATGCGGATTCCTTTAAAGAGGATCCTTCCGCTGATACTAAGATGCGCTTTGTGCTGATGAATCCTCCGTTTGGTACTCCCTGGAGCGGTAAGGATGCAAAGGCAGGACAGGAAGAAGCAGTAAACAAGGAATACGCTAAGGAAAACAGCCGTTGGGGTGCAGGTTTGCCCGGTGGCGGTGATTCGCAGATGCTGTTTTTGCAGTCCGCAATTGCCAAGCTGGATGAAAAGCTTGGCCGTGCTGCTATTATCGAAAACGGTTCGCCGCTTTTTACCGGCGGTACAGCGTCCGGCGAAAGCCAGATTCGCCGCTGGCTGTTGGAGAACGATTTGCTGGAAGCGATTATTGCTATGCCGACGGATTTGTTTTACAACACCGGCATTGCCAGCTACTGGTGGATTATATCCAAAAATAAACGCCCGGAGCGCAAGGGTTATGTACAGCTTATAGACGCGACGAATATTTACCACAAACTGCGCAAGCCTGTGGGCAACAAGAAAAACGAGTTCTCCCACGAGGACAGAGCGCAGATTGCTAAGCTGTATACCGATTTTGACAAGGCTGACAGCGAGTACAGCAAGATTTTCAAGAACGAGGATTTTATGTACCGTGAGTATGCTGTTATGCAGCCTTTGCAGCGCAGCTATTCTATCACCGAGGCAAGCATTGAGCGTATGCTGCAGAAGGGTGCGCTGAAGGGCTTGTGGGATGAAGCTAAGGTTGCAGAATATGAGGAACAGGGCAATGCTTTGAGCGGTAAGGACGAAAACAAGCTGCAGGCCTTTTATGCTAAGAAGCCTGTTTATGATGCAATTTTGGCGAAGCTGCAGGAGCATATTGCTGATGAAAAATGGCTTTCGCCTAAAGCATTTACACCGGTGCTGCAAGCTATTCTTGGCGATTTGGCTGATAAAAAACTCTTTGAGAAAATCATGGACGGACTTTCCGTTATGGATAAGACTGCGGAAATTCAGCGCGATAAAAAGGGCAACATTATCTACGACAAGGAAACCAAGGATACAGAGCTTGTGAAGTACACTGAGGATATTGAAACCTACATGGCGCGTGAGGTGCTGCCGCATATTCCTGATGCCAAGTGGTTCTGGGAAGAGGATTTGACGAAGAAGAAGCCTGTAATCAAAACCGGTGCAGAAATTCCTTTTACCCGTTACTTCTATAAATATCAGGCACCCAGAACGAGTGCAGAGCTGCTGGCAGAGTTCTTGGCAATCGACAAGGCTGTGAATGAGCGTGTTGCTCGCCTGCTGAAATGAGGTGATGGGAATGCGTGAAATGAAGGATAGCGGGATTGAGTGGGTAGGAAAAGTTCCGAAGCATTGGAAATGCTGTAAACAAAAATATGGATTAACTCTACTTAATGGACGAGCCTTTAAAGAATCGGAGTTTTTAGAAGATGGTAAATATAAAGTTCTTAGGGTAGGAAATTTATTTACTAATCCAATATGGCATTATTCTAATCTAATGTTAGAGGACAATAAATATTGTCAAAAAGGAGATTTACTTTATTCTTGGTCTATGTCTTATGCTCCTTTTATTTGGAGTGGTGATAAGGTGATTTATCACTACCATATATGGAAAGTATTGATAGATGACATTTTGTGTAAAAAATTTGTCTATTATTATCTTTTGGCACTTACTGAAGCATTGTATGCAGAAATTCACGAAACAACAATGGGTTTTATTACGATGGGGATAATGAATAATTCATACCTTCCTTATTGTAATTTAGAGGAGCAACAACAAATCGCTAACTTCCTCGACACTCAATGCTCCGAAATCGACGCAACTGCTGAAGATATCCAAAAGGAAATCGCTCTTTTGGAGGACTATAAGAAATCTGTTATCACCGAAGCGGTTACCAAAGGTCTGAATCCTGATGCAGAGATGAAGGATAGCGGGATTGAGTGGATTGGGCAGATTCCCAAACGCTGGAAAATCAAAAAAATAAAGTATGTTTTTAATGTTACTTCTGGTTCAACACCCGTTAGTAATATTAATGAATATTGGGATGGAAACATAAAATGGATTACTCCTGCTGATTTTAAAACGAATGACGTATACGTTTTTTGTGGAAAAAGAAATATTACAAAACTTGGCTTAAAAGCTAGTAGTATTCAAATTATTCCCAGTAACAGTATTATATTCTCAAAAAGAGCTCCAATAGGTTCTGTAGTTATTAATAAAGAAAGTTTGTGTATAAATCAGGGATGCTTAGCGTTGGTTAGTAAACATGACATGAAATGCACAAAATTTTATTATTATGTTTTAAGTATATTGGATAAAATATTTAATATGCTAGGAACTGGAACTACGTTTAAAGAAATATCAGCTTCTAATTTTAATAATACTTGTTTACAATATCCGCCTTTAGCAGAACAACAACAAATCGCTGATTTCCTTGACTCCAAATGCTCCGAAATCGACTCCCTTATCGCTGACAAAAAGCGTCAGCTCGACATCTTGGCCGACTACAAAAAGTCCCTCATCTACGAGTACGTCACCGGCAAGAAGGAGGTTCTTGTTAAAGATTTTTGAAACTGTTTTTTGCCTGTGCTAAACTTTGAGTAACAAAGAAAGCACAGAGCATAGTTAGTCAATCGAGGTGTTTGCTTATGACTAGTACGTTAAATACTGCTTTTTTAAGCAATAAGGGCGAATATACTTTTTTTAAGTTTCGTGATAGGGTAATAACCTTTTTAACCGGAAAACGACTAGAAAAGTATACAGAAGTATTAGAATGGGATAATGGCTATATAGTTGTACTTTGTAAGAATAAAAATGAAGATAAATTGGAAGAGGATTATATAGATTTATTACCGATTTTGGATAATCTGTATATTGAATCTGCGGAATTTCTTGCGCCAATAAAGAAGGTTGAGGTTAGTTATGACTGAAGCAAAAATGGCGATAGCAGATGCCGCTGAAAGGATTGTGGGCGTATCTGCGTTAGGACTGTGAGAATGGATTCTTTGACGAAAAGAAGTAACCATAACTGACAAGAAGGAGGCCTTCATGCATGAATAACATACTAACGGAAAAAGAATATCAGCGGTATATCATCGAGCAGCTTGTAAAGACGGAATGCGGTTACGTAGAAGCTCCGGCAGCGGAGTTCGACCGCCTTTTTGCTATGAACCGCAAAGCGCTGTTTGCTTTCCTTGACGCAACTCAGCCGGAAAAGCTGCAGGCTTTGCGCAAAATCTATAAAGAAAAAACCGAAGATACCCTTGTTGCTTTCATCAATCAGCAGGAAACAAGGGCAAACGGCAGTCGTCTTGATGTGCTTAAGCATGGCGTGGAGTTGGCCAACATTCATCTTGATTTGATGTATACGAAGCCTGCAACGACCTTCAACAAGGAACTCAACGCTTTGTACCATAAGAACATCTTTACCGTTTCCGAAGAGGTCTGGGCTAGTGATGATGAACGCATTGACCTGGTAATCTTCCTCAACGGCCTTGCAATTATCACCTTCGAGCTGAAATGTAATGCTGCAGGACAGTCCTATCAGGATGCCATCTATCAGTATCGCATGCAGCGTAATCCTAAAGACCGCCTCTTTTTGTGGAAGGCCGGTTCTTTGGTAAACTTCGCTATGGACCTGGAACAGGTTTATATGTGTACCAAGCTCAGCGGCAGCAGTACCTTCTTCCTGCCCTTCAATATGGGCTGTGGTGAAGCTATTCAGGTCGGTGCCGGTAATCCTGTGCTGGAAGATGAATACAGCGTTCATTATATGTGGGACGATGTCCTGCAAAAGGACAGCCTGCTGGAAATTCTTGGCAAGTTCATGTTTATCGAGGTCAGCGAAAAAGAAGATTCCAACGGCAAGGTAAAGAAGAACGAAACGGTTATCTTTCCCCGCTATCATCAGCTTGATGTGCTGCGTAAGGTGCTTGCTGATGTTAAGGAGCATGGCAGCAGCCTGAACTATCTTCTGCAGCACAGCGCAGGCTCCGGCAAAACGAACGAGATTGCTTGGCTTGCACATCGTCTGGCGTCTTTGCATAGTGCAGATAATAAGATTATCTTTGATAACATCATCATCTGTACTGATCGCGTAGTAGTCGACAGACAGCTGCAGCAGGCAGTGCTTGGTATTGAGCACAAGGAAGGCCTTATCCGCGTTATGGACGACCAGTGCAATTCTACTGACCTTGCCAATGCGCTTGGCGGTAACACGAAGATTGTTGCTACGACTATTCAGAAGTTCCCGTACATCGTGGATAGCGTCAAAGGTCTGAAGAATAAGCATTTTGCGGTAATCATCGACGAAGCGCATTCTTCTACCTCCGGCAAGAACATGGCAGCGATTACGAAATCACTTAGCTCCGGTGAAGTGGAAACCGACGTTGATGTTGAAGATATCATCGTTGATGAAATTAATCGCAACGGCAAGCAGCCTAATGTGTCGATGTTTGCCTTTACCGCTACCCCGAAACCGACTACTCTGCAGCTTTTCGGCAGGGTAAATGAGCAGGGACAGTATGAAGCCTTTCATATTTACTCTATGAAGCAGGCTATCGAAGAAGGCTTTATTCTTGATGTGCTGCAGAACTATATCACCTACGATACGTTCTATCGCCTCAACAAAGAGATTGAAGATGATCCGGAAATGAAAACGAATGATGCCAAGCGCCAGATTGCTCGCTTCGTGCAGTTGCATGAAACCAATATCTCGCAACGCATTGAGGTTATCATCGAGCATTTCCGCCAGAACGTCATGCAGGAGCTTAACGGTCAGGCAAAGGCTATGGTCATTACGGAATCTCGTGCCGGTGCGGTAAAATATCGTCAGGCCTTTGAGGACTATATCAATCGCAAAGGTTATACCGGCCTGAAGGCATTGGTTGCTTTTTCCGGCAAGGTCACCATTGACGGTAAGGAATATACGGAAGTAGGCATGAACGGCATTGCTGAAAAGAACCTGCCTAAAGAGTTTGATAAGGACGAATATCAGGTGCTGCTAGTAGCAGATAAGTATCAGACAGGCTTTGACCAGAAGAAGCTTTGCGCTATGTATGTGCTCAAAAAGCTGCGTGGCGTAAATGCAGTGCAGACCTTATCGCGCCTGAACCGTATTTGCCCGCCCTTTGATAAGAAAACCTTTGTCCTTGATTTCGCCAATGATTATGCGGATATCGAGAAGGCGTTCAGCAAATACTACACTGTGACCTTGCTGTCCAACAGCATTAACCCGCGTTCTATTTATGATATCAGCGCGAAAATCGACGGATATTTCTTCCTTGATCCTGGTGATGTAGAGGACTTTAACATATTTCTGTACAAGGAAAAGGTTACCGCTGCGGACAAAAAGAAAATGACCTTCTTCCTGCAGAAGGCCAAAAACGTCATCGAAAAGAACAATGACGAGCAGACGCAGAAGAAAATCCATATGGCAATCCGCCATTTCATCCGCTGTTATGAGTTTTTGGTACAGGCAACCTGCTTTGAAGATGTTGATATTCATAAGAAATACAAGTTTCTATCCTACTTGCAGACGTATCTGAAAGTACGCCATTCCGGTGGCGGTTTTGACCTGACCGGCAAAATTAAGGCAGATAATTTCGTGCAGAAAAAGAGCGGAGAATTTGTTAACACCAAGCATAAGGCAGACCCGATTGTTACGCTGCCTACATCCGAGCTGTTGAGCCTTACGCCGGCAAAAATTGAGCGTCTGTCGCAGATTATTGCGGAAATCAACAGCAGAACAGGTAAAAACTACGACAATGACGTTGCAGTCAAGGCCATGCTGCAGATTAAAGACATCATGCTGAAATCCGAAAAACTGCGTGCCAGCGCTCAAAACAACACCGAAAGAGATTTTGAGTTTGCTTATTTTGACAACGTTGACGACGCTTTGGTAGAAGGCTTGGAGCAGAACCAGGACTTCTTCAGCTTGCTTTTGGATAATGATGAGATTAAGCGTCAGGTGCTGGGAATTTTCGCCGGTGAGGTTTATCACGCACTTAAAGGCGATAAGCAAACTAAAATGCTGTATCCGGAGCCCGGCAGGCAGGAAGAGCTGCAGGCTGCCGATGGTGCTGCTGCGTATGGCAAGCAGGGTGATGAATAAGGGTTAGTTATAAGGCGCAAAGATTAGGACGATTGGAGGTCTTGCATATGCCTAAAACGGAAATCTCTTTTGAAATTGTTGAACACATCGGTGTTCTGAGCACCGGTTCTAAAGGCTGGACTAAAGAGCTTAACCTTGTGTCCTGGAACGGACGTGAGCCGAAGTACGACCTTCGTGAGTGGTCTCCGGAACATGAAAAGATGGGTAAGGGCGTGACGCTCAGCAAAGATGAGTTGGATGTACTGAAAGGTATCTTGGAAAAACGGGAGTAAATGACAGGAAACTCCTAAAGTAGACGACTGCAATATAAAGAGTCTACTTTAGGAGTTTTCATTCTAGCAAAATCAAAATATCACTTTATTGCTAAACACTATAATTGGTTTTATGCAGCTTGTCATGGCAAGCACTGTGTAATAACACCAAATTATTTAAGCACGCAGAGGCTTTCTCCGGACAATCATAATAGCATAGTTCACAATTAGGCGTCATTGCATAAATCATGCCATTGTCTCTAGGAAAAAAGCATTTGATTTCACTTGTCCTTGAGCCACAATAACGTGTATAGCTGATATGATGTACATTAGCTGGCGATTCTAGACTAATCAGCTTGCCGCATACAGGACAACGACCATACTGCCTAAGCCTCAATACATGACGTATAAATTGGTTATGGGTGCAATGCATGTGGGCCAAAAAGCGATTTTCTCTACCAAGTGCTTTATGCGCTTGACGCGCTTTTTTGTATTCTAATGTCGGTACGGTTGGTTGGTTTAAATTAAACATTTTCAGACATCTCCTTTATTTTAAGATGCCTGAATCATCAGCGTGGCTGACGCAGTTAGTCATAGAGCAGAGTTCGGCGAAGCGCAGCGTAGCTGAAAAGCTCTTGACTTATTGCGCCAGCTGCGCTACTTAATTGCTATATTACTCGTTATAATGCTATAATTATCGTGAAAAGCTATAATCACAGCAAGGAGACTGTGCCATGAATAACATAGACATGCTCATTTCTGATCTTACACTACAACTAATCAATATATTCACTGTTCCAAATGTCAAAGAAATAATATTATACGGCTCTGTCGCACGCGGGACAGCAACATCAGAATCAGATATAGATATAGCGGTAATTCTTGACGATTATACGGATAAAATGCACGATGAGATGATTGAATTTGTTGTGGATTTAGAACTGAAATACAATAAAGTTATATCCGTGCTCCCGATATACAACAAGCAATTTAATGAATGGGGTAATATTACACCGTTTTTCAAAAACATCAAAAAAGACGGGAAGGTATTATGGAAATCTACATTCTGATATGTCAATTGGTACCCAAAATACTCTTGCTCTTAATATCTTCTGATGATATAATTTACTTAGTTGCACGGGTAGCTTCGCATATGCGTTGAGGTCGTGCCTGGCTGTGTGAGCCAGTGGCATCTGTCGAGCTTGACAGGTGCTTTTTTATTTATTACGAAAGAGGTGATTCTTATGCCGATATTATATTCCTATACTCCTGAAGAAGTTGAAAAGTTCAAGGCTAAATTAAAACAAGCTGAAGAAAGAGCTGTGTTTTTCGAACAAGCTTACAAACAAGAGCAAGCGAAAAACGCTAAGCTGCAGCAACAGCAAAAAGCAGATTAACTTGCTCATTATTTAGGCTGTAAATCTCTCACATCGCCTTGCATATTACTCAGTACAAGGCGCTTTAAATTTATATCTGTTTAAGCTCGTAATTGCTCGCTAACTCATAATAGCCTGCTTTTACGAGCTTTTCTTTTGGTATTGATCTATTTTGAGTGCCGTGTCTCATGCATCTGAGCGCGTAGTAGATTTTCAATACTTAGTTATAGCCAATGCTGAGCGAAGATAGAAAAGGCTGGGGCAAGCCCCAGCCTTTGAACACTATGTTAGATTTCTACTTTTTTATCATATTCTACAGAAGTACAAGCAAGTACATCTGTTGCTGCTCCTGTATTTGCTGAGATTTCTCAAGCCTTACCTGTAAAAACTGCTCCTGCTAATGTTGCTGCAACTTGTTCTTGTAATTTACGAGAGTGAAATAATTTGAATGTAAAAAAAGACCGCCGGCGGCTGTCTTTTTTCATATGGGGACGTTTTAACGGGTGCCTGTTTGACGCTTACGAACAATCTTATCATAGGAAAGTTTTCCTGTTGCAAAATCGAGCTTTGTTATAATCTTTGTAGGTTGATCATCAATATATCTTTTAAGAATGTCGTTATTCATGCTATTCCCCTCCGAATATTATCTACTTGCTTAATATTTGAGCAAAGCCTTTATGGAATCCATAATTTGCTCGTAAGTAATATTCTTTGCATAAGAAAACTGCTTGCGGTATTTATCCCACATCGTTTTGAGTTCCGGACTTTCTTCAATGTTATGAAGAATACTTGGAACATCTGCGATCTGATTTGTAGTACCGCGGTGATTTGCCGTTGCTTTCAATGCATCCTCAAAGACCGTAATATCAAATTTCTGCGTTGTAGTCAGTATGTAGGCATCGTAAAAATCTCTTGGACGGGTGTTGAATATGCCGCGTCGCAAAATGGTTTCCACCTTTTCCGCCATAACTGTTTCAATGTTGTATGCCCAAAGCTCGTATGATTTCTCGTCATCAAAAATCTCGGAGAAATTGTACTGCATCGCATGAGGCGTAATTACGTCTCCGGTGGATACATCAATGCTAAGCGGTGTTAGTATAATATCGAACCTGGCATTTAGCATGACACGATATCCGCCGTAAATGTCATCTTTACGGATGGGAGAGATTGTGCCAATTTCATACACAACGCCGTCATCGAATGCGATACTGCAGATGTCTTCCAACGCACTGCGAATTGCTTCCGGTGTTAAAGGAAGGTTTTTGAGCGTAGTATCCATATCCATCGTTGCGCGGTTGTCGAGACCAACAATCGCTGCTACCAACATTCCACCCTTTAATACAAATTTTTCTTTGTATTCAGAAGCAGACAAACGGACAAGCAAACGCTCAAACATATAGTTCTGCAAAATGACCTGTGCAGGAATATTTTTCTGCTTGGCAATATTGCGAATTTTCGCTTTCAGACTCATTGCTTTACTCACAGAAGCACCTCCAAATACTGACGCAGGATATTAGACACTCGCATCTTTTTTGCGTAAGAGTTTAGTTTGTTCAAATCTTTCTTTGGGTTAGCTGCATACAGTTTTAATGCCGCAAGGAAAGTTTCTGTTCCCAACTTGTTGCGACTGCGGATTATATCGCAGACCGTGCGTTCAAGATCGTATGCAGTAACATCATTTCCTGCAGATGTCTTCATCGTTGTTTTGCCAAGCTCAAATAATTCGGGTTTGATGTAATATACCTTGCATTCAGATTTGATTGCTGCAGATGGAATACAACCGGACGGTGCTGTAACCGTATGCTCGAATGGGGTTCTGTCTGAAATCCCATGAAGGTAAAGGGCTGTTTCATGAGAAAATATTACTCTTTCAGAACGATTACTGATTGCCAACAACTCATCCTGCATATCATCAGGAAGAATGTACTGACCTTTTACAATGCGTTGTATTTTATCTTCTTTGCACAACTTATAAAGCATTGCTTTGGATATGCCATGTTGTGCTGCTATTTTTGTTTTGATAATTCCGCCATGCGATTTTGCAATAGCGGTAAGTTCAGTCATGTAATCCATACACTCACCTCAATTACGTCAACTCAATAATATTATATTTATAATTACGATTTAAGTCAACAGCTTCGAGCACTCATTCGAAAAATATTTAATAAGGGTACACCGCTGGGCAAAAAAAGAGTCGGCATTTTCATACCAACTCTACTAATTTGATTTCGACAATATCGCCTAGTTTTTTATTGTTTTGGCTTATTACTATAATCTAAAGGTTCTTTTCTTCATGTACTTCACCAAAGCCGCTCTTGATTTGCTCCATACTTCTATCAAGCTTAGCAAGGTATTCTGCATTGCGGGCACTTTTCATAAGCTGATTATAATTATCAAGGCTCATAATAACGATACTCTTTGCTTTTTTACGAGTAACAATAATAGTTTGATTATTATCACTTGCTTCATCACAATAATCTTTTAAATTGTTTTTGAGAGTAGAGTAGTTTATAGCTAACATAGTTATCGGCCCCCTTTGCTTCAAGAATGCAAGGCAAAATCAGTGAATTTATTCATATTTACCAAACTCACCAATGCCCACAATATCTATACTTTACATAGTGTAGCTCTTCCAACAATAACTTGTTTAGCAATGGTTTGCATGCTAGTATCGTAAGACCTTCATTGTACCATGGCAAGGTTTTTCTATAATCAGCCAAAATCTCTTCAGCCTCTGAATATGTAAACCTTCTTACAATATCCTCTTTTTCAATTCTTATCAACAAATGCAAGAGGACATTATGGACTAAAGTCTTGTCGAATACAACATTCATGCGAGCTAGTATAAATATCACAGCAACATCTAACACCAACAGCTTATACAACAAATTAATATCAGTATAAATCTGCATTTTTACTGGGAGTATGAATAAAGCTAAGCTTATCAAAAATAAAACGATATCGTATATTTTTTCCAGCTTTCTTTTTCTCCAAAAAATGCCATAGCCAGATTTGTTAATACAAATGTAGGATGAAAATGTCATTTTTAGCTCAAAATAGCGAATTGCCAATACACATCCTATCAATCCTTCAGCAAATAAAAGCGTCATTAATACCGGTTCAACCATCTCATCCCCTCCTTGCCTTTATTATAGCAGAGTATGATATATTAGTCTATTGTTTTTACGTTAAAATCATATACAATAACAGCGATTATCATAACTATAATTATAAATATAAATATAATTATAGTTAGTGTCATAACGTTAATTATAGACATAACTATGGTTAGCATTATAACTTCAATTATTGATATAACTATAGTTAGTAGACTAATATAGGTGACTTTTATAATCACACTACCTAAGCTTACATGTCCCACTCGCTACTCTTTCGACTGTTAAGGCTTACGGTCATTTTATTCCGTTTTATGTTTTCCTTGCCTGCATTTATGATATTGCGTAACAGATTATTTATATCATTCCTTGCGTCAAATATAGCTGATGCTCCGTTGCCAAGTTCTGGAGCACGATATTTAGATTTCATTCTGTAATGCAAGTGCGGGTTTATTTTCCTGCCAACTTCGATAATCTCTTTTCGCAATTCTCTGTACTCATTATTTAATTTGAGTAGATTCAATTTTTGATCCTCCATGTCTTTACTTTGTTCGAGCATTTCTTTTATCAATTTTTTATACCATTTATCACCTGCTTCAGAGCTGATGAAGCTGTGTATTTCTGCATCTTGCTTTTTATAATCAGCTTTCAGAATTCTGTAAGCTCGTCCTTTTTCGTTATACTCTGCTCGTATATTATTAGGCATAGATTCTTTGGGACCGTATAGGCTTAAGATTTCTTTTAGTCTAGTTTTAAGACTGATTATTGCTTCACCTTCTTTTTGCAATTTTTCAAATCTGCCGCTGGTCATAATATTAAGTACCTTGCTTGGCATTTGATCAATCGGAGTTATTGTTTTTTCAATTCTTATAATTGCAGATTCATTATATTTTATTTGGTTGTTAACTGAACCAAGTAATTTTACAAAATCTTTTCTGATGATTTCGCCGGACATAGTAAGTTCGGCAAATCGTTTTTCACTATATTCCTTTTCTTTACGTTCTAACTCAATTTGTTTTTTGTATTTTAATTCAGCAGCTTTACGTGCTTTTTGAATTTTATCTATAATTACGCCAAAAGCCTTGGCACTCATTTGATAAATTTTGTCCAAGGTATTATCGATATTTTCTTGATCATAACCATTTTCTTCAATGATTTTTTTGGTTTTATATGCGAGAGCAGGTCCAAGATGCTCCTGGGGTTCGCGATCAAAAAAATCGGCAAGATCATTATCTCCTGCTGCAGCTGCTAAATCTCGTTGGACCTTTAACGTTTTGCATGATACAGTTTTGTTTATTCTACGTGATGTGTACTCCGCGTTAACCATATTTTCCCAGCTCTGTCGGATTTTCTTTATGCTATCGCGTGCATCACTAGATGTAAAACGCTCATCTTTTTTGTATCCACTATTATCCGGACTCTTTCCATTATATCGTTTAAAAAATTTAGAGGGTGATTTGGCTTTTGTCATGCCATCTTCTACAACTCGTTCACAAAACATTATATGTGCATGGATTTGTTCTTCATCATCATCGAACGTAGCAGGTTTACTGTGGATAGCATATGCCCATACTTTGTTATTTCCAATATGCTTACCAACAAAATCATTTACCAATTTTTGATTTTCCTCGTGCGTTAGCTCATTTGGTAGTGCTATCTCAAATTCTGAGTATGCTCTGCCATTAGTGCGCTCGTACTTATCTGCGTGCGCAAAAAAATCAGACGCAGACATAGCCCAATGTGGGAGATTGGCGTTTTTATAAACGAGTTCTTCCGCACGCCGCCCACTACTAAAGCGTCCCTCGCGCAGTATATAGTCTGCATGTTGCTTTGCAGTTCCAGTTTTCCCATTTTTAAGGCTTAAATGATATGTTGCCATTATGCTTTCCTCCTGAAAAAAACAAAAAATCCTTAAGCAATTCCTGCAGATATAATCTGCAATTGATGAGGGACCAATGGTCCTCATCCTCCTTGCTTAAGGATTATGTTTCTTTTTATTTTTTAGCTTTATTGCACGGGTTTCCACCAAGGCTCTGCCTTGGTACGAGAAACCCATAAGTGCGCCTAATGCTACGCGTAGGAAGAGAACGTAAAAATCGTTACTCCCTTATTTTATTTTAGCACAGTCGTTTGCCACGTTAAAGGGCTTTTTATGATATCGTTGCACAAAAAAGTCCTAGCTTTTAATAGCCAGGACTCAACTTTAAAGCTATTATTAATTTATATCATCCTTTGAAGAAAGTCTCTAAAGTAATCTGGCCCGTTTTCCCATAATCCAGTCTCAAAATCATATAGGGCTGCATAAGCATTAGAATTTATAATTTTGTTTCTAGCTTCTTGCAATATGATCCCTTCCTCGTCAGCCATATCCATAATAGCATCAGTCAAAATCAAATCGGCGCAAAACCTTTTGGGTTCGGTAATTTTATCATTAACAGTTTCTGGTTTATTACAAGTTTCACCTCTAAGCTTAATACCATTCACTTTTAACATCACCAAAATATCTTTAACAGCACACTCGTCACTACTTAACCTTAACATATCATACGTATCTTCAATATACTTCCATACACCATACGTCTCAAACAGTTTATTAGTATCAGCAGACGAAACTTGCAATTTTTCGCAGAACATTCTAAAGATACGTACTTCAAAAAAGATAAGTTCATTTAACATGATTGCGTTCCTCCTTAATACTAATATTGTAGCTTATACACTAAAAAACAACAACACATTCAGCTATGCTATATTGATTTTATTAATACTGCTTTTGATTAATTCATCTATTTTATCGTACCGGTACTTTATAGGTAACAATATTTTCCAACGATAGCGCTCGCGTCGTAAGATAATATTTACCTACGCCATTAGTCCATTGCATTTCTATTGTTGTGGTAATCCATTGTCTGTCTAGTAAAACTTCAAAAACACTACCACAATGCAATTCTCGTTCATTTCCTTCTCCTTTAATCACATATCTATCAGTTCGACGATTGTATACTAATTGTTTCATATCGCTGTACTCCTTCCTAAAATTGACTTTATAAATTGTACCTTATTTAGTCGTACCAAAATATTTCCTCATGTAGAGAATGTTGTTTTTACACGCTTTCAAACTAATGGGTGTCAATATTGTATGCTTATGGTCTGATTATTGGCATTAACACTTGCATATGTTTTTTGCAGTGATTAATTAATGGCTGATATATATTAGTATGATAGTAGGGGACTGGAAATTGCCTTGTTGGACTGAGTAGGAAACAGACACTGCTCCCTGCCGCAGCCCAATTAATAATGTAATGGGTTGCAACAGGGTATGCTTGGTTAATCGCCCCGCCGTCGTCGTGAGGTATCCATCCACCCTCCCCAGCATGTCATCTAGATCATCCAATCATAATCAGTCCTGATCGTCCCTAGACTACCCCGACGTAATGTCGCCTGATTACCATACCGCGCCGTTATGGCCGCGCACGCCACTAAACGATCCTGGTAGGAGAGGTATGCCAGTCTGTCCGCTTGTCCAGGCGTCAGATCGTTGCGGTTGCTTGGGCGGTGTCCGCTACACCGGCGTTTTTTTTCGTGTCGCCTCGGCGGCGACCGCAGTGTTATTCCGTTAACCACTACAGCAAGCAGATGATATAGCCTCTTGCCTATTATGGGTGCATAGGATATAATATAGATGGGTAATATAGATAGGCGTTTGAGTGGTACTCTGCTTGAGCGCTTATTTTATTTTTGGGGACGACTACATTTTGAGTACAATTTGACTCCGTTTCTCCAAAAACTGGATAAACTGGGGATAAAAAAGATAAAAATTACAAACAAAAAGCACTATTTCATTAACTGATAAAGCTAATGAAATAGTGCGCAAAAAGAAGTTAAATAATCTCGCTGCTACGCTAGTAGCACAATAGATTGTTGATTCGTCTGCAATCCGACTCCCGATGCACTTAGGTGTGTCGGGAGTTTTTTTGATTTTTATATTGAAATTATGTTCGTAAGATGTTATAATAAGTTTGCAAATAACAACACGTGTTTGGACTAGTGGTAATATTCTAAGGTATACTATTAAATTAGGTACAGTAAAGGTTACCGTTGAAATTACATTGAAAGGGGAAATATCATGGGTTACTATCACATAAACGACACTGGAAAAGGCGTTATCATCAAGGATTTTGACAATATCAGCAAGGATTATAAAATGCCTCCTATTGATTACATCAAAGAATATTTTGAAAGCAAAAGAGGAATTGGCAAAAAGAATCTTGAATGGCTTGCTAGTATGGATGTCTATCATCAGTTAGCATATCTTGCCCAGAATGATTACCGGCTTTCTTATATTGTAAGCAATCTGAATGAAAAGACTCCGGAAGCTTTTTGTAAAAAATATGATAAAAGCTATAGCGATGATTTTTCTTCTGATGCAGCAAATATTTTTGAGTGTTTGTTTTGTTATAGGTTTGGGTATCCTTTCGGCTACTTTAAGGGGATTTCGGATTATGATGGAACTATTATGTTTTTCTGTAATGCGCAATATCCTCCTAAAACTTATAATAAGAAATTTGGAGAACTGACTGAAGCTATTTTCATCAAAGAACTCAGAGAGTTTTTCTATGAGCTTTTTAAAGACGATTATTATAAAACAGTTGAACTTGAATTATGTGAAGAATACATTAAGGAGTAAAGGCAGTCATTTTATAATTTAATGTTGAGAAATAAAAACAGCGATAAAACTGGCATAAAGATATAAGTTTCAACCTTGCTTAATATTCTAACATAAAAAATGACATTATAACATTTTCATGTTATAATGATAAAAAATATGTTAGAAAGGAGAGAGCGAGATGGAGAAATTTTTGAAAGATATTTTTGGAATAGACGCAGTGTGCCAAAAATTTAGCGATTTTGCTAGCTTAAGCCGTTTGCTTGTTGAGGCTTACGATTACGTTTTGGTAGAAATAAATGAAGTGAAATTCCTGGCTATAGCTCCTGTATATGAGCAGCCTACGATTCCTACACTGGTTAATCATATGAAAAAAATAAGCAGTGAGAAAAATTTACCTGTCGTTTATCATCCGAGAAGCTTAACATATTCTAAAATGAAAGGCTTGCTTCAACAGAAAGTACCTTTTATTGTGGATGGCAAGCAAGCCTATCTGCCGTTTTTGGGAATGTTTTTGCAAGCAATCGGCGACGAAAGAAATAAAAATGTAAGGTTCTCCCTGCCCGCACAGCTTTTGGCAATGATGTATCTTTATTCTCGCGAGCCTTTCCTCTATATAAAAAAAGCTGTTGAGTTTTTGCCGTATTCTGCTATGAGTATAACACGAGCAATGCGTGAGCTTGAAGCCAGCGAATTGTTTTACGTAGAGAAGGACAAACAGAGTAATGTTTTGCGCAGTCAGTTAGCGAAGCAGGAACTGTTTGAGGAATTGAAAGCAAGATTTAATTCACCGATATGGAAGTGTGGATATATCGATAATGAATGTGTCGTGAAGGAAATGGTGCTGGCTGGGGAAGATGCGTTAGCTGAAAAAAGTATGCTTGCCAATACTTTGCCTACTAAGTATGCTACGTATAAAAAGAATGTTGATTTAAGTGTCTTGCATAGCGAATTACTTGATAACAAAAAGCAAAGTGAATTGCAATTATGGTCATATAATCCGTTACTGTTTTCGCAGCTGGATATACCTGATCCGATATCTTTAGTTGTTTCGCTAAAGGATGTTCATGATGAGCGTGTTGAGCAGGCGGTGGATGGAATTATAGAAGAGGTTTGGGAGGGACGGCATAGTACCTGGATTAAGCAGTTTTAGAGAAAGCTTTAGCGACTTTGCAGATCAATATGTTCTCATAGGCGGTGCTGCTTGTGATATCTATATGGAAAGCGAAGATAGTTCTTTTAGGGCTACTAAGGATTTGGATATTGTGTTGATTGTAGAAGCGCTTACGCCGGAGTTCGTCAGCAAGTTTTGGCAGTATGTACAGACGGCTTGTTATCAGCATATTGACAAGAGCTAGCAGAAGCCAGAGTTTTACAGATTCAGTAAGCCTATAAGCAAAGAATATCCTGCTATGATAGAATTGTTTAGCAGACCGCCGTATAATGTGGAGTTAAGCTTTGCTGCTAATGTTGTTCCTATTCATGTTGATGATTCGTCAATCAGCTTATCAGTTATTTTGCTGAATGATGAGTACTATGAGTTCATGAAGTCTGGCAGGATTAGTATTGATGGTATAAGCATTTTGGATTATCAATATATCATTCCGTTTAAGGCAAAAGCTTGGCTAGATTTATCTGAGAGAAAAATTTCTGGCGAGAGTATAGACAGCAAGAATATTAAGAAGCATAAGAATGATATTTTTCGTTTGTCTGCTCTGCTTCTAGAAGGTAAGTCCTTGAGTTTACCTGATAAGCTTGCTGAGGATATGCTGGAGTTTATTACAAAGGTAGCTGATGAGCCTGTCGATATGAAGAGCTTAGGACTCAGAGGCATGAAAGTCGAGAGCATGTTGGAGCTTATATGTAAATACTATATGTTGCGTTAGAAAAACCGCTGGTACTGCCGTGATACTATCAGATTGTTGATTCGTCTGCAATCCGACTCCCGATGCACTTAGGTGTGTCGGGAGTTTTTTGATTTTCTGCCTCAAAGAATATATAATATTTGAAACGGAACCAGGAGGCGAGTAGAGGATGCAAGTCAATTATCAAGGCAATCGTGACGCAAAAGTAGTCTTGCTTCAAATAATAGGAGAACACGAGTTACCATTGCTCGAAGAGGAGCTTTCTCATATAAAAGCTATAACGCAGAGTACAGATTTTTTGTTTATTACAGTGCAGGTTGATAGCTGGAACGACGACCTTTCACCATGGGTGGCAGAGCCGATTTTTGGAGATGCTGCATTTGCCGGCAATGCGGAAAAACTTCTAACACGTATAAAAAATGAAGTAATTGTTCCGTTATTAAGTGAGCATCAAGATATAAAGATTTTTGCGGGCGGCTATTCCTTAGCCGGATTATTTGTATTGTGGGCGGCTTATCAAACAAATTTATTCGAAGGTATAGCAGCAGTATCTCCGTCTGTGTGGTTTCCTAAATTTGTTGATTTTGTACATAACAACAAAATATTAACCAATAGAGTCTATTTAAGTCTTGGCGATAAGGAAGCAAAGACACGCAACCAAATTCTGGCACAGGTGGCAAATGATATTTATGATGTGTATCGCTCATTAAGAGATCATAGGTTGAGCAGTATTCTTATTTGGAATGAGGGAAGTCATTTTAAGGAACCTGCTTTGCGTATGGCAAAAGGATTTGCATGGTTGATGAGCTATGAAAAGATTCACTCATATGATTTTTTTCTTAAAATATTTGAGCATGATGAAGTTTTTCTTGTTGATGAAACCTTATTTTATTTTGATGATGAGCCTAAAAATCAACAGGAACATTACCTTGGTTGTTTACGTGAATATGATAAACCATATTGGGTGGGGTATTGTGACATACCTGATGGTGAGGAATTCTTGACTGCCAAAGAAATGTTAGAAGCTAAAATCTTTGAAGGCAAGTCAATTAAGGATAGATGGGAACATGTTGTGATTGTAAATATAGGTGGATTCTGTTGGGAGGATTGGCTAGATATGTATATGAATAAGCTAGGTGGAATAAGTGATTTAAAGTAGTATTTATTTGCAAGATAATACATTAATAATTGACTTGGATTTCGGCTGTAAAGTAATTAGCGATATCACTTGTAATATATACTTTCACCTTAGCTCAGCTTTCTAATAAAAAAATTACATTCTAACATTCTTATGCTATAATATAAAAAATGACCTACTATATTGCTGTGTAAAAATGATAGAGATTTTTTATAAAGGAGTTTCATATGCTTACAGACGAAAAACGTAAAAAGCTTTTGGCCGGTGCACTGGCGGTAGTTATGCTGACAGGTGTTGCAGGCTGTGGCAACGATAAAGACAGTGAGTGGAAGAATGACAACTCTGCTCAGAGTAATCAAGATGAAAAGAAGGATGAAGATAACGGCGGCGGCTTTTTTCATGGCTTCTTTCCCTGGTATTTTATCGGCCGTACCTTTGGCGTAGGCCCGATGGCAGGTGTGCGAACTGCGCCTGCAGCTAACCAGAAGCAGAATACTGCACCCGCAGGTTCGTCTACTAATCCTAAACCAAACGCTAACACCGCCAATGGCTCTACTGTGCAACAGGGAACTGCAGGAAGCACGCAAAGTTCCAAGCTCGGCAGTACGGGCACTACAGGTAAAAGCGGTATCGGCAGTGGCATGAGCCGCTCCAGCGGCAGCGCAATTTCCTGAGGTGATGAAGATGTATAAATATCGTAAGCCTGATACCTGGCTTGATAAAATTGATTTGAATATTATGCCGTATGTGGATGCGCCGGAGTGGGAAAACCGTTATCCTACTATCAGCGCGTTGCTTATGAGCAATGCCAATAAGCGTGAGCTGCAGCGCATCAGTGCCGGCCTTACAGCAGCACTGTCACGCCTGGCAGAGGCTTTGCGTACCAATAATAATGGCGAAATGCCCTTTAATCTGTTTAATATGACGGATAAGCTCACACCGTATATCCTTGCGGATAACTCGGATTATGTGAGCTATATCAGCCGTCTTGACTTTGTAAAGAATACTGACGGCTGCTATAAGCTGGTAGAGATCAATTCTGATACTCCTTGCGCCTTGCCGGAAACATTTTATGCCAACAAGGTAGCGGAAGCATATTTTGCTAAGGAGTACGGCCTGCATTTGCAGCCGCGTTCGGATGGTGAGGAGCTGGCAGAGCCCTTTTTAAAGCTGTTGGAACAGCCCCAATATGCAGATAAGGATGTAGTACGCATTGCTTTTGCTGCTGATAAAAGCTACAGCGAGGACTGGGCTAATGCCAAATTTTTATTTGAGCGCGTGCAAAAGGTGCTGCGTGAACGCATTTTGAGCAAGCAGCCATTCGTTTGTCGTCTTGTCGGCCTGGATGAGCTTATTATACATGATGACGGAGTGTACATTCCCAATGAAATCTTCAAAAGTAAGGAAGATAAGCTTGATATACTGTATCGTCTGCATCCGTTGGAGCTTTTGATGGATGATGAAAGCGAAGACGGCTATCCTGTAGGCTTAAAGCTCATGGAGTTAGCTAATTTCGGTGCTGTTGATCTGGTTAACCCTGTAAAATCCATTGTACTGCAGAATAAAGCGCTGCTGGCACTGGCCTGGTATTTATATCAGCATCGTCTGTTCTGGACACCGCAAGAGGAAGAATTGTTGGCTGCGCATTTAACGCCGACCTATTTGGACAGCAAGCAGTTGGCTGGACAGCGTTATATTAAGAAGCCTATCTTTGGGCGTGAGGGTGCAGGCATTGCTATTGTAGAGCCTGATGGTGCGCTGAGCTACGAGGCGGAGGAATGCGATGACTGCGATTTGATTTACCAACAGTTTGTTCCTTCAGCAGATGTACAGCAGGAAACAGATAACGGTGAGGCAACCGGCAAGTATACTTATTCCTGCTTTGTAATCAACGGTAAAGCGTCGGAAACCTTTGTGCGTTTGCAGCCGGGAGAAATTACCGGCGTGGAAGCATATTTTGTACCTGTTCTCGATGAAATATAAGAATTTGAGGAATATCCGAAATGAATATCCAAGTATATCAATCTTTTTTGACTGTTGTACAGTGCCGCAGCTTTACGCAGGCTGCAAAATATCTTAATTTTACCCAGCCTACAATCAGCAATCATATCAACGCTTTGGAAGAAGAATACGGCGTTATTCTTTTTACCCGAGATGGCAAGAATGTTTATCTGACGCAGGCCGGAAAAAACTTTGTGCCGATAGCACAGCAGCTGATGTCTGATTATCAGAAAAGCCAGGAGGTAATGCGCCAGTTTCAAAAGAAGAATTACAGTCTGAAAATAGGCGTTTCTACCCAGGGCATAAACTTTTATCTGCTTCCTGTGCTGCTAAAGCTCAAAAAGGAATTTCCTGAGCTTGATATAGAAGTCAACCGCTGTATGACGGTAGAATCGACAATAAATGATGCTTTTGTACAAAAGCTGTATGATTTTGCCTTTGTGCATATTGATGTGCAGCCGCTTTATACCAAGCGTGTACAGCTTTGGAATCAGCCGATGGTTTTTGTAGCCTCCAAAGAACTGTATGAACAGATGGGAGAAAACAATAATATTTATGATTATCCCTTTATTGCCTATCCTGCAAGCGAGGTATACTATAAGCATCTGAAATCTAAGGTTGATTTCACACGTCTGAAAAGTATATTGACCTTCAGTGATTCGGAATCCGTGCTGATGGCAGTTGAGCAGAATCTCGGTATAGCCTTGACACCGCGGGTAAAGGTAAGGAAGGAACTGGAGCAGGGGACATTAGTCGAATTCCCGGTCAAGTATTCGGGAAATATGCCTATATCGGTTCTTTATGATTATGAATTTAACTTTACCTTGCCGACCAAGCGCTTTTTGGAGCTTTTAAAAGAGTCACAGGAAAAGATAAAGGGCTAATTTACTTTCTACTCTTTATATAAGAATAATTTATCAAAATACTATAACAGGAAAAGTAATCTTATTGACTTTTTAATTTAGGACTTCTTCAACGCGTTTGAAGAAGTCCTAAATTTTTAGTATAAAAAAGCGCATAAGTAAGCAAATGTCCACAAATTATAGTACAAATTTTGTATACAAAATACAGAAGGGTGAATAAATTGCTTATGTATACAAGAAAAATTCCAATAAGTATAGATAACGAAAACTGTTGAGATAATTAAGCTATAATGATAAAATTTTTATAGATAGCGTTGCTTGCGCAAAATTAAGCCGGCTAGATGACCGGCAGAAATGAGGGTATTATGTCAAAGGATATGCAAAAAACTGAAGAAAAAACAAATAGGCGTATGCCAACCTTTACGGAATCCGTTATTCCTATTATTGCCATGATGGTTATTCTGACTGTCGGCAAAGGTTATCTGGGTTACGCAACCGAGCCGCTGCTGCTGTTGGTAGCTGCTATTGCCGGCCTGATTGCTTACCGCGTTGGTGTTACCTGGGATGAAATGATGGACGAAATCTGCCAGAAGATTGCCAAGGGCATGCCGGCAATCCTGATTCTGACCTGCGTTGGTGCGCTGGTTGGTACTTGGATGGCTTCCGGTACTATCCCGATGATGATTTATTATGGCGTACAGATTGTAAACCCGACCTTTATGCTGGTAACAGCTTTCCTGATTACCGCAGTAGTATCTATCGTAACCGGTACCTCCTGGGGCTCCGTTGCTACTATGGGTGTTGCACTGATGGGTATTGCCAGCACTTTGGGTGTAAACCTGGCAGCTACTGCCGGTGCTGTAATCGCCGGTTCTTATTTCGGTGATAAAATCTCCCCGCTGTCCGATACCACTAACCTGGCACCGGTTGCAGCAGGTTCTACTCTTTATGAACACATTGCTCACATGTTCTGGACTACTGTTCCGGCAACTATTATTTCCCTGGTTGTTTATGCTTTCGTAGGCTTAAAGGGCAATATCGGCGGCGATGTTTCTTCCGAAGCAGTAAGCACTATGCTGACTCAGCTGGATGGCATGTACAACTTTAACATTCTGCTGATTCTGCCTGTACTGCTGATTCTGGCAGGCTCTATCTTTAAAAAACCGACTCTGCCGGTTATGATGGCTTCCACTGTTCTGGCTGGCGCTGAAGCATTGATTTTCCAAAACATCAACTTGAAAAATTTGCTGCTGGCTACCGTAAAAGGCTTTAAAATTTCTATGCTGACCACTCCCGGCTTTGACCCGGCTACTGCTGCTCCGCAGATTATCAAGCTGTTGAACCGCGGCGGTATGGCTGAAATCATGGGCACCACTCTGCTGGTATTCTGCGCATTCTGCTTTGCCGGTATTATGAGCAAGGCCGGTTGCCTGGAAGTAGTTCTGCAAAAAATCCTGACCTTTGCTAAGAGCACCGGCGATCTGATTGCTTCCACCGTTGCTTCCTGCATTACCATGGGCCTGTGCACCGGTAACTCCTACCTGTCCATTCTGATTCCCGGTGAAATGTTCCGTGATGCTTATAAAGCAAGAGGCCTTGCTGCTAAGAACCTGTCCCGTACCTTGGAGGATGCAGGTACCGTATTTGTACCGTTGGTTCCCTGGTCTGCAGCAGGTGCTTACATGACTGCTTGCACCGGTATTGAAACTCTGGATTATGCTCCGTGGGCAATTCTCTGCTACACCGGTTTCATTATCGCTCTGTTCTACGGCTACACCGGTATCGGTATTGCTAAGCTGGAAGACGAAAAGAAATAAGCCGGTTGCGCAAGCAAGTCGGCAGTACTGAGCAACTGCTTCGTACACAATGAAAGGAAAAGTGACACATTTTGATTAAGTTAATTAGAAACGCTGACGTTTATGCACCTGCGCATCTTGGTAAAAAAGATGTGCTGGTTATTGCAGATAAGGTAGTGCGTATTGCTGATAAAATCGAAGGCTACGAAGGTATGCCTGAGGTTGAGGTATTTGATTTCAGCGGCAAAAAGCTGTTGCCCGGTTACATTGATATGCATATGCATATCACCGGCGGCGGCGGTGAGCAGGGCCCTGCTTCCCGCGTACCTGAAGCAATGCTGAGCCAGATTACCAGCTGCGGTATTACTACTGTTCTGGGCCTGCTGGGTACAGACGGTGTAACCAGAAGCGTAGAAAACCTGGTAGCTAAAGCACGCGCACTGACGGAAGAAGGCATTACCGCCTACTGTCTGACCGGTGCTTACGGTATCCCTTCTCCGACCATTACCGGTTCTATCGAAAAAGACATTATGATGGTTCCACCGATTATCGGCACCAAGATTGCTGTCAGCGATCATCGTAGCTCTAATCCTCAGGGACCGGAGCTGATTGAGGTTGCTACCGCAACCCGTCGCGGTGGCCTGTTGGCCAACGTTGCCGGCCTGGTAACCATGCATATGGGTTCCGGTGTTGGTAAGCTGGACCCGCTGTTCTACGCACTGGACCATTCCGATGTTCCTGCAAAGAACTTCCTACCGACTCATATGCTGCGTACTCGCGAGCTGATGGAAGAAGGCGCAAAGCTGGTACGTCGCGGCGGCTATTTCGACATGACTGCCGGCAGCACTGATGAAGATATGGAAATCGGCGCTGAGCAGATTATGGAAATCCTGAGCTGGGAGGGCATGAGCACCGATCATCTGACGATGAGCAGTGATGCTTTCGGTTCTCAACCTAAGTTCAATGAAAACGGTGACTGCATCGGTCTGACCTACTGCTCTCCTAAATATCTGCATCTGACTATCAAGAGTCTGGTGCGTCGCGGTCTGCCGTTGGAAGAGGCTATCAAGCTGCTGACCTCTACACCTGCCGAGCTGCTTGGCAAAACCGGTGTTAAAGGCTGCGTTGCAGTCGGCGCAGATGCTGACCTGCTGGTTCTGGACGAAAACCTGGATATCGACGCATTGTTTGCTAAAGGCCAGGTTGCATTGCTGGATAAAGAGATTGTACTTAAAGGCCGCTTTGAATAAGCTGCGGCTATGTAAATACAGACACACTGAGTATGGTGTGTCTGTATTTTTTTGACAAAAAATCTTGACAAGTTGCGTAATTTATGATAACATATCATACTACATCATTATTATTTTTGCAGGTGTAAATTTTGACAACAAATACTGCCGGGTCAGTGGTTGAACGGCGTATCTTGCTTATAATGAAAGATGAGGCAGATCATCGAAGACAACTGACAAGGTCCTTGTGGTAAGAACCTTGTTGTTTTTTTTGTCACGCATGATTCGCCGAGTTTAGTGTGCTGATAATACAAGAAGGGGTGAGGAATTACATGTTTAAACCGGTTCCAGTAGGTGATAGGACTCGGTATAGTTATGCAAGAATCAATGAAATTTTGGCAATGCCTCATTTGATTGATATCCAGAGAAAATCCTACGAATGGTTCGTTCAAAAGGGCCTCATGGAGATTCTGCATGACATTTCTCCTATTAAAGACTTTGCAGGTAATCTGGAGCTTTCCTTTGAAAGCTTTGAATTAGGAACTCCTAAATACAGCGTTGAAGAGTGCAAGGAGAGAGATGAATCCTATTCTGCACCGATGAACGTTAAAGCACGCCTGATTTTCAAAGACAAGGAAAAAGGCGAAATTAAGGAATCCTCTGTATTTATGGGCGACTTCCCGCTGATGACCGATACCGGTACCTTTGTTATCAACGGTGCTGAACGTGTTATCGTCAGCCAGCTGGTGCGTTCTCCCGGCGTTTACTATAGTGTAACTATGGATCCCAGCGGTAAAAAGATTTACGGTACTACTGTAATTCCTAACCGTGGCGCTTGGATTGAATATGAAACTGACATTAATGATATTATTTCTGCTCGTGTAGACCGTACTCGTAAGGTTCCGGCAACCGTGCTGCTGCGTGCTCTGGGCTTGTCCTCTAATGATGAGATCCTGGCTTGCTTCGGCAATCATCCTGCACTGCTGGCAACTCTGGAAAAGGATACTACCACTAACAGAGACGAAGCTATGCTGGAGCTTTACAAAAAGCTGCGTCCGGGCGAGCCTGTTATTCTGGAAAACGCCGTACAGCTGATTGAAAACACCTTCTTCGACAGCAAGCGTTATGACCTGGCTAATGTAGGCCGTTATAAGCTCAACAAAAAGCTTGGCTGGCGCAACCGCCTGAGCGGTACCGTACTGGCTGAGGCTATTGCTGATGAAGAAACCGGCGAAATCATCCTGCCGGCAGGCACTAAGATGACCGATGAAAATCTTGATAAGATTGCAGAAAGCGGCATTTATAACGAACGCGGTCTGCGTGCTGTCAAGATTCAGAACCATGAAGAAGAAATGCTTCTGATGTTCACCACCGGTATCGATGAAAAAATGCATACCGTTACCAATGAAGATGTATTCGCTTCCTTTAACTATTTGCTGAACCTGATGGATGGCCATGGCACCGGCGATGATATTGACCATTTGGGCAACCGTCGTGTACGCTGTGTTGGCGAATTGCTGCAAAACCAGTTCCGTATCGGTCTTTCCCGTATGGAGCGTGTAGTAAAAGAACGTATGACCATTCAGGACAACGAGGTTATTACCCCGCAGGCTCTGATTAACATCCGTCCTGTTGTTGCTGCTATTAAGGAATTCTTCGGCAGCAGCCAGTTGTCCCAGTTCATGGACCAGAACAACCCTCTGGCAGAGCTGACTCATAAACGTCGTCTGTCTGCCCTCGGCCCCGGCGGTCTGTCCCGTGAGCGTGCAGGCTATGAAGTCCGCGACGTACACAACTCCCACTATGGCCGTATGTGTCCTATCGAGACGCCTGAAGGTCCTAACATCGGTTTGATCGGTTCTTTGTCCACCTATGCTGTTATTAATGAATACGGCTTTATGGAAACTCCGTACCGTGTTGTTGATAAAGAAAATAAACGTGTAACTGAAGAAATCAGATACATGACTGCGGACGAAGAAGATAAATATATCGTAGCACAGGCCAACGAACCGTTGGATGATGATGGTTACTTCCTGGGCGAGCGTGTTACCGCCCGTGCTAAGGATGATGTCCTTTCCATTACTCCGGATAAGGTTGACCTGATGGACGTTTCTCCTAAACAGGTAGTATCTATCGCAACCGCGCTGATTCCGTTCTTGGAGAACGATGACGCTAACCGTGCTCTGATGGGTGCGAACATGCAGCGTCAGGCTGTACCTCTGCTCTGCACTCAGGCTCCGATTATCGGTACCGGTATGGAATACAAGGTTGCTTCTGACTCCGGTGTCTGCGTTCTGGCTAAACGTGCCGGCGAGGTTATCCGCGTAGTAGGCAACGAAATCCGTGTACGTGCAGAAAACGGTGAAGTGGATGTATATCCGCTGCTGAAATTCAAACGTTCCAACCAAGGTACCTGTGTTAACCAGCGTCCTATCGTCTTTAAAGGCGATAAGGTTGCCGAAAAGCAGATTCTGGCTGACGGCCCGGCTACCGATCACGGCGAGCTGGCTTTAGGTCACAACGTAATCGTTGCTTATATGCCTTGGGAAGGCTATAACTACGAGGATGCTGTTCTGCTGAACGAGGATCTGGTAAAGGCTGATATCTTTACATCTATCCATATTGAAGAATATGATTGTGATGCCCGCGATACCAAGCTTGGTAAAGAAGAAATTACCCGCGAGATTCCTAACGTATCCGACGAAGCTCTGAAGGATCTGGATGAGCGTGGTATTATCCGTATCGGTGCTGAAGTACGCCCCGGCGATATTCTGGTAGGTAAGGTTACTCCGAAAGGCGAAACCGAGCTGACTGCAGAAGAACGTCTGCTGCGTGCTATCTTCGGTGAAAAAGCACGTGAAGTACGTGACAGCTCCCTGCGTGTACCGCACGGCGAAGCAGGTAAGATTGTCAGCGTTAAGGTATTCAGCCGTGAAAACGGCGATGATCTGCCGCCGGGAGTAAACGAACAGGTTCGTGTACATATTGCCCAGAAACGTAAGATTTCCGAAGGCGATAAGATGGCGGGCCGTCACGGTAACAAAGGTGTCGTTTCCCGTATTATGGCACGTGAGGACATGCCTTTCCTGCCGACCGGTGAACCGGTACATATCGTACTGAACCCCTTGGGCGTACCTTCCCGTATGAACATCGGACAGGTACTGGAGAACCATCTGGGCTGGGCAGCACGTGCGCTGGGTATGGAAATTGATACTACCAACCTGGCAGCTAAGCTGAATGCCGTTGAAAAAACCGGCGCAGCAGAAGGTACTCCGGAATTTGAAGCAGCCTTCAAGGAAGAGCTGGCTAATTCCGAAACCGCTAAGAAATTAGAGCATTACGGCTACGATTATGAAAAATATGGTATGCCGGAAACTGTTGAAATTGATAAATTCGGTGGCAAGAGCGTAAAAGCAGTACAGATTTCCGTACCTGTATTCGACGGTGCGCATGAGCAGGATATTGCTGATGCACTGGAGCTTGCAGGCATTGATAAAACTGCTAAGACCACTCTGTATGACGGTCGTACCGGTGAACCCTTCGATAACCCTGTTACCGTTGGTCTGACCTATTACCTCAAGCTTCACCATTTGGTTGATGATAAGATCCATGCCCGCAGCACCGGCCCGTACTCCTTAGTTACCCAGCAGCCGTTGGGTGGTAAAGCACAGTTCGGCGGCCAGAGATTTGGTGAGATGGAAGTTTGGGCGCTGGAAGCATACGGCGCTGCTTACACTCTGCAGGAAATCCTGACTGTTAAGTCCGATGACGTTGTTGGCCGTGTTAAGACCTATGAAGCAATCGTTAAGGGCGAAAATGTACCTGATCCTGGTATTCCTGAATCCTTCAAGGTACTGGTTAAGGAATTGCAGTCCATCGGTTTGGATATCAAGATTCTCAACGAGGACGAGGAAGAGGTTTCCTTACGCGACGATGAGGATGACGATATTGCAACCACCGCTCGTGAGGTTGATTTAGACATCAATGGCCAGGTTGTTGAAAACGCACCTGAAAAGCCTGTTGATGATTATGCTGATAATGACGCTACCGAGGATGATAGTGATTCTGGGGACATCATTGCCGATATGGGTAATTTCACTATTACCGATAATCCCGATGGTGACTTAGATGATCCGACTAATATGTAAGAGAAGGGAGCGAATGATTCTTGATCGACGTAAATAATTTTGTGTCTATGCGTATCGGTTTGGCTTCTCCTGACCAGATTAGAGCCTGGTCCTACGGCGAGGTAAAAAAACCCGAAACCATCAATTACAGAACCCTGAAGCCGGAACGGGATGGCCTGTTCTGCGAAAGAATCTTTGGCCCTACTAAGGATTGGGAATGTCATTGCGGCAAATATAAACGCATCCGTTATAAGGGTATTATCTGCGACAAGTGCGGCGTTGAAGTTACCCGCAGCAAGGTTCGTCGTGACCGTATGGGTCACATCGAACTGGCTGCGCCGGTTTCCCATATCTGGTACTTTAAGGGTATCCCCAGCCGTATGGGCTTGATTCTGGATATTTCTCCGCGTAGCCTGGAAAAGGTTTTGTATTTTGCAAGCTTCATCGTACTTGACCCGGGTGAAGGCACTGACCTGGTTAAAGGCCAGCTGCTGACCGAGCCCGAGTACATGGAAAAACGTGATAAATATCCTGAAGCAGGCATCCGTGTAGGTATGGGCGCTCAGGCTATTAAAGAGCTGCTGGAAGCTATTGATCTGGAAGCTTTGACCGAGCAGCTGCGCCATGAAATGAAGGAGCTGAGCGGTCAGCGCCGTGTACGTGCTATCCGCCGTCTGGAAGTAGCCGAAGCATTCCTGAAATCCGGCAATCGTCCTGAATGGATGATTATGGATGTAGTTCCGGTTATTCCGCCTGAACTGCGTCCTATGGTACAGCTGGATGGCGGTCGTTTCGCAACCTCCGACCTGAACGATCTGTATCGCCGTGTTATTAACCGTAACAACCGTCTGAAACGTCTGCTGGAGCTGCATGCGCCTGATATCATTGTCCGCAATGAAAAACGTATGCTGCAGGAAGCAGTAGATGCTTTGATTGATAACGGCCGTCGCGGCCGTCCGGTTACCGGCCCCGGCAACCGTCCTCTGAAATCCTTGTCCGACATGCTCAAGGGTAAACAAGGCCGTTTCCGTCAGAACCTGTTAGGTAAACGTGTTGACTATTCCGGCCGTTCCGTAATCGTTGTAGGTCCTGAGCTGAAAATGCATCAGTGCGGCCTGCCGAAGGAAATGGCTCTGGAGCTGTTCAAACCCTTCGTTATGAAGCGTTTGGTAAACAGCGGTGAAGCAACTAACATTAAGAGTGCTAAGCGCATGGTAGAGCGTGCTACCAACGCTGTATGGGACGTTCTGGAAGAGGTAATCAAAGAACATCCTGTACTGCTAAACCGTGCACCGACTCTGCACAGATTGGGTATTCAGGCTTTCGAGCCTATCCTGTCCGAAGGCCGTGCTATTAAGCTGCATCCTTTGGTATGTACCGCTTATAACGCTGACTTTGACGGTGACCAGATGGCTGTCCATCTGCCGCTTTCTGTTGAGGCTCAGGCTGAAGCACGTATGCTGATGATGTCCGTAAACAACATCCTGGCACCGAAAGACGGCAAGCCTGTTGCTGTTCCTACCCAGGATATGGTTTTGGGCTCCTACTATCTGACTATTGAAAAGACCAGCAAGGATGACCCGAACGTTAAGGGTGAAGGAACCCGCTACAGCAGCGTGGATGAAGCTCAGCTGGCTTACTTCCACCATGCGGTAGATCTGCAGGTACCTATCGAGGTTTATATTCCCAACAGCGAAATCTATGATGAGGAAAAGGGTGCAGCTGTCGGTGAAACCGGTATGTCCCTGGTAGTTACAACTGTAGGTAATACTATTTTCAATGGCGAGCTGCCTCTGGAAATGCGTTACTATCATAAAGAAAAAGATCAGGTTGTTGAGAAGCACCTGGATGCTTCCGGTAATGTTGTTGAAACAACCGTTGAAGTTGAACGTTGGCATCTCGGCAAGCTGATTGACAAGAAGGAATTAGGCAGACTCGTTGCTAAGGCTCACAAGCTGTACGGCAACCTGCGTACTGCCGAGATTCTGGATATTGTTAAGAAAATGGGTTACGATAATGCTTGTAAATCCGGTATTTCTATCGCAACCTCCGATATTCAGATTCCTGCTGAAAAAGAAGTTATTCTGGAAGCAACAGAGCATGAGGTTGATAAGGTTGAGCGCCTCTTCCGCCGTGGTTTGATGAGCGATGACGAACGTTATCGTAAGGTAATTGACCTGTGGAACGAAGCAACCGATAAGGTTACCGATAAGCTGATGAAATCCACCATGAACAAGTTCAATCCTGTTTCCATGATGGCTGACTCCGGTGCCCGCGGTAACAAACAGCAGATTCGTCAGCTGGCCGGTATGCGTGGTTTGATGGCCGATCCTTCCGGTCGTATCATTGACCGTCCTATCAAATCTAACTTCCGTGAAGGCCTGACCATTTTGGAATACTTCATTTCTTCTCATGGTGCTCGTAAAGGCTTGGCCGATACCGCACTGCGTACCGCTGACTCCGGTTACCTGACTCGTCGTCTGGTTGACGTTGCACAGGACGTAATTGTCCGTGAGGATGATTGCGATATCGTTGGTATGAACCTGGTTAAAGAACGCAGCCGTCTGAGCAAGGCTGTTCTTGGTGCAAGCCAGAACAAAATTCGCGAAAAGGTTATGGGCCGTACCCTGGCTTCCGGCGTACTTGATGAAGAAGGCAACCTGATTGCTGAAGCAGATACCAACATCACCGAAGAGCTTTTTGCTAAGCTCAATGATGCAGGTGTTGAAGAAATTAATCTCTATTCCGACGAAGATATGAATGGTGAGGATATCGAAAATGTCCGCATCAACATCAGCGATACCTTTGCTCATAATGTGCTGAAGGAAGCAATGATGCATAACTTCAACGGCAAAGAGATAGCAGCAGATATTGTTAACGGTGCAGGCGAGGTGCTGGCACATACCGGCGAAACTATGACCGAAGACATTATCAACGCTGTTCTGGCTGACGGTACCGTTAAGGAGCTGCGTATCCGCAATAACGAAATTGCCGGCATTGAGGTTGAGGCAATTACCGAAGGCAAAAAAGAGAAAACCATCATTGAAACCCTGCATGACCGTATCATTGGCCGTAACCTGGCTGAGGATATTCTGGATGAAAATGGTGAAATTCTTTATCATATCAATGAATATGTTACCGAGCCTATGGCAGAACGTATCTGCCAGCTGCGTGAAAAGGTTAAAATCCGCAGCGTACTTACCTGTAAGGCTAAGTTCGGCGTTTGCCGCAAGTGCTATGGCCGCAACCTGGCAACTGGCAAGAACGTTGACGTAGGTGAGGCAGTCGGCACTATCGCTGCACAGTCCATCGGTGAACCTGGTACTCAGCTGACCATGCGTACGTTCCATACCGGCGGTGTTGCAGGTGCTGATGATATTACCCAAGGTCTGCCTCGTGTCGAGGAGCTGTTCGAAGCACGTAAACCGAAACATCCCGGCATTCTGTCCGAGGTTGCAGGTCACGTACATATTACCCAGGAAGGCAACAGCCGCAAGGTAACCGTAATGGCACTGGATGGCGAAAACCAGGAATACCAGATTCCTTATGGCGCTAAGCTGTCTGTTGTTGAGGGTGAGGAAATCGCTAAGGGCGACCGTCTGACCGAAGGTTCTCTTAACCCGCATGACGTATTGCGTATCAGCGGCGTGAAGGCTACCCAGAACTATCTGGTATCTCAGGTAGTAGGCGTTTATAAGTCTCAGGGCGTAGATATCAACAGTAAGCATATCGAGGTTATGGTTCGTCAGATGATGCGTAAAATCCGCATCGAGGAATCCGGTGACACTACAATGCTGCCGGGTGAAGACGTTGATGTGGCAGAATTTGAAGAGCAGAATACCGAGATGCTGGAAGCAGGCAAGGCTCCTGCAGAAGGCCGTGCTATCCTGCTGGGTATCACCAAAGCTTCTTTGGCTACCGACTCCTTCCTGTCTGCTGCTTCCTTCCAGGAAACCACCCGCGTACTCACCGATGCCGCTATTAAGGGCAAGGTTGACCCGCTGCTGGGCCTGAAAGAAAACGTTATCATCGGTAAGCTGATTCCGGCCGGTACCGGTATGAGCCGTTATCGTGATATCAAAGTTAAATATAATGTTCCGATGCCCGAAGTTGCAACTGCTGAAACCGCAGCAGAGGAAACTCCCGATAAGGAATAACGTATAAGCAAGCGCGCCTCAAAGCCTCAAGCTCTGAGGCGCTTTGCTCTCTAAGGAGAACTATTTTATGCTGATAAAAAAATTCCCTGTTCCCTGCCGCGTTGATTATGTTCCTTCTCCCTATGAGCCGGATGAGGACGGCGTGCAGGATGTCGGCTATTATAACGGCAAGCTGAGTGACGGCCGTGCCTATCGCCTGGAATACTGGCGTATGGACGATATGCTGATGCTGACAGTAATGTTTTCCGACCGCTGCCTTGAAGGCTACAGACGTGAGGATATGGCGCTTTTGCTGGAGCTGGAAGATATCGTATGCTTTACCGGCACTAACCGTAAGCTGCAGGCTACACGCACGGAGGATGACCGCGGCCAGACTGTATGGGCCATTAATATTATGCTGGCTAATAAAAAAGGCACCTATGCGGAAATTGTGCCGTCATTGAACAGATATATTATGTAAGACAATCGCTGCTGAAGGCAAAGCTTTGGCAGCGATTTTTCAGTTAAAATTAATTTTACATGCCTATACTGCATTATGATACAATAGCAGTAACGGAGGCGGAAGCAATGAAAATTTTATTAGCTGAGGATGATATAAATTTAGGCAAGCTTTTGAGCATGCTGCTGAAAAAACAAAATATAACTGTGAACTGGGTGCAGGATGGCGAGGCTGCCTACGATGCTGTGTATGCCGACGGCTATGATGTGCTGGTGTTGGACTGGATGATGCCGCTTCTGAGCGGACTTGATCTGTGCAAGCGTCTGCGTGAGGAGGATTATCAGGGAAAAATATTGCTGCTGACGGCCAAGGATACGTTGGCGGATAAGTTGCAGGGCTTAAACAGCGGTGCCGATGACTATCTGGTAAAGCCTTTCGAGCTGGAGGAGCTGGTGGCGCGTTTGAACGCTCTTTGCCGCCGCCAGGGACAGTACAGTGCGGAAAAGCTGCGTTACGGCGCTTATACGTTGGAAAGCTCTACTTATTGCCTGGCATACGGCGAGCGTCGTGTAGAGCTGCGTCCGCGTGAATTTAAGCTGCTGGAGCTGCTTTTGCGTAACCGCGGGCAGGTTATGCCGCGTGCGGTGCTGCAGGACCGTATCTGGGGCATTGACAGCGATGTGACGGACAATAATCTTGACGTGCATATCCGTCTGCTGCGTAAAAAGATTATGGAGCTGAACGGAGAAGAACTGATTAAAACGATGCGGGGCGTGGGCTATTATGTGGAATAAGCCTTTTGAAAAGCTGCGCAGGCGTATGACCTGTTTATATGCGGCAATCTTCGGTGCTTTGATTTTAGTTATTGTAGCTGCTGCCTATACCTTTATCTGGTGGGAAATATTGGCGCACGAAAAGGAAAATCTTGTAGCGCAAATTTACCATGAGGGCGAAGAATGGGTAGAATCGGAGGAGGCTCCCTGCTCCGAAGCAGCTATTCGCAGCGGGAAGATGCTTGCATACTTTGTGAATGCAGATGGCTCGAAGGTAATTTTAAACCAGCTTGGAACAGGTGAGGCAGGTCAGGAGCTGATGAGTCATAAAGATGATTGGCCGAAGAAGCTGAATACATCGCGTCTTTTGCGGATGCAGAGTGCAAATGGCGTACGCTATCGCTACCTTGCCGCAGTTGCTCCTGTTATTGACGGTGATAAGCAGGTTGGCAGGCTGTATATGTTCAAAAATATGGAGTTTTATTATCATGCGGCCTATAAAACACTGTTTTTGCTTTTGTGTATGGCATTGATACTCTATTTTGCTGCCTGTTATTTCGGTTATTGGCTGGCAGAACGCAATATCCGTCCTATAAGCAACATGTATGCCAAGCAGCAGCAGTTCACAGCGGATGCTTCGCATGAAATGCGCACGCCGCTTGCCGTTATGAAGCTGGCTGTGCAGGGACTGCAGGAGGATGAGGACAGCAGGCTGAGCGATTTTGCCAAAGAGTCGGTAAACATGCTGCAAAGCGAGTCGGAAAGACTTAGCCGTCTTACGGAAAATCTTATGACGCTGGCGCGCAGCGATGAGAATATTCTTCCCGTTTATACGGCGCAGGTTGATATAACGGCGCTGTGTAAAAAGGTTGCATCGCAGATGTCGCTTTTGGCAGCAGAAAAAAAGCTGCAGCTGAAGCAGGAAATCCAGGATAACTTGGTAATGCAGGGGGATGAAATGGCTTTATCGCGCTTGCTGATTATTCTGCTGGATAATGCTATGAAGTATTCATCGGAGCAGACGCAAATTACTCTGCGTGCAGCCAAGGTGAAAACGCATCTGGTGCTGGAGGTACGTGATGAAGGCTGTGGCATCAGTGACGATGATAAGCAGAAGATTTTTGACCGCTTCTTCCGCGTGGACAAGGCGCGCAGCCGTAGTCAGGGAGGCCTTGGCTTAGGCTTGTCGCTGGCGTTGGCTATTGTGCGGCAGCATGGCGGCAGCATCAAGGTTCTCGACAACAAGCCGCGGGGAACTATCATGTATGTGAAGCTGCCGACGACTGTAAAGTAATCCTTAAGCTTTCTTACAAGCTGAAATTAAGATGAATACCCCTTTCAGTAATCATTAAGTGAAGGTGTTTATACTGTGCTTAATGAAAAGCGGAGTATAGAAGCTCTGCTGCCGAAGGGGGATTTTTTATGCCACGAAAATATTGGCTGCTGCTTTTTGCAGCTGCCGCAGCATTGCTTTTTGCGGGTAATGGCAGCCTGCTGATTACAGACAGCGTAGAATCTAATTATGCTTTGACGGCAAAGGAGATGGTATTGAGCGGCGATTGGCTGTCACCGCAGATTTACGGACATTACTGGTATGATAAGCCGATTTTCTTTTATTGGCTGACGGCGTTGGCTTATAAAATGTTTGGCTTTACGGAATTTGCTTCGCGCTTCTTTCCGGCGTTGTTCGGTTTGGGCAGCGTGGCATTATTAGCGTGGGGTGGCAGCAAGCTCGAAAATGCGCGCAGCGGCTTTTTCAGTGCGTTGGTGCTGCTGAGCAGTGTAGAATTTTTTCTGATCAGCAAGTCGGTAATTACAGATGCTGTATTGTTCTTTTTCTTCAGTGCGACATTGCTGTTTTTCTATCTTGGCTATTGTGACGGCAGGGCGCGCTATTGGTACATTATGTATGCTGCAGCAGGCTTTGCGGTTCTTACCAAGGGACCGATTGGCGTGCTGCTGCCGGGATTGATTATTACGTTATTCCTGTTGTGGCAGTGTGATTGGCACGTACTGAAGCGCATGCATCTTGTAAGCGGCACATTGCTGTGTGCGGCGGTTGCCGTGCCCTGGTATGCTGTAATGTACAGCCTGCACGGCAGTGATTTCATCAATACCTTCTTCGGCACGCACAACTTCCTGCGCGCAACGGTATCGGAGCATCCGCATGACGATGTGATTTATTATTATACGCTGGTAAATCTGCTGGCGCTGTTCCCGTGGAGCGGACTTGTTCCCTGGGCTGCTTATAAATGGTGGCGGCAGGGACATCGCAAGCTAGGGGAGCAGCAAAAATTTTTACTGCTTTGGGCACTTGTTGTTTTCGTTTTCTTCCAATGTATGGCAACGAAATACATCACCTATACCTATCCGCTGCTCTTCCCGGCCAGCCTTTTGCTGGGAAGCATGCTGGCAAAATATACGGACTGTGTGGATGGCGGTTATATGATATTTGTCGGCGGAGGCTTTGGCTTGCTGCTTGTGGGAGCATGGTTTGCGGTAAGTCATCAGCTTATAGCATCTGAGCTGCTGTTCTTGCTGCCGTTGGCGCTGATTATCGGCGTGATGCTTGATTATATACTGCGCTTAGTGACGGGAGAGCGTGTCTGCAGTATTGCGGCTATGTCGGCAGTATTTTATATTGCGCTTGTTTTCAGCCTTGCTATACCATTCAGTGAGCAGCGCAGTGCGAAGAATTTGGGTGAGATGCTGACGGAAAATGATGTGCACGAGGTAGGCTTATACGGAAAATATCCTACTTCTGCAGTTTTTTACAGCAACAGTAAAATTGTGAAGCTGATGCACGAGCGTGAGGTTGCGGGTTATGTGCCCAAGGATTTTTCCTGGACGAGCAAAAATGTTATGCCTTATGCAACGCTTGAACAGAATCCGTATCGTATCGTTGTAGTTACGTCAAAAAGCTATGATAAATTTATCAGTCAGCAAAATGATGAATGGCAGGTTATTGATGCTGACAAAAGTTGGATTGTGCTGATGGCAAAAAAGCTAAGACGATATAATACTACGTAGCTTATAGGTGCTTGCAATGTGTTATTGCAGGCACTTTTTATAATCTGCAGATATTCTGCAAAATAAAGAATAATTAAGTTTAAGATATTATGCTATAATAAGAAAATGATAATTGAACAGGAGGCGTAATTATGCACAATAAAAATTCCGCGATGGCGTTTATCGTTCTGCTTGGTATCGTCAGCTTGTTCAGCGATATGACGCATGAAGCGGCGACAAGTATTAAGGGAGCGTATTTATTAATTTTAGGAGCAAGTGCTTCTACCATCGGTTTTATCTCCGGCATAGGCGAGCTTTTAGGCTATGGCCTGCGTTATCTTTTTGGCCGCTTAGTCGATAAAACGCACAATTATTGGGGCTTTATGATTTTAGGTTATGCCGTTGACGTTTTTGCGGTGCCGGCATTGGCGCTTGTGCATCGTGACGGCTGGATAGCAGCCTGTGTACTGCTCGTTGTTGAGCGCATCGGTAAGGCGATAAAAAAGCCTGCGAAGAATACTATTCTTTCCTTTGCAGCTTCGCAGGAGGGTGTCGGCAAAAGCTTTGCTATACAGGAAGCCTTGGATCAGCTTGGCGCTTTTATCGGCCCCTTGCTGCTTTATGCGGTGATGCTGTATAAGTATGGCGATGAATACGAGGTATACAATGCAGCCTTTGCTTTTCTGACTTTGCCTGCTGTCTGCACAATTGCTTTTTTACTGTTTGCTAAAAGCCGTTTCCCGAATCCGGAAGCCTTTGAGCCGGAAGCTAAGACAGAGAAGAAGGATAGCTTTGTAGGCAAGAAAAGCTTTTATTTGTATCTTGCAGGTATCAGCTGTTTTGCTTTCGGCTTTGTAGATTTTCCGCTGGTGACTATGCATTTGGCAAAAAATAAGCTTTTTGATGACAGTATTTTGCCGTTGCTTTATTCCGGTGCGATGCTTGTGGATGCGGTGGCAGCGCTTTTCTTTGGCTGGCTGTTTGACAAAATGCGCACGAAGGCATTGGTTATTTCTACTGCGATTTCCGCGTTCTTTGCTGTGTTTGCTTTTGGCGCGACTTCGCCGGGAATGATTATGCTGGGCGTTGCTTTGTGGGGCGTAGGCATGGGCGCTCAGGAATCTGTTATGAAGGCTGCGGTTGCCACCATGACGAGCAAGGAGCATCGTGCCAGCAGCTACGGTGCGTTCGAATTTTTCTTTGGCTTAGCGTGGCTTTTGGGCAGCTGGCTGTTGGGAGCTGTTTATGATTATTCATTGAATACCTTCATCATTGTTTCTGTTGCGGCACAGCTTATTGCTTTACCCTGTTATCTTTTAAGTGAGCGTAGCTTTGCTGATGAAAACGGCAGGTGATTTGCTTCAAAAGTTACACTCCCTTATGTATTCGTGTATACATAAAAAAATTATTGAAAAAAGACTTGCGTTCTTCAAAAAGTGTGTTATAATAGCGTACATAAGTAAATAACGAGTGGATGATGTATATGGGAGAAGGCACTGCCTACCGAAGGAGCAAAACTCTCAGGTGCTTAATTTTAAGCAGGAACCGTATGCTGACACAACTCTGGAGAGTCCCTTAAATGGGCGCCGAAGGTGCAAAGATGTCTTCTGAAATTCAGAAACGTCCTTATCTCTCAGGCCAGTGGACAGAGCAAAGCTTATGTGATGGCGCTATTGCCTATCATATGTCATTGACTTTTACCGGAGTATTTTTTGTATACTCCGGTTTTTTATTTGCTTATAAATAATTAATGGGAATTTAAAGGGAGATGTTTGAATCATGTTGGAAATTTTGAATGAAATTGATGCGTTTGTCTGGGGTCCGCCGCTTCTGGTACTTTTGGTTGGTACCGGTATTCTGCTGACCTTCCGTCTGAAGCTGCTGCAGGTTTTCAAGCTGCCGCAGGCTTTGGGCCTGATCTTCAGTGCCAAGAACGATGGCAGTGGTGACGTAAACAGCTTTAAAGCATTGTGTACTGCACTGGCTGCAACTGTCGGTACCGGTAACATCGTTGGTGTTGCAACCGCAATTAAAGCCGGTGGCCCCGGTGCTTTGTTCTGGATGTGGATGGCGGCCTTCTTCGGTATGGCAACCAAATATTCCGAATGTCTGCTGGCTGTAAAATATCGTACTGTCGATGCTAACGGCAATATTTCCGGTGGCCCGATGTACTACATTGAAAATGGTCTTGGCAAAAAATACAAACCTTTGGCTGTTATGTTTGCCGTATTCGGTGTTCTGTGCGCATACTTTGGTATCGGTACCTTTGCTCAGGTAAACTCCATTGTTGAAATTACCCAGATTTCTGCAGGTATTCCTGTTGTTTACACCGGGATTGCTCTGACTGTTGTTGTTGCTGCTGTAACCATCGGCGGTCTGAAATCCATCGCAACTGTTGCTGCAAAGGTAGTTCCTGCTATGGCTCTGCTGTACTTCCTGACTACTGTCGGTATCATGATTGTTTTTGCAGACCAGGTTCCTGCTGCAATCGCAACTGTACTGAATTCTGCTTTCACTCCGACTGCTGCTCAAGGCGGTTTCCTTGGTGCAACCGTTATGCTGGCAATGCGCAGTGGTGTTGCCCGCGGCGTATTCTCCAACGAATCCGGCTTAGGTTCTGCTCCTATCGTAGCTGCTGCTGCTAAAACCAAATGGGCTGCAGAGCAAGGCTTGATTTCTATGACCGGTACTTTTATTGATACTATCATCATTTGTACTCTGACCGGCTTGTCTCTGGTTGTCAGCGGTGTATGGTGCGGACCTCTGAACGGTGCTGCAATGACTGAATCTGCCTTCACCATGGCGTTCCCTGCATTTGGCAGCATTCTGCTGTTGGTTGGCCTTGTACTCTTTGCTTTCACTACCATCCTTGGCTGGAACTACTACGGTGAACGTTGTGTAGAATATCTGATGGGCGTAAAGGCAATTCTGCCGTACCGCATCATTTTCATCTGCCTGATTGCCTGCGGTCCTTTCCTGAAGCTGGAAGAGATTTGGGTTTTGGCGGATATTGTTAACGGCTTGATGGCTATTCCTAACTTAATTGCGCTGATTGCTTTGTCCGGCGTAGTTGTTGCCGAAACCAAGGCTTATCAGAAGCATCTGGCTGAAGAAAAGAATAAATAAGTAAGCCTAGTATTTCATCTTTATATAGCAAAGCGGCGTTGTGCGACTCTCCCCAGAGTTCCCACAGCGCCGTTTTGTTATTAAAAAAAATCAATAAACATACTTTAGTTTACAGTTTTGCATGTATGCGTGTATACATTGCTGTAAGCTCTTGAATTTTGTTTAATATGTGTTATAATCAGATACATAAGTAAATAATGAGTGGATGAAGTACATAGGAGAAGGCAATGCCTACCGAAGGAGCAAAACTCTCAGGTGCTTATAAAAAGCAAGAACCGTGTACAGACACAACTCTGGAGAGTCCCTTGAATGGGCGCCGAAGGTGCAAAGATGTGCGTATACACATCCTTATCTCTCAGGCCAGTGGACGGAGCAAAACAACAATTATAGCATAGCTATCAGGGCCGCTGACAAACCGGAGTATCAGATAATCATACTCCGGCTTTTTATTTACTTAGGGAACTTTGAAAATGAGAGGGGAAATCATCATGTTGGAAACATTGAATGCAATTGATTCGTTTGTCTGGGGTCCGCCGCTACTGGTGCTGCTTGTAGGTACCGGCATTATGCTGACTATTCGTTTAGGCTTGCTGCAGGTATTGAAGCTGCCGCAGGCATTGAAGCTGATCTTCTGTGCCAAGAATGATGGTCACGGTGATGTAAACAGCTTTAAAGCTCTGTGTACTGCTCTTGCTGCAACTGTTGGTACCGGTAACATTGTCGGTGTTGCTACCGCAATTAAGGCCGGTGGCCCCGGTGCATTGTTCTGGATGTGGCTGGCTGCCTTCTTCGGTATGGCAACCAAATATGCGGAATGCCTGCTGGCTGTAAAATATCGTACTGTCGACGCTAATGGCAATATCTCCGGCGGTCCGATGTATTACATCCAAAACGGCCTCGGCAAGCAATATAAACCATTGGCAATTATGTTCTGTGTCTTCGGTATCATGTGCGCATACTTCGGCGTAGGTACCTTTGCTCAGGTAAACTCCATTGTTGAGATTACCAAAATCTCTGTTGGTATCCCGGTTATCTACACCGGTATTGCTCTTACCGTATTGGTTGCTGCTGTAACCATCGGCGGTCTGAAATCTATCTCTAATGTTTCTTCTAAGGTTGTTCCCGGCATGGCAGTAATTTACTTCTTTACTACCTTGGGCATTTTAGTTAGCTTTGCGGACCAGGTTCCGGGCGCTATCGCACTGGTTATTGAAAGTGCCTTCACTACTACTGCTGCACAGGGCGGCTTCCTTGGTGCAACTGTTATGCTGGCGATGCGTAATGGTGTTGCCCGCGGCGTATTCTCCAACGAATCCGGCTTAGGCTCTGCTCCTATCGTAGCAGCTGCAGCAAAAACTCATTGGCCTGCTGAACAAGGTCTGGTTTCCATGACCGGTACCTTCATTGATACTATCATCATCTGCACCATGACCGGTTTGTCCTTGATTGTTACCGGCGTTTGGAACGGCGATCTCAACGGTGCTGCCATGACTAATGCAGCCTTCAGCTCTGCATTCCCTGCCTTTGGTACTTGGTTACTGTTGGTTGGCCTGGTGCTCTTCGCTTTCACTACTATCCTTGGCTGGAACTACTACGGCGAACGTTGTGTAGAATATCTGATGGGTGTTAAAGCAATTCTTCCGTACCGCATCGGCTTCATCATTCTCGTTGCCTGCGGCCCGTTCCTGAAACTGGAAGAAATCTGGGTTATGTCCGATATCGTTAACGGTCTGATGGCTCTGCCTAACCTGATTGCTCTGGTTGCTCTTTCCGGCGTAGTTGTTGCTGAAACTAAAGCATATCAACAACATCTCAAGGAAGAATCTGAGCTGGTTCCGGCAAAATTAGCCGAAGAAACCAATCATTAAGTTTTCCCAATTAATTTTATATAGGCAGCGGCACTGTGAGACTCTCCCCAGAGTTCCCACAGTGCCGCTTGCCTTTGCGCTTGCACAAAAGTTAGCGGTATGCTAAACTAGCCTTAGAGAGATTACTTACAATCTTTTAAATCAAATGTATCAGTAACCAACTAAGTGTATATTTTTCTGTGTGCCGGTTGGTTTGTCAGTATCAGTAGATGAAAGGAAGTGCGCAATGAGCATTATCGGTAATATTATCTGGTTTTTATTTGGCGGTATTTTAGCAGGCATTATCTGGTATCTTGTAGGCCTGTTATGGTGTTTGACGATTATCGGTATTCCGGTAGGACTGCAGTGCTTTAAGCTGGGACGCTTGAGCTTCTTTCCCTTTGGCAAGGACGTAGTTTTGAGCGGTGAAACAACCTCATTGCTGTTAAATATTTTCTGGCTGATTTTTGGCGGTATCGAGCTGGCAATTACGCATGCGGTTTTTGCTGTAATTTTGTGCTGTACGATTATCGGCATTCCCTTCGGTATGCAGCATTTTAAGCTGGCTAAGCTGGCACTGCTGCCGTTTGGAGCACAGATTACGGATAAATAAGCGTTAATTTTTAATGCAAGAGCAGTTCATGCAGGAATTTTATTCACGATTTCTTCAAAACTTTGCCCTTGCTATGTCACAGCAATATAGTATACTATGAGTGTAGCAAGAAGTTGCTACACCCTTCCCATCAAATTCATCATAAACAGCTTTCCTAAGAGAAACAGCCTGCAATATCCCCTGCAGGCTGTTTTCTCGTTTACTGGCAAGACTGCTGCTTTTTTATCATAAATTTGCAGTAGTCTTTCTTTTTACTGGAAAATACTTTCTGATATTGGTAAAATAAAGGTTATAGTATTGTTAGTTATAATGGGGGGACTGAAAATGATCTTTTGGGCAATGATTCTGTTAGGCTGTCTGCTTGGCTTTGCCGGTGCAGGTGGTGCAGGCTTAACGATTACACTGCTTTCTGTAGGCTTTGGTGTGCCGATTCATACTGCGCTTGGTGTTGCGCTGGCTGCCATGTCATTTACGATGCTTTCAGGTGCCGTAAGCCATTTTCGTGAAGGTGATGTACTGTTGCGCCTTGGGCTGACAACCGGCGGTGCCGGTATGCTGGGAGCTTTTGCCGGCGCACGTATTTCTGATGCCTTGCCGGAAGATATTTTATCAAAAATGACAGCAGCATTGATGCTTGCATCATCGGTATTGCTTTACTTTATTCTTTTCCGTAAGGATATGCTGGACAGCTTTGTGGCAAAGCATGCATCGAAAGCAGAGGGCGCAAGCTTTTATGCACATGCGCTGACAATCGGTGTAGTGACCGGCTTTTTGAGCGGAGCCTTCGGTATCGGTGCGACAGCATTTATTCAGATAAGCCTGATGCTGTTTTTCGGTGTATCGCTTTATCATGCCATCGGTACAACGATGCTGGTTATTTTACCGATTTCTGTTTCCGGCGGTTTAGGATATTTAGTCAATGGTCACCTTGATTTTTATATTTTTTTTCAAACCTTGGGTGGACTGACTATCGGCGCATATTTGGGTGCCAAGCTTACGCGTCTGGCGTCGCGCAATACTTTGCGTTATATTGTTCTCAGTATGCCGACCATAGGCGGACTGATGCTTTTATTTAAGTAAAAATAAGCCGTAAACGTGCCTTAGCGTTTATGGTTTACTTTTCTAGCATTATGGTTAACCTTGCGATAAAAGAAGGTTGACTAATCTTTTTATCACGTATATAATTAGTAAGTACACGAATTTATGATGGAGGCACTGTTGTGATTAGTATAAAGAATTTGAAGCATTACTATACAGATGCTGATGGCAATGAGGTAAGGGCACTGGACGGCGTAAGCCTGGAAATTAAGCAGGGCGAATTTGTTGCTGTTATCGGCGCTAACGGCAGCGGTAAATCTACGCTGGCACGTCATTTGAACGCTTTGTTGCTGCCGACAGACGGCACTGTGCTGGTAGATGGCATGGACACTGAAGATGAAAGCAAAATGTGGGATATCCGCCAAAAGGTGGGCATGGTGTTCCAAAATCCTGACAACCAGATAGTTGCTGCGATTGTGGAAGAGGACGTGGCCTTCGGTCCGGAAAATATCGGCGTACCGGGACCGGAAATACCGCAGCGTGTAGCAGATTCATTAGCTGCTGTAGGCATGACGGAATATGCCAAGCATGCACCGCATCTTTTGAGCGGCGGCCAGAAGCAGCGTGTGGCTATAGCAGGTATTCTGGCGCTGCAGCCGGAATGCATTGTGCTGGACGAGCCTACAGCGATGCTTGACCCGCAGGGGCGTAAGGAAATCGTGGGCACTGTACGCAAGCTTAATGAAGAAAAAAAGATGACCATAGTTTATATTACGCATTACATGGTTGAGGCTCTGGCTGCTGACCGCGTAGTTGTTATGGAAAAAGGTCATATCAGATTTATTGGTACTCCGCGTGAGGTTTTCAGCAGAGTGGATGAGCTGGAGGCCTTGGGCCTGGAGGCTCCGCTGGCAGCGAAGGTAGCCAGTGAGCTGCGCAAAAGCGGTGTAAAGCTGCCGCATGATATTATTACAGATGAGGAGCTGGCGCAGGCATTATGTCAATAAAACTTTCTAATATATATCATACATATTCCAAGGGCACGCCGTTTGAACGCCTGGCGCTCAATGATGTGTCGCTGGAGATTTCCAAGGGCGAAATAGTTGCCATTATAGGACACACCGGCAGCGGCAAGTCTACCTTAGTACAGCATTTAAACGGTTTGCTGAAGCCGGATAAGGGCAGCGCAAGCATTGATGACATTGATATTACTGCTAAGAGTGCGGAGGCCAAGACTGCACGCCAGCAGGTTGGCATGGTATTTCAGTATCCAGAGCATCAGCTGTTTGCGGAAACTGTTTTTGAGGATATCGCCTTCGGTCCGCGCAATAAAGGTTTTGCCGAGGATGAGGTAGAAAAGCAGGTGCGTGAGGCTATGGCCTTCGTCGGCCTGGATTATGATACCTATGCGCAGCGCTCTCCCTTTCAGCTGAGTGGCGGCCAGATGCGCCGTGTAGCTATTGCCGGCGTAGTTGCGATGAATCCCGATTATCTGGTATTGGATGAGCCTTCCGCAGGCCTGGACCCACGTAGCCGTAATGCAGTATTTAAGGAAATTATGTCACTGCACAAAAGCCGTGGCATTGCCATTGTGCTGGTAACGCACAGCATGGAGGAGGCAGTAAAATATGCTGACCGCCTGCTGGTTATCAACGCCGGCAAGGTGCTGTTCGACGGCACTCCCGCAGATATTTTCAAGCAGCATGCCGATGAGCTGGTCAAGGTTGGCGTAGATGTGCCGCAGGTTTACAAGCTGGCGGATTTGCTGCGCAAAAACGGCCTGGCAGTGAAAGAGAACATTAAGGACGATATGAGCCTGGTTAAGGCGATTAAGCAAGCAAAGGGGTGGAAATAATGCTGACAGATATAACCTTAGGACAATATTTCCCCGGTAACTCCTTTATCCATAAGCTTGATCCGCGTACTAAGCTGTTGGCTACCTTGATTTATATCATTGCTATTTTCTTTGCAGTAACGCCGTTAGCCTACGGCATTCTGACCGCCTTTGCAGCTGTGGTAATTCTTATTTCAAGAGTACCATGGATGCTGGTCTTCAAATCACTGAAGCCTATCTGGATTATCGTTATTCTGACGATGCTGATTCATATGTTTACCGCTCCCGGTGAGCATATTGTTTTTACCTGGAAGTTTTTGAGCGTAACTGCCGAAGGTATCGACATGGGCGTAAAGATGGCAGTTCGCCTGATTCTGCTGCTGCTGTTTTCTTCGGTGCTGACCTTTACGACATCACCGATTGTATTGACTGACGGTATTGAAAATCTGCTGCGTCCGTTCAAAAAGCTGGGTGTCCCTGCGCATGAGCTGGCTATGATGATGACCATTGCTTTGCGCTTTATTCCTACATTATTGGATGAAACAGACCGCATTATGAAGGCGCAGACATCTCGTGGCGCTGATTTTGCCAGCGGCAATATCTTCCAGAGAATGAAAAATATGCTGCCTTTGCTAGTACCGCTGTTTATCAGTGCCTTCCGCCGTGCCGATGAATTGGCTGTTGCAATGGAAGCTCGCTGCTATCGCGGCGGTGAAGGACGTACACGCATGCATGAGCTGGTATATGCCGGCCGCGATTATCTGGCCTTTGCTTTGATTATTATACTGGCGGTTGGCCTCGCAGTACTGCGCTGGGGGAATGTATGCGTACAATAAAGCTGGTTGTAGCCTATGACGGCAGTGCCTATCACGGCTTTCAGAAGCAGAAAAACGTGCAGACGGTGCAAAATGTTTTGGAAGAAGCGTTGACTATGCTGTGCGGCGAAAAAGTAGTAACCGCAGGCAGTGGGCGCACGGATGCCGGGGTACATGCTTTGGCACAGACGGTGACCTTTACTACGAACGGACGCATTCCCTGTGCGAATCTGGTGCGTGCGGCGGCAAGCCTGCTGCCGGAGGATATCGTGGTAGTGAGCGCCGAGGAGATGCCGGAGGGCTTCCATGCGCGCTTCAGCGCACAGTGGAAGACGTATCATTACAAGCTGCTTGTCAATGAGCACGTCAATCCCTTTATGGTGCGTTATGCCTGGCAGCTGCGTCAGCAGCTTAATGTGAAGGCTATGAGCGAGGCGGCCGAGCTGCTGCTGGGAACGCATGATTTCAGTGCCTTCCGCAGCAGCGGCAGTGTTGATACTTCGCCGATAAAAACAATTTATGCCGCCAAGTGGCAGCAGCAGGGAGAAGAGATTCTTTTCCGCATCAGCGGTGACGGCTTTTTGTATCACATGGTACGCAACATAGTCTGGTCCCTGGTACAGGTGGGAATGGGCAAGCGCACGGTGCAGGATTTTGCCGCCGAGCTGACGGCACAGCGCTGCGAATTTTTAAACGAGCCTGCTCCGGCACAGGGTTTATATCTGGCGGAGGTCGGTTATCGGGAGTATCCGCAGCTTTAAGGGAAAAACTCTTGGAAAATGCTAAAATTTTAACAAAAATACTTGACTTAAACTCTTAAGTTGCGTATAATATATCTACGTGATTTTCCGCTTGATTTCACTAGCCCCGAAATACGGTGAGAAGATCGCAACGAACTGTATATTTGGAAAATATCTAGGAGGGACACAAGCGATGAAATCTTTTATGGCTAATCCGTCTAACATCGAACACAAATGGTACGTTGTTGACGCAGCTGATAAAACTCTGGGCCGCCTGGCTGCAGAGGTTGCAAAAGTCCTGCGCGGTAAACACAAACCGACCTTTACCCCGCACATGGACACCGGTGATCACGTAATCATTATCAATGCAGATAAGGTTGTTCTGACCGGCAAAAAACTGACTCACAAAATTTATTTCCGTCATTCCGGTTATCTCGGCGGCGACAGCTATGTAAAAGCTGGCGACATGCTGAAGAAAAACCCTGTAAAAATGGTAGAGCTCGCTGTTAAAGGCATGATTCCGCACAACAGCCTCGGCGCTCAAATTTTCTCCAAACTTCATGTATATGCTGGCAGCGAACATCCGCATGCAGCTCAAAAACCTGAAGTAATGGAAATCAACGTTAGATAATATCCGGGAGGGAACAAATAAATGGCAGTAGTTACTTATAACGCAACTGGTCGTCGTAAATCTTCTGTTGCTCGCGTTCGCCTGGTTCCGGGTGAAGGCAACATCGTTATCAACGACCGTGAATTGAACAAATACTTTGGTCTGAAAACCTTAGAGCTGATTGTTAACCAACCGCTCGAAGTTACCGAAACCAAAGGAAAATATGACGTACTCGTTAACGTAAACGGCGGCGGCATTTCCGGCCAAGCTGGTGCTATCCGTCACGGCATTGCTCGCGCACTGCTGAAAGTTGACGCTGAATTCCGTCCTGCACTGAAAAAAGCAGGCTTCCTGACTCGCGACCCGCGCGAAAAAGAACGTCGTAAATACGGCTTGAAGAAAGCTCGTAAAGCTAGCCAGTTCTCCAAACGTTAATTTTTGGTTTACTGTCAAGCACCAATCACAAACACAAATCGCACAAATTACTCCGCAACTGTTTCGGTTGCGGAGTTTTTGTATTGTCTGTGTTGGTGGGGGTTCTATTTGTGAAACACCGTTTTGGCTGGCATTTTGTTATTGCAATCAAAGCCGGTGTGAATAGTACAGCTTATGATGCTTTAATTTCGGTATTTCAAAGGAATTTACGGTTTATGCATACGATTTGCCTCCTCAAACACTATAATCAGATATTTTGGAATTGTGCTTTGCTTAAATGTTAATAAGTTTACACAAAGAAATGCTCATGGTTAAAATTATATAAAAATGTAATTTTCGCTTGTCAAAAACCTATGAAACATATATACTATAACAAATCGGTCTATTTTCGGACTGAAATAGTATATATGTTTTGAAAGGGGTATTGTTTTGTTTACAAGTATGTTTTTTTATTTATTCATCTGCCTGTTGCTTTTTGGCATTGGTGATGTGTTGGGTGTTGCAACAAAAGCAAAGGTATCTGCTGTATTTGTCAGCCTGATGCTTTTCCTTGTTGGTTTTATGACAGGTGTTCTGCCGCCGGATATTATCAAGCTTGCCGGTCTTACTGACGTAGGCAAATGGTCTTTGATTTTCGTGGTATTCAGCATGGGTACCAGCCTGAATATTAAGCAGCTGATTGCTGAATGGCGTACAGTTGCAGTTGCTGTTTTATCCATGATTGTTTTGATTGCCGGCAGCGTTGTTCTGATTCCCGTAATCGGCTATCAGGAAACTATTGTCAGCATTCCTATTATCAACGGCGGTATCGTTGCTACTCAGATTATGACCAGCGCTGCTATGGATAAAGGCTTTGCTATGGCTGCTGCTTTGGGTACTGTTTTGTACGCTGTGCAAAAATTCTTTGGTACTCCTGTCGCTTCTTACTTTGGCCTGCGTGCTGCTAAGGAAGCATTGGCGGAATTCCGTCGTACCGGTGTTAATCCTTATGCACCGAAGGAAGATGTGCATGGCGGTGCAGCTCCTAAAGAAACCTTCTTTGAAAAACACAAAAAATTCTATGGTCCTTTTGCTTCTCTGACTATCGCAGCCTTCTTCAGTTGGCTGGCATTCGTTATCGGAAAATATACCGGTCTGAGCGCTACTATTTGGTCTTTGATTTTAGGTGCAGTAATTGGCAGCACCGGCCTTGTTCCGCCGAAAATCCTGGATCATGCAAAATCCTCCGGTATCTTTAACGTTGGTGTATTTGCGGTAATTATTCCTTCTCTGGCAAAAATTAAAGTCAGTGATTTGATTGTATTGAGCTTTAATACCATTATGGTATTTATCGTGGTATTTGCTGTACTTTTCCTGTTCTTCTATATTCTGCCGCTGTGGAAAATCCTGGGCAACAGAAACCTGGCTATGGGCGTAGCCGTAATGCAGCTTTTGGGCTTCCCGGCAACCTATCTGGTGGCAAACGAAATTGCGATCGCTACAGGTGAAACGGAAGAGGAAAGGCAGGTTGTCAACGATGCCATTATGCCGAAATATCTTGTAGGCGGTTTTGCTACCGTTACTACCTTCTCGGTAATTACTGCCGGTATTTTAGAGAAATTCCTGTAAGTTGGTAAAGGAGAATAGCAATGAAATTTGATGCACAAAATTATCCGTATGCTTCTAAACGTAGTGTTGTTTATGCTAAAAACGGTATGGTATGCGTAGGTAATCCTACCGCTGCTTCCGCAGGCTTGCAAACCTTGCTTAAGGGCGGTAACGCAATTGATGCTGCTATTACCGTTGCAACCTGCCAGCCAGTAGTTGAGCCTACCGGCAATGGCCTGGGCAGTGACTGCTTTGCTCTTATCTGGTATAAGGGCAAGCTGTATGGTATTAACGGCAGCGGCCCGGCTCCGATGGCTGCTTCTATCGCAGCCCTGAAGGAACGTGGCTTTGATAAAATTCCTCCCTATGGTGTTGAGCCGATTAACGTTCCGGGTGCTGTAGGCGCATGGATGGAAATTCATAAAAAGTTTGGCAAGCTGCCTATCAAAACTGTTATGGAACCATCCATCAACTATGCGGAAAACGGCTATCCTGTTTCTCCGAACATGAGCCGTCTGTGGGAAGAGGCTGACGGCTTCTATACCAAATATAAAGACAGACCGGAATTCAAAGGCTGGTTTGATACCTTTGAGCCTAACGGTCATTGGCTGCAGCCGGGCGAAGTATTCAAGAATCCCGATATGGCTAAAAGCCTGCGCCTGATTGCCGAAACCTATGGTGATGCCTTCTATAAAGGTGAATTGGCAGATAAGATTGACGCTTTTATGCAAGAACATAACGGCTTCCTGCGCAAGAGCGACCTTGAAGCCTACAAACCGGAATGGGTTGAACCGCTGAGCGTTAACTATCGCGGCTACGATATCTGGGAGCTGCCTCCTAACGGTCATGGTATTACCGTACTTATGGCTTTGAATATTCTTAAGGGCTATAACTTTACCGAACGCGATACTGTAGAAACAATGCACAAGCAAATCGAAGCTATGAAGCTGAGCTTTGTTGATACTAAAGAATATGTTGCCGAGCCTTCCTACATGAAGGTTACTGCCGAGCAGCTTTTGAGCGAGCGTTATGCCGCAGACCGCCGTGCTCTGATTAATGATAAAGCACTGGAGCCGGTTGTAGGTGACCCGCGTTACAGCAGCACTGTTTACTTCTGCACCGCTGATGCCGAAGGTAATATGGTCAGCATGATTCAGAGCAACTATCGTGGCTTCGGCAGCGGTATCGTTGTACCAGGTACTTCTATTTCCTTTAATGACCGTGCCGAGAACTTCTCCTTTGATGAAAATCATCCGAATGCACTGCAGGGTGGCAAGCGTCCGTACCATACCATTATTCCTGCCTTCATGACCAAGGATGGTCAGGCTGTGAGTGCCTTTGGTATTATGGGTGGCTTTATGCAGCCGCAGGCTCATGTTCAGGTTGCTATGAACATGATTGATTTCGGCCTGAATCCGCAGCAGGCACTGGATGCTCCGAGATGGCAATGGATTGGCGGTAAAACTGTAGAAGTGGAGCAGGATACTCCTAACCACATTATCCGTCGGCTGCAGCGTATGGGCCATAACGTTGTGGTTCAGCCGGACCCGTATCATATGGGCCGCGGACAGATTATTATTCGCGATGAGGATGGCGTGCTGTGCGGTGCAACCGAAAAGCGTACAGACGGACAGATTGCCTGCTTCTGATTTAACCGCAGCTTAATAAAAAATATTTCCCCGGTATTGCGTATTTGCGCGATATCGGGGATTTTTGCAATGCTATGTATAAATATTTTGCAGTATCTATGTTTGACATAGATAGAATTACAACAATAATCATAACGTCTTGTCATATTAATGAACACATAATAAGTTATTATAAAATAAAAAAGATACACATATTATAAAATAATCAATGTGTATCTTTTTATGTCAACTATTGATTTGTTATTATATACGTCCAAAATTGATTATTGTCAAGAAACCGAAAAACATAATTGCGTAGGCTATATAATTTGCAATTTTCCCGTATTTTAACGCAAAAAATGTTTGATGAGTATATGGTAATGAGCTATCATATCCAAATACATGCTTTATTGCATAACCTAAAGATATAATGGCCATTGTTTCTGATACTACATTATACATAATGATAGGTAGAGTAATTAGGTAAATTAACTTTATTATAACATCTAAACTACTTCTGCCAAAAAAATTTTTTAATACACTTTTTATTATAGATTGTATAGCTAAAGCAAAGCATGCTGTTGCAAGACCATAAAACATTTTTACATATACTCCTCGTATAATATAGCCATAGCTTAGGTTGCTTTTAATAAAAATTTAAGCTATGCTGTTTTAGATACTGTGGATTAGTTTTCAACTCCTACCACTAGATGGTTTTTTGAAGGCTCTAACCACAGTCTCTTTGTTAATTTGTTAATCAGTTAGATACCGCATGA
>ENA-ORMX01000022-ORMX01000022.1-human-gut-metagenome-genome-assembly--contig:-NODE-22-length-99983-cov-22.211772_pt1 | contig 99983 bp, 79 predicted proteins | sample MGYA00242108_ERZ509007 | MGnify/ENA primary metagenome ERZ509007 (study PRJEB26280, sample SAMEA2338745) | human gut metagenome | biome: human gut; feature: human-associated habitat; material: faeces...
ACGGATGAACTCCTCGGTAAGCTCATTCATGGACATATCGCTGCGCTTGTACTGAAATTTGATGAACTCGGCAACGTACTTTCTTACCGTCAGATACTTGCGGTAGGTTCGGACAGCTCGGTCTTTTCCCACGCGTTGGGCAAAGGCTGCGTTCTCCTTGTCAAAAGCTCTGAGTAATGTCTCATACTCCGTACCTATGCCTTGATATGCGTTTCTCACCATTTCAGCGGTAACGAACGCCTCACGGTCGGAAAGCCGTTGGTAATGCTTAGCGATTTGAGCCTTGATGTTATCAAGCGCAAAGTTCACCTCATTGGCTTCCTTGCTTCTGCCTTTGGCTCTGTTGCCCTTGGCATCCCATATCGCCTTGGTCACGCTCAGCTTGCAACTGAACTGTGCGATAGTTCCGTTGATTGTCACACGTCCCATGATAGGGACAATTCCGTTTCTCTCCTTGCTTCCGTTTACATAGAAGACTGTCTTGAATGTACTTCTCATAATTCCTTGCTTTTTGTTCTGTGCAAAATTAAATCATGAGAGTTGCATGGCAAATTCACAACCTGTGCAGAATTGAGAAGTAAAAACCGAAGCCGTTAAAAATGCTTATTAGAGCGTTTCTTTGAGGTAATGACTTGAAAGCGTTTCTACTTCTCAAATCCGCCATTTTCGCATTTCCTCACGAATGCCACAAAAAGCCAACGACTGCCACAACCACTTGAAACTCAAAACAAAAGCTCAAATCTGCTATTTTTTGCTTTTTTAGTCATTCTTTTTCGTGAAAAGCAGAAGCCTATTTCATGATGAGGCTAAAAAAAGGACGACGCCCTTGGCCTACATGAGGTGTAGGGTGTGATTGTCGTCCTGTTTTTAGTACCATTCTTACTCCTTTTGCTTTAGCGATGGCAGGCTAATATGATAGCGTACTGCCAACAGGCGTATGGCGCATACAAAGAAAAAGGTAGCTGTCGTCGTGATGGGAATGCCTGCATCCAGTCGGATGAGCACCCAGTAGAGAAATCCGCCTGCCACACATGCTGTGGCATAGATCTCTTTGTGAAAGATGACGGGCACGTTGTTGAGCAGCACGTCGCGTATCACGCCTCCTGCCGCCCCCGTCATGCTACCCATGATGATGGCGACCCAGTAGGGGTGTTCGAAGGCTACGGTCTTCTGGATACCAGCGATCACGAAGAGCGCCAGGCCCAAGGTGTCGAAGACGAACCAGGCGTTGTCGATCCAGCGTATATGCCTGCCGAAGCAAACCACGAACCCCAGTGCTGCAAAGGTACAAATCACGTAGATGGGAGAGGTCATCCAGAAGGGTGTCGTCCCCAGCATTACGTCGCGGAGCGTACCTCCTCCTACCGCCACGGCAAATCCGCAGACATATCCTCCGAACCAGTCGAGATGCTTGGCAGCAGCGTGACGAATGCCCGAAACGGCGAAAGCCAATGTACCCAGCACCTCCAATACCTGTTGTACGGCATGGACAAATGCTGGGTCAGAAGTGGAGATGTTAGTTAACGACATTGATGGGGTTCCCTTCAATGAGTGCTTTGACGTTGGCCACACAGATGTCCATCAGTCTTTGACGCGCCTCGACGGTAGCCCATGCCACATGCGGTGTGAGGTAGGCGTGCGGTTCGCGCAGCAGCGGATTGGAGATATGGGGCGGCTCTTCTGCCGTCACGTCGGCGCAATAGGCAGCCAGCTGGTTATTGTGGAGTGCTTCAGCCACAGCAGGCTCGTCCACTAGCGGGCCGCGGCCCGTGTTGATCAGAATGGCTTCTGACTTCATCATGCGGAGTGTCTCTGCATTGATGAGGTGGTAGGTAGCCGTGGGACCGTCCTTGACCAGCGGGCAGTGGAGGCTGATCACGTCAGACTGGCTGAGCAGTTGCTTCATTGTTACTTTGCCGATGCCTTCGGGAAGTTTGTCGGCTGGCTTGCTCGATACGGTGATGACTTTCATGCCTAGGCAGAGGGCCAGGCGTGCCACGCTTTGTCCAATATGTCCCAGGCCGACGATACCCATCGTCTTGCCCGAGAGTTCACACAATGGTTCGTCCCAATAGCAGAAGTCGGGGCTTGCGCTCCAGCGACCGTTTCGGTTCTTGCGGGCGAACTCATCGACGTGGTTGGTCACGTTGAGCAGCAGGGCGATCACGTGCTGTGCCACACTCACGGTGCTATAGGCTGGAATGTTGGTCACGATCACGCCCCGCTCGCGTGCGGCCACGAGGTCGATGTTGTTGTAGCCGGTGGCCAGCTCGCCGATGTACTTCAACTTCGGGAGCTGCATGATGAGCTCGCGGGTGAGACTTACTTTGTTCACAAGCACGGCTTCAGCCTCCAGCGAACGCTCCACGACCAGTTCCTGCGGCGTACGGTCATAGATGGTAAGGTCTCCCAGCTGCTTCAGCTCCTCCCATGAGAGGTCGCCGGGGTTGGCGGCATAGCCGTCGAGTACTACGATTTTCATATTATTCTATTCTGTGATTAGTATATTATTGTTCTTAGTTTTTGCTTCGTTTTCTTCCAAGGCGTTTCTCACTCCTTGAATCGATCCCCCCAGCATCGCAGCATCCATTGATACTGCTTCTCCTCGCTTGGCGAGTGTTGTGCGTGCCAAAACCTTGAGTCCTTCAGTTGGTCGGGCAAGTACTGTTGCTCTACGAAGTGATCGGGGAAGTCATGTGCATACTTATAGCCGTCGTGGTAGCCCAGCGACTTCATGAGTTGGGTGGGAGCGTTGCGCAGGTGTAGTGGCACGGGTTGGTTGCCCGTTTTGCGTACGCATGCCAGTGCCTCGTCGACGGCGAGGTAGGCGGAGTTGCTCTTGGGCGAGGTCGCCAGATAGACAGTGGCTTCCGCCAGGGGGATTCTTCCCTCGGGCCACCCTATTTTGTTGACAGCATCGAAGGCAGCATTGGCCAGCAACAGCGCGTTGGGGTTGGCCAGGCCCACATCTTCCGATGCACTGATGACGAGTCTCCGTGCGATAAATTTGGGATCTTCGCCACCTTCTATCATCCTTGCCAGCCAGTAGAGGGCAGCGTCGGGATCGCTGCCACGAATACTCTTGATGAAAGCCGAGATGATATCGTAGTGCATGTCGCCCCCTTTGTCGTAGGCGAGGGGATTCTGTTGCAACCGATTGGCCACCATCTCGTCGGTGATGGTGACGCTGTCGCTACCTTCTGATTCCACCACCAGTTCCAGGATGTTGAGCAGTTTGCGTGCGTCACCACCACTATAGCGCAGCATCGCGTCAGTCTCCTGCAGCACGATGGTTCGTTTCCGTAGTTCTTCGTCCTCTGTCACGGCACGATGGAGGAGCTCCTCCAGGTCTTCGCGTTCCAACGGCTTGAGCACATAGAGCTGGCAGCGGGACAATAGCGGGCGGATCACTTCGAAGGAGGGATTCTCTGTCGTCGCTCCTATGAGCGTCACGATACCTTTCTCTACAGCTCCAAGAAGCGAGTCCTGCTGCGATTTGGAGAAACGGTGGATCTCGTCGATGAAGAGAATGGGCGAAGCCGTCGTGAAAAAGCGGTTCTGACGCGCCTTCTCGATGACTTCGCGTACGTCTTTGACGCCACTCGTCACAGCGGAAAGCGTGTAGAATGGAGTCTCCAGTTTGTTGGCGATGATCTGGGCCAAGGTTGTCTTGCCAACGCCAGGAGGTCCCCATAGGATGAAAGAGGCGATGCGACCGCTGTCTATCATAGACCGCAGTACCGCCCCTTTTCCCACAATGTGCTTCTGCCCGACGTATGCATCAAGGGTACGCGGGCGCATTCGCTCTGCTAATGGTTCCATACTTGCAAAGTTACAAACTCTTGAGCATACTCCAAAATAAATGCGCGCGATTTAAATTTTTCATCGTGAAATGTTTGATGTTTTGGCTTTTAATGCTACTTTTGCAGCACGAAACAGAGGTTTTCGGTAACTAACAAGGATAAAAACAATAAGAAAATACTGAATGAAATCAAGCAACAAGTTGAGTTTGAAGACTTTAACGAAGAGTAGCGCATGGGGTTTGCAGGAGGCAGACGTGTTCCATCTTTGGCAGATTGCAGCGCGCGATGCTGACTTAAAGGACAATCGCAGCCATTACTTGAGCGTGCTTCGTAGTGCGTTCGATGTGGAGGAGTTGACCATTGACACGCCGGAGGTGGTTCAGAAGTATGAGGACCGTGGGTTCAAGGTGGCCCCAGTCCGCATGGATGAGAATGTGCAGGTGAAGCTGGCTGTCAAGAAGAAGCCCATCGTCCGTATTACGGACCTCACCTATGAGAATATTCGCCACATTTCCGCTGCCAAATTGATCGAGGTGCTGGCTGGCAATTTTGGTGGAGGATGGGAGAGCCTTCCGCAGTCGGTCCAGGATATCATCGAAAGTGGTTTTGATATCTCTACGACCACACTGCCCACTTCGCGTCTCAAGCGCCCTGGCGGTATGTATCAGAAAAAGGTAGAAGACGGCTTCGAGGTATTGGAAGTGCCCAAGGGTGGATGGACCGAGGCTATCTTTGCCAAGGCTAAGCCTGCGGTAGAGCGGGTTAGAATGCGCTTCGAGCCCGAAGATTCGCTACTTGACAAGGGGGGCGACGACATGCCGGAGGATGACAACGAGGATGAGGAGTTGCCAGAGACAAAGGGCTTTGATAGTGACGACGACGATGACGATTATTTCGATGAGGATAAGCTCACGGAGGAAAGTTACCGCACTACCTACGAGGCTAGTCCCGAGGAACTGGAGAAGATGGCTCGCGAGGGCGTCTCCGATGATGGCGATGACTATTAGTCGAGTTTTCTTACTTGATAAACGCGTGTCAATAGGGGTGGTTCCTGAAGAATGTCTTGTCCTTTAGAACTATCCATTATATAATAATGACACTGGGCCAAGCCCATTTTTTGACGGTAGTGAGCTATTGCCTGTAGGCAATAATGATCTTGACGCCGTCAAAGGATGGGTTTGGCCTTTGTTTGTGATTCCTTTGTCTCTTGCTGATGTCTCTTTATTTTCGTTTCCACAGTAGAAATCCGATGAGGACGACAAGTGTCAGTGTCTCTGCTACTGTCTCGGCGAGCCAAAGTCCTGTGTTGCCAAGTAACTCTGGAAGCAGGATGAAGCTGGGGATGATGAGCACGAAGCCTCGCAGCAGCATAAAGAATGTGGCGGCCTTGTAGCGCTCCAGGCTTTGCAGGTAGCCGATGAGGACCACGTTGACCGTGAACGGTAGGCTGGAGGTCAGGAAGAGCGGCAAACCCGCATGGCCGATAGCGTTGGCGGGTGAGGTGCCGTCGATGAAGAGGTTGACAATCTGTGGTGCCAGCAGGATACCGACGGTTGTCATGACCAGTCCCAGACCGACAGATAGTCCAGCAGAGATATGGAGGGTCTGACGGATTCGGTCTTGGTTGCCTTTTCCGTAGTTGTAGCTCACGATAGGCAGGGCTGTCTGGGCAATAGCGTTGCCAAACATGAAAATCATCGGAAAGAGGTAGCATGCGACGCTAAAAGCTGCCACGCCGTCCTCGTGAAGTCGTCCGATAAACATATAGTTGCCCGTTATGATCATACAACAGATGGCGGTCTCGGCAATAAATGTAGGGAAGCCCAGGCGGAGCATGTACCCGCAGTTGCGTGCCGTGAGGTGTAGGGCGGTTTGTGAGAACTTAGGGCGGTAGAGCCTTAGTTGGTTGCTATGTCCCCAGAAATACCATGCCACGAGTACCATACCCGGTATTCCCGAGATGGAGGTGGCAATAGCTGCTCCCTTGATTCCCATATCCAATGGGAAGATGAATAGCCAGTCGAGTACGATATTGACCAGTGCCGACAGTGTGTTGATGGTCATGGAGAAATTGGGTGATCCGTCCAGGCGAATTGCGAACGTTCCCACAATATTGATGATCATGAAGCAGAAGCATGGGCTGACCCAAAACAAGTAGTCGTGTACCAAAGGATAGAGCGCCTCGCTTCCACCAAAGAGTGCGGCCGTCTGTCGAGGAAAGACATTGACGATGACGACAATCGTCAGCATTAGGAGCAGTCCCACCGTGAAGGCCTGGGTCACATTGATGTTGGCGGCTTTCCGGTTGCCCTTGCTCAGGTGTACTGCGGCGACGATACTTGCTCCGCTACCAAACATCAGGGCTATGCCAGTAGAAACCAAGAACATCGGGGCGGCGATGTTGATGGCTGCCAAGGCGTCGCTGCCCACGCCTTGTCCTACGAAGATGCCATCGGCAAGGTTGAGTAGTACGGAGGATAGCAGTCCGAGAAGGGTGGGGAAGAACAGTTTGTAAAACAGCTTCGATACGCGCATTTCGCCGTAGTCCAGCGAGTCTCTGTTGTCTTTCATATTCTCTGATGTTTGATGTTGTGGAGGGTGGAGGCTTGCGCCCCGTCTCTCATCGGTTGTCGATCACTTTATAGTTATGGTAACGGTGTTTCGGAAAGGCAAAGGTGCTGGCCGATATGCCGCCACTCTTAAAGTGGGTGATCTTGACCGTTACCCAGATGATTCCGAACTTGAGGCGCAGGCTGAGTGGGGCGCGCGTCTTTTTGTCTATGATGGCTTTGATGTGCTTGATGCCTTTCACGCCTTCTTTGGCGTCCAGCGACACGACAAAGGTGTTGCCCGCAGCCTTCACGCTATAGACGAAGTTGTCGGCGTCGAAGTTGAACATTCCGCTGTATTTGTCACGTTCCGGATCGTTTGCCCTGTAGATCTCCACCTTTTTCTTGACTTTGTCCACTTTGTAGTAGGTCTTCCCGTCGTTCCATATACTATATCTTTTTTCTTCCGAACGACTTTTCTTCCCTTGCATCCATATCGTCCCAGCTGCTTTGTACAGACCGATGATGTTGACGCTATAGCTAAGCGTGCTTCCCTGCCGCCCATAGACCATTTGGTAGGTGTGGTCGAATATCTTTCTGGCTTGTCGACTGTTGGAAGTCTCTTTGCCCATGAGGACAAGGGTCGGTAAGAGTAATAATAGGAGTGTGAAAACGCTTTTGTTGTGATACCTCATCGTAGTATGGATATATATAAATGAATAGACGGTGTGCCTTTTTGCTATGCGCAAGATTGCTTCATAGCGGTTGATGGCACACCCTCGGTCAGGACAAACTGGCCACAACGGATAGTGGCCTTGTGATAAACTATTTTGCCGTGTCCTTTGACGAACGCTTTGTTCGGTGGTAAGAGCGATATTCGTCGAGCGGTATCTCTACGTCGGGTTCCGTCAACTCACCCTCGTGTGGGAGCTCAAACTTCATATACCGGATATTCAGTCCACGCTCAATCCACTGGTTCTCGTAGTAGGTGTGTATGCCCAGTATCTCGCGGGTAGCTTCGTCAAGGCCTTCCGTATGGTACAGGTCCTCCGTCCGGAGCAACACACGGAGTTGGTTTCGCTCTACCATATAGGTGGTGTAGGTGAAAAGAAAGTTGGAGTCGGTCTTCAGATGAATCAGGCCACGATCAGTCAGAAAATGGCGATAGCGTTCCATGAAGTAGGTGGAGGTAAGGCGCTTGCGTGCATTTTTCATCTGAGGATCGCTGAAAGTAAGCCATATCTCCTGTACCTCATTGGGAGCGAAGAAGCGGTCAATGATCTCAATGTTCGTGCGCAGGAATGCCACATTGGTCAAGCCTTCCTCTATGGCCATCTTGGCTCCAGTCCACATCCGCGCCCCCTTGATATCCACGCCGATGAAGTTGATGTTGGGAAACATCCGAGCAAGTCCCACGGCATATTCCCCCTTACCACACCCTAATTCCAGGACGATGGGGTTGTCATTGCCGAAGTACTGCTCGCGCCAGTGTCCTTTCATCTCGAAGGGCACGTCGTCGATAACTGAATACGGATATTGGATGACGTTTTTGAACGTCTCCATTTCTGCGAATTTAGCCAGTTTTCCTTTTCCCATAATTTTGATATTAGGGCGCAAAGGTAGTAATTTAATATCTTACACGCAAGAAAAGCCCATTCTTTTACGAGATTGCGCCCGGTGATCATGCTCTTTTGTTCTTTAATATATTAAGATAAGTTAATTGGTGGCTAAAAGCTTTGGAGGTTTGAAAATAAAGTCGTATCTTTGCACCCGCTTTTGAGAACTTCGTTTGCAAAGCAAACAAGGTTGAAGAAGAATATAGAGTCGGCATAGCTCAGTTGGTTAGAGTATCACCTTGACATGGTGGGGGTCCTTGGTTCGAATCCAAGTGTCGACACAGTTAGCAGGTGAGTTTAGGTTTTTTCCTTTACTCATCTTTTTTTTGTACCCATCCGTTTTTTCTCCTGTACCTTGGCTCATATAATATTGTACCTTATTATAATATGTGATGCGTTCTCGGGTCCGTATAAAAAAATGCCTCCGGCTTGTCACAAGTCAGAGGCATCGGATTGTTTTTAATCTTTATCTTATACTTTTAGTATCTTCTATTCAATGACGACACGCGTCCAGTTGTGCTTGTCCTCGATGGTGCCATACTGGATACCGCGAAGTGTCTCGTAGAGTTTCGTAGAGATGGGTCCGGGCTTCTCACCGAAGTTGTAGCTCTTGCCCTCGTCGATATCGTCGAGACGAGAGATCGGAGAGATAACAGCGGCGGTACCGCAGGCGCCAGCCTCCTCGAAGGTAGCAAGCTCCTCTACGGGGATGGGGCGACGCTCCACCTTCAGGCCCAAATCCTCGGCAATCTGCATCAAGCTCTTGTTAGTGATGCTGGGGAGGATAGAAGAAGACTTCGGCGTGATGTAGGTGTTCTCCTTGATACCAAAGAAGTTGGCAGCGCCACACTCATCGACGTACTTCTTCTCCTTGGCGTCGAGGTAGAACTCTGAAGCATAACCCTTCTCCTTGGCAATCTTGTGAGCGCGGAGGGAAGCGGCATAGTTGCCACCCACCTTGTACTTACCCGTTCCGAACGGTGCTGCGCGGTCAAACTCGCGCGTGATGGCGTAAGCGTTGGTGCTGAATCCGCCCTTGAAGTACGGACCTACGGGAGTTGCGAAGATAAGGAAGAGATAGTCCTGGCCCTCGTGAACGCCGACCTGTGCTGACGTACCGACGAGCAATGGACGCAGATAGAGGGTAGCGCCGCTCTCGTAGGGAGGGATGAAGTCCTGGTTCAGGCGCACTACTTTCTCTACCATCTCAACGAAAAGGTCGGTGGGAAGCTCCGGCATGACGATACCACGGCAGGTGCTCTGCAGACGTGCTGCGTTCTCTTCGGGGCGGAATACGCGTACCTTGCCGTCCGGGCAACGGTATGCTTTCAGACCCTCGAAGGCCTCCTGACCATAGTGCAGGCAGGTAGATGCCATGTGGATGTGGACATACTCATCGGAAGAAACCTCAATCTCTCCCCACTTTCCGTTGTGATAGTAGCAACGAACATTGTAGTTTGTGGGCACGTAGCCAAAGGTAAGGCTGCCCCAATCCAAATCTTTCATAATACGCTAAATCTATTTTTTTGGTTTTTGTTATTTGCTTGCAAAGGTAATGATTTTAAATTACACGGGCAAAATATAAGGGCTTTATTTTCAGTTTTCTTTTTTCCCCTCTATTTTTGGCCCGTTCATTTCCCTCTGCTCACTCCTTTTCTTCGCCGAGAAGCTTCTTGATTTCCGCGTCGGTCTTGGTCAGCTTGTCACGGCAAAGTTTGATAAGCGTCTGTGCACGCTTTAGGTTTACGGAGAGTTGGTCGATGTCAAACTCGTCGTTTTCCATCTTGTTAACTATCTCTTCGAGTTCGGAGAGTGCGGCTTCGTAATTGATTTTCTTTTCCATATTGTTTTAGTTCGTAGGGAGTGGGCGACCAGTTTGTCGCCTACTCCCTATTTCAATCGGATGGCTTTGAGTTGCGTCAGCGCTTTGATTTCCTGCCATTCCGGCGTGATGGCTATTTTCCTTAGGCATTGCTGTAGTACGGCTTCTACCGTATTCTCGTCGGTGTTGAATCGAGTGGCCAGTTGAGCCATGCTCTCTTTCGTGCTGCCCAAGATGCCGTAGCGACCTTTGACGAGCAGTTCGTCGGCAGGGGTGAGCAGTTGGAGGAGGGCCTGCGTATAACCTTGCAGTTTGTCGCTGACCTGTTCCGGGTGCTCACCCAGTCGGCAGAGGAAGTCGTGCAACTCCTTAGAGAGTGCGTCCATGCCGCTCGTCGCCATACATCTCGTCGTAATATTTCTGGTAGTCGCCCGATGTCACCTCCTCTATCCAGTCTTGGTGCTCCAGGTTCCAGCGAATGGTCTTCACGATACCGTCGGCAAACCTCGTCTCCGGCTGCCAGCCCAGTTCGTTCTTGATCTTCGTCGGATCGATGGCGTAGCGTTGGTCGTGTCCCAGTCGGTCGGCCACGAAGGTGATCAGATCGTCGTTGATCCAACTGATGTCTATGTCACCTGTCGCTGCGTCGCGTACCTGCTTCTTCAATATCGAGCGCAATGCCTTGTCTTTCTCCATCATGTCATGAATGGTGCGGATTGTCAGGCGCACGATGTCGATGTTCTTCATCTCGTTATGACCACCCACATTATAGACCTCTCCCTCTTTGCCTTCGCGCACTACCAGGTCAATGGCCTTGCAATGGTCCTCCACATAGAGCCAGTCGCGTACATTCTCACCCTTACCATAGACGGGCAGCGATTTTCCAGCCAGGATGTTGTTGATGATGAGCGGGATCAGTTTCTCTGGAAAGTGGTAAGGACCGTAGTTGTTGGAACAGCGGGTGAGGCTTACCGGTGCATGATACGTGTCATGATAAGCCATGACGATCATGTCGGCGGAAGTCTTGCTCGCCGAATAGGGACTGTGGGGGCACAAGGGCGTTTTCTCCGTGAAGTAGCCCTCTTCACCCAGAGAACCATAGACCTCGTCGGTCGATACCTGATGGTAGCGCTTTCCTGGCTTCCACGTCGGATATCCCTGTTCGTCCTTGCCTGTGACCCATGCGCGACGGGCAGCGTCCAGCAAGTTTTGTGTGCCCAGGATGTTAACGGAAAGGAACAGCTGTGGATCTTCTATGGAGCGGTCCACGTGCGACTCTGCGGCGAAGTTCACCACATAGTCTATATCATACTCGCCGAACAGTTGGTCGGCCAGGGCGCGGTCGCGAATGTCTCCTTTGACGAAGACACAACGCTTACCGTCGATGTCGTCTTTGATAGTACCCAAGTTGCCTGCATAGGTGAGGGCGTCGAGCACGATGACTTTGATCTCCTCGTTCTTATACTTGTCGTGGAGGAGATATTTGATGAAGTTGGCGCCGATGAATCCGGCAGCACCTGTCACGAGATAGGTTTTCATTTGTTATGTCTTTTTTTGATATTTCGATTGGTTCCTTTTATGTCCATGCGGACTTTCTTCTCTCTCCCAGCGTGATGACCTCGCAGTCTTTAAACTGCTTGCCATCGACGGTCAGCCTGACGAGTGTTCGTTCTGGTTGCCAGCCTTGCAGACCTGCCGCTCCTGGGTTGATGTGCAGGAGGTTCAGCGTCTTGTCGTGCATCACCTTTAGGATATGCGAATGGCCGCAGACGAAGAGGTCGGGTGGCATGGCATAGAGCGTGTGCGCCACCGACCGGTCGTAGTTGCCAGGATAGCCGCCGATATGCTTCAGCAGTACGTCGGCCTCCTCACAACGGAAGCGTAGCCGTTCGGGATAGCAGCGTCTCACGTCGCCTCCGTCGATATTGCCATGCACGGCACGGAAGATGGGCTTCATCGCCTCAAAGCGGTCCGCTACCTCCATCGATCCGATGTCTCCGGCGTGCCAGATCTCATCACACTCGCCGAGGTACTGTTCGTACCTTTCGTCCCAATAGCCATGGGTGTCGCTGATGATACCGATACGCTTCATGGACGTTGGCGGATGAATTGTTCGATAAACTGTGCCGTCTGCTCCATGCCCAGGACGGAGGTGTTGACGCAGAGGTCATAGCTCTCCGCCGCGCCCCACTTCTTTCCTGTGTAGTAATTGTAGTATCCGGCGCGCGTGGCCTCCTTGTTCTGTATGTATTTCTTGGCCTCCGTGCGGCTCAGCCCGTGTCTCTCTGCCACCGCTTCGATACGATCGTTGAGGTCGGCAGTGACGAAGACATCTACTTTCTCTTTCATGTCGCGGAGAATGTAGTCTGCCGTACGTCCCACGAAGACGCAGCGACCCTCTTGTGCGGCCTTTCTGATAGCCTCGCTCTGAAACTTGTACAGTCCTTCTTGCGAGAAGTCGCTACTGTAGAAACTCGACTCGCCGAGCAGGGGCACGTGGATGTGGAACCGACTGCGCAGATACTCCTTCGTCTCGTCGTTCTTTTCAAAGAACTTTTCGGAGAAACCGCTCTCCTGTGCGGCAAGGTTGAGTATCTCCTTGTCGTAGAATTTGCAGTCGAATGCCTTGGCAAGCATCTTGGCTATGATCAGACCACCCGATCCGACCTGCCGTCCTACGTTGATGATGAGTTGCTTATCCATTGTTTTGGGATGTTGCTTTCAGTTTAAATTTCCGCATAAAGACAAACATGACCACAGCTGCGATGACAGCTGCGGATGCATCGCTCACTGGCATGGCAGCCCATACGCCGTTCAGACCAAAGAACAGAGGCAGGATGCCGAGCATGGGCAGCAGGATGATGAGTTGTCGGCTGAGGGAGAGGAAGATGCTGATCTTCACCTTTCCGATACATTGGAAGAAGTTGGTGATCACCATTTGGTAGCCGATGATGGGGAAGACGAGCATCACGATACGCATGGCGTTGGCACTATGGCGTATCAAATTCTCGTCGGTGGTGAACATCCGCGCGACGAGTTCCGGATAGAACATGCCGATAGACCAGCCCAATACCATGATACAAGTTGCTCCAATGATGGAGAGTTTCAGCACCCGCATCAGTCGGTCGATCTGTTGACTTCCGTAGTTGTATCCCGCGATGGGCTGCATGCCCTGGTTGAGTCCGATGACAAACATCACGAACATCATTGCGATGCCGTAGGCGATACCGTATGCGCCTACCGCCAAGTCTCCTCCATAATCGACCAGGCGGTTGTTGATGAAGATCACCACCATGCATGCGCACACATTCATGAGAAAGGGTGATACGCCGATACCTATGACGTTCTTCACCAAATCGGCACGCAGGCTATAGATACCTCGCTTAAGGTGTAGCATTTCGTGCTTGTTGCTGAACAGACGAAGCTGGTAGCACATCGCCAGCAACTGGGAGATGACCGTGGCAAAAGCAGCGCCGCGTATGCCCCAGCCAAGCCACCATATAAATAGCATGTCGAGCACGACGTTGATCAATACCGTGAAGATGGTGGCGTACATGGCCTTCTCGGGTTTGCTCGCCGCACGGAGTACTGCGTTCAGGCCCAAGTACATGTGGGTGACGACGTTGCCCAGGAGAATCACCTCCATGTAGCTGCGTGCATAGGGCAGCGTGGTGTCGCTTGCGCCAAAGAAACGCAGGATGGGGTCGATGAACAGAAGACAGATCAGTCCCAGGGAGATGCCGACGATGAGGTTGAGTGTCACCGTGTTGCCCAGCAGATTCTCCGCGCCTTCATAGTCGCGTTGTCCCAGTCGGATGGAGATGGCCGTGGAAGAACCGATGCCAACTGCTGCGCCAAACGCACCACTAAGGTTCATGAAGGGGAAGGTGATGGCCAAGCCAGCGATGGCGTCAGGACCAACGATCTGGCCGATAAAGATTCTGTCAACGATATTATACAATGATGAGGCCACCATGGCTACCATGGCGGGCAAGGCGTACTGCCAAAGCAGTCGTCCCACCGGGCGCGTGCCCAGCTCAAGTGTTTTTTGTTTATTGTCTATTGGCATTTCTGTTTGATTTCAACTTGCAAAAGTACGGCTTTTTATCCGACCACACAAGAGGGGAAGCTGTCCATAACCGTTAAAAAACGCTTTGTTTCCACAACCTCTCCATGGCTGCTTGCGCATCGTTTTGCCTATTTTGCTCTGAGCCCACCTTGTCAACTACGAGCGGCCAAACCCATTCAGTAGGTCGATGATCTGATCCGTCTCGTCGTCGCTCATCGTCTGGTTGCAGGGCAGGGATAGTTCCTCTCGATGGATGCGATCCGTCACGGGGAGTGAAAGATCTCCCCACTCCGCATAGCAACGTTGGCGATGTGGTGGGATAGGGTAGTGGATGAGCGTTTGCACCCCTTTCTCCTTCAAGTAGGATTGTAGGGCATCCCGGTCCTCGCAGAGGATGGGGAAGATGTGAAAGACGTTGTCCTCCTCCCCGTTCAGCCACCGCCTCTTGCCTGGCAGCGTGATGCGAGGGTTGTCGATTTCGTGGTAGAAACGGTCGGCTATCTGTTGTCGACGCTTGTTGTCTTCGTCCAGGTATTTCAACTTCACGTCCAGCAGAGCCGCCTGTATCTCGTCGAGCCGACTATTGCGGCCCACGTAGTCGAAGACGTACTTTCGTGAAGATCCGTAGTTGCCCAAGGCGCGTACCATCTGCGCCAGTTGGTCGTCATTGGTCGTCACGGCTCCTGCGTCTCCCATGGCTCCTAAGTTTTTGCCTGGATAGAAACTGTGGGCAGCAGCATGCCCCAGGGACCCCGTCCGCTTGTTACCGTAGCGGCAACCATGAGCCTGTGCGTTGTCCTCTATGAGCAGCAGGCCGTGGCGTCGGCACTGTTCCGCTACTTCGTCCGTATAGGCGCAGCGACCATAGAGGTGCACCAACAGCAGGGCCCGCGTGCGGTCCGTGATGTGGCTTTCGATGAGGCGCTCGTCTATCTCCAAGGTCTCGTAGTCGGGCTCCACCAGTATGGGTTGCAGTCCGTTCTCCGTGATGGAGAGGATGGAGGCCACAAAGGTGTTGGCTGGCACCAGTATCTCGTCGCCGTCATGCAGCACGCCCAGTTCCTTGTAGGCACGGAAGATGAGCGTCAGCGCATCCAGCCCGTTGCCGCAGCCGATGCAATGACGTGTGCCGATAAAGTCGGCATAGTGGCGCTCGAACCGTTCCGTGGCCTGCCCGTGCAGATACCATCCGCTGCGGACCACTTTCTCTACGGCTTCCACGATCTCCTGCTCATGCAGGGCGTTGATTTTCTGTAATAATAAGTATTCTATCATGCTTTTATACAAGACAAGATGTTGGGTCTCCCGTTGTCGGACAGCCTTTCTTTCAGCCCGTTATGGTTCCCATTCGTAGGTGTCGTAGCAGACGCCGCGTCCTCCGAATCCTTCTTTTTGGAATATCAGATGTTCGTTGAGCACACGTCCGCCCTCCTCTGTCGATTTGCCGAAGTCGAGATAGATACCCTCGCGATAGCGACGGTTGATCAGTTCGTCGAAGAGCAGGTCGAGTGCACCATGCGCTTTTCCCTCCTCCGTCGAGGCGATATATTGCGTGTGGACCACCTGTCCAGTGTCGAAGACCCATGTTCCTCCCACCGGTTCTTTCTCCTTATTATATATAAGGTATAGGTGTATCTGCTGGGGAAACCGTCCTTGCAGCAGGTGCAGCTCGTCGAGCGAGTGGACCGGGTGGGTGTAGTGGCGCGAGGCGAGGTTGTCGTCGAGCATCTGCCAGAAGGCAGCCAAATCATCGCTCTCTTCCATGTAGAGTCCCTCGCGCAGGGCCTTCCGCAGTCCCGACTTCCGCGACTCTGTGAAGCGGAGCGGTTGTTGCAGCAGGATGGTGGAGGATATCTCGCGTGTCAGCAAGCGGGCGTGGCAGACCTGTGTCAGCGCATAGAGGTCTTCTTCGGCGGGCAGCCGATGGTAGATCCATGGCATCGCCTTGTAAGTCACTCGCCTCACCCCCTCGTTCCGGAGCCATGCGTTGAGTGTGCCGAAGGCCTCCATCACTCCCTCCGCCGTCGCTTTGGCGTCCGTCAGTAGTCCTCCGTAGGTCAGTCCCTGGTGGGAGTGGAGCGTGTCACCGACGCGGTTGGCGGGCAGCAAGGCATAGATGCGCCCTTTGCGCAGGATCATCAGGCTGCTATCCGTGAAGCGGTCGCTATGGTAGTCCATGAATCGGCGGTCGAAGAGGAATGTGCCATTCTTCGACCGAGCCACGAAGTCATTCCAAGCCTGCTCGTGCGAGGGTTCATAGCGCTTTATCTCGAACATCCTTTGTACTTGAGAAATTCCTCGTAATCGTAGATGTAGTCCTCTGGCTCATACAGTTCCGAGGCCAGACAGAGGCAGACTGCTCCCGTAGAGAAGTCGTCGAGGGTGCGCCAGATACCTGGCGTGATGAGCAGACCCTCCCACGGATGGTTGAGCAGATAGCTCTGCCGTTCCTTGCCGTCATCGAGATTGACGGTGAAACTGCCACTCAAGGCCACGATCAGTTGGTACAACTGCTTGTGGGCATGACCGCCACGGCTTTCGCCGCCAGGTACGTCATAGACCCAGTAGGCCCGCTTCACCTCGAACGGCACGTCTTTCAACTGTTCTGCCACGGTGAGATTGCCGCGTCGGTCCGTGATCTTCGATAGCGGAATGATTTTTCCAAGCATCCTTTGCTGTCCTCCGTTGCTGCGTTCTTATTTCTTCATATAGGGGTCTGTGCCGAGCACGGTCTGTGCCACCCGCTTGGCTTTTTCGCGCAAGGCGTTGATGTCCGACCCTACCTCGTCGTAGCAGAGTGCCACGCCCATGCGCCTTCCGACGTGTGCGGTCGGCTTGCCGAAGATGCGCACCCGCGTGCGATCTTCGTGGCAAAGTGCGTCGAGTTGGTAGTCGAGTGGCTCCTCGCTTTCCACACCCGAGAGGATCACGGCCGATGCGCCGTTGTGCTCCAGATGGATGGCGGGGATGTCGAGGCCGAGGATAGCGCGCAGGTGGAGTTCAAACTCGCTGAAGTTGGTGCTGTGTGAGAGTGTCACCATACCTGTGTCGTGGGGACGTGGGCTGAGTTCGGAGAAGATCACCTCTCCCTTTTTCGTCAGGAAAAACTCCACACCCCACAGTCCGTAGCCCGTCAAGGCGCGTGTCACCTCGTCGGCGATGTGCTCCGCCTGTTTCAGCGCCTCGGCAGGGAGGGCGAACGGCTGCCAGCTCTCGCGGTAGTCGCCACCCTTCTGTATGTGGCCGATGGGCGGGCAGAAAAGGGTCGGGCCGTGCTTCTGCGTCACCGTGAGGAGCGTGAACTCCGAGTCGAAGTCGATAAACTCCTCGATGATGACCTCGTGGACGTCGCCGCGCGCTCCCTCCATGGCGTCCTTGTAGGCTTGCTCGAGCTCGTCGTCGTTGTGGACGTAGCTCTGTCCGTGACCACTCGACGACATCAGCGGCTTCACCACACACGGGAATCCGATCTCGTCGGCAGCCTTCTTAAACTCGTCGAACGTCTTGGCATAGAAGTATTTGGCCGTCCGCAGTCCCAGTTCCTTGGCAGCAAGGTCGCGGATGGCGCGGCGGTTCATCGTGAAGTTGACCGCCTTGGCCGAGGGGACGACCTGTATGCCCTGCTCCTCCATCTCGAAGAGACGCTCGGTACGGATGGCCTCGATCTCGGGCACGATGATGTCGGGGCGGTGGCGGGCCACGACCGCTGCCAGGGCGTCTCCGTCCAGCATGCTAAAGACCTCGCGCTCGTCAGCCACTTGCATGGCGGGTGCATTGTCGTAACTGTCGCAAGCGATGACGTACTGGCCGGCACGCTTGGCAGCGATGGTAAATTCCTTGCCCAATTCACCTGAGCCTAACAATAATATCTTTTTCATATTTTGCTTTGTTTTCTTCTTCGCCGTGTACTGATTTCTTATGCAAAGATAGTGCAAACCGAGCGCAGAACGTCAAGCTTGCTTGCTCGTTATGCCGAGGTGCAGCCTATCTTCTGCAAAGATAGGCTTTTTTTTTGAGAATCCAATCAGTAGGCGTATGTTTTTGCAGCTTGTGGTGCTATTCCTCCACTTTCGATCGGATTCGGCCTTGCGCCAGGTGGGTTTCGATGAGGTCGCCTGGGCGAAGCTGCTTCGCGTCTTTCACCACCTTTCCTTCATGGAGCGTCAGACTGTAGCCGCGCTTCAGCAGCAGGCGCGGGTCGAGGGCGCGGGCCTTCTGTTCCAGCAGGTCGAGATGGTGGTGCTCTTTCATCAGCCGTCTTTCCAAGGGAGGCTGGAGGTTGGTGGCAAGCAGACTGAGGTGATGTCTCTCGTCCTTGAGCCTCTGTTCCACGCTATGCGTCAGCCGGTCGCCCAGGTGGGCGAGGCGTGCCTCCTGTCGCACCTTGACAACGGAGAATAGCGACGTGATGGTAGCGGAAAGTGTGTGCAGTCTCTGCTTCTCTGTCGTCATGCGTTCCTTGGCGTAGTGAGCGACGAAGTCTTGTGCGCTCATCACCTTGTCGTAGGTCGTCTCCAGATGGTCGATGAGGAAGGCGGCAGCTGCCGTCGGCGTCTTCACCCGTGTGTGCGAGACGAAGTCGATGACGCTTTCGTCGCGCTCGTGGCCGATACCCGTGATGATGGGCAGAGGGAAGTTGGCTACGTTCTCTGCCAGTGCCAGCGAGTCGAAACCGCTCAGGTCTGCCACGGCTCCTCCGCCTCGGATGATGACCACCACGTCGAAATGGTCGGCCTCGTCAAAGATGGCGTTGAGGGCCTCGATGACAGAGGCCTCCACAGTCTCGCCCTGCATGGTGGCGGGGAAGAGGCGGGTGTCAAACTTCAGTCCCCTCTCGTTGTGCTCCAGTTGGTTCTTGAAGTCGCCGTAGCCTGCTGCCGTCTCGCTGCTGACGACGGCGATACGCTGGGCAAAGACGGGTAGGGGAATCTGCTTGTTGAGGTCTATCACGCCCTCTTCCTTTAGTATGCGCAGGATCTCCTGGCGATGGCGCATCATGTCGCCGAGAGAATACTCGGGATTGATGTCTTCCACAATCCAGGAGAAACCGTAGAGCGGATGAAATTGTGCGCGCACCTGCAGCATCACCTTCATTCCGGCGCGGAGCGGCCGCCCCGTCACCCGCTCGAAATACGGGCGCATCACGCTCCAGCGGTTGCGCCAGCAGCGGGCCTGCGCCTGTGCCACTGGCGTGTTGCGCCCCTCGTCCTTTTCCACGAGGCTCATATAGCAATGGCCCCCGCGCTCCCTCACCTCTGAGAGTTCGGCCTCCACCCAGTAGCAGCGGCTTAGGGTCTGGCCTATTACCTCCCCGACGAGGGTGTTGAGTTCCAGCAGCGACAAGGCTTTCATGACCTTTTCCATTTTTAGTTTTTTATCCCACCCAGAAGATATAGGCGAGGCTGATGCTGCTGATGCTGATCCAGAGCAATACGCCCTGCACCAGCGGTCTGACGCCCACGCTGCGGAGCGTCTCGCGGGTGAGCGAGGCACCGATGAAGAAGAGCGAGAGCGTGATGAGGTGCTTGGCGAGTTTGTTGATGGCGCCACTAAACTGGCTGCCCATATTGGCTGCCGTCTCGCCGATCATCGAGGCGTTGCTCAGCACGTAGGTGTTGAAAAGGATGGCGACGATAAACCAGAGGATAAATTTCGGTACGCAACTGTACCACGGTTTTGCTTTTCCCTCGGCTTGGGCGAGGGTTTGACGGAAGAAGAACGGTGTGACCAGGGCCAGGACCACGATCCAGAGCGCACGCGTCAGTTTGATGGTCGTTGCCACTTCGAGGGCGCTCACTCCTTGCGAGGCGATCCAGTCGGGGTGCATCTGGTCGTAGGCCGCGCCGGCTCCCACGACGGAGGAGGTGTCGTGGATGGCGATGGCGGCCCACATGCCAAACTGCTTCATCGTCATGCCCAGGGCGTCGCCGATGTAGGGAAAGAGAAAGAGGGCGATGCCATTGAGTACAAACACTACGCCGAGGGCCACGCTCATGCTCTCCGCCTTGGCCTTGATGATTGGACCGACAGCAGCAATGGCCGAACCACCACAGATGGCAGTGCCTGAACTGAGCAGGTAGCTGGTCTGCGAATCCACGTGGAGCAGTTTGCGGCCAAAGAACCAGCCCAGTCCCAAGGTTCCGAAGACACTTGCGATGGTGAAGATCATGCCCTCGCTGCCCGAAGCCAGCGCCTTATCGACGTTCATGCCAAAGCCCAGTCCGATGACGGAATATTGCAGTAGCTTCTTCGACATGGTCTTGTTGAATGCTGGGAAGGCCTTGCCCAGCAGCAGCGCAAAGGCGAAGCCGATAGCCAGCGCGACGGGCGACGACACCCAGTGGGCCGCCCACTTCAGACCGCCAAGGTCCGTATGAAACACTTCTTCGGCAAAGCCCAATAGCAGCGAGGCGCCGATGATGACCACGATGGCTACATAGCAAATCTCATTTCTTTTCATTTCTCTCTTTTAGTTTTTCTCTCGAAATCCATCACGCATCCCGAATTCTTTTTCTCATCTCATATTTCTTTTCCTCTTCTTGAATTCTATGGCACGTGGATCTCGCAATGCTGATGCAAAGGTAGCGATATTTTGTGAAATAGGGATGAATCGAGCGGTCTGACCTGCATGTTTTGCCCCTTTGAGCGCATTCTCTGACATAAAATGCCTAATTTTGCATTCTCTAATCAAAGGAAAAGAGAAAATGATAGTAGATAAGATTGAAAATCTGGCCCGCTATGTGGCCCTCAACCCGCTCTTTGCCGACGTGGTGGCTTTTCTTCAGCACCACGACCTGCGGACCCTGCCCAATGGCTGTCATCCCATCCATGGCGACCGTCTCTATGTCAATGTGGAGGACGACCTCGGAAAGCGTAGGGAGGAGGCTGCCGTGGAGTATCATCGCCGCATGGTGGATATCCAGTTGCCGCTCAATATCCCCGAGACCTACGGCTTTGTGCCTGTAGATGACCTTCCCCCGCTCCCCTTCGATGAGGATCGCGACTTTGCCAAGTCTGATGGCCTTCCCGTTCGCGGATTCATTACCCTCAAGCCGGGCGAGTTTGTCATCTTCTTCCCCGAGGACGGCCATGCCCCCTGCATTGCTGACGGGCTCATCCACAAGGCCGTCTTTAAAGTGGCGGCGGACTAAGAAGTTACTATACCGAAGTTTCGCAAGTGGTTCAAGAACGGGCTGAAGGCCCAAAAGCTCCTAGCCCAGGGCATCGCCCTGGGTATAATAGCAATCAGCAAGGCGCCCTGTAAGGGCAAAAGCCTTATATGTTGCCTGGATTTTTAAAGCTTTTGCCCTTACAGGGCGACAGGTTTGCGTCCGTGATAACCCAGGGCGATGCCCTGGGCTAGGAGCTACTGCCCTTTCAGGGCGTGTGGAGCTTACATGCGAAAGTTGAGTTACTATATATATAAGGAGAACATCATCAAGTAAGGATAACACAACGTATGATTAAAAACATCTATTTCGACATGGGCGGCGTCATCTTCGACCAGAATACCGAAGAGGCGTTTCGCCGTTTCAGATCTCTCGGTATTGATACCGATTATTATATGGGAGTCTATGGTCAGCGCGACTTCTTCCTCGATTTGGAGATAGGCCGCATCGATGCCGACACGTTTTGCCAGCGTGTGGGCGAGGTGGTAGGCCATACGGTCTCACGGGAGCAGGCCCGCGACTGCTGGCTGGGATTCTTCGATGGCGTCCCTGTCGAGCGGCTGGACGACCTCGTGACCCTGCGCAGCTCCTATCGTCTGGGTTTGTTGAGCAATACCAATCCTTTTATGATGGAATTTATGCGTAGTGGTGCTTTCTCCGAACGCAAAAAGTCCATCGCAGACTATTTCGACGTCCTCTTCCTCAGCTACGAGATGCGGATCTGCAAGCCCGATGCGGAGATCTTCCGTCAGGTGCTGCAGCGCGAAGGGGCCAAGGCCGAGGAGTGTCTCTTTATTGACGACAGTCGCAAGAATACGGATGCGGCCAAGGCGCTGGGTTTCCAGGTGCTGACGGTAGCCACCAACGAAGCCTGGATGCCGAAGTTGCGCCAACTGCTGGATCTGTAGTTTCGGCTATATCCCACGAACCATCGGATCAACAAAAAAGAGGTTCTTCCGGAAAATGGAGTGATGCAACGTGGACACATGGAAAACAACTTGAACAACTTTTACAACAAGATACAACGCTTCGCGGGGACAATCGCCTCTTCGAGGCCCATGCAGACATAAGGCTTGCTGCAATGGAAACAACTATGAACAACGCTTCGCCTTGGACACATTTCCTGCTGATTTCTCCTGGCGTAATGTCCTGGCGAAGCGTTGTATTTTGTTGTTTACCTTGCAGCAGGAGTGCAATACGCGCGACAGCGCGTAGGTTGTTACTAGTTGTAAAAGTTGTATTTGTTGTTTTCCCTAACTCAGCAGCGACGTATTGGCAAAACCCTATCACTCGATTTTCCGGAAGAACCAAAAAAGAGGACTTCAAGCGAAGTCCTCTCATTTCTCTTGTCAATACTATTACCACTTTGTGACCTGTATGGGGCTCGAACCCATGACCCCAACATTAAAAGTGTTGTGCTCTACCAGCTGAGCTAACAGGTCTTCTTGTGGCATGTGCTTTCCTCGTCCTCGTGCTCCTTCTGTCGATTGCTCGCCTTCAGAGAGCCGTTGTCTGATTTTGCGGGTGCAAAGGTACGGCTTTTTATTGAACAAAACAAAAAAATGCCGATATTTTTTCTTCCTCCTCTCTTTCGGGTGCTTGTCCGAAGTAGGGGAGTGGTAGGTTTCTTTCTTTTCTCATGTCTTCTTTGTGGCGCTATGAGAGGTGGCGTTTTGCCGCTTTTTACCACCCCTAAAAGGTTCAATGAATGCAAAAAGCAGAAAAAAGGCGAGCAAAGGTCTTATTAAATGGGGGAATATTTAAAAATTACTTAATTTATTTTGGCGTTTCGCCATTTTCTCCTACATTTGCAACCGTTATGGGAACACTCTATCTCGTACCCACTCCTGTGGGCAACTTGGAAGATATGACCTTTCGTGCCATTCGCATCTTGCGCGAGGCCGATATGGTGCTCTGCGAGGACACACGCACGTCGTCTGTCCTGCTGAAGCATTTTGAGGTTCAGAATCGCCTGGTCGCCCATCATAAGTTCAACGAGCATGGCACGGCTGCCGGACTCGTCGAGCGACTGAAGGCTGGAGCGGTCATTGCTTTGGTCAGCGATGCTGGCACGCCGGGCATCAGCGATCCCGGTTTCCTCTTGGCCCGCGAGGCCATAGCCGCCGGCGTTACGGTCCAGACCCTCCCGGGAGCCACGGCCTTTGTTCCGGCCTTGGTGTCGAGTGGACTGCCCTGCGACCGCTTCTGCTTTGAGGGTTTCCTGCCGCAGAAGAAGGGACGCCAGACGATGCTGGAGCATCTCAAGACCGAGGAACGGACGATGATTTTCTATGAGTCGCCCTACCGTGTGCTCAAGACGCTGGAGCAGTTTGCCGAGGTCTTTGGCGAGGAGCGACGCGTGAGTTGCTGCCGCGAGATCTCCAAGGTCTATGAGGAGAGTGTCCGGGGTAGCCTGCGCGAGGTCATCGACCACTTCCGCGAGGTGGAACCGAAGGGCGAGTTTGTCATCGTCCTGGCAGGAGCACCCAAGGTGAAGGAACATAAACGTGATCGAAAGAGAAAAGAAGAGACTAATAATCAAAATAGTACGAATTAAGCCAAAACAATTATGAAAAAGCTATTTTTTATTGCCGCCTGCGTGTTGTCGTTGGCCGCTTGCAATCAGGACAAGAAACCTGCTATTAGCCCGGAGCAGATCCAGAACGACTCGCTGCGTGCGATTATCACGGCTCGTGATAATGAGATCAATGATATGATGGGTACGCTGAACGAGATTCAGCAGGGCTTTGCCGAGATCAACGAGGCCGAAAACCGTGTGACGGTGGCGAAGGATGGCGAAGGTCGTGACAAGACGGCCGTGATCAAGGAGAACATCCAGTTTATCGCCCAGCGTATGCAGGAGAACCGCGATCTGATCAAGAAGTTGCAGGAGCAGCTCCGCACGACGGGCTTCAAGGGTGAGCAGATGCAGAAGGCCATCGAGTCCCTCAACGCTCAGCTCGTCGAGAAGGACAAGGAGCTTCGCGCGCTGCGTGCCGAACTGGAGAAGAAGAACATCCATATCAAGGAGCTCGACCAGACCATCTCTGGCTTGAATAGCGATGTGGCTGCTCTCCAGACCGACAAGCAGAACCTCCAGACCGACAAGCAGAACCTGCAGACAGAGAAGCAGAACCTGCAGAACGAGAGCAACAGAAAGACCGAGACCATCAATACGCAGGACAAGCAGCTCAATACCGCTTGGTTCGCCTTCGGTACGAAGAAGGAACTGAAGCGTCAGAACGTCCTCGTCAAGGGCAAGGTCCTTCAGGGCTCATTCAATAAGAACTATTTCACCAAGATCGACATCCGCGAGACCCGCGAGCTTAAGCTCTACTCCAAGAACGCTAAGATCCTGACCTCTCATCCTACGTCCAGCTATAGCCTGACGAAGGACGCCTCTGGTCAGTATGTCCTCCGCATCAGCGATCCGGCTACGTTCTGGAGCACCAGCAAGTATCTGGTTGTCCAGGTGAAGTAGTAGGCCTCGGACTTCTACCTGCGGCCCTCGGAAAGGGCTTCGTCTCAGACGAGCGTTGGTCGTAGCTTACGGCCAACGCCCGTCGTAGCTTATGTTAGACGCCGGACGTTGCTTATGTCCGTCGTTGGTCATAACTTAAGGCAAATACGGGGCGTTGCTTTGCCCTACTTCCCGAACGCATCCCGAAGGCATCCCGAAGGAATGCGAACGATAACGAGGCCGTCAGTTTGCTTTTTGGAATACATTTTATACTTATTGTCATAGGAGTGCGGAACGTTTCGTGCTTCTATGGATTTTTGTTATAAGGATCTTATGCTGATAGTCCTTGTCGTCATTGTCTATTTCCTTGTCCTTTTGTTGTTTAGCCGGCTCACGGCAGGTAAGTCGGACAATGAGACTTTCTTTCGTGCGAATCGCCGTTCACCTTGGTATATGGTAGCCTTCGGTATGGTCGGGGCTTCGATTTCGGGCATTTCCTTTGTCTCTGTCCCAGGTATGTCGCTCCAGTCGGGCATGACCTATTTGCAGATGTGTCTTGGTTTCATCTTGGGTTATTTTGCCATTGCCTTTGTCCTCCTCCCGGTCTATTATCGTTTGCATCTCACCACCATCTATACCTATCTACGCGATCGGCTGGGCCAACGATCCTACAAGACGGGTGCCTCTTTCTTCCTTCTTTCCAAGATGACGGGTGCTGCCGTTCGTTTCTATGTGGTCTGTATCATCTTGCAGCGATTTGTTTTCGATGCCTATTCCATCCCGTTTCCTCTCACGGTAGTGGTCATGGTCGGACTGATCTGGCTCTACACGCGCAAGGGTGGCATCAAGACGTTGGTTTGGACTGATACCTTCCAGACGTTCTGTCTCCTCTCGGCCTTGGTGCTCATTATCTACCAGGTCATGGGCCATCTCCACTTCTCTCTGACGGATGCTTTCCAAGCGATCGTTTCAGACGAGAGAAGTCGTATTTTTGTTTTTGATGATGTAGCCAATCGTCAATATTTTTGGAAGCAGTTCTTGAGTGGTATTTTTGTGGCTGTTGTCATGACGGGCTTAGATCAGGACATGATGCAGAAGAACCTCACCTGCCGCACCCTGCGCGAGGCCCAAAAGGATATGTGTACTTATGGCTTCGCTTTCGTCCCTGTCAACCTTCTGTTTCTTTGTTTAGGCATCTTGCTTGCGCAACTGGCGCAGCGTCAGGGAGTTGCCCTGCCTGAGGCTACCGACGACCTCCTCCCGATGTATGCTGCCACAGGCCAGTTGGGTGTTTCCGTAGTGATCTTTTTCACGATCGGAATTGTGGCGGCGAGCTTCTCAAGCGCCGATAGTGCCATGACGGCGCTCACCACCAGTTGGTGTGTGGATATCATGGAGCGGCCCAAGGATGTGCGGCTTCGCCATCGTTCTCATGCGGTGGTTGCTTTGCTTTTTGTCCTGTTTATTTTGCTCTTCCGTGTAGTCAATTCCACCAGCGTCATCGACGCCATCTACATCCTTTGTTCCTATACCTATGGTCCCTTGCTCGGCCTCTTTGCCTTTGGTTTATTTACAAAAAGAAAGACCAACGATCGCCTGGTTCCTTTCGTCGCCGTGGCAAGTCCGTTGGTCTGTTTCGTTGTCGATTATAGCTGTTCAAGCCTCTTCGACTATCATTTTGGCTATGAGCTATTGATGCTCAACGGTCTCCTCACCTTTCTTGGTCTTTGGCTCATCGGAGCTCGATGCAAGGGGTAGGGGGATCTGGTCTTCATGCTCTTTCGTCACGTATCTTTGCCAGTAGGCAATGATGAGGGTGGTGAGTGGCAGGGCGATAATCAGTCCGAGAAATCCGAGGAGCGCACCCCATACCGATAGTGACAGGAGGAGGATGGCGGGGTTCAGTCCCATGGCTTTGCCCATCACCTTCGGTGTCACTACCATGTCGGTAATAATTTGCACGATGATGAAGACGGCGAGTGCGCTCAGGAAGATGGCCCAGAAGTTCTCACCCGTATCTGCCGCTTTCAGAATGGCCAAGAAGACCGTGGGGATGAGGGCGAAGGAATGGAGGTAGGGTACCAGGTCGAGGATGCCGATAAGGATTCCCAAACCGATCGCCATCGGAAATCCAATGATCGTAAATCCTATGCAGAACATGATTCCCATGCAGAGTGCCACCAGTCCTTGGCCGCGGATGTAGTTGTTGAGTTCCCGCTCCACGTCGGTAGCCAATTCGTGCCAGAAGGGGCGCACCTTCTTGGGGAAGATCCTAATCCAGTTCTCCGTAAGAAACTCATAGTCAAGGAGTATGAAGAACATATAGAGCAGCGTGATACAGCTCGCCACGATACTGATCACGATGCTGGCCGTTTGTCCCAACATGTTGAAAACCTTTGGCATCGTGGTCTTTACGGTCTCCGTGAAGTCTTTGCTACGGAAGAATGAGGCGATCGATTCCTTGTTTTGTGCTATCCAGTCGCGCACCATCTCGCCAATATTGTTAGTATGGGCTGTCTGCTGGATGTAGCGCGTGAAGATACTTCCTAGTTTGTCAAACTGCTCGATCATGGGCGGGATGATCAGATAGGTCACGCCGCCGATAATCGCTGTGACGAAGATAAGTGTGACGATGATGCTCAGCGCGCGGGTAGGCACATGCAACTTATATTGCACAAATTTTACGATAGGGTAGAGCAGGTAGGCCAAAAACCACGCGATGAAGAAGGGCAGCAGTACGCTGCTCAGTTCTTTCACAAACCAAAAGACAGCCAGAATGGCTGCAGCTACGAGTGCCCCGCGGATAAACCGGTCGAAAGTGATTTCTTTTCTCATTTGTTTTCCTCCTTTTCTTCTTCTTTGGCTTTTCGATAACATTCACGGCAAAGCGGCTCATATTCAGACTGTTCCCCCAGCAGAACCCGCTCGCTATTGTGAGTCAAGCGATGGCTCAAGTAGGCCAATGCACCACATCTCACACAGATGGCGTGAACTTTGGTCACTTCGTCTGCTATGGCACAGAGGTCTGGTATCGGTCCGAATGGTACGCCGAGGTAGTCCATGTCGAGACCCGCCACGATCACACGGATACCTTGGTTTGCCAGTTGGTCGCAGACCTTCGTAAGGCCCTTGTCGAAAAACTGAGCTTCGTCTATTCCTACTACGTCGAAATTCTGGGCGAGTTTTAGGATACTCTTCGGAGAACTGACGGGAGTAGAGGAGATAGAGTTGTGGTCATGACTCACCACGTCGGCTTCCGAGTAGCGGGTGTCAATCGAGGGTTTAAATATCACGACCTTTTGTTTGGCAAAGATGGCACGCTTCAGTCTGCGGATGAGTTCTTCCGTTTTACCGGAAAACATACTGCCGCAAACCACCTCAATCCTGCCTTGCTTTTTTCTCTCTCCTGTCGTATGGTATGTTGATGCCATGTTTTAAATGCCTGTTTTTGGAGCTTGCTTTTTGCTCGCTCTTTTTGCCGTTATGCAAAGGTACAAAGATTGTGTGAACGAGCAAAAGGAAATGCCTCCTTTTATTCCCTTTCTTGCGAGTATATATATAATGTACGCGCGTACATTTATTATTAGCTGTTTATAATACCCTCATCTCCTTCCTTATCCTCGTTCTTCTTTGTTTTCCTTCCTTTTCCACCTTGCTCATAATTTGCGAATTTGCGCCCAATCGTCCAGCTGCTCGCAAATTCGCAAATTATGAAGCCTTTAAAATCCCCCTTTCTGCCCTTGTGCAAGCCTTTGCGCTTCTTTTTTGGCTTTGTATTCTTCTGCTCTCTATTGTTCCACCTTCACTTGTCGGTTGCTCGGACAGATCCCAGCGTCTTTCCCAGTCTCGTTTCCTTGTTCTCAGTTGAGCACATTTCTTAGATAAGTTTAGCCAAAATCTCACCTCGAAATGTTAAAAATGGCCTAAGTTTGTCCGTATATTCGACTTTTTTAGGTGTGTCAGTTAATTTTTTTATTTCTTTCGTTCCAAATTCGGGATATAATGGCTATCTTTGTACTTGTGTATTGAAGTAATTCAAATTAATAACTAATATTTGGGGTTTATATGGGTAAAAGACTAGGCTTTGTTTTGGTCTGCTTGCTGTTCTCCATAGGAATAGCCGTAGCTCAGAACACTGTATCCGGAACCGTCTTGGGTGACGATGGTCTTCCAGTTATCGGTGCCACCGTTATGGTGAAAGGCACGAAGACTGGAACTGCCACCGACATTGACGGTAATTTTAGTATCAGTACAACGGAGGCTCATCCTCAGTTGGTCGTCTCCTACGTAGGTATGAAGACCTTGACCGTGAAAGGTGCCTCTAACATGAAAATCACTTTGGAAGCCGACGTTGACAGTCACCAGTTGGGTGAGGTCGTCGTTACGGGTATGCAGAAGGTGGACAAGCGTCTGTTTACTGGTGCCGCGACGAAAGTCGACGCAGAGAAGGCTAAGCTCGACGGTGTCGCCGACATCTCTCGTTCGTTGGAGGGTCGCGCAGCTGGTGTGAGTGTGCAGAACGTCTCTGGTACCTTTGGTACGGCACCGAAGATTCGTGTCCGTGGTGCTACTTCTATTTATGGTTCTTCCAAGCCGCTTTGGGTGGTCGATGGTGTCATCATGGAGGATGTGACTGAGGTCGATGCTGACGCTCTTTCCTCTGGTGATGCCGCTACGGTCATTTCCAATGCTATCGCTGGTCTCAACGCCGACGATATCGCCAGCTTCGATATCTTGAAGGACGGTTCGGCCACCTCTATCTACGGTGCCCGTGCTATGGCTGGTGTGATTGTCGTTACCACGAAGCGCGGTAAGGCTGGTAGCGCTCGTATTTCTTATACGGGTGAGTTCACCATGCGCTTGAAGCCGAACTACAACCAGTTCAACATCATGAACTCACAGGAGCAGATGTCTGTCTATCGTGAGATGATGAAGGGTGGTTTCTTCTCTTTCATGAACTCTTATCGCGCCAGCGCAAGCGGTGTCTTCGGTAAGATGTATCACCTTATGAATGAGTACGATGAGACCAATGGTCGCTTCGGTCTTGCCAACACGCAGGAGGCTATGAATGCTTACCTCCGCGAGGCTGAGTATCGCAATACGGACTGGTTCGATGAGTTGTTCTCCAACTCTATCCAGATGAACCACTCTATCAGTATGAGCTCTGGTACGGATAAGGCTCAGTACTATACTTCTTTCTCTTTCCTGGATGACCCGGGATGGACGAAGCGTAGCAACGTGCAGCGTTACACCGCCAACATCAATGCCAACTACAACATTAGCAAGAAGGTGTCTTTGAACATGATTGCTAATGCCAGCTACCGTAAGCAGCAGGCTCCGGGTACCGGCAACCAGTCAACCAATGCTGTGACGGGTACTGTGTCTCGTGACTTCGATATCAACCCGTATTCTTACGCGTTGAACTCTTCTCGTACGCTCGATCCTAACGAGTACTATGTTCGCAACTACGCTCCGTTCAACATCAAGAACGAGCTCGACAACAACTACATGGACTACGACATCGTCGACTTGAAGTATCAGGCCGAGTTGAAGTACAAGCCCATCTCTAAGGTGGAAATCAGCGTGTTGGGTGCTTACAAGTTCTCTACCACGACGATGGATCACCGTATCAAGGAGAACTCCAACCAGGCTATGGCTTACCGTGCCATGGACGACGCTACCATGCGTGACGCCAACTCTTGGTTGTACCTCGACCCGGATGTGCCCAACAGCCTCCGTCAGACGGTTCTTCCCCGTGGTGGTTTCTTCCGCGAGACCAAGTACAAGATGAACAGCTGGGACTTCCGTGCCACTGCTTCTTATAACGATGTTTACAACGATCGCCACATCCTCAACCTCTATGGTGGTATGGAGGTCAACAACGTTGAACGTAGCTCTACCTACTTCAATGGTGTAGGTATGCAGTATGGCATGGGTATGCTCGGTAGCTACGACTACAAGTACTTCAAGCAGGCTTCTGAGGAGAACTCTATGTACTACTCTTTGAGCAATGGCAATAGCCGCGAGGCTTCTTTCTTCGCTACTGCTACTTACTCTTGGAAGGGTCGTTATACCTTCAACGTCACTGGTCGTTACGAGGGTAGCAACCGTCTGGGTAAGGCCCGCAGCGCTCGCTGGTTGCCGACCTGGAACGTTTCAGGTGCTTGGAACATCCATGAGGAGCCTTGGTTCGAAAAGCTTCGTCCCGCTCTCTCTCACGCTACGTTCAAGACTTCTTACTCTTTGACGGGTGATAAGCCTGCTATCACGAACGCAGAGTCTATCTTCCAGAGCTTCAACCCGTGGCGTCCGTTCAGCGCAGACAAGGAGTCTGGTATCGAGGTTTACTCTTTAGCCAACCCTGATCTGACTTATGAGAAGAAGCACGAGTTCAACCTCGGTCTCGACCTCGGTTTCCTCGACAACCGCTTGAATGTGGAGCTGGCTTACTATCTCCGTAACAACTACGACTTGATTGGTCCGAAGATCACCACGGGTGAGGGCGGTACCATCATGAAGTACGCCAACGTTGCCTCTATGCGCTCTTATGGTGAGGAGGTCACGATTTCTTCTCGCAATATCGTCACCAAGGACTTCCAGTGGAGCACTGACTTCATCTTCTCTCACACCAAGTCTAAGGTTACGGATCTGAAGTCTCAGAACCGCCTGATCAACATGATCGCTGGCTCTGGTTTCACCTCTAAGGGCTATCCCTACCGTGCGCTCTTCTCTATGGACTTCCAGGGTCTTAACAACCATGGTATTCCTACGTTCATCAACCAGGATGGTAATCTCGTCACGAGCGATATCGACTTCCAGTCGTACAACCTCGACCACCTCATCTACGAGGGTCCGACGGATCCGACGTTCTCTGGTTCTTTGGGCAACACCTTCTCTTATAAAGGTCTGCACCTGAATGTGTTCATCACCTACGCAGCAGGCAACAAGGTTCGCCTCGATCCGGCTTTCAGCACGGGCTACTCTGACCTCACCGCCATGCCGAAGGAGTTCCAGAACCGTTGGGTTGTGCCTGGTGATGAGAACCACACCGACATCCCGGCTATCGCCGACTACCGTCAGCTCCAGAGCGACGCTTACCTCGGTTATGCCTACACGGCTTATAACTACTCACACAACCGTATCGCAAAGGGTGACTTCATCCGTATGAAGGAGATCTCCATTGCTTACGATGTTCCTCTGAGCTTGATCAAGCACATTGGTCTCTCTTCCATGAGCTTGAAGTTGCAGGGTACCAACCTCTTCCTTATCTACTCTGATAAGAAGTTGAACGGTCAGGATCCTGAGTTCATGAACTCTGGTGGTGTTGCCGTACCGATGGCACGTCAGTTCACCTTCACGGTTCGTCTTGGAATTTAAACATATCAGCAATCAAGAATATGAAGACAAAATATTTATTTTTAGGTCTTGCCGCTCTGTCGTTGGCATCTTGCGATGATTATCTTGACAAGTTGCCAGATGATCGTGCAACGCTCGACACGAAGGAGAAGATTACTCAGCTGCTCACCTCTGCCTATCCGGCTCACCACATAGCGGTCATGGCTGAGATCAGTTCTGATAATGTCGGCAATAATGGTAACTCCTATGGTGTGGACCAGCTTGTTGACGAGCTCTATCAGTTCAAGGATGTCAAATCTACGGCTGGTAATGACTGCCCGAACAATGTTTGGAACGGTTATTATAGTTCTGTAGCTACGGCCAACGAGGCTATCAAGGCGATCAAGCAGTATGGCGATTCTGCCGCATTGGCTCCACAGTTGGCTGAGGCCAAGCTCTGCCGTGCCTACTGTATGATGCAGCTTGCCAGCGTCTTCTGTATGGCTTGGAACCCGGAGAAGGCCGACGAGTACCTCGGTCTGGCTTATCCGCTGGAACCGGAGAAGAGCGTCAACGATACCTATAAGCGTGGTACGCTTCGTCAGCTCTATGCCAACATCAACCGTGATATCGAGGAGGCTCTCCCTGCTGTCGATGATGCTATCTACTCTGTGCCTAAGTATCACTGGAACACTAAGGCTGCATACGCTTTCGCCGCTCGTTTCAACTTGTATTACATGAACTACGACAAGGCGATCAACTATGCTACTCGTGCTTTGGGAACCGATGTGGCTTCACAGCTCTTCGACTTCCCCTCTATCATGCAATCTGGTGCTCGGGATATCTCCAACACCGTGATTCGTAGTGGGTTGAAGTCCAACTTCATGTTGATTACGGCCTACTCTTCTGGTGCCCGTTTCCTCAACAATGGTGTTAGCTCTCGCTACGCTCACAACACTATGGTGGCTTCTTATGACACGTATTGGGCACGAGCTCCGTGGGGTCAGGGATCTTCTGACAATACGCTGTACTATTCTACGAAGATCTATGGTACTTCTGCTTGCGCTGCTTTCCCGACGATGTGGGAGCACTTCGAGGTGACTGACCGTATCAACATGACGGGTTTTCCTCACATCGTGGACCACGCGTTCACGGGTGATGAGACGCTCTTGGTTCGTGCCGAGGCTTATGCCCTGAAGAACGATACTGCCAACGCGCTGAAGGATATGAACATGTGGATGGTCAGCCACTGCAAAGAGAAGGAAGGTTCCACGATCCGTCCTACTCTGACGACGGCCGTGGTCGATACGTTCTTCACTAACATGGACTACCAGCCCGCAGTTCTCGATGGTCCTCGTGACTATTCTATCCGTAAGCAGTTGCACCCGCAGGGCTTCACCCTTCAGCAGCCTTACACCACTTCTTATGGTGTCGAGGTCAACACGCAGGAGAACCTGATTCTTCTCATTCTCCACATGCGTCGTCTGGATACGCTCTTCCAGGGTCTCCGCTTCTACGATCTGAAGCGCTATGGTATGGAATATACGCATGAGATCTCCGGAGGTGAAAGTATTACGTTCAAGGCCGGTGACTTGAGAGGTGCTATCCAGTTGCCTCAGGATGTCATTAGCGCTGGTCAGACAGCTAACCCCCGTTGAATTTAAATAGCATCTATCAATGAAAAGAATATATTTATTCGCCTCTCTCCTGCTTTGCAGCATGGGCTTCGTGCTCACTGGTTGCAGCGACGATGACTTGAGCTCTACGTCAGTTTTCGCAGGTGATACTATCAAGGCCAATGGTGAGTTTGACAAGTGGCTTACCAAGAACTATCTGGAGACGTACAACATCGATTTCCAGTATCGTTACAACGATAAGCTCACGGATCAGGTCTATAACGTCATTCCGGCCGATGTTGAAAAGTCCAAGGCACTGGCTATCCTCGTGAAGCACATGTGGCTCGACGCTTATTCTGAAGTCTTCGACTCCATCTATAAGCGCGAGGATCCCGCTACCTATTATGAGGGCAAGGGTCGCAACTTCCTCAAGAAGTACTGCCCGCGTCAGATGCAGCTCATCGGTTCCAACGAGTATAGTGCCAACCAATCTATCATTTTGGGTACTGCTGAGGGTGGTTTGAAGATTATGCTCTACGGTGTCAACCGTTTGGATATCGATAACCCCAGTATCAATGTTGAGAATCCTTATGCTGATCGTAGTGAGGTGCCCATCGACATGAACTACTGGTTCTTCCACACGATGCACCATGAGTTCTGCCACATCTTGACACAACAGAAGAACTACAGCACCGACTACCAGACCATCACCGGTGGATCTTACCACTCTCAGGACTGGGTCAACCTCAAGGATACGGCGGTGGCTAAGGAAGGTTTCGTAACCGCCTATGCTTCTTCTGAGTACAATGAGGACTTCGCCGAGATGTATGCCACGTATGTTACGATGACCCCGTCTGCATGGGATATGATTCTTGCGAAGGCTGGCCCCGAGGGTTCCGCCCTCCTGCAGACCAAGCTCGCAGCCGTTCGTGCTTACTTCAGCGAAAGCTGGAATATCGACATCGATGAGATGCGTGCTGTTTTGCTGCGCCGCTCTTCGGAGGCAATTCGCTTGAATCTTCGTGATTTAAATCAGAATTAAAAGCAACGCTTAAGGTTATTTAGAAATGAGAAAGATTAGTTATTTATTCGCACTGCTGGTTTCATTCATAGCGTTCAACGCTTGTACCAGCGACGTGGACAATTATTTTCCTGAGAGTGCCCCTGAGCGTGCTTCTAAGACCGTAGCCGAGGTCAAGAAGACCCTCCAGGAAGCATCCAACGGATGGCGCATGGAGTACTATGGTGATGTCACCTATGGTGGCTACAATGTGCTCTGCAAGTTCCAGGGTGACTCGGTTCTGATTGCTTCTGAGAAGGCTGGTAAGAACCATGAGGCTGGTCTCGATGCTTCTGGCAACTTGATTACGGAGTCTTCATTGGCTCACTTCACTGTCAACCAGTCTATGGGTGTCGTTGTCTCTTTCGATACTTATAACAAGCTGTTCCACTACTTTGCTGATCCGAAGAATGATGACTACGGTGAGGCTGGTACTGGTTTCGGAGGCGACTTCGAGTTCCGCGTGCTCAAGTGTACTTCCGACACGATCGTTCTTCAGGGTCTGAAGCATGGTGATCGCATCCTCATGCTCCCGATGAAGGCTGATAAGGACTGGGCAACCTACCTTCAGGAGGTTGAAGATGTGAAGAAGTTCATGGCTTCCAGCTCTTACACGCTTCTTTCTGGTACTGATACGTTGGCAGAGGCTACTCAGTATGGCGACTATCACAGCTTGATTTTCCAGCATCCTGATTCTACCGGTTCTATGAAGGCCTACGCTTATCCTTACATCGTTACTCCGGAGGGCTATAAGTTCTATCAGGAGGTTGAGATCGGTGGCAAGAAGTTCACCAACTTCTCTAAGGATTACAATGACCCCTCTGATGAGCGTTTCTATCCGCAGGGTGATGCCAGCATCTGCCTTGAGACGGTTGTACCGCCTGTTGTTGATGCTTTCAAGAAGGGCCAGTGGTTCTTCGATGGCAGCAAGGTTGGACCTTACGCTGAAGGTGCTTGGAACGATTTCATGGAGGCTATCAAGAAGGCTGCCAATGGTAAGGAAGCTATTCTCTACCAGGCTATGATTGGTACCTATAACAACAAGTTCGGTTTCCACGCATGGTTGAGTAGTGACTACCTCTACGTCGAGCTCACGGTTCGTGATCCGAATGAGGCAGGTGACGAGATGGCTTTGCAGTATAACCGTAACTCACCCACCAATAAGGCCGCTCAGGTATTCATGAAGAGCTACAAGCTCACGCCGGTCCTGAAGACCTTCTCCGCTCTGAACAACAAGCTCCGTCTCAAGTTGGAGACTGACAACCCGCGTAAGCCGACTTATATGAAGCTGATCCAGGTTGATCATCCTGAGAATGTTTTGGAGCTCACCGCTACTCAGGTGATGTATCCATTCGGCGGTTCACAGCAACAATAAACTCTTTTCTCTCCCCCTGCCTTTCTTCGGGCAGGGGGGAGATATACTTATTGATCATTATTTTTTTAATTAATTAAAAAGTTTTCAAAACAATGAAGAAGTTTTTACTTGTAACTTGCGCTTTCGCAGCTTGCATGGGTGCTTCTGCGCAGCATCTCCAGAAGGCTCCGTTCGCAAATCACGCATTGAAGCTGAGCGAGCTCAATGCTGTTCAGTTCAACGGTGTTGCCAAGAAGGCTCCCGCTAAAAAGGTAGACACGAAGAGTTTCATCGGTATCTTCGTCAACAACTCTTGGGACGAGGAGAAGGAGATCAACTTCTCTACCACTGATACGCTGTACACCGCCAACGTACAGGATCAGGAGGGCAATACGCTCAACGTGAAGTGGAACATCTACGGCAATAGCCTTGGCCACGTCTATGGTAAGTTCGACGAGGCTACCAACACCTTCACTGTGCCTATGAAGCAGTACTTCGGTGATGGCGCTCCCATCGATCTCGGTGATGAGCAGTCTCCTATCGTTTTCATGGGAGTTAGTACCAACGACTATTTCTGCGACTTCGTTTGCAAGTATGATCCCGCTACGGGTCTCCTTACCCCGAACGATACCGTTAGAGGTTACTATGCTATCGTCGCTGAAGGTAGCTATCAGAACGCTTTTGTGATGCGCAACATTGGTCCTACGATTGGCCACGCCAATGCTATTCACACTGGTTCTTATACAAAGGATAATGCTTGGGTTGAATTCGAGCAGCCCGTATGGATTGACTACAGCGCCGCTGAGGATGGTGTTGTTGATATCTACAACCACTTCTTGACCGGCACAGGTGCTGGTTGCAAGCTCTCTGTCGATGTCGATGGTCAGGATGCAACGATGGCTACTGGTCAGCCGATGCTTTACATCTCTGACGAGACTCAGCACGCTCAGTTCGGTAAGTACATCACCCTCCGTGGTGTTGCCGTCAACGAGGCTGCGGGTACGATTTCTCCTGACTTCGATATGCCTACCATCGAGGGTGGTTCTTATGTCGATCGCGAGGTTTCTTTCCCGAACGTTTACTACCGTGGTTTCTCTAACGTTGTGAATGGTCTGGGCTATGCTACTCCGTTCTACGTGAACTCTTACTTCACTCCGCTCGCTACTGGTATCGCTGGTGTTACCGTTAAGGCTGAGAAGACCGCTGACAACCGCATCTTCAACCTCGCTGGCCAGCAGGTTAGCAAGGACTACAAGGGTGTTGTCATCCAGAATGGTGTGAAGAAGCTTCAGAAGTAATTTTTACTTTTAGATACACACTTTCTTTTTTGGGAGGTGCGGCCTGTCTAGGTCGCACCTCTTTCAATTTCAGCAATAATTTAACTGAAAATTCTCTGACATTATCTCTCAGCCTTTTCATCTATCTTCCCCGCTCCGTTGCCCTTTTTCTTTTCAACTTACCTCTTTTCCCTTTTTTTCGGTCCAAAAGGCTCTTTTCTCTTCTTTTGCCTTTAATTCCCCTCTTTTTATGAAGTTAACTTCAATGCCCTACGAAGTTAACTTCATCGGCCTACGAAGTTAACTTCATAGCCCTTCGAACTTAACTTCATCCACGAACGCTCTTAATATGCCTTATTTTACCTTTTCTGTGTCCTTCTTGCTTGTGTCTTCGTCTCTATTTTCAACCCCTAAGCATTTTCTAAAGAGCCTTTAACATTAATTGTTCCCCACATTCTTTGTTGGCAATATTTTTTTTACTAACTTTGTCGCCATAAATAATCAATTGAAAAATATTTTTTTGACGAATGAAAAAAGCTTGCTTACTTTCTCTCTCGTTGTTGGCCATGTCGTTAGGTGCACATGCTGTTCCTGCCAAGCGTATGGTTTACACGATGAAGCAAAGTGATGGTACGACCATCCAGGTCTATAAGCATGGCGAAAGCTATTGTGCTTATTACACCACCCTCGACGGGAAGGTGCTGTATTCCAACCCCGATATCAACTACGATTTGTGCTACGCCACGGTCGTTGATGGTAAGTTTGTCCCGACCAGCATCGTCGCTCACGATATTGCTGAGCGTACACAGGCAGAGATCGAATACCTTTCTACCTGCACCATTAACGCCGCTTCTCTTGAGGTTCTCGATTTGAGAGAAGGCAATGAGGGTCCCCGCCGCGTCCACTATGCCTCTACCGCTGATGGTATAGGTAAGTATGGTACGAGTGCCTTGGGCGCTGTCAAAAGTATTGGTAATACCAAGATCCCTGTGATCTTGGTCAACTATGCAGATATCAAACTCCAGGAAAATTCCACTATTGAGCTCTACCAGCGCATCATGACCGAGGAAGGTTATTCGGACCTGTATGGTAGTGTTGGCTCTGTCCGCGACTATTTCGTCCAGAATAGCTACGGTATGTTCAACCCTGACTTCGAGGTTGTCGCGACCGTCAATTTGAGCAAGGATCGTTCTTACTACGGTGCTAACCGTGGTGGCAGCAACGGTGGCGACATCCGTGCCGAGGATATGGTGATCGAGGCCGTACAGCTTGCAGCTAAGCAGGGTGTCGATTTCTCTAAGTTTACCAATGCGGAAGGCAAGGTGGAGAACGTCATCGTGATCTATGCTGGTCAGGGTGAGGCCTCTGGCGGTTCACCTGAGACTATTTGGCCGCATGAGTACGACTTTGAGAAGACTATCAATGGAATCCAGTTCAATTCCTATTTCGTTGGTAACGAGCTCAATTCACAGAACCGTACGGATGGTATCGGTACCCTCGTCCACGAGTTCAGCCACGCTTTGGGTCTCCCCGACCTTTATGTGACCAACTATAGCTATAGCGGCGACAATGCCTTCGGTATGTACTCTATCATGGATAGCGGTCCCTACGCTGGCAATGGCTACCGTCCCGTGGGCTACACCGCCTATGAGAAGAGTTATTTGGGCTGGCTGGAAATACCGACTATCAGTGACGAACAGGCTGTCACGCTGACCGATCCGAACACCTCTTCAACTGGCTTCGCCGTCCGTATCAACAACCCCTATAGCGTCTCGGAGTATTTTATCATCGAGAACCGCCAGCCGGGCAACTGGTTCCTCACCAACAACCCCGGTGGTGTGATGGAAAGCCACATCGCTTACAACCGTAACCAGTGGCAATTCAATACCCTCAACAATGAGAAGAAAAAGAAGCGCTGCCACTGTATAACTGCCGATCAAAGCGAGATCAACTATAGCGTCAACTCTTCACAGCTTTACGGAAACAATGTGAATAACATTACGCGCTTCCCGCTCTACTCTGGCGTCAACCTTGATGACAGCGAGATCTATCGCGTGCTCTTGCACGAGGACGGTACTGCGACCTTCAACTTCCGCCAGCGTACCATCGATGGTGAGTATAAGCCCACCACAGGTCAGTACTACTCACTCGTCCGTTCGGTCGATGAGTTGGCGACGGGTGACTCCGTGATTGTCGTCAATGGCAACAATACGCTCTCTGTAGGTACGACCTTCCGTGATGGCCTTGGCAAGGTGGCTGCCGTCAACGTTGCCCAGGACGGATTGGTTATCGCCAATGGTGACGTCCAGGCTTTCACCGTCCGTAAGAACACGACTAGCTGGGCCCTCAAGGTTGGCAATAGTTATCTGGCTATCAGCCGTGATGGTCTGACCACGACCTCTTCGCTCACCAACGGTCGTTTTGATCTGGCTATCAACAATGGCGAGGCTTCTATCAGCTTCACCGCCAACTATGCCAACCATCTCTTGAGCATCGACGATCAGAACTACCTCACCTCTGTTGTGAGCAGCAACCCCAGCGCGCTCCGTATCTATAAGTTGAATACTGCAGCCGGTATCGAAGGCACTACGGTGGCTCCGGAGCAGCAGTCTGCTGAGAAGGTGGTCTATAACCTCCAGGGACAGCGTGTCAACAGCAATGGTAAGCTCCCGAAGGGTATATATATCATCAACGGCAAGAAGACGGTTGTGAGATAATCACTTGTCCCTTGCTATATACTATCAAGGCGGAATCCCATGAGGGTTCCGCCTTGATGCTTCTTAACCGTTTCTACGCTTTCCTTGTGTCTATTTCCGCTTCCGTTTGAAGAAGTCTTGCATGACCGCCTTGCAGTCGTTCTCCAGCACGCCCGCAGTGATGGTGGTCCTGGGATGCAGCGCTTGGGGCGCAAAGCGCGAGAAGCCCCGTTTCTCTTCTCCACAGCCATAGACGATGCGTGAGAGCTGTGCCCAGCCGATGGCCCCCGCACACATCACGCAGGGCTCTACAGTGACATAGAGGGTGCACCCCGAGAGATATTTGCCCCCCAGCTGGTTGGCTGCGGCCGTAATGGCGAGCATCTCCGCATGCGCTGTCACGTCGTGGAGCGTCTCCGTCTGGTTGTGCGCCCGCGCTATCACTTTCCCATTGGCTACGATGACTGCTCCGATGGGGATTTCGTTCTCTGATAGTGCCATCTCGGCCTCTTTCAGCGCCAGCCGCATGAAGTATTCGTCCGTCTTTTCCATATCTTTTTCTCCTTATTATATAAGTCCTCATCCATCCGGGTAATTTGCTCCATCACATTTTGTTTCTTGAGATGGATGCTGCTCTCAGAAGCGGTTCACCGTAGAGGCATACACGCGTGAATATAGGACAAAAACAAAGGCGTGCAGCCGAATTACTTCGTTACACGCCTTGATTGAAATGATGATGTTTGAGCCTCTTGTCGGATTCGAACCAACGACCCCGAGATTACAAATCACGTGCTCTGGCCAACTGAGCTAAAGAGGCGGGGTGGGCAAGCGGTTCATATCGCGCTGCTACAACCTACTACCCTTGCTACGTTCCCGTCCTGGGGGATTCGAAGGGAGCTAGCCGTATGAGACTTGCCCGTGTTGACTTCCTTTCGAAAGCGGTTGCAAAGGTACTTGAAATTTCTCGATTGGGCAAAGAAAAAAGGAGGAACTTGTCCTCCTTTTAGTCTTTTTTAGGATTTTATTCCTCCAGCAACTTTTGGATTCTCTCTTCGATAATCGCTACACCACCGAAGGTGTTGGACTCGATATTGAGTACCATGACAGGATCGTGGAGGGAGAGGCGAAGCAAGAACCATCCCTGCTCAAACTCTCCCGTGCAACTGACGCGCACGCCCTCGTAGTTGGGCTCAACAATGTGCCAGTCGGGTTGCTCTGCCACCTTGCTGCGGAGGCGCTCCAGTTTTTCCTTGCCTTCCTCTACGAAGCGCTCCGGATCGAGTTTGATGCGCTTCTCCTTGCTCTCTGCCGGTTTCTTGAGGTCGTGGATCAGGTCGGAGAGTTCCTTGCCCTCATGCTTCATGCGTGCAGCCTCTGTGATGAGCTTTGCCACAAGGTAGGCGCCATCGTCCAAGAAGTAGTTCTCGCGCAGGGCCGCATGTCCTGATGTCTCGATGGCAAGCCAGCACTCCTCGCCCTCGTTGTTGAGTCGGATGGCCTCGTCGATGACGTTTCTGTAGCCGCGCTTGAAGCGATGGTGTTTGCCGCCATGCGCCTTGATAAACTCGGCCAGTCCCTCAGAGGTTACGGAGTCGGTGACGATGGTCGTGCCCGGGTGCTCCCTAAGTATTATCGCAGCGATGAGTGCGATGAGCGAGTTGCGGTTGATGGGGTCACCATAGTGGTCCACGATGGCCGAACGGTCCACGTCGGTGTCGAAGATGATACCCAGGTCGGCATGGTGACGGGTGACGGCCCGGCAGATTGCCATCATGGCATCCGTGCTCTCGGGGTTGGGAGCATGGTTGGGGAAGTGTCCGTCCGGATTCAGATAGATACCGCCCGAGGTGTCAGCCCCCAGCGGCTTCAGTACCTTCTCGGGGAAGAAACCACCCGATCCGTTGCCCGCATCCACCACGATGTCGAGGCCCGCCAGCGGTTGGTCCCCCTTGTTCACCTCTCCCTTGATGTAGTCGCGGAGCAGCTGGCAGTACTTCTCCATGAAGTCCCACTTGGCCGCCTCGCCCGAGAGGTTCTCTTTTTCATACTCGCCCTGCTCAGCCATGAGGAGCAGTTCCTTGATGTCCTTCTTGCCAAGGCCGCCTTGCGGAGTGAAGAACTTCAGTCCGTTGCGGTTCCAGGGCAGGTGACTTGCCGTCACCATGATGGCACCATCAACCGGAGACTCGTTGTCGATGGTCGTCATGAACATCGCTGGCGTCGAAGCCAATTCGCAGTCGAAGGCCTTCGCACCGCTGGCTTCCAACCCCTCGATGACGGCATCCTTGACCTGCGTGCTTGAGAGTCGCGGGTCGTGGCCTACGCTGACGCTGATGTGTTGTTTGTTGTTGCGCTTCGAGAGCCATGCTACGAAGCATCGTCCCAGAATGCCCGCCACCTCACTGGTGAGGTTGACGTCTTCTCCCTCGACACCTGCGAGCGCTACGCCACGGATGTCAGAGCCGTTTTGGAGTTTCTTCCAATCTGTCATATTGCCAAAGGTCTTTAATTTTGTTACGTTATATTATGGATGCGAAGATACAACAAGTTTTTGGATTGCTCAAACGATTTGGGCAGTTTTTTCCTTCCTGCTTGTTGTGCCCGCAAACATTTTGCATAGTGTCGGTCGCCAACCGTTCCTATAGAAAAAGAAAAGGGCTGCGACGGACGGCTTGTCAGCCATGGTCCGTGCAGCCCCTCGTGCCTTTGCGTCTCACTTATTTATCCTTCTTGCCGAAGATAGAGAAGTGGACGTATCGTTTCGGATGCGCCTTGAGGTTGACAAGCAGGCTGTCGGCATCGCGCATCGTCTGGTTCATGTTGTTATAGAGCGATGGATCGTTGAGGAACAGACCCAGTGAACCCTCACCCGAGTTGAGTTTCGCCGTCAGTTGGTTTACATGGTCGAGTGCGGTGTTCACCCGTGCCATGGTCCCTTCGACATCCACCCCTTCGATTTTGCCGTTGAGGTTTGTCATCAGGCCATTGGCATTGCCGAGCGTCATGGACAGTCCCGACCGGGCATCGCAGACGAGCTGGTCGCTATGGGTAAGCAATGCCCCCGCCTTGCCTGTCAAAGCCGGCAGGTCACGGTTGAGTGACGCCAGGAGCCGGTTCAGTTCGCGCGTAGAAGTCGTCAGGTCCGACGAGATCTGGTTCACATTGTGCAGCGTTCCCGCAATAGCCGGGTCTGCCAGCAGCATGTTGAGGTTGTGGGCGATGGAGTCGAGCTTCGGGAGCAAGGCCTGCACCTGCGGTACCATCCCCTTGACCGCCTCCATGGCACCGTTGGAGGAATGGCCCGGGATCACGCCATTGGTGGGCAGGTATTGGCTCGAAGTGCCGAGGACGAGGTTCACCTGGATGTTGCCCATCAGATCGCTGACAATCTCCGCCTCTGTTCCCTCGGGAATCTTCATGTCCTTCTCGATGTCGGCCACGACGGTGATGTCGCCCGGTTGGGTGTAGTTGTAGGCGATGCTGTGTACCGTACCTACCTTGTATCCATTGGCGTAGATGGGCGTGGAAGCTGACAAGCCGTTGATGTTGTCAAACTTCATCAAATAGGCGTTGGAGGTAGAGAATAGGTTCATTCCCTTGAGAAACTGCATCCCGAAGAAGAGGATGACGATTCCCAGGACGGCCACAAGGGCTATTTTCACTTCGTTGCTAAAATACTTTTTTTCCATTTGTTCTGATTTTCTTTGAGAAGGCTATCTGTGTCGCACTGCCGAGCGGTCGTTGTCAGCGTGTTTACTTCTTCTTCGCATTTTGGAGGAAGGCCGCAATGGCCAGCGAGGTGTTCATCCGCTTGTCGCCATCGAAAGCGATGATGAAGCAGTTGGGGAAGTCTGCGGCCAGCTTTTTCTTCAGTTTGATGATGTCGTTGTAGTTGGTGCTGGCGCCGATGGTGTACTTGTAGAGGCCGTCCTCTACGAAACTGTCCACCTCTTTGTGGCCTTTGAACTGCTCGCTGTCGTGGTGCAGCTGCCGGTTGATGGCGAAGACCTGAACCTTGAAGACGGGCACCACACCTTTGATGGCCGCCTGTGCCTCGGGAGGAAGTTGTGGCTGTGGGGCCGGAGCGGCCTGTTTGTCTGGTGCTTGCTCCTTGGTCGTCTCCTTCGGCTTCTGCGGAGCGGGGACGACGGGTACCGCCACGGGCTGCACCTTCTTCGGTTGTGCGCCGATGGCCGGCTTCTTGGTCACAGCGGGCGCTATGCTGATCGGCTTCGTCTCGCGAGTGGGAACCGTCCATTGTGGCTCAAACTTCTTTCTGTATTTGACGAAAGCCTTATAGAACGCCTCCGCCATGCTGGCCTGTCCCTCCTCCGTATTGAGGAAGTTCTCTTCCTCCGGAGTGGTGATGAATCCCAGCTCGATCAGACAACTCGGCATGGACGTCTCGCGGAGCACGAGGAATCCCGCCTGGTGCACCCCCTTGTCATTGCGTCCTACGTTCGAGCACACACTGCGCTGGATAAACCGTGCCAGCTCAATGCTGCGCTCCATGTTCGCGCTTTGGATAAACTCAAACATGATGTAGCTCTCCGACGACTTCGGGTCAAAGCCCTGGTAAGTCTGCTCGTAGTCCTTCTCTAATGAGATGACGGAGTTCTCGCGCATAGCCACGTCGAGGTTGTCCTTGGCTCGGTGCATACCCAGGGTATAGACCTGGAAACCCTGCACGGTGTGGCCGCGGGCCACGGCGTTGGTGTGGACGGAGATGAAGAGGTCGGCTTTGTTGCGGTTGGCAATGGCGGCCCGCTCATGCAGTGTGACGAAGCGGTCGTCCTTGCGTGTATAGATGACCTTCACGTCGGGACAGTTGCTTTCTATCAACTTGCCGAAACGCAAGGCCACACTGAGGTTGATGTCTTTTTCCTGTGAGAAAACGCCACGGGCGCCCGTGTCATGGCCGCCGTGTCCTGCGTCGATGACGAGTGTGAAACGCTTGGGCGTAGCCGCCATGAGCGACCACCCCACACACAGCAGGACCATAAGGAGGGAAAGCTTCTTTACCATACCAGGTGCAAAATTACGGATAAAATCGCAAAACTCATTCACCGCAAGCGGTTTTTATCGTTTATTAAATGTATTTCCACGCCCGCTCCGTCGCAGTCAGCCCCCATGGGCGGGTTGCGCTTGATGATACGGAGATCGATGGATGTGATCTCGGGCCATTCCTCCAGTAGGGCCTGGGCCACATTGCCCGCTGCCTTTTCTATCAAGGCGACCGGGCGAGCCAGCACCTCTCGTGTGCGCTGATAGACCGCCGCATAGTTGAGCGTGTCGTCAACGTCGTCCGAGGTCATCGCGCGGGTGAAGTCGTAGCCAATCCGCAGGTTGATGCAAAAGTCGTTGCCTATCACCTGTTCCTGCTCCATCACCCCGATGGGACAGTGGAGCTGCAGGTTGTTGATGAGAACAAAGGTTTCCATAGGGCAATTCATCCACATCGGCTTGCGCCACAGTTCGTACACAGTAGGCATCCCTCCTGATAGACCAGCGTCTCTTGTCCACAGACGGGACAGACCTGGCCGTTGGCCTTCGTGCCGTCGCTGACATATTTCTTCAGCGCGCGCTCCACGCCCACCTTCCATGTGTTGATATGCTCGCTCTTGAGCTGGAGCGACCCGACGAGTTTGATCACATGGCTGATTGGCATTCTGTAGCGCAGCACACCCGAGATGAGCTTCGCATAGTTCCAGTATTCCGGATTGAACTTCTCCGACAGGCCCTCGACGGTCGTCTTGTATCCACGTCGGTTCTTGAACTGGAAATCGTAGCGGTGGGTGCCGTCGGGGTTGGTCTGCTTGATGATCTTGCCCTTCGTGACCGTCTTGGGCAGTACGATGCCCTCCTCGTCATCCTGCAGTCCGGTGAAGATCTCGTAGGGTCGTCCATCTACCAGTCCGACGAAGGCCACCCATTTCTCCTTGTTGTTCTGGAAGCGCACCACGTCGCAGTCCAGTTCCTTTGGTCTCGTTTCGAGCACGGGTGGCTGCTGGAAGACCGGTTTTCTGATCTCCGTAGCCTGTCGCAAGTCCTTGGCTTCGCCGTCCTGCGCATCCTCCTTGTTCTTCTTTGATACCGAGAGCATCACCCCCGACCGGCTGCCGTCGCGGTAGATGGTGCACCCTTTGCAGCCACTCTGCCAAGCCTCCATATAGAGTTGGTTGACCAATGCCTCATCGACGCCACTGGGCAGGTTGACCGTCACGGAGATGCTATGGTCCACCCATTTCTGGATAGCCCCCTGCATCCGCACTTTCATCAACCAATCGACGTCGTTGGCCGTGGCTTTGTAGTAAGGAGAACGAGCCACCAGGGCGTCGAGTTCCTCCTGCGAATAGGGGAGGGTAGGATCGATTCCTTCTATGGTCATCCACTTCTGAAACTTTTGGTGATAGACGATATACTCCTCAAATGCGTCACCGACCTCGTCAACATAGTCCACACGCACGTCGGTGTCGTTGGGATTGACCTTGCGCCGACGCTTATAGACGGGCATGAAGACCGGTTCTATGCCACTCGTGGTCTGCGTCATCAGCGATGTGGTGCCCGTGGGAGCAATGGTCAAGCACGCGATGTTGCGTCGGCCGAAGCGCACCATGTCGTCGTAGAGGGCCCCGTCGGCCTCCTTGATGCGCTGGATGAAGGGGTTGCCCGTCTCGCGCTGGGCATCGTAGATGGCAAAAGCGCCTCGTTCCTGCGCCATCGTCACCGACGCACGGTAGGCGTTCAATGCCAGTGTGCGCTGTACCTTGACAGCAAAGTCGGTGGCCTCCTGCGTGCCATAGCGCAGTCCCAAGGCGGCCAGCATGTCGCCCTCGGCAGTGATGCCCACGCCCGTGCGTCGTCCCATGGCCGTCTTTTCCTTGATCTTCTCCCAGAGGCGACGCTCGGCATACTTCACGTCCTCTGCCTGTGGGTCGCTGTCGATCTTGGCGATGATGCCGTCGATCTTCTCCAGTTCCAAATCTACGATGTCATCCATGATGCGCTGGGCCATCTGAGCATGTCGGCTGAAGGTGTCGAAGTCGAAATGCGCCTCGGAAGTGAAGGGGTTGAGGACGTAGGAGTAGAGGTTGAGTGCGAGCAGACGGCAACTGTCGTAGGGACAGAGTGGTATCTCGCCGCAGGGGTTGGTGCTGGTCGTCCGGAATCCCAGGTCCGCATAGCAGTCGGGGATGCTCTCCCGGATGATCGTGTCCCAGAACAGTACACCGGGTTCCGCGCTCTTCCAGGCGTTGTGGACAATCTTCTCCCATAGTTTGCGTGCCGATATTTCCTTGCGGACCCATGGGTGGTCGCTATCGACAGGAAACTGCTGTGTGAAGTAACCATTCTCTGCGGCTGCCCGCATAAACTCGTCGCTGATCCTGACGCTGACATTGGCCCCCGTCACCTTGCCCTCCTCCATCTTGGCATCGATGAAAGCCCCCGCGTCGGGGTGCTTGATGGAGACCGAGAGCATCAGTGCGCCCCGTCTTCCGTCCTGCGCCACCTCCCTCGTGGAATTGCTGAAGCGTTCCATGAACGGCACCAGTCCCGTCGAGGTGAGGGCGGAGTTGTTGACAGGAGTGCCCTTGGGACGGATCTGGCTCAAGTCGTGGCCTACGCCTCCGCGCCGCTTCATGAGTTGCACCTGCTCCTCGTCGAGTCGCATGATGGCCCCGTAGGAGTCGGCGTCGCCGTCGATACCGATGACGAAGCAGTTGGAGAGCGAGGCAATCTGATGGTCATTGCCGATGCCCGTCATCGGGCTGCCCGCGGGAATGATGTATCGGAAGTGGTCGAGAAGGGCGAATACCTCCTCGGCCGTGAGGGGGTGGGGGTAGTTGGTCTCTATCCTGGCTATCTCGTGGGCGATGCGCCAGTGCATGTCGGTGGGAGTCTGCTCATAGATATGACCCATCCCATCCTTCATGGCGTACTTGCTCACCCAGACGCGGGCAGCGAGTGCGTCGCCGTCGAAATAGTTCAAGGTGGCCTCGTAGGCCTCCTCAAAGGTATATGTCTTTTTTTCTTGCATACAGTCAAGTTCTTCAATCAGATTGCGAAATTACAAATTCTTTTCCGATTATGGAAGAAAACGCGCCGTTTCTTTGTTCGCTGGTACGGTAAGGACGGACAGAGGGGCACTATCGAAGGATGTCAACCACCTCGTCTTGCGGCATCACGGACCACCTCGTCCCCCCAATTTCCTATGGAACGAGGAAAAAAGCCCCTGAGGATGGCCGAGGATTCGAATTAAATTCGTAAATTTGTGCGATGATTAGCGAACAAACGAATAGGACACGGTATGGCTGCGCACAATGAGTTGGGACGTTGGGGCGAAGAATTGGCTGCCCGCCACTTGGAACGTCAAGGCTTCAAGATACTCTTTCGCGACTGGCATTGTGGACATCGCGACCTTGACCTCATCGCCCAAAAGGAGGACGAAGACCTCCTGGTGATCGTGGAGGTGAAGACGCGGCGCAACGAACGCTTTGGCGATGCCTCGCTGGCCGTCACGCCACAGAAGATACGGTCGATCATCATTGCCACCAATGCTTTTGTGAAAACCTATCAGGTCCATTCCCGCATACGTTTCGACATCATCACCATCGTCGGAACCCATGCAGAGACGGCGCAAGTCAGACATGTCGAGGACGTCCCATTGATGTAGTCATGTGGGCCTCACAGATGAAAACGAACACAACAACATGAAAATCTTTTCACGAATCAAAGCCCAACTGGGCCGCAAGCCGAAGGAGAAGCCCGTGACCGTGGTACGCCTCGGCGAGGTCGATAGCACGAACAACTACCTCAGGACCTACCAACCCGCTGTAGAAGACGAGGATATGGTGGTCGTCACCGCTGATCATCAGACGGCGGGAAGGGGGCAGGGGACGAACCGGTGGGAGTCTGCCGAAGGAATGAACCTGCTCTTCAGCGTCCTCATCCATCCCTCATGGATCCCCGTGGGACGGCAGTTTCTCCTCTCCGAGGCTGGGGCCTTGGCTATCAAGGAGGTGCTCGATGGCTATACGGAGGGGATCACCCTGAAGTGGCCAAACGACATCTATTGGCACGACCGCAAATTGAGTGGTACGCTGATCGAGACGGCGGTCAGTTCGCAAGGTCTCAAAAAATGCGTCTATGGCATCGGACTGAATGTCAATCAGACCGCTTTCTCCGACGACTTGCCCAATCCCGTGTCACTCAAACAGATTGTGGGTCACGACGTAGATCGCGAGCAACTGCTGCAAGAACTCATCGTCTCGTTCAAGAAATACTATGAACTGACCCGTGAGGGAGCCTATGGAGACATCTCCGAACTCTATTTTATGAACCTTTACCACCGTGACGGCTATTATCACTTCCGGGACAAGGAGGGTGAGTTTGAGGGACGCATCTTCGGTGTGGAAGACGATGGACGCCTGTTGCTCCACGACCGACAGGGCTGCATCCGCGAATACAGCTTCAAAGAAGTGGAGTTTATGATCCCCGCAGCCCAATAGAGAAGAATGGCAACTTATTATAAAAGTAGAAATTTATCAATATAATCAGCAATGGCAAGATTTAAGAGAATATTGCTCAAGCTCTCTGGAGAGAGTCTGATGGGCAAGCAGGGGTATGGTATTGACCCCGAGCGTTTGGCGGACTATGCGCGCCAGATTAAAGAAGTGCAGGAGATGGGTGTACAGATCGGTATCGTCATCGGTGGTGGCAATATCTTCCGCGGCCTGTCGGGTTCGCAAAAGGGCTTCGACCGCGTGAAGGGCGACCAAATGGGTATGTGTGCCACCGTCATCAACTCGCTCGCCTTGAGTTCTGCTCTTGGTGCATTGGGTGTCAAAAACAAGGTGCTCACCGCCATTCGTATGGAGCCTATCGGCGAGTTGTATAGCAAGTGGAAGGCCATCGAAGCCATGGAGGCTGGCTATGTCTGCATCTTCGGTGCGGGAACGGGTTGCCCCTACTTCTCCACCGATACGGGTTCGTCGCTCCGTGGTATCGAGATAGAGGCAGATGTGATGCTGAAAGGTACACGCGTGGATGGCATCTATACCGCCGACCCCGAGAAAGACCCGACAGCCACGAAGTTTGACGACATCACCTACGACGAGATCTATACCCGCGGCCTGAAGGTCATGGACCTCACGGCCACCACGATGTGTAAGGAGAACAACCTTCCCATCTATGTCTTCAACATGGATGTCTATGGCAATCTCGCCAAGGTGATGGCGGGAGAGGCTATCGGTACGCTCGTCCATAACTGATCAGATTCTGGAGAACGTATGTAGAACCATTTCTGCAAATCGGCCACGCTATGTATAAATGGTAGAGACCGCCGAAAATGAAAACGGGGTTGGCAAGTGCGAATTAAATCGCTTGCCAACCCCGTTTTGAAATACTGTCCTCTTTGAAATCCCGCCCTTTCGGGGGAATTCAAAGAGGCAATGTCGTCGGGTCCTTAGCAGACTTTGTGGGAACCGTCGCTGATGACGACAGGATAGACCTCGGGTGCATGGCCATACTTCGCAGCGAAGCGTTTGGTCACTTCCTCGACGAAGTGGTCGTAGCGCTCTTCCTTGACGAGGTTGATGGTGCAACCGCCGAAGCCACCGCCCATGATGCGGGATCCCGTGACGCCACACTCGCGGGCTATGTCATTGAGGAAGTCGAGCTCTTCGCAGCTCACGTCATACTCGTTGCTCAGACCGTCATGGGTCTCATACATCTTCTGGCCTACGGTCTCGTAGTCGCCCTGGTTGAGTGCATCGCATACAGCCAGTACGCGGGCCTTCTCGCCCAACACATAGTGAGCACGGCTATAGTCCTCCTCGCTCACCTTGTTGCGGACGGCCTCCAGGTCGGTCCATTCAGCGTCGCGGAGCGTCTCGAAATGGCGGTCGGGGAACTGGGCGGCGATGGCCGCGACCACATTCTCGCAACTTCTGCGGCGGTCGTTGTACGGGCTTCCAACCAGTTCGTGCTTCACCTTGGAATTGACCAATACGAGCTGGTATCCCTTGGGGGCGAAGGGGAAGTACTCGAACTCGCGGCTACGGCAGTCGAGACGCATCAGCTTGCCAGCCTGTCCGAAGACGCTGGCAAACTGGTCCATGATGCCGCAGTTGACCCCGATGTACTTATGCTCTGTGGCCTGTCCTGCCAAGGCGATGTCCCATTTCGACACCTTGTTGTCGGCAAAGAGGTCGTTGAGGGCGCAGCCGATGCAGCTCTCCAGGGCTGCCGAACTGCTCATGCCCGCTCCGAGAGGCACGTCGCCCGCGAAGGCGATATTGAATCCCTTCACCTCCACGCCGAGCTTGCGAAACTCCTGCACCATGCCGTAGATGAAGCGTGCCCACGTGGCGCGCGGACCCTCAGGATCGTCTACCTTGAACTCCACGCGGTCCTTCAAGTCGATGGAGTAGCACATGATGGTGTTGAGGCCATTGGGGCGCACCTCGGCCATAATGCCCTTGTCCACGGCGCCAGGGAAGACGAAGCCTCCGTTGTAGTCCGTGTGCTCGCCGATGAGGTTGATGCGACCCGGCGAGAAGTATATGTTGCCTGTCTTACCATCGAAATGCTTAATAAAACGGCTTCTCACAAATTCAATGTCCATATCTTTTGCTTGTGTAATTTATTGGTTTTAATGACGATATTTCTTCTCATTACTCCACAGGAATGTCGGTATTGACATTCTTGGAGCCCCAGAGGGCGTAGTAGAAGATGTAGGCTGCGGCGAGGAGGACGACGACAAAGCTACCGATGTAGTTGTGTGTAAGGTCGATAACGAATCCTTGAAGGCCGATGACAACAGCAAAGCCAGCCACCATCATCATGAAGGCGCCCGAAGCCTTGGCCGTGTATTTGCCCAGTCCCTCTGTAGCGAGGTTGAAGATGCCACCCCACATCACGGAGGCGCAGAAGCCGATGAGCATGAAGGCGAAGATGCCTACGGGAATCTCACCCCAGATGAGGCACATCTTGACGTAGTCGATGCCCGGGAACTGAATGGTCTGCTCTACGGGAAGCAACATACCCACGGCCACGAGGACCATGGCCACGAAACTCACGGTAGTGATCATTGCCTTGGGTGATACCTTGCCACCCACCATGCCGCCGATGAAACGGCCGATGAGCATGAAGATGAAATAGACCGCACTAAGCGTGCCCACATAGCCAGCGTCCATGCCGAGACCTGGGTTGACGGCGTCCTTGGCGGAAGTGAGGTAGGCGAGAATGTAGGTCGGCGGGCATACCTCGACGGCACCATAGACGGCGATGGCAAGCATGCCGAGTTTGAAGTGGCGGAAGGAGTAGCAGCTGTACTGGTCGTGGGTAGCTTCATGCTTCGGCTGTTGCGGCTCCTGGATCTTGGTGAAGAAAATGACCACAAGGGCGAAGATGAAGATGGCGAGGGCAATCATCAGAGCTGGCGTGGCTGCGGAGACTTTGGCCTTGCTGGCGTCGCCGATGAGGGCTCCCATGAGAATATAGACACAGACAGCAGCGGCGGAGTTGAATACTCCACCGATCTGTACAAGCTGGTTGCCACGGTTGCCACCTCCGCCGAGGAGGTTGAGCATGGGGTTGACCACGGTGTTGAGCATGCACATGCAGAGGCCGGAGATGAAGGCACCGATGAGATAAACCACGAAGCCGGCAGACCCACTGACCCACTGGAGAAGCAGACCGACAATGCCGACGATAAGGGCCATCAAGGCCGTCTTCTTGTAGCCGAATTTTGTGATGAGCAGACCTGCGGGGACACCCATGACTAAGTAGGCGCCAAAGTTGCCATAGTTGCCCACCTGCGAGAGAAACTCGGAGACGTTGAAGTTGTTTTTGAGAATGACGGCCATGGGCGAGCAGAGGTTGGTCACGAAGGCAATCATGGCGAATAGGAAGACCATCGCCAGGATGGCGATGATATTTCCTTGTTTTTTAGAGGAATTTTCCATTTCGGTGTTGTTGTTTTGTTTTCTTTCTTTGGTGGATGGATGGGCCGCGGTATCACGGCCGTTTGGGATGGGGTGGCTCCTGGGTGGCTGTGGGGAATGCTTTACTTCTCTACGCCAAACTGGTAGATGGTCTTCTGGGTGTATTCCTCACCCGGGTTGAGCACTACCGATGGGAAGTAGGGATGGTTGGGACTGTCGGGGAAGTGCTGGCACTCCAGGCAGATGGCGCTTCGACGCGGGAAGGTGGCTCCGTGCTGTCCCTGGTAGCCGTCGGCCCAGTTGTCCGTATAGAGTTGTACGCCCGGCTCGGTGGTATAGACGGTCATGGTACGTCCGCTGGTCGGCTCTTTCACGCGAGCGGCAAGCGTCAGCTCACCCTCCTCATGCTTGTTGAGTACAAAGCAATGGTCGTAGCCCGCTCCATGGCGCAGCTGCTCGTCGTCAGCCTCGATGTCCTGTGCCACAGGCTTCATCGTGCGGAAGTCGAAGGGCGTGCCTTCCACCCGGCGTATCTCGCCCGTGGGGATAGAAGTGTCATCGATGGGCAGATAGTGGTCGGCGTTGACCTCCAAAAGGACGTTGTCGATCGTGGGGGTAGGATTGGCGATGCCAGCGAGGGAGAAGAAACCATGGTGAGTGAGGTTGATGACGGTCTTCTTGTTGGTCGTGGCGCGATACTTGATAACCAGTTCGTCAGCGTCGGTCAGGGTGAAGGCCACCCAGACGACCACCTCACCCGAGAAGCCCTCCTCGCCATAGGGACTGGTGTATTTCATGACCACGGCGTGAGGATTCACCTGCGTGGCGTCCCATACCTTGGCGTTGAATCCCTGCTTGCCGCCGTGGAGGCAGTTGGGACCGTTGTTGATGGCGAGACTATACTCCTTGCCGTGGAGCTGGAAGCGTCCGCGCGCGATGCGGTTGGCGTAGCGTCCCACGAGGGTAGAGAGATAAGGCTCGGGAGACTCCATGACTCCCTTGATGCTGTCGTGTCCCTGAATAATGTTGGCGTGCTTGCCCTCTTTGTCCGGCATCATGATGGCTACTACGGCGCCTCCGTAGTTGGTGAGTGCCACCTCGTTGCCCTGACTGTTGCGGAGCACATATAAATCGGTCTTCTTGCCGTCGATGGTGGTCTGAAAGTCCTCGCGCTTCAGACCACAAAGCAGTTGTGTCTCTTCCATAATTCCTGTAAGTTAGTTATTATTCCTTTGATTTGCAAAGTAACAAAAAAAAGCCGAGTTGCGCAAATATATGGCAAGGAAAAATGACGAAGCCCGCCAAAAGTTTCTTTTCGGCGGGCTTGTGAGGTTCGGATAAGTGACGAGGGAGCTTCTGGCCTCTTGCTAATCGACAAAGTACCACTTGATGATAAAGCGGCGTGCACCATCTTCCTGTTCATATATTTCAAGGTGGACCGCATCGTCGGGCAGGAAGAATTCCACGATATCCGGCCATTCGATGAAGCAGTAGTGCCCGCTGTCAAAATACTGCTCTACGCCTATGTCGAAGACCTCCGCTATCTTCTTGATGCGGTAGAAGTCGAAGTGATAGACCGGCTCACCCTTGCCATCGGTATATTCGTTGACCAATGAGAAGGTGGGGGAGGTGATGACATCCTTGACGCCCAGTTCCTCGCAGACGGCTTTGATGAAGGTGGTCTTGCCTACCCCCATGTCTCCGTCGATGGCAAAGATGTTGGCGTCGCCCACGGCGTTGAGGAAGTAGCGGGCGGCCTCGTGGATCTTGTCGAGGCTTTCGAGTTCAAAATACACTTTCTTCATATTGCTTTTCCTTTCTTTGTTTTTGTCTATTATCGTTTTCGTGGCGTCAGGGTGATGAGGGGCACGATCATCTCCTCCATCGAGATGCCGCCATGCTGGAATGTGTCCTTATAATAAGACACGTAGTAGTTGTAATTGTTGGGGTAGGCAAAGAAGGCGTCGCCCGTGGCAAACACATAGGCCGTGCTGAGGTTGGGGGCGGGGAGCTGAGCCTGGTGTGGATTCTTGATGACGAAGAGGTCCTTGCCGTGGTAGCTCAGGTTCTTGCCCAACTTGTAGCGCAGGTTGGTGTTGGTGTTGCGGTCGCCGACAATCTTCACGGGCTTCGTGGTGCGGATGCTGCCATGGTCGGTGGTGATGATGACCTTGTAGTCGCTCTGCGAGAGCAGGCGCAGGAGGTCGGTCAGTACCGAGTGGCGGAACCAGGAGCGGGTGATACTGCGGTAGGCGCTCTCGTTGTTGGCCAATTCGCGTATCATCTTCATCTCCGTGCGTGCATGGGAGAGAATGTCGATGAAATTGATGACCAGTACGTTGAAGTCGTTCTGGTAGAGGTTGTTGAACTGGGAGAGATACTTGTCCGAATCGGCCGAGTCGTTGATCTTGTGGTAAGAGAACTTGTCGTGGCGGCGGTAGCGGTCGATCTGCGTCTGGATGAGCGGTTTCTCGTTGAGGTTCTTACCCTCCTCCTCGTCCTCATCGACCCACAACTCTGGAAACATCTCGGCTATCTGTTGAGGCATCAACCCGCTGAAGATGGCGTTGCGGGCATACTGCGTGGCGGTGGGAAGGATGCTGAGATAGACTTGCTCGTCGATGTCGAAGAGGTCGGCCACCTCGCTGGAGAGCACGCGCCACTGGTCGAAGCGGAAGTTGTCGATCACGATCAGGAAGACCTTCTCGCCACGGTCGATGCTTGGAAAGACAAACTGCTTGAAGAGGTCGGGACTCATCGTGGGGCGCGACGCACCCGGCTTCTCCTCCTTGCGGCCACGCAGTTGGAACCGGTCGGTGCGGGCTGGCTGCTGAGGAGCTACCCAGTCGAGATAGTTCTGCTGGATGTATTTGGCAAACCCGATATTGGCCTCCTCCTTTTGCATCTTCAGCATGTCCGTCATATTGCTCTCCGTGCTGCTCAGTTCCAGTTCCCAGCGCACCAGCCGCTTATAGACCTCAGCCCAGTCGGCAAAGGAACGACTGTCGCTGATCTGCATGGAGATCTGCTGGTAGTCCTGCTGATAGCCCGTCTGCGTCACCTCGGTGACAATCTCCTTCCTGTGGATGTTCTTCTTGAGCGTCAGAAGAATCTGACTGGGATTGACGGGCTTGATGAGGTAGTCGGCGATCTTCGATCCTATCGCCTGCTCCATGATGTTCTCCTCCTCGCTCTTCGTCACCATGACGATGGGCGTGGCAGGTTGTATCTCCTTGATGCGCTGGAGCGTCTCGAGACCTGACAAGCCCGGCATCTGCTCGTCGAGGAGCACCAGGTCGAAGGTCTGCGCGCGGCATTGGTCGATGGCGTCGGCTCCGTTGCTGACGGTCACGACCTCGTAGCCTTTCTTTTCGAGGAAGATGATGTAGGCCTTCAGCAGCTCTATCTCGTCATCGACCCATAAAAGCAATCCGTTATTATTGTTCATTGTCTTTTCTCCTATCTTTTCTTTTTTAGTCCCTCGCCATGGGGGCCTGATACTGTTTTGGCACTCCTTGTCATGAAGTGCTGCTTGGTCTTCGGACCCTCGTGGCGAAGTCCTGGGGGTGAACTCAGTAGTAGTCGGGTGGATACTTAGAAACCATCCAACTCGTAATACTCGTCGTCGAGGCCATCGTCGAGTGTCTCCTTGTCCTCGCTATTCGTCGGACTGGACGGCGTGTCGCCCTCAAAGAAGAACTCGGGTTCATCCTCGTCGTCTTCCTTGCCTTGCGGCTGGTCCTGCACGGGCTTCTGCGGTTGTGTGGCAGGCCGATCCTGCTGAGGCTTCTCAGTCTTCGGCGTGGAGGAACTTGGTGGCTGAACCGCAGGAGCGGGAGGTGTCTCTGGCTCGTCGGGGATGACGATGGTGCCCTCCTCCGGCTGCTGGGTGGCTGGCTTGGCCGGTTCGTCCTCGGGGGCGATCTCTATCAGGTCGCCCTGGTTGTCGGTCTCTGCCGGTTGGTCGCCCGTCGAATCTACGGCAATGGTCGTGCCCTCGTTGTCCTCTTGTTGAGGCTCCTTGGGTTGATCCTTGGAAGCTGCCGAAGGCTGATCCTTCGCTGGTTCCTTCGGTTGCTCCGTGGGTTTACCCTCGGGGACGTTTATATCTTTGGCGTCTTCCTGGGGCGTCTCCATGGCTGGTTCCTTGGGTTCACCCTCATTCGTACTGCCGCCCTCGTTGCCTCCTTGCGGGGCAGTCTCGGACTGTGGCTCCGCGGGAGCGTCCTTAGCCTCTGGTTCCTTCTGAGGCGCATCGGCTTGCGGCTCGTCCTCCTTGGCAGGTTCTGTGGCCGTGGTGTCCGTCACCACTTGTGACGGTTCCTCGATGGGGATGAACTGCGTGTCGTCCTCCACCTCCAATGTCTCCTCGTTTTCGCCCGCCTCGCTGGTCACGGGCTGGTTGTCCACCTCGGGAATGCCGATGGGTTGTACCTTCTCCGGCTCTCGCGGTTCGTTGAGGTCCGCAGGCTCAAAGAGCGTATTGCGCTTCGGCAGTTCCACCTTGTTGAAGTTCTGGGCATAGAAGTCCTCGTAGTCCTTATAGCTGAACGGCTTGCCGATCAATTCCTCGTTTTTCGCACTAATGATGATCGGTACCGCCTTGCCGTTGGTCTGTCGTACGACGGCCTGGTTGGCGAAGAGCTGACGCGCATACTCGTAGGCCTCCTCGAAGTTGAGAAATCCTGTGAGGCGCATCTGTCTCATGCCCCCCACTTCCTCGATCTGAATTTCAAAATTGCGCACGAGGAAGTTGGTGAAGTTGAAACGCGCCATCTCGAAGAGCAGTTTGTTCTCATTGAGAGAGTCGGGGCTATAGACAAGCATGAAGACAAAGTCGATGTCGCGATCGGGCGTGAACTTCACCTGCTTGATGCTGTCGCTATCGTTGAGCACGATGGCCCGTCGCGTCCAGATGTCGCCTAAGTCGAACTTGCCGCCGTGGAGCTGCCTACCCTGGTTGACGCCATTGACGATCATGCCCGCCATCTCGCTGATGCGGCTGCGCGGATATTTCTCCACGACCTGCTTCATATTGCTGACACATCCCTCGGCGTCGCCGTCGTTGAGGCGGCTCAATCCGCTGATGAACAGGAATTTGTCGCGGTTCGCGCCCAATGGGAATCGCGTCTCGCTGATGCTGGCGTTGGCAGCCACTTCGTCGAAGCGATCCTTCTTGAACGCCTCATAGGTGGCCGCATAGAGTGAGTCTTCGATATGCTTGCCAAACTTTGCGTTCTCCACAAAGTACGGGTCTGTGAGCAGCGTCGTCCATTGACTGTCGGGGAACCGCGCCTTGAGGCTATCGACATAGTTTTCGGCCGTGGCAGGCTGCTTGAGCCGGGAGTAGAGCAGGAAGAGATGATAGTACGTCTCGTCGATATGCTCGTAGTCGCGGTAGTGGTCCGTCAGTCTGCGCAGGTGCTTCTCGGCCAAGGGCAGGTTGTCCAACTCGTCCTTGAAGATGACGCCAGCGTGGTGCAGACCGTCCTCCAGCAACAGGTTGCTGGCGGCAAGCTGTTCGGGCGTGAAGGGTATCTGAGCCAGGTAGTACTCCCGCTTGTGCGGATCGTTCTGGGCGCTGTCGGCCACTTGCTGCAGCGAGTCCTGGGCCAGTTCTGCCGCCTCGATGGAGTCGCGTTGCTCGTCGGTCAGTTCCTCCTCGTCGATACCCGAGCCAATGCTGCCGACGACGGTCTTGTTGTTGCGCTGCCAGTCGTCGGCATTCTCGCGCTTGCCCCAAAGTCGCTCAAACTGTGATTTACCTTGGGAGACCGCCTGTACATTATAGAAATACCAGACGGCATCGCGGTTGTTGTCCTGTGCAGGGTTGGGCATGCGACCACGGTTGGTCTCCATGTTCTGACCCTCACCCTGTCGCTGGGCTGCCTCTTGCTCCGCCAGTCGGTCTCTCTCCTCCTTCTCCTTCTTCTTCAGGGCGTCGATCACGCGGTCGATGGCCGCATTGCGCTCCGCCTCCGGACATTGGGCAAGATACTGTAAGGAGTCCTGGAGGTGGATGGCGTCAGTATAAGGCACCAATTTGTCGAGCACCTTCGAACGCTCCGAAAGTGCCTCGTAGTCTTTGCGGTCTTTGTCGAGCAGGCCGATGGCCTCGCCATAGCAGCGACGGGCGTCGCTATACTTCTGCATCTCCCAGTAGAGGTCGCCGAGGTGGAGCAGCAGCACTCCCTTCTCCACGCCACTACGTGTGGCCTTGGTGTTGCCCTTCTCGTAGGCGTCGATGGCCTTCATGGTGTCTTGCTGTGCCAGGTAGATATTGCCCATGGCGTAATATACCTGGTCGAGGTATTCCTTGTTCTTGTCCGAGGCAGCCATGCGGCGCAGTTTGCCGATCATCTGCTTCGCCTTTCCCTTCGCCATCACTTCCGTCATGGCGATGCGGGCGTTGAATTCCAACTCGTAGGGAGGGTTCTGGGCGACGACCTTGCGAAACGCCTTGTACGCTTCGATATGATGGCCCAAGGCCGCCTGGATCTGTCCCATCAGATACCATTCGCGCGCTTTCTGCTTCTTTCTCATCTCGTGCTTGATGACCTTGCGCAGGTAGGGGACGGCCTTCTCCAGTTCACCCGTGTGGATATAGTAGTCAGCAAAGGTATAGTCCCACTCCTTGGCGGCCCTCCAGTCGATGCTGTCGCGCTGCATGTTGCGGATCACGTCCTCGGCATCATAGAGCCAGTCCTGCTCGATGTAGCATTTGGCAAGCCATGCCCGCGCCTTGCCGTAGATGGCGGGCTGCGTCTTGTAGATTCTCGACATGTAGGCGAAGGTCGCCGCGGCCTCGTCAAATGATCCCTTGTGAAACTGGGAGCGGCCCATGAGCATCCATGCTTTCCAAAGGAAGGGGTTGTACTCTTTGCGGCTGAGCCACTCGATGTCCTTCTCCGTCTTGCGTCTCGACTTGTTCCATTCGGGCTTGCGCTTGATGCTGTTGCGCGCGATGGCTTTCTTCGACTTCTCTATTGCCCGGTCGTAGTTGCCCTTGCCCAGTTCGCGGCTGCCTTTGTTGCCCACCGTGTAGAGCGGGAGCATCTCCGTGAAGTTGTCCTTGTTGCCTTTCTCCTTTTCCAGACAGGCGTCGATGTAGGCCAGTTTGCCATTATAATAGGTATTATAGCGTGCATTGAACGCCCGCCACCAACGGGTCTTGGCGGTGTTCTTCTGGGTCGAGCAGCCACTAAGGACCAAGACGATGATGGCCAGTAGTGCGCCGATACTATATAGCGTATAATTCTTCTTCACGCTTAATAAACTCTTTTACGGGTCGTTTTATTGCCTTTTTCTTGCGATATTTCATCCTTCAATGAGCGCAAAGAGGTCGTCCTTGAGCGCGTCGGGCAGGTTGATCTCGCGCAGGCTGAGGCTCCGTGCCCATCCTCTCGCGTCTTCGGGACGTAGGGAGAAGAGCACGTCGGCGAAGTGTTGCACCTCGTCGTCGTTGTAACTATCGGACGGGCGCCCCTTGTACTGGTCAAGCTCCTCGTCGTCATAATACTCGATGTCGCGGGTAGCGGCCTCCATATAGCACACCTGTTCGCAACGGTCGTCCTCGCCGCTACAGGTAGAACAGTCGCCATGGGTCGGCTGGACGGCATCGTTGCTGCCCTTGGTGAGTTTGGAGACAAGGGCGGCGACGAGGGCCAGGAGGGCCAGCGATCCGAGGGTGATGAGTAGTAGGTTCATGATAGGTAGGTGTTTAGGATGGCTGGGCGGGGGTGATGGTGAAACCGGCCCGCTCCAGCTCGTCCCAATAGCTGGGGTAGGACTTCGACACTACCTCGGGATGGTGGATGCGAAGTCCCGGGAAGCGGATGGCCAAGGGGGCGAAGGCCATGGCCATGCGGTGGTCCTTGTGGGTGTCGATGACGGGGAAGGTGTCGGGCTGGCATTGTGCGCCGTTCCATATCAGCGCGTCCTCGTCGGTCGCCTGGAGGTCGTAGCCGAGCTTCCGCATCTCGCTGACGATGGCTGCGAGACGGTCGGTCTCCTTGATGCGGAGCGTCGAAAGGCCCGTGAAGCGGAAGTGGGTGCCCAAAGCCACGCAGGTAGCCACCACGGACTGTGCCAGGTCGGGCTGACCCGTGAAGTCGTATTCGAGGAGAGGCAGTCGCATCCTGCGGTAATGCAGATCTGCCGTCTCCAGTCTTCCCTCCTTCTCCTTGGAGAGGGTGGTGCGGATGCCCAGCAGGCTGAAGATGTACTTGACTGCCGCGTCGCCCTGTGGAGAATGGGCGAGGAGTCCGTTGAGGCGCACGGAGGTGTCGTCTCGGCCAAAGAGAGCCATCAGTTCATACCAATAGGAGGCCGAGGTCCAATCGTTCTCTACCGTATATTCCGTGGGCTGGTAGGGTCGTGGGCGTACCGTGATGGCACTTTGGTCCATCCACTCCACGTCCGCACCATAGCTTCGCATCACCTGGAGCGTCATGTCGATATAGGGACGGGAGATGATGCGGCCCTGCAGGTGGAGGGTAAGTCCCTTCTCCATGACAGGGGCGATGAGCAGCAGGGCCGTGACGAACTGTGAACTAATGTCGCCCGCCATCTCTATCTTGCCGCCCAAGATGGGCTTGCCGGTAATTCTCAGCGGGGGAAAGCCCTCCTCGCCCTCATAGGCGATCTCGGCACCAAGCAACCGGAGCGCATCGACCAGTTGGCCAATGGGGCGCTGGCGCATCCGCTCCGAACCGGTGAGGGTGTGCTCTCCGGGCGTGATGGCCAGGTAGGCTGTGAGGAAGCGCATTGCCGTGCCTGCCGGTCCAATATCGATGTGGGAGGGTAGGAGGCGCAAGGCGTCCTTGAGCACCCGGGTGTCATCGCAGTCGGACAGATTGAACGGTGTCGGCGCGCCGGGCGTAAGTGCCTGGATGATGAGGGCGCGGTTGCTGATACTCTTCGAAGCGGGCAAGTTGACATCCGCTTGGAGAACATGGGGAGGATCTATGATGTAATGCATTTTAAGCCTTGTTTGGGTCCTTACTCACCCGCAAAGGTACTATTTTTAGGGCGAAACGGCAAAAAAAGCCCGAAAAGTTTTGCAGGTTTCAAAAATCTTAGTACTTTTGCACCCGCTAAACAGAAAACGGGATGTAGTTCAGTAGGTTTAGAATGCCGGTCTGGGGGACCGGTGGTCGCTGGTTCGAGTCCAGTCATCCCGACTTCTTTATAAGTTTCGAGCGACTCCTTGTTGGGTCGCTTTTTTTGTGCCTATTCCTTCGGGATGCTTTCGGGATCGCTTCGGGATGCGATGGCGTCCATGCTTGATGGAAATCCGAGTTTTTTCTGAGAAGTCTGTGCTTGGTGGGCATCTTTCGCTTTTGTGGATCGCCCTTTCAAAGAACAGACCGAGACCCTTTCTGAGAATCATCAGAAAAAGTCCCGGTCCATGCATTATACCTTATATATATAGTATATCAGATGATGCTCGTCTTGCGCGTCCACTCCAGGATTTCGGGGATGTAGCCGAAGGCGATGCCCGTCACGGTATCGGCGCAACCGTAATAGACCGCCACGCGTCCTGTGGCAGGGTCGTGGAGCTCGGCACAGGGGAAGCAGACGTTGGGCACGTCGCCCACACACTCGTAGAGTTTCTGCGGCGAGATGAGGTAGGGGCCACTTCGGTAGATAGGCTTCCAGGGCTCGTCGCGGTCGAGGAGCGCCGTGCCGAAACTATAGACGTAGCCATTGCAGCTATGGAGCACGCCATGGTAGAACAACAGCCATCCCTCGCTCGTTTCGATGGGAATGGGACCTGCACCAATCTTCATACATTGCCATGCACTCTTCTCGAAGGCTGCGGGAGCCATCACGTGGCGGTGGCGACCCCAAAACTCCATGTCGGGCGACTCGCTATAGAAGATGTCGCCAAAAGGCGTGTGTCCCGTGTCGGACGGGCGGGAGAGCATCGCAAAGCGACCGTTGATCTTTCGGGGGAAGAGCACGCCGTTGCGGTTGTAGGGCAGAAAGGCGTTCTCCAGTTGGTGGAACGTCTTGAAGTCCTTCGTCCACGCCACGCCGATGGTCGGGCCATGATAGCCGTTGCACCAGGTGACGTAGTAGCGGTCTTCGATGAAGGTGACGCGCGGGTCGTAGCCATAGACCCACTCGCCTATCTCTTTGTCCTCACACTCGAAGCGGAGCGGGTTGGGGTCGATGTCCCAATGGAGACCGTCGTCGGAGAAGCCCACGTGGAGCACCATGCGGCGGTTGGTGTCGTCGCAACGGAACACGCCCGCGAAGCGATTGCCGAAAGGTACGACGGCAGAATTGAAGATACTATTGCTCGTGGGGAGCAAGTCGCGCGGGATGATCGGGTTCTCCGAATAGCGCCACATGGGGGCGTTGCTGTCGGCGGGGCGGTCTTGCCACGGCATATTGGGGAGGGCGTTGCCCTCGATGATGAGTTTGCTCATATTCTTCTTGTTTGTTATTGGTCAGTTGTTGTTGGCGACTATGAGATGTGGACGCGCCCGTTGTCCAAAGGGAGGATGGCGCACCCACGCTTTCCCTCTTATTTCTTGGGCTCAGGATAGGTGAACGGCACGAACCAGGTGATGAGGAGTGCGGGGATGGCGCACAGGAGCACCACGAGGAAGAAGGTGCGGTAGCCCAGGGCGTCGCTGAGGTAGCCGCTGAGCATGCCTGGAAGCATGACGCCCAGGTTCATGATGCCCGAGGCAAAGGCGTAGTGGCTCATCTGGTGCTTGCCCGGCGCTATCTGCTGCATCATGAAGAGCGTTAGTCCGACAAAGCCGAATCCATAGCCGAAGTATTCCAGCGTGATGGCCGACCCAATAAGCACGACGCTCGTCGGCTGGTAGATGGCGAGGAAGGTGTAGGCCACGAAGGGCAGGTTGAACACCAGGGCGAGTTGGAAGAGACTCTTCTGTAGTCCGCGGTGGGCGATATAGTAGCCTGCCAGGATGCTTCCGATGACGAAGGCTGCCGCTCCGAATGTGCCGTAGCAGAGGCCAATCTCCTGCTCGCTCAGTCCCAGGCCCTGCTCCGTGCGTGGCGCCTTGAGGAAGAGAGGCACGATCTTCATCACGAATCCCTCGCAGAAGCGATAGAGGATGATGAAGAACAGGTAATAGACGATGTGCTTCTTCTTGAAGAAGTCGGCAAAGACGTTCCACAACTCGCGCAGGGCCTCCCCGAGGTTTTTGTCCTCCGCACTTGTTGCATTGGACGTGGCGGGGAGGATGAAGATGTGGTAGAGGCCCAGGGCACACATGATGACGGCGATGATGAGCATGATCACCATCCAGGCGGTAGTCACCCCGAAGTGCTTGATGAAGACGCCCGCCAGATAGACGAGGCCACCCGTGGCGGCAATCTTGGCGATATTGTAGAACGCTCCCTGCCAGCCGATCCATTTGGCCTGCTCCTCTTTGGAGAGAACGCTCATGTAGGTGCCGTCGGCGGCGATGTCGTGGGTAGCCCCGCTTAGTGCTATGACCGCCAGGATGGCGATCGTGATGGCGAAGAAGTTGGGCAGGTGGAGCGCGAAGGCCACCAAGGCGAAGCCGATGCCGGAGACCAACTGGGTCAGGACAACGAAGAACTTCTTCGTCTTGTACATCTCCAGGAACGGACTCCACAGGGGTTTCAGCGTCCATGGCAGCATGATGAGCGAGGTCCAGAAGGCTATCTGCGCGTCGCTCACTCCCATGCCTTTGTACATGAGCGTGCAGACCATGTTCAGAACCACAAAGGGCATGCCCATGGCGAAGTAGAGGGTGGGCACCCAGGCTACGGGGCTCACCTTCCTACTTGGTATGTTTCTCTCGTCGGTCATGGTCTGTCCTTCTTAGCTGTTCCAAACTTCGAGGGGTTCGGACCCATGGTGAACTCCAGGGTGCCGCCGCCCATGATGTCCTTATAATATAGGTAGGACTTCGTGTAGGGCTTGCCGTTCCAGCGCACGCTCTGCACATACACGTTCTCGGGCGAGTTGTCGAGCGCCTTTACCGTGAAGGTCTTGCCCTCGGGGAGCTGCACGGTCGCCTCGTCGAAGAGCGGCGATCCGAAGACATACTTGCCTCCGGCCGGCTCCACCTGGTAGAGGCCAAGCGTAGAGGTGACGTACCAGGCCGACATCTGGCCTACGTCCTCATTGCCCGAGAGTCCGTCCTCGGCATTCTTGTACATCTCGTCGAAGACCTGGCGGATGAGCTTTTGTCCCTTCCAGGGCTCACCCGCATAGTTGTACATATAGAGGACGTGGTGGCTCGGCTCGTTGCCGTGGGCATACTGCCCGATGAGGCCCGAGATGTCGGGGGAAGCCTCCGCACCCATGTCGCCCGTGACGAAGAAGAGCGAGTCGAGTTTGGTGACGAAGGGCTTCTCGCCGCCAAAGCAGTCGATCAGTCCGTGCACGTCGTGAGGCACGAGCCATGTGTATTGCCAGGCGTTGCCCTCGGTATAGTCGTCCATGCGATGGACAGCATGGAAGGGATTGAACGGCTCGCGCCAGTTGCCCTTCGAGTCGCGGCCGCGCATGAAGCCCACCCGCTTGTCGAAGACGTTGCGGTACGACTGGCTGCGATGGAGGAAGTACTTGTAGTCCTTTTTCTCGCCCAACGACTTTGCCACCTGGGCGATACAAGCGTCGGCAAGCGCATATTCGAGTGTCTTGGCAACCGTCTCGTTCTCCGGGTCCTCGTCGAAGGCGACGTAGTTGTTGCGCTTCAGCGACGCCATTCCACGCTCGTCGAGCATGGCCGATGCCTTCATCGCCTCGTAGGCCCCTCGCTTGTCAGCAATAAAGCCCTTGAGGACGAGGTCGGCGAGCACGGGCACGCCAGGGTTGCCAATCATGCAGTTGGTCTCATTGCCCATGAGGTGCCACACGGGGAGCTTGCCTTGCTGCTGGTAGATGTTGACGAAGGTCTCGCCTATGTCGGCAAGCATCTCGGGATGCAGGATGGTCATCAAGGGATGGGCAGCGCGGTAGGTGTCCCAAAGCGAGAAGGTCGTATAGTTGGTGAATTGGCCTTCGTGTACCTGCAGGTCGGCGCCACGGTACTGGCCGTTGACGTCGCAGAAGACGGACGGGGCGGTCATCGTATGGTAGAGCGCGGTATAGAATATCGTGCGCGCATCCTCGTCGTCAGTCTTGATCTGCACGCGGGAGAGCTGTTTCTCCCAAGCCTCGTCGGCCTGGCGAACGACCGCATTGAAGTCCCAGCCCGGTATCTCCTTGTGGAGGTTCTCGCGGGCGTTGTCCTCGCTCACGGCCGAGAGGCCCGTCTTGATGAGCAATGGCGTGCTGTCGGGCTCATAGATGAAGACGGCGATCGAGTCTTGGTCGCGCTTCAGTTTGATGGGCTTGTTGAACTCCGCATAGAAGAACGTATATTGGTGGCGCGCCCATCCAGTCGATTCGCGGTAGCCACAGACCGTGCGGTCATCGACCTGGCGATACTTGGCCTTCGACATCTTGTCCCATCCGATGCCCTGGTGAAGGTCGAGGCGCACCATGCCCCGTCGCACGTCGGCTCCCGTGGTGTAGCGTTGGAATCCCGCCCGTTGCGTGGCGGTCAGTTCCACCAGCACGTTGGGGTCTTTCAGTTTCACGCTATAGTAGCCCGGGGCGACATTCTCGCTCTCGTGGGCAAACTTCACCTCGGTCTGCTTGCAGCAGCTCACGGGCAGGAAGGCCACGTCGCCCAGTTCACCGATACCCGTGCCCGAGAGGTGCTGGTGGCCGAAGCCGACGATGATGGTGTCGCTGGCATGGTAGCCGGAGCACCAGTCCCATCCCCGGGTGGGCTCGGTCGGGCCCAACTGCACATAGCCGAAGGGAACATTGGCACCCAGGAACACGTGGCCGTGGCCGCCCGTGCCTATCAGCGGATTGACATACTGCGTGTATCGCTGCCCCATGGCGGCCAGGGAGCAGGTAGCACAAAGCCAGAATACTGCTAATCGTAGAAGTTTCATATTTGTGTAGGTAATTGTTTACTGTTTGCAAAAGTACGAAAAAGATATTCAAATACCTACTATAATAAGGAGAAAATGCGCATGGGAGACGATTTGGGGACCAGGGAGGAGGAAACTGGCCCCGTGTCTGCGACTGCCTCGGTATGGATCGCGGATCGTCTGGCGAGGCCCTTTTGTCTGCCCTCGATCACCCCTATATCCCTTTTGAATTGCAAAAATAAGGGAAATTAAACATATTTTAGCGTAATATTTGGCGGTCTAAATAATTTTTAGTACATTTGCAGCGTTATATAGGTGTTGAAGAAAGGAAATTGCATTGTCTAAGAAAATAGTTTATATAATGATGTCGCTGCTGGTAGCGTGTGTCGGGTGTCAGTTTAAGCTGATGCCCGAGGACTCTGCTGCTACGCAACCCTTGGTGAGCATCGCGCGCTACGACCAGTTGGAGTATCGCTACCTCACCACGGGCGACTTCTCGGCATTGCAGGAGATGAACACGGAGTATCCTATCGAGACGCGCACGCTCATCGAGGATGTCGTGAAGGTGGGCGACGCCACCGACCCCAGCATCAATTCAAAGTTGCTCAAGTTCTACCAGGACACGATCCTGCAGAGTATCATTGCTGACGTGGAGGCCGAGTATGCCGACATCGACGATTTGAATACGGGTTTCAGCCACGCTTTCACGCGGCTCAAGAAGGCATTCCCTGATATCCGTGTGCCCCGCATCTATACGCAGATCTCTGCTTTGGACCAAAGCGTGGTTGTGGGCAACGGCATGATCGGTATCTCGCTCGACAAGTATCTGGGTGAGAACTACCCGGTCTATAAGCGCTACTACTCGGAGCAGCAACGCCGCCAGATGAACCGCCAGAACATCCTGCCAGACTGCCTCACCTTCTTCTTGCTGAGCGAGTTTCAGATCGACAAGTTTGAGATGCGCCCGCAGATCGAGCGCGACCTCCACATGGCCAAGCTCCAATGGGTGGTCAACCAGCTGATGGGCACCCGCTTCTACAAGACGAAGTATGTCTGCGCCATCGAGCACTATATGCGCCATCATCCCCATTCGTCCTATTTGGAGCTGATCGAAATGACTGATTTCAGTCGGTTTAAGGTCGGCAAATAGTCGTTTCTCCCTCTTTTGACGAGCTTTCGACCCATGATACATGGTTTGGGTTCAAGGTGTGCTCGTTACCATATAGCGGCTTGCGCTAATATTTCCTAAATATTTTGCAAGTTTAGATAATTATCCCTACCTTTGCGGAAAATAACTAAAGGCCCCGCTTTGTCGGGAACTGGTGGCAAAACGAAACCCATCACGGGAAAGAAAATATGAACAAGTGGTAGGCCGGAAAGCCTCCACCCAAACTCGAACAGATTTAAAGAACAAGATGAAAAGCATTTTTATCGCGTGTGCTCTCTTGCTCTCGACAGCAGTACAGGTGCTTGCCGGGGAGCCTCTTTCGTTGAAAGATGTCACGGGCTGGAAGTACGTCGCCAAGAGAATCTCTGGCGTGCGTCCAATCAAGGGTACTTCCGAGTATGCACAAATCTCTGCCGACCGCAAGAAGGTGGTGAGGTACTCCTTCGTCACAGGTCAGGAGACGGGTGTGCTCTTCGATCTCGACGATACGAAGGGCGAACAGATCAAGAGCTTTGACGGCTATCAGATGGCCGACGACGGACAGCATCTGCTCATCGAGACCAACTACCGGGCTATCTACCGTCGCTCCTATACTGCCGACTTCTATGTCTATGACATCCAGAGCAAGGAGCTTCGCAAGCTCTCGAAGAACGGAGCCCAGCAGATCCCGACCTTCTCGCCTGATGGTAAGAAGATCGCCTTCGTGAGAAAGAACAACATCTTCATTACCGATGGCACGACGGAGCGCCAGGTCACAACCGATGGCAAGTTCAACGAGGTCATCAACGGTATCCCCGACTGGGTGAACGAGGAGGAGTTTGGATTCAACAACGCCATCGCATGGAGCGCAGACAGCCGCACGCTGAGCTGGATCCGCTACGACGAGAGTGGCGTGAAGACCTATTCGCTCCAGATATTTGCCGGCATGTATCCGACCAACGAGCAGTATAAGGTTTATCCGGGCGAGTATAGCTATAAGTATCCAAAGCCGGGAGAGGACAACTCCAAGGTCACGGCTTGGGTCTATAACCTCGACAATGGTAGCACGAAGCAGTACAACCTGCCGCTGGATGCTGATGGATACATCCCCCGCATCAAGACGACGGCCGACGCAGGCCGCATCATCCTCTACACGATGAACCGCCACCAGGACTGTCTCCGACTCTACAACGCCAACACCACGACGGGCGAGACGAGCCTCTTGCTGGAGGAGAGCGTGGAGAAGTATGTCAAGGGCGAGGCCATGGGCGATATTGCCATCATGAAGGACTACATCCTCGTGCCTTCCGACCGCGACGGCTATCTGCACCTCTACCTTTATAATAAGGAGGGAAAGCTCCTGCGCCAGATCGAGAAGGGCGACTACGACGTGACGGCCATCTACGGTTATGATGCCGCCACGGGCAACACTTACTTCCAGGCTGCTCGCCGCTCGCCCATGCAGCGCGAGATCTACGTGGCCGACAAGAAGGGCCGTGTGACCGCCCTCGCGGGCACGGAAGGATGGAACGATGCCACCTTCTCGGGCGACTACCGCTACTTCCTCAACTGCTGGAGCGACGCCAACCACCCCTACGTCTATACGATCATGGACCGCAAGGGCAAGGTGGTTCGCGAGGTGCTCAACAACGACAAGCTCACCCAGGATCTGGCACAGTTTGAGCCGACCAAGAAGGAGTTCTTCACCTTCACCACTTCCGAGGGTGTCTCCCTCAACGGCTGGATGATCAAGCCTGCCAACTTCGATCCTACCAAGAAATACCCGGTCATCATGCACCAGTATAGCGGTCCCGGCAGCCAGCAGGTGACGGACAGCTGGAGCATTGGTTCGATGGGCAATGGTGGTCTCTTCGACTACTACCTCACCCAGAAGGGCTACATCATCGTGAGCGTTGATGGTCGCGGAACGGGCGGACGTGGTGCCGAGTTTGAGAAGTGCACCTACCTGAACATCGGCGACCTGGAGTCCAAGGACCAGGTGGAGGCAGCCATCTGGCTTGGCAAGCAGGACTACATCGACGCCTCGCGTATCGGCATCTGGGGATGGAGCTATGGTGGCTTCTGCACCCTGATGAGCATGAGCGAGGGCCGTCCGGTCTTCAAGGCTGGCGTGTCGATCGCTCCGCCCACCAACTGGCGCTTCTACGATAGTATCTATACCGAGCGCTTCATGAGAACGCCGCAGGAGAACCCCACGGGCTATGCGCTCAATCCGTTGGTACGCGCCAAGAACCTCCACGGCCGTCTGCTGCTCTGCCACGGCTTGGCCGACGACAACGTCCATCCGCAGAATGTCTTCGAGTATTCCGAGGCACTTGTGCAGGCGGACAAGAACTTCAAGGAGAACATTTATACCAACCGCAATCACAGCATCTATGGTGGCAACACCCGCAATCATTTGCTGCGCCAGGTAGCAGAGTGGTTCTGCGAGAATCTTTAAACGAGTGAATATAGATTAGGAGAAGGTCGGTCCGCTTGCGGAGCCTGGCTTCTCCTAATTTAGTAAGGAATCAAATCAAATATTTATAAAAACCGAAATCAGATGAAAAAACTACTTTTAGGCGACGAGGCTATCGCCCAAGGAGCATTGGATGCCGGACTGAGTGGTGTCTATGCCTACCCAGGCACTCCCTCTACCGAGATCACAGAGTACATCCAGAATTCTCAGCTTGCGAAGGACCGCAACGTCCATCGTCGTTGGGCAACCAACGAGAAGACGGCTATGGAGCAGGCTCTGGGTATGTCTTATATGGGCAAGCGTGCGTTGGTCTGCATGAAGCATGTGGGTTTGAACGTGGCTGCCGACCCGTTTGTCAACTCCGCCATCACAGGCGCCAATGGTGGTATCGTCATCTTGGTGGCCGACGACCCCTCTATGCACTCCTCACAGGACGAGCAGGACACGCGCTTCTATGGCAAGTTTGCCATGATCCCGACTTTCGAGCCGAGCAACCAGCAGGAGGCTTACGACATGATGGCCGTGGCCTACGACTATTCGGAGAAGATGCACCTGCCCGTGCTGATGCGCGTTACCACGCGTATGGCCCACTCACGTGCCGTGGTCAATATCACGGAGACGCCGCGTGAGCAGAACCCCCTGAACTATGAGGCCAAGGCCAGCGACTGGGTGTTGCTTCCCGCCTTTGCCCGTAAGCGCAACGTGGTCGTCACAGGCCAGCAGGCTCAGTTGGAGCAGGACGCCGTGGAGAGCCCGTACAATAAGTATATCGACGGCAAGGACCACTCGCTGGGTATCATCACGAGCGGTATTGCTTTCAACTACCTCAACGAGTGCTATCCCGATGGCGTGCCCTATCCCGTCCTGAAGGTCTCTCAGTATCCGTTGCCGAAGGAGTTGGTGCGCCGCATGACTGCCGAGTGCGACTCCGTCCTGATCGTCGAGGAGGGCCAGCCCTTCATCGAGGAGCAGGTGCGTGGTGTCATGGATGGCAATGCCGTCATCAAGGGTCGCCTCACGGGCGAGCTGCCGCGCACGGGTGAGTTGTCTCCCGACGAGCTGAAGCAGGCTCTCGGTCTGCCCTCTGGCGAGGAGTATGAGCCGTGCCCCGACTTGGCCAGCCGTCCGCCGCAGTTCTGCAAGGGTTGCGGTCATCGTGACGTCTATACCGCCCTCAACGAGGTCTTGAAGGAGTATCCCAACGCCCGCGTCTTTGGCGATATTGGCTGCTACACGCTCGGCTTCCTTCCCCCGTTCAAGGCCATCCACTCTTGCGTGGACATGGGTGCCTCTATCGGCATGGCCAAGGGTGCTGCCGACGCTGGCCAATGGCCGGCCGTGGCTGTTATCGGCGACTCTACGTTCACCCATAGCGGCATGACGGGCTTGCTCGACGCGGTCAACGAGAACTCCGACATCGTTGTGATCCTCTCCGACAACCTCACGACCGCCATGACGGGTGGTCAGGATAGTGCCGGTACCAACAAGTTTGAGGCTATCTGCCGTGGTCTGGGCGTGAGCGAGGACCACCTGAAGGTCGTCACTCCGCTTCCGAAGAACATGCCGGAGATCACCAAGACCATCCGCGAGGAGATCGAGTATCACGGCACTTCCGTCATCATCCCGCGCCGCGAGTGCATGAACACGTTGCAGCGTCACCTCAAGCAGAAGAAGGCTGCCGAGGCCAAGAAGGCCGCCGAACAGAAGTAAGCGAGGAGGAAGAACAGGTTTTATGGGGTGTCGCGGACGCCTGAGAGTGTCCCGCGACCCCTTCTGACAAACAACAACCAAATAGCATTCAAAACCAATGAAGACAGATATTATCCTTTGTGGCGTGGGTGGACAAGGTATCCTCTCCATCGCCACGGTCATCGGCCAGGCGGCCATGAACGAGAACCTTTATATCAAGCAGGCAGAGGTGCACGGTATGTCCCAGCGTGGTGGCGACGTGCAGAGCAATCTCCGTCTCAGCTCCGACCCCATCAATAGCGACCGTATCGCCAAGGGTCAGGCCGACGTCATCATCTCCATGGAGCCGATGGAGGCCCTCCGCTACCTGCCCTACCTGAAGAAGGGCGGCTGGATCATCACCTCCAGCACTCCTTTCGTCAATATCCCCAACTATCCTGACATGGCTGTCATCGATGCCGACTATGCCAAGTTGGACAACGTCATCCGCATCAACATCGAGGAGGTGGCCAAGGAGAACAACATTCCCCGTTCGGCCAATATGATCCTGCTCGGAGCTGCCCAGAAGGCTTTGGGTATCGAGTTTGACAAGTTGAAGGACGCCATCCGCGTCATCTTCGGCCGCAAGGGTGAGCGCGTCATCGAGGACAACTTCAAGGCCTTTGAGCTTGGAAAGGAGGCGCAGAAATGAGACCGACACCCATCAACAAGGAGTTGATTGACAACACCATCCGCGAGCATGGCATACAGGACTTCGCCAAGGCGACGATCCGCGAGGTGAAGGGTGTGGCAGCCCATGCCGAGAAGGAGAGTGGTGTCGAGTTCATCAAGATGGAGATGGGCATTCCCGGTCTTCCCGCCGCCCAAGTAGGCGTGGACGCGCAGATCAAGTCGCTGCAGGACGGTATCGCCCACAGCTATCCCGACATCCAGGGTCTCCCCGCTCTGAAGGAGGCTGCCTCGGAGTTTGTCAAGGCCTTCATCGGCGTCGATATCAATCCCGAGGGCTGCGTGCCTGTCTGCGGTTCCATGCAGGGCACGTTCGCTTCCTTCCTCACCTGCTCTCAGGCCGACAAGAAGAAGGATACCGTCCTCTTCATCGACCCGGGATTCCCCGTGCAGAAGATGCAGCTCCAGGTGCAGGGTACGAAGTATGAGACCTTTGATGTCTATAACTTCCGTGGCGAGAAGCTCGGTCCGAAACTGGAGAGCTACCTTACCAATGGCAACATCTGCGCCATCGTCTATTCCAATCCCAACAACCCCTCGTGGATTTGCATGACGGACGACGAGTTGCGCACGATCGGCTCTTTGGCCACGAAGTACGACTGCATCATCATGGAGGACCTGGCCTATTTCGCCATGGACTTCCGTCGTGACATCCGTCCTTTCCAGAAGCCCTCCCAGCCGTCGGTAGCCAACTATACGGACAACTATATCCTGCTCATTAGCGGATCCAAGGCGTTCAGCTATGCTGGCGAACGTATTGGCGTGACATGCATTAGCGACAAGCTCTTCCATCGCCACTACCACGACCTGGCCGAGCGCTACGAGGGACTGCCTTTCGGCCCCGTCTTCTCTACGCGTATGCTCTATGCGCTCTCCTCTGGTACGAGCCATAGTGCCCAGTATGCCATGGCTGCCATGCTGAAGGCTGCTGCCGAGGGCAAGTTCGACTTCCGTAGTGAGATCAAGATCTATGGCGACCGTGCCCACAAGTTGAAGGAGATTTTCACGCGTCATAACTTCTATATCGTTTATGACAAGGATCTCGACCAGCCTATTGCCGACGGATTCTACTTCACGATCGGCTATCCGGGCATGACGAGTGGCGAGTTGGCACACGAGCTCATGTATTATGGTGTCTCTGCCATCTGCCTTGTCACTACTGGTAGCGAACAGGAAGGCCTCCGCGTCTGCACGTCCTTTATCCGCGACGAGCAGTATGCCGCCCTCGAGGAGCGTATGGCAATCTTTGCTGAGAACAATCCCGTGAAGTAACGACCGAACAACCATCCCGTTCCCCTTTTGCGGGAACGACAAGCATAAGCCCTTGTGCCTCCCTTTTTATTAAGGAGTGTGCAAGGGCTTGTCTTTTTTGTATAACGTGTGTGAGGGGAAGCGGTCGGTCTATGAAGGGAGGCTTAGTCTATTGCCTTGTGTTCCTCCTGTTGAGGCTTTGCCTGTTGTGGTTTTTCTGCTTGTTGTTGCTTTTCTGCCTGTTGCTTTTCCTTCTGTTGAGGGCTTTCCTTCTGTTGTGGTTCTTCCTGTTGCGGTTCCGTTTGTGAAAGATGAGGCTTGACGACAGAAACTGTAGATAATGTGTCGGCCTCGGTTTTGAGATAGTCAGTAGGCGGCACGGGGCGGGGTAGGGAGAAAGACTTTGGCAGGGGCTTGAGGACGATCTCGGGCCGCAAGCCTCGCATCATGTGTGCCATCTGCTGGCGTCTCGCTTGCAGGTCGGGAGAGTTGCGAAACGTGGCGTAGTAGTATTCGGCTACGAGGAAGCAACCCTGGGCCAAGGCCGGCTGCTGGAGAAAGTAATAGCAGAAGCCGATCCGAAACCAACTGTCGCCCTTGTCCCGGTCGTGGCAAAGTGTGAGCGCAGACTGGAAGAGGAGGATCGCCTGGTCGTAGTGGCCCAACTGGAAGTGGCTTTCCCCGTCCGCATAATAGTAGAGCGCCCGCTCCTCGGGTGCCAGCATGTCGAGCTTGGGCAGGAAGGTATCGAAATATTCTGTCGCCTTTTTGTAGTCCCAGTCGTAGTAGTAGCACAGTCCGATATACGCTTTGTAGCGTGCGTTGAGCTTATACGACTGGTCAAGTCTTTGGAAGATGAGGAGTGCCTCGTGGTATTTCTGCGACTGGAAATACTCCAGGGCACGCCCCAAAGCCTCCGTGTCAGCCTTCTTGCCTTGTGGGAAGACCGACACGGAAACGAAGCATAATAGGATAAGGAGAAGCCTCCTTAGTTTCATTCTGTATAGAAATTGATCAGTCGGGTGAGCGCCTGCTGGCATACCGGGCAGAATATCGGATGCTCATTCGTGCGCATGCGGCAGTCCTTGCATCCGCGCCACACACCCTTCAGCGAGTAGCCAGCACCCTCGTAGAGGCCGACGCCCTCCTCTTTGCCGATGAGGTTCTCCCACTTGTTGTGGAAGTTGACCTGCGTGGTGATGTTCGGTTCCCACGGCTCGATATCGTGCGGGTACATCGGGATCTGCTCCGCCTCATAGGCATACTCATCGGCAAGGCCGGCAAACGAGTGGCCAAACTCATGGACTACTACGGGCTTGAAGGCCTTGTGGTGGGCCATGGCGAGGTTGTAGCTATTGAGGATGCCGCCACCACCATAGTTTTCCGTATTCACCAACACGATGATGTGCTCGTAGGGCGTGCCCGCCAGGCAGTCGTGGAGCGCCTTCAGATGGAGCGTTGTCAGGTAGCGGTCGCTATAGAACGTGTCGAAATGGCTTCTCAGAGGCGTGTCCTTCCACACTCCCTTGCCCGGCTCCGAGGTGCCGCTCTCCTGGGAGGGAGTCTCTACGGCCACGACATTGAAGCGGTCGCGCATCGACTTGAATGGTTCGTGGGCGAAGAGCGCCTCGGTAGCCGTCCGGCAGTCGGCCTCGAAGGTAGCCATCTCCTCCTGCTTGTAGCCCTCGGCCAGGAAGGCGATATGGATGCAACGGGAGGTGTCGCGTGCCTGCTGGAGCGTGACATAAGGCGTGACGCTATTCTCGCCAATATGGCGGATGAGAATGTCGGTAGGCACGACCGTATGTGTCATGGAGGCCGTCACCTCGCGTCGGTTGTTCTTCAGTTCTACCGTCACATCGACCGTGTCCTTCGGATAGGGGATGAGGAATACGTTCTCAAAGGATCGTGTCGTCGTCTCGGCCTCCGGATAGGAGAGCCACTCCTGGAAGAGCGTGGAGAAGGAGTTGCGATAGACGATCGCGCCCGAGCGATGGTCGCGGACGGTAATCTGGCCATTGCCCTCCACGGGGAGTTCGGCCAGGTGCTGGCGCTTGCCATACCAACGCGGAATGCGGTTGAGTTGGTCGAGTGCGATCCATTGCTGCTTGGAGTTGCCCGCAAAGATGTAGTCAATGCGAAGTGTGGCATCCGTAAAATAGCTGTCAAATTGCTGTGCGAAGACAGACGAGCAGCAAAGCAGAAGGAAAACGAATGATAGGATTTTCTTCATGTTGATTGTATTGCTAACTGTTTGGTTTTTTATTTCTGTTTGTTTGTTGCTTTTGCTTGTTTATATTGCTTCTGTTTGTTCTTATTGCTAACTGTTGGGCGTCTGCGCTTGTTTGCCAGCATTGCTAACAACTTACTTTTGCGCCTGTTGGACTCCTTTGATCCATACCACCTCCTTGACGATCCTCCCGTCATATTCCGCCACGTCGAGGTCGATGATCACGTGGCCCTGCTGGTGGTTCTCATGACTGTCGCCCATCTCGCGCTCGATGGCCTTGAGTTCCTCCTGCAGATGGTCGAGCGAAAGCGGGGTGTCGGCATAGGCCAGGAGGTTGAGGAAACGGTCGGACTGGATGCCGATGGGCGTCGTCCAAACCGCTTCTCCAAAGACGATTCCGGGCAGCAGATGGCGCAGTCGCGACTGTGCTTCGTCGATGTTCTTCTGCTGTAGAATATTGGATCCAATGGCGAGTGTAATCTTCATGTGTGCAAAAGTAATGAAAAAAAATGAGACCAACCCGTCCGCAAATAGAAAGAATTTAGTAAATTTGCGGGCAAAATACTTTTCGGGCTATATGAAACGACTCTCACTATTCACGCTTCTCTTGCTGATAGGATTCTGTTTGCCCCTCCAGGCTCAGATCAGATGGAACCAAAGATGGCAAGACTACATCGACCGATACAAGGACATCGCCATCGTCGAGATGCACAAATACGGCATCCCTGCCAGCATCACCCTGGCCCAGGGACTGCTGGAGAGCGGAGCCGGCACGAGCGAGCTTGCCACGAAGGGCAACAACCACTTTGGTATCAAGAGCCACGGCTGGGGAGGCCGGACCATGCGCCATGACGACGACCGCAGGGGCGAGTTGTTCCGCGTCTATGACTCCCCCTTGGAGAGCTACGAGGACCATAGCAAGTTTCTTGCCAACCGGGCCCACTACAAGAGCCTCTTCACTTTGGACAAGACCGACTACAAGGGATGGGCCCACGGACTGAAGCGTGCGGGCTATGCCACCAACCCCAAGTATGCCTACCGGCTGATCGACATCATCGAAGCCTACCGCCTCTACGAGCACGACAAGGCCAGCCCTATCGTCCGCCACGATCCCAACCGCGACTTGGCCGTGACGCAGGGCAACCCCATCAACAAGCCTGACTTTAGCCAGGTCAATGTCCATCGCATCCTGAAGTATAACGACAACTTCTATGTCGTGGCCCGCGAGGGCGACACCTACGCCTCTATCGGCAAGGAGATGGATATCCGCGCGCGCCATCTGGCGAAGTTCAACGACCGCGAGGTGAAAGCGAAGTTGAAGGCTGGCGAGGTGGTTTGGCTCTCCAAGAAGCAGAAGCGCGCCCCGAAGTCGCGCTACAAGAAGCAGCCGTACTACCAAGTCAAGGACGGCACCAGTTTCTATCAGGTCTCCCAGATGTTTGGCATCCAGCTCAAGCGACTGAAACGGATGAATCCGCAACTTGCCTCGCGCGACTACAAAGTGCGTGTGGGCGACCGGGTGCGCATTTACTAAGTCAAAAGGGGCTTGCCCCCGTCGGCAGACGCGATCGGGTCCGCCATCAAGACAACTGAAGACAACAAAGACAACAGAAGGCAATAGAAGCCAAAGAAGACAACAGAAGTAAACGAAGAAAATGAAACAAGAAGAAGATATCAGAAATGCAGTAGAATGTATGCGCAAGGGTGGGGTGATCCTCTATCCGACCGACACGGTATGGGGTATCGGCTGCGACGCCACCAATGCCGAGGCCGTGGCCCGCGTCTATCGTATCAAGCAGAGAGACGACGCCAAGGCCCTCATTTGTCTGGTCGATAGCGACGACCGCCTCCAGCGCTATGTACGCCAAGTGCCTGCCGTGGCCTGGGACTTGATAGACGCCACGACCGACCGTCCGACTACCTTGGTCCTCGACCATGCCGTCAACCTCGCCCCCAACCTCATCTCCGAGGACGGGTCTGTGGGCATCCGCATCACCAACGAGGCCTTCTCCAAGGCCCTTTGCTACCGCATGCAGAAGGCTATCGTGAGTACTTCGGCCAACATTAGCGGGATGCCGACGGCACAAAACTACCGCGACATCGATCCCGCCATCCTTGAGGCCGTCGATTACGTCTGCGAGACCAGACGGCAGGAGCACAAGCCCCACAAGCCCTCGAGCATCATCAAGCTGACGGCCGATGGCGTGGTGACGGTCATCAGAAAATAAGCAAGCATAGGATAAGCAAGCATAGGAATAAGAAAGCATAGAAAGCAAGCATAGGAAATAAGCAAGTCAATGGACATCCTCAAAGGACCGAACAAGACGGTCAAGGAAACCCAATCCCTCATATTGCGCATCGACCGATGGCGGAGCAAGCACGTCTCCGACCGCCAGTTTCTGTTGCTGCTCGCCTTTGTCATAGGATTCTTGGCGGCAGTATCAGCCTGGGTGCTCCACTTCATCATCCATCAGATCAAACTGCTGATCACCTCGGGCTTCAGCATCACGGGCATCAACTGGCTCTACCTGGTCTATCCGATCATAGGCGTCTGGCTGACCTCCCTCTTCATCAAATATGTCGTGAGAGACAACATCTCCCACGGCATCACGCGTGTGCTCTATGCCATCGCGACGAAGAAGAGCCACCTCAAGCCCCACAATACCTGGTCGTCGGTCGTGGCCTCGGCCATCACGATCGGCTTTGGTGGATCCGTGGGAGCCGAGGCCCCGATCGTCCTGACGGGATCGGCCATTGGCTCCAACCTCGGCCAGCTCTTCCATTTGGAGCGCAAGCGGCTGATGCTCCTCGTGGGTTGTGGCGCCTCGGCAGCCGTGGCAGGCATTTTCAAGGCCCCGATAGCGGGACTGGTCTTCACGATCGAGATCCTGATGGTCGATCTGACCATGGCCTCGCTCCTGCCCATCCTCATCTCTTCGGTCACGGCCACCTGCTTCTCCTACCTCTTCACGGGCGAGGCCTCGATGTTCAATTTTCATACCGACGACATTTTCCAGCTCGACCGTCTGCCAGCCACCATCCTCCTGGGTGTGGGCTGTGGCTTCGTCTCCATCTACTTCATGCGCACGATGTCGTGGTGTGAGGACGGCTACGCGCGACTGGCCAAGCGACCCTACGTCAAACTCCTCATAGGAGGTCTCACCCTGAGCACGCTCATCTTCCTCTTTCCGTCGCTCTATGGCGAGGGCTACGACACCCTGGCCGTCTTCATCGAGGGCAAGACCGAGACCGACTGGGATACCGTCATGCAGGAGTCGCTCTTCGCGGGCAAGGGCGAGTATCTCGTCCTCTATGTGGCCCTGGTGGTCATCACGAAGGTCTTTGCCACGAGTGCCACCAATGGCGCGGGTGGTTGTGGTGGTACCTTTGCCCCCTCGCTCTTCATCGGCGGCTCCTTCGGCTTCCTCTTCGCCCGCCTTTGGAATCAGTATGAGCTCGGCGTCTATGTGCCCGAGAAGAACTTCACGCTCTATGGCATGGCGGGTGTGATGGCGGCTGTCATGCACGCCCCCCTGACGGGCATCTTCCTCATCGCCGAACTGACGGGTGGCTACAGCCTCTTCATCCCGCTCATCGTCGTGGCCGTGAGTGCCTACCTAACGATCTCCATCTTCGTGAGCCATAGCATCTATGCGCTCCGACTGGCCCGCGAGGGCAAACTGCTCACCCACCATACGGACCACTCGGTCCTGACCTTGATGAGCATGGACAGCATCATCGAGCGCGACTATACTTCCGTGCGGCCCGATATGGAGATGGGCAAACTGGTGCTCGCCATCAGTAGCAATCGCCACAACTACCTGCCCGTGACCGACGACAACGACAACCTCCTGGGAGAGATCGACCTGACGAAGGTCCGCAACGTCATCTTCCGTACTGAGCTCTACCATCGCTTCACGGTACGCCAGCTCATGACCCTGCCGCCTGCCACGCTTGCCGCTACCGACTCCATGGAGCGCGTCATGCGGACGTTTGACAAGACAGGCGCCGACTACCTGCCCGTGCTGAGTGTGGAGGGCCATCTGGTCGGCTACATCTCCCGCACGCGCATGTATACTATGTATCGCCAGGTCATCCGCGACTATAGCACGGAGTAAGCTTGCTGCGTTTTTGTGCTACTAAGTAAAAGCGAATGAGAGTATGAGTAGAAGGAGAAAATATTATTACAGTAGCGAACCGACAAAAATGGACGGGTGTATCACAATAGCAGGATGGATACTGCTCATCGTGGGAATCATCCTATGCGTCGTCGGCTACAACACGCTCAACGGACTGCTACTGCTCATCGGGATAGCCGCGGTCGCCGTGGGTGTAGGTCTGACTTTTTGGCTGGCAGCATTATAGCCACTCCAGCTTCGCCGCACGTTTCATCGTGGCGTTCTCGATAGCCTGGCCGATCTCCTCCTCCACGATCTTCGGACGCTCCCGCGGGTCGTAAGGCTTTGGCTGCCTTCGTCCAACGAAATGAAAAAGGAACAATAAGAAAATGGAAAAGAAAGACTTAAAGATTATATTCATGGGAACGCCCGAGTTTGCCGTGGCTTCCCTTCGTGCTTTGGTAGAGAATGGCTATCAGGTCGTGGCCGTGGTCACGCAGCCCGACAAACCCGTGGGTCGCCATCAGGACCGCCTCCAGCCCCCTGCCGTCAAGGTCTATGCCCAGGAGCACAATATCCCCGTCCTCCAGCCCGTGAAGATGAAGGACCCCGAATTTGTGGAGGCGCTTCGGGCCTATGAGGCCGACCTCCAGGTGGTCGTGGCCTTCCGCCTCCTGCCCGAGATTATCTGGGATATGCCCCGCTTTGGCACGTTCAACGTCCATGCGGCCCTCCTGCCCCAGTATCGTGGCGCAGCCCCCATCAACTGGGCCGTCATCAATGGCGAGACCGAGACGGGCGTGACGACCTTCTTCCTCGACAAGGATGTTGATACGGGCCGCATCATCCTCCAGAAGCCGTTCCCCATCCCGGCTGATGCCGACGTGGAGTATGTCTATGACGGACTGATGAACCTCGGGGCTGGACTGGCCCTGGAGACTATCGACCTGATGCTGGCCCATGACGGCAATATTCCGAGCAAGGACCAGCAGCAGATCATTGATGAGGCTCAGTTGGGCGATCTCAAGCCTGCCCCCAAGATCTTCAAGGAGACTTGCGAGATCCAATGGCAGCAGACGGCCAAGCAGCTCCACGACTTCGTCCGCGGTCTGAGTCCCGTGCCTGGATCGTGGACTACCGTCTCCGTGGATGGCAAGCCGACCACCACGCTCAAGATCTACAAGGCCGCTCCTACCGCCCGTCCGGCTACCGGCGCCCCTGGCACCTTCGTTCTCGAAAAGAGCCACATCTATGTCAACGCTACCGACCTCCAGCTCGAACTCCTCGAGGTGCAACTCTCGGGCAAGAAGCGCATGGACGCCCGATCCTTCGTCAATGGCGTGCGGACCGTGGAGCGATAGGGTAGTTTGTGTCGTTTCAATACAGACTGCCGAATAGGGAAAACAACCAATACAACTTTTACAACAAGTTGCAACCTTTCGCTTGAGCCATCTTGCTGCAAGGTAAACAACAAAACACAACGCTTTCGATAAGCCATGCGCAGAACCGAGTTCGAGTTATGCCATGGCGAGAAAGGGTACCATGAAATGGAACGCTTCGCCTTGGACTTTCCTGCTGATTGTCCCGGCGAAGCGTTCCTTTTTATTTCTCGTTTTCTCGCCATGCTATATATATAGTGGAGAGAACGTCTGAGATTATATCACTTTTATTCTGTTTATTCCGTCGCCTTCTTGCGCGGACTACGACGAGCGGTCTTGGGAGCAGCCTTCGGCTTCGTCTCCTTGGAGGCCTTTGTGCTCTCCTTGCAAGCGCCCTTGGTAGCACCCTTGCGCGAACCTTTGGCCGTCTTCTTGGCAGGGCTCTTGACTTCTTCCTCCAGCTGGTCGATCTGGTCGTGGAGCTTACTGTTCTCCGACTCGAGTTTTTCGACGCGGGCCTGCAGGCGCGAAGCCTCTTTGCCCTTCAGTTCGATTTCGTCGCTTTGGTTGCGGATGGTCGTGAGGAGGGAGTTGAGCTCGTCGTCCTCGATCGACTCCGGGTAGAGCTGGCGCACGCGACTGAGGAAGTCGCCCAGGATGTTCATATAGTTGGAGAAGGCGTCGAAGGGCGAGGAGAAGATACCCCTTTCCACGCCCACGTTCGACTGCTTGGTGGACATCATGCGGAAGTTGTTGGACGCCTGCAGATACATCCAGTCGAGGTTGAGGGCCGGGTCGTCGATGATGCGTACGCGCTCCGCCACGCTATAGAGTTTGTTGACCGCCTCCTGCTGCATGGGGTTGCCGAGCCATGTGCTGACGTCCCGCTCCTCGTCCATCCACGAGAGCGCCACGGGCACGTTGGCCTCGCCCATGCTCTTGAGTTTCATGCATACCTCCGTGGGCGTGGAGAACGTGATGCCCCGCTTGCGAGCACACTCGGGGAGGGCGCGCAGAAACTCCAGGATGCCGCTGGAGATCGGTTGTGAGATGCCGATGGCCGAGAGGTTCATGAAGATATTAACCAGTTGCTCCTCCTCGGGCAGTTTGGCGATCTTGTCGATATAGTTGTCGGCAAAGAGCGGATACTCCTCCCAGTCGGAGTTGCTGAATCGGAGGGCAATGTCGTCGGAGAGCGTGTAGTCTCTCAGGAGCAACTTGAGGTTGGGGTTGAGCGCGCAATGGTAGAGATAGTGCGGGCTCTTCCATCCCAGCACGTGCTGCGCGCCCTCCGTGAGCAGTCCCTTGAATCCCATGTCGGCCACGACCTCTCCGATCTCGTCCTTGTAGATGAGGCCCGAGTTGCGGAAGATCTTCGGTTCCTGTCCGAAATACTCCTTGATCTTCTCTGCCTGCAACTTCACCTCGTCGCGGAAGACCTGCTCGTCCTTGAGCGAGGAGAGTCCGTGGGAGTAGGGCTCGGCCAGAAACTCCACGCAGCCCGTCTGGTTGAGCTCCTGCAGTTTGTCGAGCACCTTTGGCGCATGGAGCTCCAGTTGCTCCATACCCACGCCCGAGAGCGAGAACGCCACCTTGAAGTAGTCGCCATGCTCCTTGATCATCTCCCCAATCGTGTTGAGCGCGGGCATGTAGCTTCGGTCCACGATGTCGGCTATGCTTCGCTCGTTCTCGTAGTCGTCATAGTAGTAGTGGTCGGCTCCGATGTCGAAGAAGCGGTAGCGCTTGAGGTGTACGATCTGATGTATCTCGAAATATAAGCAAATAGTTTTCATCTCTGATTTTTATTTATTTTGTTTGATTGGTATGAGGCCCTCCTGCTGTCGAGGGTCTCCTGCTGTCGAGGGTCTCCTGCTGTCGATGGCTTCTGTGGATGAGGGCTCCTCCTTCTGTCAAGGCGTTTCCCCCATTCGCGGTCTCCGCCTTATTGCCAGCCGAGCGTCTGCCTATAGAGTTGGCGTATCCATGCGCCCACTTTCTCCCATGTGATTTGATCCACCTCGCGCTTGCCCTCCTTGGAGAGATAGTCGAAGAGGCTGTCGTTGTTGCAGATGCTATAGATGGCGTCTGCCAGGGCCTGCGTGTCCCAGTAGTCCACCTTGATGCAGTTGGTCAGTATCTCGGCGCATCCGCTTTGGTAGGAGATGATCGATGGCGTGCCACATTGCATGGCCTCCAGGGGCGATATGCCAAAGGGTTCCGATACCGAGGGCATGACATAGACGTCCGAGTCCTTCAGACACTCATAGACCTGGTTTCCGCGCATGAATCCCGGGAAGTGGAATCGGTCCGAGATGCCCCGTTCTGCCGCGAGATAGATCATTTGGTTCATCATGTCTCCCGATCCCGCCATGCAGAATCGGATGTCGCTCGTGCGATGGAGCACCAGGCTGGCCGCCTCGACGAAATATTCCGGTCCCTTCTGCATGGTGATGCGTCCGAGAAACGTCACGATCTTCTCCTTGCCCCGATGGTCGGGCCTTGGCAGGGCCGCCACCTCCGGCTTGAGCGGATAGACCGCGTTGTGGACCGTGAAGACCTTGCGCGGGTCCTGGTGATACTGGTTGATGACCGTCTGCCGCGTCAGTTCGCTCACGCACATGATGCAGTCGGCGTTGTCCATGCCGTCCTTCTCTATCGCATAGACCGTGGGGTTGACCTGTCCGCGCGACCGGTCGAAGTCGGTGGCGTGGACATGTATGCAGAGCGGCTTTCCGCTCACCTGCTTGGCGTGGATGCCAGCCGGGAAGGTGAGCCAGTCGTGGGCGTGGATGATGTCGAAGTCCTCGGTCCTTGCCACCACTCCCGCTATGATGGAGTAGTTGTTGATCTCCTCGTGGAGGTTGGCCGGGTATCCGCCTGCAAACTCCATGGCTCCCAGTTCGTTGACGTTCATGTGGCCGAAGTCGGCATAGATATGGTCGCGCAGCCGGTAGTAGTAGTCGGGCGTCATCAGTCCGCCGAGCCTCTGCTCCACGAAGCCATAGTCCACGTCGCGCCACACGATCGGCACGCGGTTCATGGCCACGATCCGGCAGTAGGACTGGTCCTCGTCGCCAAAGGGATGCGGCAGGCAGAGCGTGATATCGACGTCGCCCTGCGCGTGGAGTCCCTCCGTGATGCCGAAGTTGGCCGTCGCCAGTCCGCCATAGATGTGGGGAGGATACTCCCATCCAAACATTAATACCTTCATATTCTTATATTAGAGCCTTCCTTGTTTCTTTACTTAGCGTACTTATACTTTTCGAGCAATTCGTTGGCGCGCAGCACCTCTCCCACGTTCATGGCGAAGGAGATGCCCCCTCGTCCCTTGAAGGGCGGGTTGCCGTCGAAGAGTTCGGGTAGCGTGCCCACGCAATGTTGGAGCACCTGGTCCTCGTAGCCCGCCATCTGTCGCTCCACGAAGCTGATGCGCGACCGCTTGTAGAGTTTCAGACAGGCCTCGATATAGAATCCCGCCAGCCAGGGCCATGCCGTGCCCTGATGGTAGGCGTAGTCCCTCTGCGTCTGCGGTCCGACATACATCGGGTTGTATCCCCCGCTCTTGGGCGAGAGCGTCCGCAGTCCCTTGGGCGTGAGCAGTTCGCGCGTGCAGATATCGACGATGCCCTTCTTCTGTCGCTCGTCGAGGGGTGAGTAGTCGAAGGCCGCGGCAAAGATCATGTTCGGCCTCACGCTCCAGTCCGTCATGGCCCCATCGACATAGTCGTAGAGATAGCCATACTCGTTGAGGAAGGTCTCGACAAAGGCCCCCTTCGTCTGGTCTGCCAACTGGTCCAGTCGGTCGGCCTCGCCTGCGTCGCCAAACTCCCGTTTCATGGAGGCCACGAATCGCAGGGCGTTGTACCATAGGGCGTTGATCTCGACGATATAGCCCGTGCGTGGCACGACGGGCTGGCCGTTGGCCGTGGAGTTCATCCAGGTGATCGGCTCCTCGCGCCCCTCGGCATAGAGGAGTCCGTTGTCGTCGAGCCGCAGGTTGGGGTGGCCGCCCCGGATGACGTAGTCCACCAGTTCGCCCGCCAGGCTTCCGTAGAGTTTGTGGGCTCGCTCGCGTCCCACGGCCTTGGCATACTGCTGGATGGTCCATACGGCCCAGAGTCCCACGTCGGGCTTCTCCATCTCGTAGATGCTGACCGTCATCGGCTGGCCCGTCATGAGCTGACGCAGCCCCTTGGCCGCCGTCTCCATCACCTCCTCAAATCGTGTGCGCTCGCCGCCTGGGAGTGTCAGTCCGGGCAGGGCGATAAAGGTGTCGCGTCCGCGGCATTTGAACCACGGGTATCCCGCCAGGATATAGTTTTCTCCCTCCTTCGACCGGTTGAGAAACTGGTGTGCGGCGTTGTAGAGGCAATGTACGAAGTTGTCTCTCGGTATGCGCTTCTCGCGCTCCTCCTCGAAGATGGGTGCGAGGGTGGCGGTATCGCTTTTCGAGGTCGATGCGGCAAAGATGATGCTCTCTCCCTTCTCGATCGGCAGTTCGAAGTAGCCCGGCACGTAGAGGTCCTCTCGCGAGGCGTATCCGCGCTCCTGCTCCTTGGGATATTCCAGGTCGCGATACCAGTCGGGGTGGAAGACAAACGTGGGCTTCTTCGAGAATTGCATATATAAGTAAGGATAGCCCGCGTACATCCTCGTGCGTATGCCGTTTTCGATCTCCTCGTATTCACGGCTGGCAGTCGGGTTCTCGTGGGTAAACTGCTTCACGCTCCTGAAGGCCAGGAAGGGCCTGAAGCGCAGTTTCGTCTCGGAGTGGGCATCGACGAGGGTGTAGCGGATGAGCACGCGGTCGTCGTAGTGCTGGAAGACCAGTTCCTTGCGCAGCTTCACGCCTCCCACGCGGTAGAGCGTGGTGGGCACCTTCTCGCAGTCGAATTCTCGGATGTATTTATGTCCGTTGGGGCTGAAGGCCTCGCCTTTGTATTTGTGGAGCCCGAGTTGGAATTCCACGCCATGCTGGATGACGGACGGGTCGAAGGAGCTGAGAAGCACGTGGTTGTCATCGTCGAGTTCGGGTATCGGTACTACGAGCAGCCCGTGATACTTGCGTGTGTTGCAATCGACGATAGTCGAGCAGGCGTAAGCTCCCGATCGGTTGGTGCGTAGCACCTCCCTCGGCAGCGACTCTTGCAAGTTGGTCATCAGCGCTTTCTCGAATCTTAAATAACTCATATCGTTTAGTTTATTATGTGTTTGCGGCAGCTTTTGGCAGGTCGGCTCGTTCCAGCCTTAACGCTTTTTTGCTTTCCGTGCCTCAAAATTACACATTTTCTTTCGGTTCACAAAGAAAAAGCAAGAGTTTTTTTGCCCATTTCGGCCGTTGAGGCTTCATGTCATCGGATTGACACATATCAATGTGGCATGAATGACAACCTGCGCGGGTCAAGCCTAAAGTCCAAAGCATAGTCCGGGCAAGAAGAAGACGTTATTTTTTTTATTCTAAAATAGCGAGCGTTTTTCTGCTGATGCATTTTTTGCACCTAGTTGGTGCAATTTTATAGTGCGTTGATTTTTAGTCACTTATAATTTTGCACCTAGTTGGTGCAAAAAATGTTTTCCTCGTCCAAAGCATAGGCGGATAGGGTAGAACGGATCAGGCTGGGCCTGGATGAAAGAGTGGGGCGAAACCGAAAAGTAGGTGAAAAAATCGGATTTTCCATACATTCTTGGAATTATATTGGTAACTTTGCCCCGCATTAGCGTTGTGGAAGTTGTGCGGAAATGGCATGGAAGTTGCATGGAAGCGCAATGGAAGTTGTGCGGAAGCGCAATCGATTCTGTGGGCTGGCGTCTCAGGACCCGATAGAAACAAACGCTATGGCCCGATAGAAAACACTATAGATAAGGAGAGAATGATGGAAGAGAGGGATGAGAAGAAAGGAAGGAAAGAGATGGAAGAGGGGAATGAGAAAGAGATGAAAGAGGAAAATGACGGGCAACGGAAGAAGGCCATTGACCGCGTGACGATAGGCGGCAGCATGGTCAATGGCGTGCTGCTGGTCTTCAAGTTTGTGGCAGGCGTGCTGGGCGGTTCCGCCGCCATGATAGCCGATGCTGTCCATTCGCTGAGCGACTTCGTGACCGACCTTGTCGTGCTGGTCTTCATCCGGTTGAGCGGTAAGCCGCAGGACAAGGGCCACGACTACGGGCATGGGAAGTATGAGACCCTCGCCACGGCCCTGATCGGCGGCATGCTGCTGGCCGTGGGTGTGATGATCTGTGTGGAAGGCGTGAGCAAAATCTGGGACGCGCTCCATGGCGTGGTGCTGCCGCAGCCCGGGTGGATAGCCCTCGTGGCCGCCCTGCTGAGCGTGGTCTCCAAGGAGTGGTGCTACCGCTTCACGGTCCGTGTGGGCCGTCGCTATCAGTCGTCGGTAGTCGTGGCCAATGCCTGGCACCATCGTTCCGACGCTCTCTCCTCCGTGGGCACGAGCGTGGGTATCGGTGGCGCCATCCTCCTGGGCGACCAATGGACCATCCTCGACCCCCTGACGGCCGTGGCCGTGAGTGGCTTCATCGTCTGGGAGGCCGTGAGGCTCATTCGCGAGTCGGTCGGCGACCTGCTGGAGGCCAGCCTGCCCGACGAGGTGGAGCAAGAGATCTCGCGCCTCGTCTGCGAGGAACCGGGCGTGAGCGGACTCCACAACCTGCGCACGCGCCGCATTGGCGACCACTACGCCATCGAAATGCACGTCCGCATGCCGGGCGCCATGACGCTCTACGAGGCCCATCGCCACGCCACGGCCATCGAACAGAATATCAAGCACGCCTTCGGATCCTCCACCCACGTCATCGTCCACCTCGAACCGCTCAAGGAAAATGGAGCGTATGTGGAGCCGTGATGCGTCGGGCGGGAGACTGACGTTTGTGGAGCCGTGAGTGTCAGGCGAGAGACTGACGTATATGAATCCGTGAGTGTTGGACGGGAGACTGCCGTTTGTGCCCCCGTGACGCCAGCAATCGGCCCTCAACGAACTGTAGAACCGAAAAAACTCAGAGGCGTGCAATATTTTTCTGCCTCGTCCGTTCTTCCTATTAGGACAGTACGTTTGGCGGCATTGAAACTGCACGTGTCGCAGCCTATTGAGGCTTGCCGTGTGACGGCTTATGGAGACCGTGCGCAAGGCAGCAGAAGGGACGGCCTCAGTCGCAAGTAGCGACCGACGGCCTGCCTAAGATAGGAGAGACGCCAGTCGCAAGTAGCGACCGACGACCCTCTCGTAGAAATGATGAAACGACTGCCCCCATGCAAGACCCGCGGGCCGAGGGGCAGCCATCACAAAACAGACGACGAATGAAATCAGACAATATGGGAAACCGCCGCTTCAAGGACCTCCTGGAGGCATCCATGAAGTCGAAGGACACGGAGGAATGGCTCGACGTCCATTTCACGCGCCCCATCGGCCTCTTCTTCGCCCTCATCTGGGAGCGACTGGGCGTCCATCCCAACACCATCACCATCATCTCCATCTTCCTCGGCCTGGCCGCGGGATGGATGTTCCACTACACGGACACGCTCCACAACCTCATGGGCGTCGTGCTGCTGATGCTGGCCAACTTCTGCGACTCCACGGACGGCCAGTTGGCGCGCCTGACGGGTCAGAAGACCATGATCGGCCGATGCCTCGACGGATTTGCGGGCGACGTGTGGTTTTTCGCTATCTATCTGGCCCTCGTCTTCCGCCTTTGGCCGCAACCCCTTCCCGGTCTCGAAACCCGTTGGGGCGTCTGTGCCCTGGCCGCCTGTGCCGTGGCGGGCCTCTTGAGCCACTCCCCCCAGAGTTCGCTCGCCGACTACTACCGCCAGATTCACCTCTTCTTCCTCAAGGGTCGCGAGGGGTCGGAGCTCGACAGTAGCATCCACGAGAGCCAGGAGCTCGCCCGGTTGCCCCGTCGTGGCGCCTTCTGGGCCCGCGCCTTCCACTACAACTACCGCAACTACTGCCGCAGCCAGGAGCGCCGCACGCCCCAGTTTCAGGCCCTCATGGACCGTCTCCGCACCACCTATGGCTCGCCCGCCTTGGCCCCGCAGCCCTGGAAGGACGCCTTCCTCCAGGGGAGCCGCCCGCTCATGTGGATGACCAACTTCCTGACCTTCAACTCGCGCGCCATCCTCATCTATGCCACCTGCCTGCTCGACTGCCCGTGGGTCTATCTCTTCATGGAGATCGTGGTCTATAACCTCATCTACGTCTCCATGCACACGCGCCACGAGAACCTCTGCGCCCACATGGCCGCCTGCCTTGAAACGGCTGCTCCCACGACCGCCAGTCCGGGCTTCTGCGAGACCGACGACGACCTCGTGGACCACGAGGCTGCTTCCTGCGACACCCGGGCCGACATCGAACCGTAGGGCGTGGAGAGAAAAAACTGCCAGGGGGACCGAGGCCGCTTCCTGCGAGCCACAAGCGCCCTGAGCCTTATCAGACCTAAGAGGGGGTCAATCGTGTGCTGAAACATTGAAACGTTGAAACGTTTGATACGATTAGGACGACAGGAGCAATTTGGACGACAGGAGCGATTGGGACGACAGGAATGATTAGGACGACAGGAGTGATTAGGACGACAGGAGCAATTTGGACGACAGGAGCGATTGGAAAGACAGGAACAATTGGGACGACAGGAACAATTGGAACAATTGGAACAACTGGAACAACTGGAACAATTGGAACAACTGGAACGGAAGTCCTCCAAGCCTCCATGTAGCTTATAGCTATTTGGAATATTGGAATACTGGAATAAAGGAATACTGGAATACAGGAAATACTGGAATACAGGAAATATAGAAATATAGGAAGATGACAGGAGAGATCAAGGGATACCTGCTCGACTATGGCGGCACGCTCGACACGGCTGGCTGCCATTGGGGCAAATTCATCTGGCATGGCTACGAGCGATGTCGTGTAGGCGTGGCGTGGGACGACTTTCGCGAGGCCTACGTCCATACGGAGCGTGCCCTGGGGCAGGGCGGGATCATCCTCCCGACCATGACCTTTCGCGAGACGCTTGCCACGAAGATCGGGATGCAGATTGGTCTTCTGCGGGAGCGCGAGGCCCTGTCCTCGGATAGCGACACGCGGGCCTTGGAGGAACGCCTCCTGCTCGACCTCTATGGCGAGGTGTTGCGACAGATGGAGGCCAACCGCCCCGTGCTGGCCCAGCTGGCCGACCGTGCGCCCCTGGCCCTCGTGAGCAACTTCTATGGCAACCTGCCTACCGTGGTGGAGGAGATGGGCTTAGGCTCCTATTTCCAGACCGTGGTGGAGAGTGCCGCCGAGGGCATACGCAAGCCCGACGCCCGCCTCTTCGAGATCGCCCTCGATCGGCTCGGGCTCCACCCCCAGGAGACCATGGTCGTGGGCGACAGTCTGAAGAACGACATCCTGCCCGCCCACTCCCTGGGATGCGCCACGGCCTGGCTCCAGGGCGAGGGATGGAACAACGACCAGCACGAGCCGCCTGCCGAGACCCACGTGATCACGTCGCTCGACCAGCTGCTCCAGCTCGCGTGAATCCAAGTGAGGAAAGTGCTCCAGCTCGCGTGAATCGAAGCGAGGAAAGTGCTCCCGATCCCGTGAATCGAAGCGAGGAAAGGTTGGGGACCCCCGAGACCCAAGGGAAGCGCAATTCATTTCGAACTGTACGGTTGAAGCGGGCTGAAAGCCCAGAAGCTCCTAGCCCAGGGCATCGCCCTGGGTATAATAGCAATCAACAAGACGCCCTGTAAGGGCAAAAGCTTTATGTTTTGTCTGGAGTTTTAAAGCTTTTGCCCTTACAGGGCGACGGGGTTGCGTTTATAATTACCCAGGGCGATGCCCTGGGCTAGGAGCTTCTGCCCTTTCAGGGCGTATTGCGTAATTTCAACCATACAGGTCGAAAATCTTCTGTTCAGATATATTCCTATTCCTTTATAATATCACCCCCACTGACATAAGAAAGAACCAAACGGCGAACCACGGCATGAATGTCTTCATTAGGGAACTTCTGGCGATATTTCTCCGTAAGGTCTTCGCAGAAATACATCTTGCTATGAACCATAGAAGAAGGAATATTTAGCTGCATAAACACATCGTATGTTGCAACAGGCTTGCCATCCTTTGTGTCGACAGGCACAATATTCTCCTTATACCAACCTTGTCCAGATGCGGTAGGGAACAATCTATAATTGTCCTTATACTCCACTTTACCAGCGATGTCCAGTATATATCCGTCAGCAGACTTATCGTCCTCAGGATTCACCGCATATAGCATATATAAAGGAGAAAGCGTCGAGTAGCTTTTTATGATAAACTGATATTTTTTGCTTCCTCCAAAAGGAGGGTTTGCCTTCAAATCCTGCTCTATATCCTCACGAATTTGTGGCGCATCCACCACAAACTCTACTTCGCCAGTATAATTGACGACAGTTTTCCATGACTGTGGTTTTGGCTGAATAACCTCACCATTGTCATTGCTGTTGTCACACGCACAAAAAGCCAAGACTACCAACAGTAGTAAGACTGATTTTTTTACTAAATACTTCATATCCCAATTTGTTTATTAAACTTATTCTGATATTAAACGTAGAATATGCCTAAAGATTGCTCTATTTTACGTTTTTAACATTCCATCTAAAACTTGCCAACACTCACAAGAAGCAATCATTTCCCCGCTTCCTACTGCCCCTTACGATAGATGGCAACAAAACGCTTTGCGATATTGTTGAGTTCCTCCCGGGCGTTAGGATCTCTTACATCATCAAAACTCCAGTTAGGAAATTCGCCACGCATCTTGGAGAAACGCTTGGAGATGGCACTGGCATTGGTCAGGTCGGAAGGCATTTTCAGCTTCCCTGTAAGATACTTGCAGAAAGATTTGCCATTATCAAATTTGCCATAAAAATCGTTGATTTCAGAGAGCGCCTCCATAATCAGGGCATAGTCTTTCTTCAAAGGAATAGCCTTCTCGTCTATCATCTTCTGCAAGGCTCGCTTTACTCTTTCTCCCTGGCTCAAGTCGCCCCATTTCTTCTCATTATCTTCTTCCGTTTTTTCCTGCCCGCCGTTTTCCTGATGCTCATCGTCTGTCACTTCCAATTCTAATGTCCTCTTCTGTTCAGGCTCGAATCCGTGCAGATATTCTTCATCATTGTTCTGGCGCATCAGTTCATTGATCTGAGATGAAACGAAGAAACCATCCTCGCCATAATAACCGATTTTGGCTGCCAGCTGTTCAACCACATCCCGGTTCTTCTCCAGCGATTCCAGGCATCGGTTAGAAAACTCATAAGCTACATAACCTCTCCATTGCCCCATAATCATTACCGAAAATTGAGACAATTTCGACTCCAAAGGCATCATCTGAAGTATCACAGCTGCCATATACAGGATGACAAATACGATTCTCTGCCGCTCGTCCTGAGCTGTAGCATACTCATCCTCGTCAACATAGTTTTTTTCATATTGCCCTATTCCTTCCACAAAGGCAAGGCGGCTCTCCGTATCGGTATGCGAAAACATCATTTTGTCTACGATGCAGAATACCTCATAAAAAACATCCTCGCATGAACATCTGGACGTAGGAAACCACGTCTTGTCATTGAAAATGTCATGGGAGATGGCTTGGAAAGCCTGATAAACCAGATACTGCGAGAAAGATTTATCTACCATCTGCCTGGTCTTCATCTTAAATAACTTCATCGGCGTAACCCTTTAAACCATCAAGAATAACATCAAGAGAATTGATCAAGGCAAACTGAGAATTCCCATGACAATCACAACAAACAGCTTCTCCTATAACCAGAGCAACAATCTCAACATCGGAGATTTTCACCTTGGTTCGTTTCAGTGAACTGGAAGAGGTACACGGACCATTCCAATAATATACCTTGATGCCGTAATCTTCTTTACTGCACAGGTTCACCAACATGGCAATGTCTCTGTTTGCCTTGTCCAAGCGCAACTGCTCACCAGGATCAGTTTCATATCTGGCATGAAACTTACGTGCATTGATGCACTCCATGAAGGAATGCTGCATCTGTAATTGCTTGACAAAGGAATATGGCGCATCGCTAAGAGTCTGATGGCGAGGAAATGAAAACACCACAGCCTTTGGCTTACAGCCAGCCTTGATTCTTTCAGCCACGGCATCAAAGAAATCACCAGGTGGCAACTTGGCTGAAATAACCATATTCCAGCCATATTGATTGGCCACCCTGTTGATATTATCCCGCAGAAGAGCCACCACCTTGTCCTGTCCTTTTTTGCCCCCGAAGATTGTAGATTCTTCCACAAAAAGGAAACCTTTGTTGGGGCGATTATCAATAATCACCTTGCAGAAAGGCTGGTTGTGAATTTCATTCTCTGTAAAGTTACTCCAATAGAATTCCTTCTTGTCTGCACATACGTCCAGCACAGCTACTCCCTCTCGAAATCCCAATATTCGATTGTCGTGGATGATGTCATTATCATTCTTCTTTGATTCCACCAAAGTCATTTTCTTGCTTTCCAGCAAACTGTCCATTACTCTCTCAAAACCATTCTGACATTCCAGATAACGTTCAGAAGATGGTATACCGGAAAACTCCAAAGGCAGAGTTCCCTCTACTTTTGAAAGATTTCGTGTTTTGCAGAAATCATACTTGAAAACCACAAAAGATGTGATGTTGTTATTGTTATAGGTCATTAGCCCTTAGTTTAAAAATTCACTATGAAAGTTATTTCTCATAGCAGCTACAAAAGTAACACTTTTTTCTCAAACGAACAAGAAAAAAGTTATTTTTTTTCAGATTTAAATATCATTTTTCCATATAGCAGTCGGAACAAAATGTGAATGTGAATGTGAATGTGAAATGTAAGTCAATGTATCGGGTTGTTCCATCCATTCTTTTTATTGGATATTGTGAATGAAATTCAGTCCTCGCGCGCGTACCTTATTATATATATAATATTAACCTATTATAATGGCTACTATTACTTAAACACGATTATACGCTTCTCCTTCAGGTAACATTGAAAAACATTTCAAATTCACATTCACATTCACATTTTTGCCTTTCCTCCTATCCACCAGCTAACCCACATAGGAAGTAACTGTGCGCCCGATGCCCCCAAAACTGCGTGGCGACGCGCCGCCAGCCACGTCACGACACAACGGGCGATACGTGTCGACGCAGCGCCGACTGCATCGGGACGCAATTGGCGGTACATCGCCACGAAGAGAGGGATGAGAGGGGGATGCACGGGATTCTTGACAAGGATGCACGTGATTCAGGACAACTATTGCATTTTGGCGATTTTTTTTGTATCTTTGCACTGTGTTAGAAGAAAGGCTGCACTGTCATTCATCAAGAACGGCAAATGGGAAATTAACCACTAAAAAACGGAGAGGGAAAACGACAGGGGTGCACACCTGCCCTATCTCTTTCTAAATGTTGAACCACTAAAAAAGAAAGGAAAAAAGAAAATGAAAAAGGAAGTTTGGAAAACTATCTTGCAGATGCTCATCGCTGTACTCACCGCCATCGGCACTACCCTCGGCGTAACCAGCTGCATGTAGGCCAAGAAAGCCCTCACGCCCTGAAAGGGCAAAACTGATTTGTTTAACCATTTAAAAAACTATTTAGAATATGGGAATTAAAGTAAAAGCAATCGAGCGCAACGTGGCGTTCGAAAAAGGAAAGCAGAAGTGGGCGTTCGTCATGCAGGCTGACCTCTACAGCCAGCTGAACGCAAGTAAGGTAATCGAGGAAGCTGCCATCCGAAGCGGTCTTCCTAAGGCGGTGATCAATGCCGGATGGACTGCCATCGGCGATGTGATAGCTGCCTGGGCCACCGAGGGCCACAGCGTGGCTGTGCCAGGACTGGGTAGCCTCCGTTTCGGTCTCAACTCTACTGCCGTGGAGGATGTGAACAAGGTGAGTGCCAACCTCATCACCCGCCGTTACATCATCTTCGTGCCTAACACCGAGATCAAGAAGGAACTGGAGGAGACTTCCGTCAGCATCACCTGCTACGACCGAAACGGTAAGGTGGTGAAGCAGGTTACCTCTACCGACAAGCCTTCGGGCGACGACAACCCTGGCGGTGGCGGTTCTGACGGAACCGGAAGCAATACCGAAGGTGGTGGCGGAAATACCGAGGGCGGTGGCGGAAATACTGAAGGCGGTGGCGGAAACACCGAAGGCGGTGGCACCGATAGCGGAGACGTAGGTCTCTAAAAAGAAGAAGGGCGTCATGCCCGAGGCATACCTTTTACAGTATACCTTGGTCATGTACACCCTTTTTGTATCCTTGCACCTTTCTTCCTGCCTAAATTAAACTAATCTACCAAAAAACAGTTTCCTGCGCATCACTGCGCAAGAAAAAACAAACACTAATCTTAAAAACTAACACCAAAGAATGGCGTTAAAAATAACAACCAACAGCGCATCCCTGCGCAAATTGAATTCATGACGCACTTAAAAAAGTGCTTTTACTAACAACTGATAATTCCCCCAGCGCATCCCTGCGCCGGAAAGACGTCTGACTTAATTTAGCACAACGCCGTGTGCATAACCCAAAATATGACAGGTCAGTAAGACCAGTCAACCTAATAACTAATTCTATAATAATGTCACGAACTCAGCGGCGATATCCACCAGCTTCTTGCGACGAGCCACACCGATGATGTAGTGCGCCTCCTTGGCTGAGCAATGGAAATGCTTCTTGATGCCAGTCACAAGCTCCTGCTTGGTGATGGAATCCACACCCTTAGGAAATGACTTTCTAACCGCCTTTTCTATATCGCTCATCTTGTACTCCATATGTCGTTTATGGTAGTAGGAAGATACTGTGACTGCGAAGACAATCACCAGCACGATGATAGTGAACAATACTGTCTGATTCATGATCTTAAATTCTATACGTTTTTACGGTTTATCCAAATTATTGTATTCTCTCTACCGCCTGTAGTCCTCGCTCCCGTCCGGGGGCAATCATCCCAAAGCGATAGGCGCCCGCGATAGCTGCTATCTCGAAACGCACCGCAAATATAGCAAAAATATTCCAATGTTGTTCAAAAAATCCCGATTATTTTTAGTTTTTGCATAAAAAAAGTGGTTTTTCCATCGTTTTTCCCGATAAAACATGGTTTTTTCAAAAATTATATGTATTTTTGCAATGTGTTGGAGTGCCGCCCCAAGGTGGCGCTCCAATAATCTGAAAGCCCCTTTATATATATAATAATGTATTGGGACCGGAAGAAAAGAAAAACTATCAATTTAAAAGCAAAACTAACAAATAACACAATAACATAATAACATAGAGAAATGCAAGAAACGGTAAAAAAGGTACTGACCGGCGATTTTAATCGCAAGAAGGCACTGCTCTTCCTACTGACGGCACTCGTCACGGTCATCGTTTGGAACTTGCCCATCGACAGCTTCGGCATCGACGGACTGACAGTAGTTCAACAGCGCATCATCGCCATCTTCGTGATGGCAGTGATGCTGTGGCTCACCGAAGCTATTCCGGCCTGGGCCACGAGTGTGGTAATCATCTTCGTGCTGCTCTTCTTTGCCAGCGACTCGGCATTCAAGATCATGCAGGGTTCTGAGGCCGAGATGGGACAGCTGCTCGACTATCAGGGTGTGATGGCATGCTTTGCCGACCCAACCATCATCCTCTTCCTGGGCGGATTCGTGCTGGCGATAGCAGCCACGAAGAGCGGACTGGATGCCAAGATGGCAAAAGTGCTGATAGCCCCGTTCGGCAAGCGCTCGGAGCACGTGCTGCTGGGCTTCATGCTCATCACCGGCATCTTCTCGATGTTCATCTCCAACACCGCCACCGCTGCCATGATGCTCACCTTCCTCACCCCTGTGTTCAAGGCTTTGCCTCCGGGCGGAAAGGGCCGCGTGGCGCTCACCATGGCCATTCCTATCGGAGCCAACCTGGGCGGTATGGGTACACCTATCGGAACCCCTCCTAACGCCTTCGCCTACAAGGTGCTCAACGACCCTCAGGGTCTGAACATGGGCATCGGATTCGGCGACTGGATGATGATCATGGCGCCGATGGTCATCCTGATGCTCATCGTGGCATGGTTCATCCTGCTCAAGATGTTCCCATTCTCACAGAAAACCATCGAAATCAAGATAGAGAGCCATGCGCACAGCAACTGGCGCACAGCCGTAGTGGCTGCCACCTTCATCCTCACCATCATCCTCTGGGTATTCGGTAAGCAGCTGGGCGTCAACGCCAATACCGTGGCTATGCTGCCTATCGCCGTCTTCGCCTTCACGGGCGTCATCAACGCCAACGACCTGAAGGACATCGACTGGGCGGTTATCTGGATGGTGGCCGGAGGTTTCGCCCTGGGTCTTGCGATGAACGGAACCGGACTTGCCGAGGCAGCCGTGAAGAGTATTCCGTTTGGCGAGTTCAACCCGCTGGTCATCATGGTCATCTCCGGTCTGGTATGCTTTGCGCTGAGTAACTTCATCTCCAACACCGCCACCGCTGCCCTCCTGATTCCTATCCTGAGCGTGGTATGTGCGGGCATGGGCGACAAGCTTGCCGAAATCGGCGGTACATCCACCATCCTCATCGGCGTGGCAGTAGCAGCCAGCTGTGCGATGTCTCTGCCTATCTCAACCCCTCCAAACGCCATCGCCTACTCTACCGGACTCATCCAGCAGACTGACATGGTGAAGGCAGGAGCCACCATCGGTGTCATCAGCATCCTGATAGGCTACTCCGTGCTGGTATTCTTCTGCCGCATGGGAATCCTGTAAGGAGAAACTACAATAAATAAGAGACCACTGCAAAATAAATGAGGTTTTATTTTGCAGTGTCTTTTTTTTGGCGTAACTTTGCACCCGCAAAAACAAAATACAGAAAAATATTGAGATGAAGAAGATAGTAATCGGAATAGACGTAGGCATTTCTACGACCAAGATAGTAGGTATCGACGCCAGCGGAATGGTAATCAGCCCTATCCGCATCAAGGCTACCGACCCCATCACATCGCTCTACGGAGCCTTCGGAAAATACCTGCACGACAACAGGATTTCCCTCGACGAGGTGGAACACGTGATGCTGACCGGCGTGGGAGCAGCCTATATCGACGAGCGCATCTACGGTCTGCCCACATCGAAGAGTGAGGAGTTCGTTGCCGACGGTCTGGGAGCCCGATACGAGAGCAAGCTCGACCGCATGATCGTGGTGAGCATGGGCACGGGCACATCGCTCGTGAAATGCGACGGCGAGGACATCAAGCACATCGGAGGAATAGGCATCGGAGGCGGCACCCTGGCGGGTCTGAGCCGCATCATGCTGAAGACCGATGACATCAAGCAGATCATCAACCTGGCGAAGGACGGCGACATCTCGAAGATCAATCTCCTGATAGGCGACATCAGTGCCAAGCCTCTGCCGGGTCTTCCGATGACCGCCACGGCTTCGCTCTTCAGCAATGCCAAGGCGAATGCATCGCGCGAGGACATCGCCATGGGACTCATCGGCATGGTATTGCAGAGCATCGGTTCTGCCACCATCCTCTCGTCCCTGGAATCGGGCATCAAGGACTTCGTGATGATAGGCAATCTCACCCTCCTGCCCCAGTGCCGCGAGGTGTTCCCAGCCATGGAGAAGCTATACGGCGTGAGATTCAGAATACCGAAATATTCGGAGTTCTGTACCGCCATCGGTGCTGCCCTCGACTACAAGAGGGGGAACAAAGAGTAACTGTCTGCCCCGGCAGAAAAAGCACAAGAAACACAAGAAAAAGCACCCACAGAAAGCACAGCGCTGCAACGGCCTGATATTGAACGCGTTAAACGTTTTGGAAAACAAAAATTTGTCAAAGTTTTCCAAAACGTTTTATTATTTATCTGATTATCAGCGACTTAATATTTTTTAACCATAAAAAAGTTATCCAAAAGATACACTTTTCAAGAATTATTCGTATCTTTGCAGTGTTGAAAATGGTCACCTAGTAACCACTTCTCAACATAAGAACTTAATTTTAAGCAATTTAATCATAAATCGTAAAAGTAATAATAGAATGATTCAAACAGTAGTAAAGCGTGACGGACGCATCGTTGGATTCAACGAGCAAAAGATAATGGCTGCCATTCGCAAAGCCATGTTGCATACCGATAAGGGCGAAGACGCCTCACTTATCGAGCAGATTACCGACCACATCTCTTATCGTGGCAAGAGCCAGATGAGCGTGGAGGCCATCCAGGACGCCATCGAGATGG